>Ga0070730_10004024_pt1 | contig 13027 bp, 12 predicted proteins | sample Coa_R1_3_FD_66447 | JGI IMG/M metagenome (GOLD analysis project Ga0070730, IMG submission 66447) | Surface soil microbial communities from Centralia Pennsylvania, which are recovering from an underground coalmine fire - Coalmine... | ecosystem: Environmental > Terrestrial > Soil > Unclassified ...
CGTTGTGAGCAGCGTGATCCAGGCCATGTTGGCATTCGTGTGCCCTGCCGGGAAGTCCGGTCCGGCTCCTGAACCGAAGAAGAAGTCCGAGTCGTCGGTAAATACTCCCAGCAAATACGGACTGTTATTTAATATCTCCTGATTGGATGGCTGAGTGCTTTGCAGTTCCTGGGTCCACTCCGCATTCAGGGCGGGGTCAAAGACATCGTATACCGCCGCGGGTCTCCACGCGGTGTAATTGTTATTCGTGCCGCTGATTTCGTCCTTGAGAGGGCTGGTCAGGTAACCAAACGCATTGGTTGCCCCATTCTCGGCCGGTTTCGCCTCGGTGATGTAGGGCACGGGAATCGGTTGCTTGCCGCCAGGCCACACGCTGTTGTTGCTGATCTGCCAGGGCAGGACGCTTCCGACAGAATCCTGTCCAACGGAATTGAATCCCCAAGCCGTCATGCGCTTGAGGGTCTGCCAACCCCAGTTGGATGAGTCGACGGATGACCCGGAAGTTCCGTACTTGGCTGCATAGATGGGATACGTGTTGATCCCTTGGCAGTCATTCGTGGGATTGCCGTTGATCTCAACGGCGCCTACGCTCATGGAGACCAATGCATTTCCGAGCGCATCACAAAAGAACCAGCGATTGTTGATTTTCTCCAAGTGGAAATATGGCGTCACCGTTGCGCATTTAATATCCTGGCGTCCGCCATATTGATCGAGTGTTACGCCGGCCGTCGACACAGTGTAAGTCTGGGTTGCCAATTGCTGCGTCGAACTGCTGTCCGAAACCTGGATTGTAAATGTGTACGACGCCGAAGTTGTGGGCGTACCAGAGATCGTTCCCGTTGTGGCCGAGAGCGTCAGGCCTGAAGGTAGAGGACCGGAGCTCGACGTCATTCCCCAAGTGTAAGGAGTCTGGCCACCAGTTGCGGCCAGAGTGGCGGAGTATGGCCGCGAGACTTGGCCGCTGGGCAAGGAAGTCGTGCTAATCGCCAATGCGGAGGGAGTAGTGGTTGACGTCGCAATGGCGATGCTCACTGAAGCTGTCGCAGACTGACTAGTGGAATCCACAGCGTGAATCGTGAAGCTAAAAGTGCCTTGCTGGGTCGGAGAGCCTGAAAGCACACCTGTCGAGGAATTCAAAGTTAGACCTGGAGGCAATGAACCGGAAGGTGCGCTCCAAATGTAGGGTTGCGTACCTCCACTTGCGGTGAGTGTCGCCTGATATGTTGTTCCGACCTTACCAGCCGGCAAGCTGCTTGTCGTAATCTGCAATGGAGAAGTTGTAGAGGAGACAGTCACTGCTACAGGTCCGGTAACTGTCTTCAGAGGCGATGAAGAGTCTTGGACCTGCGCGGAGAAGTTAAAAGTACCAGATTGAGATGGCATGCCAGAGATTGTCCCGGTTGAGCTGGTCAAGTGGAGCCCTGGCGGGAGCGAGCCTGCGGCGATGCTCCAAGTGTAAGGCTGCTTTCCCCCTGAAGCGGTCATCGAAGCTTGATAGGTCGATTGCACCACGGCCGGAGACAAAGTTGACGTGGTTATGGTCAAGGAGGAAACGTTACCGGGCGTGTTGCTGTTTGCCGCGGTCGTCAAGCCACATCCCGAAACATACAATAGGAGAACTAGCGCCAGCAGAAGCGCTGCGAGTGGTTTATTCTTCGCTTCCGCGACCGTCCAATGCTTTGACGACATACTTCGGACGCTCTGTATCATATTGAAGCTGAAAGCATTGTTCCCCATCGTTGACACCCCATTTGTCCCAGAGACTTAGTGGGCCAAACGCAATGGTGAGTCTTTCTACTTTGAAAGACAGCTGTTCGGTGGTCGGAAAAGAGGTCAGGTCCCGCACCTGTTCCTTCTCATGTTCGGCAGGCCAGTCGGATATGGCACAGGCTAAGGGATTTCGCTATTCTAGCTTGGTCCCCTGTACGCCAGGATCGACCTGAACGCGCCTCAACTCCGGCCGCTTTAAGGGAGGAAATGCTTATGGTCCGAGCAAGGGCGATGGGAAAGCGGATTGTTTTCATTGGGTATTTGCGGACTTAAGGTGGTTGCTTTATAGGTCTTCGAGGTAGCTCGAAAATGCGAACTCAAGTTAGAATAAATAGGATACTTCTTGGGTTTAATTGCAGTTAAGGTTAAAAAAATGGGAGCTTATTTCGGTTCAACAGGGGGTGGCAAAAGGATTTTCCGGCGTCTGCCAGGTCGGATCATATGGCGAATGCCTTTCCGATTTCAGATTGCCAGGCTCGCGGGCCCCGCATATACCTTGCGCTGCGTTCTCTTTCATGACATTGCCGATCAGACCTGCGAATTTACGGAGGGACTTAACGTTACCCTTGGAACAACGGACTTCGAGTCGAGGATCAAGTTCCTATCGAAACACTATTCCCCCATGGGGCTTCAGGATTTCATCGACGCTTTCCGGCAAAACGCACTTCCTTCTCGACCAGCACTCATCACGTTCGACGATGCTTACGCGTCGGTTGCATTGAGAGCTGCTCCGATCTTACGCAAATACAGGGTTCCGGCCGTCTTCTTTGTTGTGTCATCCGTCGTTGGAAACGAGGACTTGGGTTTGGATAACCTGATCTGCTATGTCGCCAACAGGGCCGGCCTGAAGATTGTCAATTCGGCAGCTTTCGAAGCCGTTGGCCACAGAGGGCAAGCGTGCAAATCCTTGGAGCAAGTTTTCGATCATCTTCTTCCCGCCATGTCTCAGAAAGAAATTCGAAAATTTCGCGAGGCCCTGGCGACGTCAGCTGGAATTCGCACTTCAGGTTTGGCTCGACAGGCCCGACTGTATATAACGGCAGAACAATTGCGTTCTCTCGCTTCTGACGGGTTCGAGATTGAAAACCACACACTTTCCCATGTTTTCTGTCGATCCCTCGTCAGCAGCGAATTTAGCGAGGAAATTTTCGTCAACAAAGCAAGACTGGAATCTATCACTGGTCGAAGAGTCCGAGCATTCAGCGTGCCGTATGGTTCTCCTCTCGACTTAACTAAGGAGCTTGCGACATACCTTCATGACTCGGGACACGAAGCCATATTTTTGGCCCGCAGCCGGTCAAACACTCCCGCAACCGGTTTGAGTTGTCTCAATCGGATTGACGTTCATGCAGGATCGGACGGCGATGCGTTTGGGGAGATTGAGATTTATCCGCGCCTCAGATCACTGGCAGATCTTCTGATACCGAAGAATTGGTTCGTCGAGAAGCCTGTTGGCAAATAACGGGGATCTTTCAGGGGCAATAGAAATTCGACTTGCCACCAAGTCGGATCCTGAGCGACATCCTATGAGGGTCGAATGAGAATCATTCTTGTCACGAGTAATAAACTGGAACACGTGTACGTGGCCAACAAACTAGTTACAGGAGTCCCCCTCGACGGGATTGTGGTTGATCACGGAAGGCGATTCGGCTTTTTTGTCGAGCATTCGCAGGTTTTATCGCAAATATACTCTGCTTCAGATGGCTTCTCGTGTGCACATGGCGTTAATGATGCGAGTTTGGAGGGATAAGTCAATTGGCAGGGAGTCGATGATTGCTGCCTACGGGCCTGAGAATTGTCTGCGGTTCTCGCGGCCAGATCTCTTGCACCATGTTCACGGTATCAATTCCCGGGAGGGACTGCAGATAGTCTCCTCGTTACAGCCAGACGTGCTGTTGGTTTATGGGACAGTGGTGGTGGGATCGAAGGTCATCTCTCGAGCGCGCATCTTGGCACTGAATATGCATACCGGAATTTCGCCCTATTATCGAGGGGCACATTGTGCCTTTTGGCCGATCTATAATGGAGAGTTACAAATGGTCGGAGCAACCGTGCATGAGTGCACGAAGGATATTGACGGCGGGAAAATTTTCGGCACGACTAGAGCTGAGCTGTCTCCGGACGACGACGTTTTTTCTGTGTTTGCGAGATCTGTGATAGCTGGAGCAGATCTCTATCTCAGAATCGTTCGGGAATTGCTCGCTGGCCGACTCACTGGTGTCCAACAAGAATCTTTCGCTCGGCAGGGAATACCGTGCAATGATGAGGAACGTGCGAGTGGAGCGAAAGGTTCGCGGTGCGATCAAGGAAGGGATAATCCGCCGTTACGTTGAATCGGTTCAAGCCGACCCAAAGGAGTCTCGCTAATGCTGATGCAGTCAACTACAATTGGCAATGGAGGTTGAAGAAGAACCCAAAACCCCGATTGGGTGAGCAGGAGCGGAAATGTGCAAGAGTTTGCACTTTCGGAACGAAGTTCCTGTACCAAAATGCGACACTATCCCGTTAAATGGTTGCAATTAATTAGCTTGTGCTTGTACGTAGGATGTTGCCCGTTCGGACGACTGATTGCACTCTCTTTGCACGAATGCGTGGTGGGCGTGCTTTCAACCGCAGGATCCGACGACAGAAACCCGCACAGGCGGTCGGAGCGGTTTTGCCTTGGAGGGTCGCACAAGAACAGGCCGGTCCATCTGGCTTGATTAGTAACTCGCAGCGCGACCGAAATACAAATTTTCGAGGAAGGGAGCTTTTGTTTCGAATACAGCTATGGACAGCACTGGGCATTTGAACCCGCCGCACGGCGGCACACTCGTCAACCTGATGGTCGATTTGAAGCGGAAAGAGGAACTCCGCGCGGCCTCTAAAGGATGGTTGTCCTGGGATTTGACGCCCCGGCAACTCTGTGACCTAGAACTTTTGATGAACGGGGCATTTTCTCCTCTTCAGGGATTTATGGGTCGCGCCGATTATGAATCCGCCTGCTCTTCGATGCGACTTTCCAGCGGACTTATTTGGCCCATTCCGGTTGTTTTGGACGTGCCGGCGGATATGGCGAAGAAGCTAACACCGGGCACGTCGCTGGCGTTGCGGGATCCCGAAGGCGTGATGCTCGCAGTATTGCATGTGGAAGAGGTTTGGGAACCAGACCGTCAGCGGGAAGCGGAACAAGTTTTCGGGACGGCCGATCGCAAGCACCCGGGAGCGGCGCATCTGCTCGATAAAGCGAATCCGTTTTACATCTCTGGCAAGTTAGAAGGCTTGCAACCTCCATCGCACTACGATTACCGGGGTTTGCGCCAAACTCCCGCCGAGATGCGTGAGAAATTTGCGCGCTTCGGATGGCGCCGGATCGCAGCCTTTCAGACGCGGAATCCGATGCATCGTGCTCACGTAGAGCTCACTTTTCGTGCGGCCAAAGAAGCGAGCGCGAATCTCCTTATTCAGCCTTCGGTAGGTATGACGAAACCGGGCGACGTGGATCATTACACTCGCGTGCGCTGCTATCAGGCCATCCTGCCGCATTATCCAGTGAACACGGTCGAACTAGCTTTGCTGCCATTGGCGATGCGGATGGGAGGGCCTCGTGAGGCTGTCTGGCATGCCATCATCCGCAAGAACTTCGGCTGCACACATTTCATCGTGGGCCGCGACCATGCGGGACCGGGAAATGATTCAAAGGGTAAGCCTTTCTACGATCCCTACGGTGCACAGAATCTGCTGCGAGAGCACCAGCAAGAGATCGGCGTCACAATGGTGCCTTTCAAGATGATGGTCTATCTTGAGGACAAAGACACCTATGTTCCTGAAGACGAAGTGCCCAGTGGGAGCCGTGTGCTGAATATCTCAGGAACGGAGCTGCGTGCGCGTCTGGCAGAGGGCCGCGAAATTCCTGCATGGTTCACTTATCCGCAAGTAGTCAGCGAGTTGCGGCGCACATATCCCCCGCGCCACCGCCAGGGCTTCACGGTTTTCTTCACAGGCCTTTCCGGCTCGGGCAAGTCGACAATTGCGAACGTCCTGCTGGTGAAATTTCTCGAGATGGGCGGCCGGCCGGTTACGCTGCTTGACGGCGATATCGTCCGGAAGAATCTATCTTCCGAATTGGGTTTTTCCAAAGAGCATCGAGACTTGAATATCAGGCGAATTGGCTTTGTGGCGCGGGAAATTACGAAGAATGGCGGTATCGCGGTTTGCGCTCCCATAGCTCCATACGACAATATTCGGAAGGAACTGCGACAGTCAATTGACAGCGTCGGGGGATTCATCCTTGTACATACCTCGACGTCGCTGGAGGTCTGTGAACAGCGAGACCGAAAGGGTCTGTACGCGAAGGCTCGCGCAGGAATCATTCCATCGTTCACCGGAGTTTCGGATCCTTATGAGGTTCCTGCGGATTCCGAGATCGTCATCAATACGACGGATACGACTCCGGAAGAGGCGGCCCAGGAAATTATGTTGTACCTGGAAAAACAGGGCTATGTTGGAGAAGCCGGTACCGAGAGCTAGAGCAACAGTGAAAAGGGGGAGAAGGAGAGACAGCCGTACATGCAAGAAATATTGCTGATCGCTACAGTGGGGCTCCTGGTCGGGGTCATGGTGGGTCTAACCGGGGTAGGTGGCGGCGCGCTACTTGTGCCGATTCTCGTGCTGCTGATGGGAGTCCCTCCAATGATCGCCGTGGGAACCGGTGCGGTTTTCATCGCTGCGACAAAGGTCGGTGCCGCTTGGTCGTACCATCGCCAAGGACATGTAGAGATGCGCCTTGTCGGACGAATGGCCCTTGGCAGCATACCCGGAGCCCTCGTGGGAATCGGATGTCTGGCCCTGCTGCGCGCTCACATGGGAGATGGTGTGAATGGAGTGTTGAAAGTTATGATTGGCGTCCTCCTGATTGCCACGCCGACAATCGCGCTTTTGAAAAATTACATGGAAAGGAAGGGGAAGGGATCGTTGCGGGATCGCCTGCCCGCGTATATCACTGCCACGAACGGCGCTGTCATGGTCGGCTTCGCGGGGGGTTGTCTGGTGGGAATGACATCGATGGGTTCCGGCAGCATTATCATGACTCTCCTCCTCCTCTTTTACGCTAGGCCTGTAGCGACATTGGTCGGCACGGACATAGCTCATGCCGCGATACTGGCAGCGGTCGCCGGAGCAGGTCATCTTGTTTTGGGCACTGTCGATTTTCGATTGCTTGGAGCGCTCCTTTTAGGATCGATCCCCGGAGCATGGTTTGCGGCACACATGGCCACTTCGGTGCACACAGTTTGGCTGCGACGAATGCTATTTTCGGTGTTAGTTGTAACCGGGCTTTCGATGCTTTAGCTGTTCACTACATGGTGCCTAGAATCACAGACAGTACTCAGGTTGATGCCGGAACGGTTCCGCCAAAGTCCCCTATAGATCCAAACGTAAAATGACAAGCCGACAGAAAGACCTTGCAAGAATCGTCAGTGCCTTGGAAGTGGCTGGAAATGTCTATCGCTCCCGTTCGGACGGATCCCTCCGCGTAGAGCGGAAGAGCGGTGGTGATCCAGTCACCGACGCCGAACGCGACGTGAATCAACTTCTATTCGAGATGCTGGTAGGCCCAGGAGAGGGATGGTTGTCGGAAGAAAGTGTTGATAACACGGAAAGACTAGACTGTTCTCGGGTTTGGTTAGTCGATCCTCTGGATGGTACTAAGGAGTACATCTCTGGGATACCAGAATGGTGCATTTCCATTGCCTTACTCGAGGAAGGAAAGCTCGTCGCCGGAGGTGTCTTGAATCCAGTCACGGGCGAGTTGTTCTACGGGTCCGGGGGAGCGGGAATCGTTTACCGGAACGGATCGGCAAGCAACCCCGAAACTGATGTTCTATTATCGCAGCCACCGTTAGTGCTGGGTAGCCGGAGCGAATTCGGGCGGGGAGAATGGGAACGATTTCGCGACCTACCTGTTCGGCTTCAGCCAATGGGTTCGGTGGCTTATAAGCTGGCTCGAGTGGCAGCACGGAAAGCTGACGCGACATGGACGCTCGTTCCGAAACACGAGTGGGACGTTGCTGCCGGCGTCGCGCTTCTGCTGGCTGCTGGTGGATACGTGGTGAGGTCCGACGGACTAGCCCCGGTTTTTAACCAGCGGGACCCTCTGTTTCCCGGGTTGATTGGATTCTCAGGATCGAGTATTGAACGCTTTCGTCCTTTCGTCGAAGGCGTCACCCGGCAACCGGCATTTCGAGACTGCTTGCCCTGGGCTAACGTGCTAAACCACCTATCTCTGAGGCTATAAGCACCTCTTCGTGCGGTTGGCCAGCCGAGAAAAAAGAGTCCAGTCAAATGTGCAAAAGTTTGCACAAAGCCACGGAACTCAACCACATTCTCCCTTTGATACGTTTTTGTATTTGTCTAAGACACACATTTACAGTAACTTATAATATGCAATCCCACCGAAGGAATCTGCCGATTAGGTAATAGCATTGCACAGTATGTGCAGATGGTGAGCCGTTGGAGCCTATCCAGATGTCAAAAGGACTCTTAGGTAGGCTATATTTTGTTTTGAGGAAGCGCCGTCTGAACCGTTGAAAAGTGAGGTACCAAGCTTGGCCGATTCTCCCGTAGCTCGAACCGTACTCGCCGAAGAGCACGCCGAAAGACAGGTTGCTTGGAGCGTTTGGGTCGGCATTTTTTCGGTATTGCTGCTTGTGCTCTACGGCCCCATTCTCAAGGCCCTGGTTTTAGACTGGTGGCGGGATCCGAACTACAGTCACGGCTTTCTAGTGCCCATTTTTTCCGGTTACGCGTTGTGGAAGGAACGCTCTCGTCTGGCGCGACTGCCCATCCGGCCTTCCAACTTTGGTCTGTTAGTGATGTTAGGTGACGTAGGCTTGCTCCTGGTCGGGTCGTTAGGCGCAGAGCTTTTTTCGAGCCGCGTATCCCTGATTTTTCTTATAGGTGGCATCGTCATATTCCTAGCCGGATGGAAGAAGCTACGGGCTGTTTCATTCCCGCTTGGTTTTCTCATTCTGATGATTCCGATTCCCGTGCTCATCTATAATCAAATCACGTTTCCGCTGCAACTCCTGGCATCGCGATTCGCCACATTTTGGTTGCAGCTGGTGAACGTACCGGTTCTGCGCGAAGGTAATTTGATTATCCTGCCGAATTATACGCTGGAGGTTGTTGAGGCGTGCAGCGGGATACGGTCGCTCATGACGCTGATCACGTTGGCGGTGGCCTACGGCTACCTGATGCAGGACAGGCGCTGGTTGCGCTGGTTCCTTGCGTTACTGATGATTCCCATCGCGATCGTCAGCAACGCGATCCGCATCATGGGAGCCGGCTTGCTGACATATCATTTCGGGCATGAAATGGCCGAAGGCTTTTTTCACGAGTTCTCGGGCTGGGTAATTTTCGTCGCCGCTCTGCTTTTGATGTTCTGCTGTCATTGGTTATTGCGCAAGATTCCAGGGGCTAGTAAGGAGCACGTTCATGAGTAGCCGTAGCATGACAATTCGTTTGTGCATCGTCGCACTCGTGCTTGTGGGTGGAGTGACGGTGCTGCACGCCATGAGCCACGGTGAGGTTGTGGTGGCGCACCAACCCCTCCACGATTTGCCGTACACGATAGGTGCCTGGAAGGGCGAGGAGCAGCCGCTGGAGCAGCGGATTGTGGAAGCGGTGAGCGTGACCGATTATACGAATCGTCTATACCAGAATCCGGAGGGCGCGCTCGTTCAGCTCTACGTGGGATACTATGCGAGCCAGCGCACTGGGGACACAATACACTCGCCGAAAAATTGTCTACCGGGAGCGGGTTGGGATCCGATTCGCTCCGATTACGCGACGATCAGACTCGACGACGGGCGGCAGATCGTCGTGAACGAATACGTGATTGCTCAGGGCCTGAACAAGCAACTCGTGTTCTATTGGTACCAAGGCCGGGGCCGCGTGGTTGCGAGTGAATATTGGGGCAAGTTCTGGATGATCTCAGATGCCATTACGCGCAACAGAACCGACGGCGCGCTGGTGCGCCTGATCACTCCCATTACCAAAGCCGACGATTTTTCCCAAGCGCATGCCCGGCTGGTCAAATTTACGCAGGGGATATTTCCTTATCTCAACGAATTTATTCCGAACTAAGAGATTCGGGCACGGAGGAGTTCATGACAATGGCATTTCGGCGAACGATAATGAGTTTGGCAATCGCGATTACGGCCGCGTTGCTTTTGGTGTCCTGTGCCAGAGACCCCCAAAAAGCGAAAGCGAACTACGTGCAAAAGGGATTGGCCTATATGAAAAAAGGCCAGTATTCGAGCGCGGCAATCGAGTATCGGAACGCCCTGAAGATCGATCCAGCCTACGTGGACGCATATATCAAGTTAGCACAGGCGGATGAGGCTCTTGGGGACGGCAATTCTGCCTATGCGGCCCTTGAAAAGGCTGTCGAACTTGATCCGAATCGCCTAGATTCTCGATTCGAGCGCGCCAAACTTTTGCTCGCTGGCCGTCTATTTTCCAAGGCGGAAGAGGACGCGACGTTCGTCATCAAGCTCGATCCGAATAATGGCGAGGCGTATCGAGTGCGTGGTTCCGCATTTGCGGCGGAAAAGAAATACGAACAAGCCTTGCAGGATTTTTCGAAGGCGGTGGAACTGGAACCCACAAAGGCGAGTCCGTATCTGGATGTTGCGCTGGCAAATATAGCCCTGCACCGGCTTCCCGAAGCGGAAGAGAATTTTAAAAAGGCCATCCAGGTGGACCCAGCTTCGGTTCAGTCATACGTAGACCTCGCCAACTTTTACAGAGCGCAAAACAAGCTTCCCGAAGCGGAGCAAGTCCTGCAACAGGCGGCCAAATGGAATCCGAATGCCATCCCCATCTATCTTACCTGGGCATCAATCTTATCCAGCACGGGCAAACAGCCGGATGCGGATAACGTTTTGGGAGAACTACGCAGCCACATGCCTCAGTCGGTGGACGCGGCACGCAGTATTGGAGATTTTTATTTCGAGAGGAAGATGATGGATCAGGCGCTTGCGGAATACAAGCGAGGGCTTGACCTTGCGGCCAAGGCGCCTTTGCAACAACGGGTAGTGCTCCAGGAGCGCATGGAGGATTTGTACTTGAGCACGGGCCAAACCGAGCAAGCAGCGGCGATGGATCAGGAACTGATGAAGGAAGTGCCGAAAGACGTCACGGGGCGCATCGGACACGGACGCGTTTTGATGGCGCAGGGGAAGTCGCAAGAGGCGGTGAGCGAGCTCCAGAGTGTCGTTAGTGACGCAGCGGATTCGCCACAAGCCCATTACTATCTGGGCATGGCGTATTGGCAGCACAACGAGCCTGGGCAGGCCGGCACGGAGTTTCAAAGCACTCTTCGAATTTCGCCAGGACTTCCTATAGCGTTGCGGGCCCTGTCCCAGCTGAACGTGGCCCAAGGCAACTTTGCGGTTGCGCAAATTTACGCACAGGAGCTTGTGGATAAGAACCAAAAAGATCCGACCTACCATCTTTTGCTCGGGGACATTCTGCTGCGGCAAGGACAAGCGAAAAAGGCGGAGTCGGAATTGACAGCCGCGATGGAACTGGCCCCAACGAATCCCTCAATCCACGTAGCGCTCGGCCAGCTTCACGCAGCGGAGAAGAAATTCCCCGAAGCCGAGAAGGAATTCGAAACGGCAATGGCACAGGCACCACACAACAGCACATTCGTGGGCCAGTACGCGAATTTTCTGATCGCCAATCATCAGCAGCCGAAGGCTCTTTCCACGGCTCAACAATTCGTTGCTGCGAATCCGAACGATCCCGGAGGGCATTTGCTTCTGGGTTCGATCCAGCTTGCTGCGAAAGATTACGCTGGGGCGCGCTCGGAGACGGAACGAGCGATCCAGCTGGATCCCAAACTGTTCGGAGCGTATTTGCAACTCGGACAGTTGTTTCGCGATCAGGGAGATGCCAACGACGCGGCTGCCGCCTATGAAAAAGGGCTGGCATTGCAGCCCCGTTCGGCGCCAGTGGCGGCGACGATCGGGAACATTTACCTGGCTGAAGGTGACCTCGATAAAGCCAGCGAGAAATTCCAGCAGGCACTGGCCCTTGATTCAACAATGGCCGTTGCCGCGAACAACCTGGCATGGGTCTATGCCGAGCAGGGGAAGAATCTCGATGTGGCGTTAGGACTTGCGCAAAAAGCAAAATCCCTCGACCCGAATGTTGCGTCGTTTTCCGACACGCTGGCTTGGGTAATGTACAAGAAAGGGGATTACTCAGGAGCGGTGCCGCTCTTGCAAGATTGCGTCAAGAAGGAACCCAGTTCGGCCCAATACCGCTACCATCTTGGGATGGCTCTGATGGCGAATGGGCAAAAAGAGAAAGGCAAAGTCGAGCTGCAAGCGGCCCTGCAAATGAAGCTCGACAGTGCCGATGCACAGCAAGCGCGCCAGGCGCTTGGGCAGGCGCAGTGAAAAACTGTATGCAACCAATTGCAGATAAAATCCACTGGCGTTCAGAGGGACCTGGGTACCGTTACCGATCGGTGACAACGGCACGATCCACGCGTGTAATAAGTATAGCAGTATCAATTATTTAGAGTTGCAACGATATGAGAATGAAAGCTCGGACTTTGGCAGGATGGTTGCAATAGACGCAGTGGGGAATGTAATTCGGGGAAACTTCGAGGAGGAGACAAAATGGTAAGAATCATCAGTAAAATTGCAGTGGCCGGTGTTTGCTTGCTGGCGCTCGCTGTGTTCGCACAGCAGGCAAAGGCAGGCGGCACGGATTTCACTTGCGGCGCAGGTACTTGTACCGGCGTGGTGGTGAGTTCCAGCGGGAACTTCACCGGTTCCGGAATAAATCTCAAAGCTGGTCCGTTTACTCTCCCAGTGGGAGATGGCGACGAGGGTGCGGAAACGTTCACGCTAGCATTCGACACGGCAGGCAAGACAATTACGCTTACCGATTTCACGGACAACGACGCGACGCTCACGGGTATCATCACGAGCTTTAGCGTGTCCGGGTCGGCGCTTAACTTGGACGTAGTGTGGACCACACCGTCTGGTTTTGTGAGCCTGCCAGGTTTCGTCGCAGTTAACGTCACTAACATCAACAACTGCGGTGGGAACGGTTGTGTTGCGAGCAGCGTGGACATCCAAGTTCTCCCCTCGCCTGAGCCGGCCAGCTTGCTGCTTCTTGGCACTGGGTTGCTCGGTCTTGGTGGTGTGGTTCGCCGCCGGTGGTTGAATTAGTTTTCGGAGTTAAACTCACGGCCATT
>Ga0070730_10004025_pt1 | contig 13023 bp, 14 predicted proteins | sample Coa_R1_3_FD_66447 | JGI IMG/M metagenome (GOLD analysis project Ga0070730, IMG submission 66447) | Surface soil microbial communities from Centralia Pennsylvania, which are recovering from an underground coalmine fire - Coalmine... | ecosystem: Environmental > Terrestrial > Soil > Unclassified ...
GATTCGCGAAGAGCCCGAAGGCGTGCTCCTCAACGCTGAGACCAGGCAGCCATTCTCCTATAAGGATTCCTGCGTCGTGCACGGCCCGCATCTTGGCTATGATCCGGCTGCAACCGAGGCTGCCAAAGCGGCGGTCAAGGCATTCCTGAAGTCGTTGTTCAAGCTTTGACCTGCTGTGTGACCCGCCGCCGGGCCTTCACGGTTATTCTGCAGTGTAGAATTCGCAGAAATGTTTTAGGCTAGCGGCATATTAATCGGTCTCCACAATTACCACCAGCCTCATGGGTCCGTGCGCGCCCTGCACCAGGATTTTTTCGATGTCGGCGGTGCGGCTGGAGCCGCTGATGATACAGGCGTAGGAATTCTTCTCCAGGCGCTGGTCCGCGGTGGCATTGTGCAGTGCGGTCTCGAGATCGGGCACAAGCTGCGACTGCCGGGCCATTGCAATGTGAACGGGCGCAACCACCGAGGCACCGCGTCCGCCACAGGAGGCGCTCACGAAGATTGATCCGGTTTGCGCGATCAGCGCGTCGGCGAGCGTGATGGTGGCCTGCGAACTCTCGGCCGGAGCCGCCTGAGTTGACCAGCGAACGGGCCGCCTGGCGCCAGAAGCAACGATGAGTCGCCGCAGCGCCGGATCGTCCTGCACGTAAATCTCTCCCGGCGGCAGCGATTGCAGCACCTGCGCCAGCGTCTGCGCAGCGGCATTGCTATCGGCAACCAGATGGCACTCCATCAGGTTCGCTTTGCACTCCTGCCGGAAGCGCTCCAGGGGATCGGTGACAGGTTCGAAAATCTCAGCTTCAAAGGGGCGATCGTCAAGCGCGGGCGCGGGCGCGCGCAGGCCGCTGCGGATGCGCTCCAGGATCTGTTCGCGACTTGGATTTTGTGTGGGCAAACGCCTATTCCTTGTTTAGGCCTTTCCTCCAGAGCTTACGAAACGAACTTTTCGGCATCGGCATGGGCGTGCGCTTCCGGTTCCATGCCCGCATCGGATCGAAAATACTTCCGGCCAATCCGAGGCCATAGACGACGCGCAGGCTGCGACGCATCATCCATCCGCCGAGCGCGTACAGCCGCGGATTGAGCATGGCTTTCTTCCACAGGCGGAATTGTCCGCGCTCGCTGCTCTTTATGCCGCCTGCCGCCGTGAAGTCGCGGCGATTATGCAGCAGATGATGATGCAAATTGATGTTGACCGGGCAAACACTGGTGCACGCACCGCACAATGACGACGCATAAGAAAGGTGCTGGAATTCGCTGCCGCGCAAGTGCGGCGTGAGCACGCTGCCGATGGGCCCGGGATACGTTGTGTTGTAGGTGTGGCCGCCGATGTTGCGATAAACGGGACAAATGTTCAGGCACGCGCCGCAGCGGATGCAGTGCAGGACCTCGCGCTCCTCGACATTGCCGAGCAGGTTGCTGCGGCCGTTGTCGAGCAGCACGACGTGAAACTCTTCCGGGCCGTCGGCTTCTCCCGGTTTGCGCGGTCCGCCGACCAGCGTGCTGTAGGTAGTGATCGGCTGGCCAGTGCCGGAAGTTGCGAGCGTCGGCCAGAGCGTGGCAAGGTCTACAAGACGCGGAATCACCTTTTCGATTCCCGTCACAGCAACGTGAATGCGCGGCAGGCTGGTGCTGAGGCGGCCGTTGCCTTCGTTGGTCGAAATGGCGACCGCGCCGGCATCGGCGACGATGAAGTTGGCGCCGGAGATTCCCATTTCAGCGGCGAAGAAGGCTTCGCGCAGCTTGCGCCGGGCGAGCGCGACCAGCTTCTGCGGATCGGCATCGGCGATGTCCTCGCCCAGCTTCTCGCGGAACAGATCGCGAATCTGCTGGCGGTTGAGGTGCATGGCCGGCGTCACGATGTGGTACGGCGCTTCATTGCGTAGCTGCACGATGAACTCGCCGAGATCGGTTTCCCAGACGCGGATTCCCTGTTCTTCCAGCGCCGAAGCGAGGTGCATCTCCTCGGTGACCATCGATTTGGACTTCACCACGGTCTTCACGCCGCGGCCGACGGCCAGATCTCTTATATAGGCGCAGGCTTCGTCGCCGGTGGCGGCCCAGAAGACGTGCCCTCCGCGGGCGATGACCCTTTCTTCAAACTGGAGCAGGTAGCGGTCGAGGTGGTTGATGGCTTCGCGCTTGATCTGCTGGCAGCGGCGGCGCGCGGCCTCCCAGTCCTTGAAGCGCGCGCGTCCACGCTGGTGCGCCGCGTCATAGCTCTCCATGTTCTTGCGGATAATCTCGCGGTGGACGAGGTCGGCGGATTTCTCCGCAGCGTCGCGCAGGAACTTCTGCGCCGCCGTCTCGGCCGAAGGCGTGGCACCGGCGGGTGTCGGGCGGGTGGCGAATGTGCTCATGATTCACTCGCCAGGATGCCGGCAAGATGAATGGTTTTTGCCCTGGCGTTTTTCTTTCCCATGATTCCCTGCACGTGCATCAGGCAGCTGGGATCGATGGCAGTAACGTACTCCGCGCCGGTTACGGCTACGCTATTAGCCTTCTGCTCGCCCATGGCAGCGGAGATGGCTTCAAATTTCGTGGCGAAGGTGCCGCCGAAGCCGCAACACTCGTCGGAACGCAGCATATCGACGAACGTGAGACCTTTCACGGCGCGCAGGAGTTTGATCGGCTCTTCACGCAGCTTGAGTTCGCGCAAGCCATGGCATGAGGCGTGATAGGTGACGGTGTGCGGAAAGACCGCGCCGACGTCGGTCACGCCCAGCTGCTTTACCAGAAACTCTGAAAGCTCAAAGGTGCGCCGGCCGAGAGCAACGGCTTCATCGTGCTGCGCGCCTGACTTCTTCTCGCCGCTTCGGTCGAGGTGGCTCAGCAGCTCGGGATAGAACACGCGCACCATGGTGGTGCAGGAGCCAGATGGACAGACGATGTTTTCTGCGTCGCGAAAGACGCGCAGGAAGCGCTCAGCGCAGGGCCGGGCTTCGTCCCAGAAGCCGGAGTTGAACGCGGGCTGGCCGCAGCAGGTCTGGTCTTCGGGGAAGTCGACCTCGCAGCCAAGACGCCGCAGAACTTTCACCGTGTCGACGGCCACCTGGGGCTGTAGCTGATCGACAAAGCAGGGCACGAAGAGTGAGACTTTGCGCGGCATCGCGAAGATGGCGCGATTCTAATTCATTCTGTCGCTTCGCTCCAAACCGCCACGTTTGTTGACCGCTTTAGATCTTCGTGCTCCTGATGCTCGCGCCCCGGCACGCAAGTCGGCCTCGGCGCAAAACACCCGCTGCCCGCTTGTGGTCGCTTCGTTGGGTTTACCGATATAGCGGACTCGCGCGGCGAGTTGGCTGCACCAGGATGCTGAGCGCGTTCGCCACGATCCTCGATCGTCGGCGGTTTGGAGCGAAGCGACCCAATGAAAGTCAGCAGCCGCTCACGGCAGGTGATCGAGATAACAAGCTCCATCAGTGAATTGTGCAGGCGGCGTAGGCGGCGTCTTCCACGGCACGCCGGCAAAATCGAAGAACTCCGTCATGTCAGGCTGGGCGGCATCGCGCGCGGTGAGACTCTTCAGGTTGAAGCGGGTCTCAATCAGCTTGAGAACCGCCGTATAGTCCATGACCGTGTGCGAGACGAAGTTCCTTTTGGTAAACGGCGAAATTACAACCAGAGGGAGGCGATATCCGGTGAACTGGAAATTGCAAGTTGGGGCGGAGTTGACGCTGCCGTCGGCATTGAGGCAGATGTCTCCTGCGCGCAGGTCGTTCGGCGCAATCCCATCGGGGCTGGGCATGGGCTGTGGCGAGACGTGATCATAGAAGCCGCCGCCTTCATCCCAGGTAAGAATAAAGATTGAGTCTTTCCATGACGGACTGGTCATGAGCCCGTTGATCAGGCTGGCGACGAACTTGGCGCCAACCTGGATATCGACGGCTCCGGAGCCGATATCCGTGGGATGTTCATCCAGGCCCTCGGCCGATGCCGGCTCCACGAAAGCTACCTGCGGCAACGTGCCATTCTGCGCATCGATCAGGAACTGGCTCACAGGAACGATATTTTGCGGCTCGTTGTTTACGATGGTGGGAGCGTAGGTGAACTGGTTGAGATAGCTCTGAGCGATCAGGCAGCTCGCCGTGGTGCAGGGACTCGGCTGGTTCAACGGATGGACGTAGTCCTTCCACGTGATGTGGTTCTCATCCAGCAGCTGGACAATGGTCTTGGCGGTAAGCGGCGGATCAGTGGTGCTTACCGGATAAGCGTGGCCCTGCGACGTCCCCGAAAGCATGTACTGGCGATTGATCTGCGTGCGCGACATCGCCGGAGAGAACCAGCGGTCTGACGTGGCAAACTGCGAGGCCATGAAGTAGTAGTAGTTCAGGTTGTCGCCGGTGTAGAAGCCCATGGCGCGCGCTCCGATCACGTCATTGATCGGGCCTTCATGTCCGGCGGTCTGGGCGAAGCCATCGCCCATGTAAACCGTGGAGAGCGGGTCGTTCTTGTTGAAATCAACATGGCTCTCGTTCCATGACGGGCTGGGATTTTCCACGCACATGGTCACCAGCGGAAACGCGGTGATGGTCGGCGCAGGGCCACCGGTCGCGGGCGGATCGCCCACGTTGCTGGCATTCGCCGGCATGCCGTCAAAGGTGGTGCCATTGCTGGCCTGCGGATACTTATTGACCTCCCAATACTGCATCAGGTGGCCAAAGTAGTGGTCGAAGGAGCGGTTCTCCTGCGCCATGATGATGATGTGATTCACTGACGACTGCAGCGTCGGCGTGGGCGTGGGTATGGGGGTGGGTGTTGGAGTCGGACCTCCCGCAGCAACTCCGCCGCTACCGCAACCAACAACCAGTGTGAGGCAAAACAAGAAAACCAGGGACAGGAGAGAAAGTGGCTTGACCATGAGGGCCCCTCGGAAACTTCATTGAACGCTACGATGGGTAATCCAGAGCTGCGGGTTGTTCCGTATAGGTGTTCATAATTTGCCGGACGAAGAGCAGAGATCCAATCCGATGAATAGAGTCTGGGAAGGATGGCGTCACGGGCAACAAAAGCTCTCGGTCGCGATCGAACGCAGCACGAAAGGACGAGCCCATCTGGCAACAACTCTGCTTCTTAATCAGGGTTAGAATACGCGTGTCGTCCGCATCTCCCTCCCTCTGGGCGCGCACAAGCTCATTTTCATCAGCCAATTCGTCTTCAAAATAGAGACTCAAGGAGCAGTCATGCCGGCAAGAGAGAGCCATATGAAGTCGATCATCAGTTTGAGGGCCCCGCAGCAAGCTGCTGCGCCCTCGCGCGTAGCTCGCGCGAGCCGGCGCTCACTACCGCTCACCCTTATTTTCATCACGGCGCTGGCAGCGTTGCTGTGCTTCCTGCCGTCGACCTCGGCGGTCGCACAGGACGCGCCGTACTATTCGCCGGAGCAGCTGGACCACATGGTTTCGCGCATCGCGCTGTACCCCGATCCGCTGCTGGCGCAGGTACTGGCTGCGGCCACGTATCCTGACCAGATTCCTGACGCCGCGCGCTGGGCTGACCAGCACCACTACATGAGCGGCCCGCAGCTGGCCGACGCCATCAACTATGACCAGCTGCCCTGGGACCCGTCAGTGCAGGCGCTGCTGCCGTTTCCGTCCGTACTCGACATGATGGCCTCCGACATGCGCTGGACCGAAGACCTGGGCAACGCCTTCCTGGGCAACCAGACTGAAGTCATGTACGCGGTGCAGCGGATGCGGCAACGTGCGCGCGACTACGGCTATCTGCGCAGCAACCCGCAGTACATTGTGGCCAGCGGGCCTTACATCACCATTGTGCCGGCGCGTCCTGATTACATCGTTGTTCCCTACTACGATCCGGTCGTCGTCTATGAGCGGCCGCGGCCTGGGTTCTTCGTCGGCGCGGCGATTGGATATCGCTATAACGTCTTCGTGGGCGTGGCGTTCCGGCCGTGGGGCTGGGGCTACAACCGCATCGGATGGAACGAGCGTGTCGTAATCATCAACAACAGGCCGTGGCATCGGAACTGGGAGAACCGCACGGTCTATGTGCATCCATACACGGTGCGGCGCGTTGTGGTGGTTGACCACGATCACGACCGCGACTGGCGCGATCACGAGCGGCACGAAGTGTACGAGCGCAGCGAGCGCGAACGCGAGTCGGCGCGCTGGGGCCACGAGCGAGTCGAAGAGCACAGAGAGGTTCGTCACGACGAGCGCCGCGAAGTCCGGCACGAAGAGCGCCATGACGACCGCGGCAAATCGGCTGAGCACCACGACAATGGGCGCGGCAAGGGCGATCATGACGACCATGGAAAAGGCCACGGAGATCACGACGATCATGGCCGCTAGAGCCAGTTAGCCGCAAATCGGCGCAGATAGACGCAGATTGAAGCCCATCCGAAAGGATGGGCTTTTTGATGAATTTCTATGGGAAAGCCAGCTGGCTTCTGTAATTTCCGCTTGCATCCTGATCGGCACAGCGGTTCCCTGCCTTCCCGCATCTCAACTCTGATGGGAGGATAAGTATGAAAGTTAAGATCGCGATGGCAGTTGTGGCGCTGTTCATGTTTGTCGGCGTTGCGGGACTGGCTGCGGCCAAGGACAAAACCACTCACAAGAAAACACGCACGCTCACCGGTTGTCTTCAGAAAGGCGATGACGCCAAGGAATTCGCCCTTACTACGGCCAAGGGCGGCGACTGGGAACTCAAGAGTGATAGTGTTGACCTGGCCCCGCATGTCGGGCATACCGTGTCGGTTACCGGCGTGGTTTCCAACGCCGCGTTGCACGGCATGAAAGAAGACGCCAAGGAAGAGGCCAAGGAGCACGGCGTGGATAAGAAGGCCACGGAGCACGGCCACATGACTGTCACCGCTGTAAAGATGGTCAGCGACAGTTGTAAGAAGTAGCGGTTAGCGGGCAATCAGATTGTCAGAACGACGCCGCGTGATGCCCGAATCCCGCCCTTTCGCCAAAGACGCGAAAGGGCGTGGGGCATCTGATTGACTTCTCGAATCGCCTTAGGCGGCGACTGCTTTGGCGACGCTGATCTCATTGAACGTTGAGTGCAGAACTTCCGTCGTCTCCAGATTCGGTGTGCCGTCAATTACGTTGACCAACGTCTTGAGCACATCCTTGTATGTGTTGCTGCCATACAGGTCCGCGTTTTTCTGCGTGTCCCACAGGCTGATGGCAAGCACGTCTTTGCTTCCGGAAGTGGCCAAGGTGATTTCGCCTTTAAATCCCTGCTGTTTGTGAAGCAAGGGAAGGATTTCTTTCTCAAGAGTGCGAGTAAATTCGGCGAACATATTGGGCTTCAATTGGCATGAAATTTTGCGTACGAACATGATTAAACCTCCTCGGTTTACGGTGAGGCTAAGATATGCGGAAAATGTCAGATGAGCTGACTTAGTTCAGGGAATCTGAAAAGAGAGGAAGAATACTCGCTCTATCTCGACCCTACGCTGATGGGGTACGAATGTCAATTCGCGCAGCTCTCATTCGCTGAGCGGCGCCGGACAGGAATGTTGCCGCAGATGAGGGCGGATCAGCATTGAGGGGCTCACGGCAAAGCGGCAGGTTAGAAGTGCAGGCAATATCGCTTTTAAGACGGGAATGCTATGCTGACACGGCGATAAGCACGACATCATGTTGCGGAAGTTACTCTCAATACTCAGCGGCACCCGGCGGTTCCAGCTATGTTGAACGCGATTGCTCCCTTTTTTATTGTCGACGATCTCGCCGCTACGCTTGCCTTCTACCAGTCCAAGCTGGGGTTTGAGGTTCGCTATAAGGGCGGAGGCGATGGAACCGGAGATGACTTCTGGGCCATCGTTGGACGCGACCGGGTCATGCTGAACTTCAAGGCGATCACTCCGGAGGTCCATCCCCAGCCCAACCATACGCGCCACGAATGGGCCCGCTGGGACGCTTACATCCACACGGACGATCCCGACGGACTGTACAAAGAGTTCACCGGCAGGCAGGTTCCCATGCATCGCGAGCTGGCCAATACCGGCGATGGCCTCCGGGCCTTCGAGGTCATCGATAACAACGGATATGTGCTGTGCTTTGGGCGGCCGCTGGAGAAGTAGCTCCGGTGTCGTAAGCGATTCGGAGCGTGGTTGCGCTGCGCCTGGTACTGCCACCTTTGCGGAAAAAACCGCGCAGAAATGGGACATCCGGCACTCGGCGATGCTGTGCACCAGAGTGCGCCAACTTGCGCCAAGCCTAACAATAAAATCGTTTCGCGCCCCAGATGCTTACAATCTTCTTCTAACGCATGTCTTCCCCTTTCTTCATTCGATCGGTTGATCCGGAGCTTGGTCTTACCTCTTATTGCAGCCGGTGCTCCCGCCTTGTTGCCGCCAGTCAGGAAGAAACGACGATTGATGCGGCTGAACGCCTTCATAAGTGCAAACCGGAACATCTGCAACAAACTCAGTAATCCATAAGAAGTGACGTTTCCCACCGCTACAACACGCCTCCGGTGAACACTATGCCCCCAACAACCTCTTCGCATTCCCTCCCAAAATCATCCCCCGCTCTTCTTCCGTCACCCGCATCGCCTTCAAGCTCTCCAGCATCTTGGGGATGCTGCCGATCTGGTGGGGGTAGTCGCTGCCGGCGAGAATTTGCGACGCGCCGGCGAAGCTGACGGCCAGCTCGAGCGCGCGAGGATCGAAGTTGACGGTATCGAAGAAGAACTTCTTGAGATACGAGCTGGGCGGGCGCGAGATGTTCTTGCGGCAGTCGGCGAAGGCTTCATAGCCGCGGTCGAGGCGCTCAGCCAGGTACGGAATGGCCCCGCCGAGATGGCCGAGCACCCACTTGATATTAGGAAATCGCTCCACCACTCCGCTGAAGACGAGACTGGCGGCGGCGAGCGTGGTGTCCATGAGGAAGCCGACCAGGGGCATGAGCCAGTAGTCGAGCATGGCTTCAACGCCGACCGGGTTGGTGGGATGGATATGGATGATGGCGCCGAGCTGGTTGGCCGCCTCCCAGACGAACCAGAAGCGCTGGTCACTGAGCGCCGCACCGTTGATGTTGGAGAAGACCATGGCGCCGCGGAAATTGAGCTGTTCGACGCAGCGGCGAAGTTCTTGGACGCTGGCGGCGGGGTCGCAGAGCGGGAGCGTGGCCAGCGCGACGTAGAGGCCGCGATAGTCGGAGACGGCGCGGGCGAAGGCGTCATTGGTGATCTGCGCGAGGCGGACGGCTGTACGCGGCTCTTCAATGTGCGTGCCCGGCGTGGTGAGACTGATGACCTGGGTGTCGATCTTGGCGTCGCGCAGGCCGTTTCTCAGAAATTCGGCGCGGTAGGCGATGTCGCGGTGGCCGCGCACGGCGATGTTGTAGTCGCCGGGGTAGTGCAGTTGAGGGTTGCCCTCGGGGTCATAGTCGATGCGCACGGCGCTGGGGCCCTGCTCAATGGCCTTCATGTACTCGGGCGGATAGTAGTGGTTGTGGAAGTCGATGATGGGCATTGTTCCGAAGTTCCGAACCTGAGCTTGCGAAGGAAGGAATCCCTATCGCAACCAGGATTTCTCAGTTCCGCATTTTTGTTCGAGTCTTGCACTGTCATCATCGCGTAGACAGACAAACGCTGGCTCTCTTCACAATGACGGCGCGGTTGCTCGCTTGATCGTACTGCGATGAGACCAGACAAAATAAATCGGAAGGCCAAAAAGAAGCAAGCCCGGTCGTGGAGCGGTGGAACGGCGCGGGCCGGACCTTTGCTGTAACCAAGGTGCCGGATTCGTGCGCGTGGAGGTAACGTCGCGACCGTACATTGTCCGCCCGGCTCGCGCGCTGCACGTTGACCCTTGTGGTTCAGGAACGCTAACAATCACGCGGGTAAACAGCGCTTCGCCACCAACAATCATGCGCAGATCATGGCCTTCTGCGTGCGACAGCGATCCCGGAATTTCTCTGAGCACTACGGTGCCGCGTCCCAAAGTCATCTACCCCGAAGATCGCATCGCGCCCACCATACCGAAATCACGGCACCGGGGCCCCCTGAACCTGCCGGTTTTGCACGTTCTGGGGTGGAGACGCCCCCCGCACCGGTAATACAGCGCGGAGATACCACCATGAACATCGCGGCAAAGAAACTTGCAGCCGGCATTTTGCTGTGCTGCACAACGCTTGCCGCCGCCTCGTCTGCAACTCCTGATCCCGGCCCCAACACCATCTCCGTGCGCCTGCTCCGCGGCTATCTCATGATCGCGCAGGTTTCCATCAATGACCGCGGACCTTATGACTTTTTGGTCGACACCGGCAGTAACACTACGCTGCTCGATCCCGGTCTCGCCGCCGAACTCGGCCTTCACGCCAAAGACAAAATGCAGCTAACCAGTCTTTCCAGCTCGGCCGGCGTGCCGCGTTATTTTCTTGGGAAGTTGAGCGTAGGAACGGCCGCGCTCTCCAACCTGGAAGCGCTGGCACTGCCGCTCACGCAGCTGCGCGCGCTCGATGGCGACATCCGCGGCGTCCTGGGCATGAACTTCCTGCTGCACTTCTCCTTCCGGCTCGACTTTGACCGCCCGGCGCTCGAGCTGTATTCATCTCCTGACAAGGCGCAAATTCCCGCGGGCCTGAGCGTGAAGGTGCAGATCAACCAGGCGCGCCTGCTCGTACCGGTTGCCTCCGCAGCCGCGCTCCGTGGAACATGGAAGCTCGGTCTCGATTCCGGCATCTCTCAGTTTTTGGTCTTTGAAGACCGGCTCGCGCCAGCCGATGACGCTCCTTGCCACGACAGCAGCTGCCTGATCCAGGTCTCCACCAACCTGGCGCAACAACAGGCCGGAACGCAGCTGCTGCAAGACATCTCTCTTTCTGATGAGCGCCTGCCTGCGCAGCAGGTGGTGATCTTGCACAATGACCTGCAATCGCCCGGCGATCCGCAGGACGGGCTGCTCCCCGCCGCGCCGTTCCATTCCATCTTCTTCGACCGCAGCACAGCAAGCTTGATCTTTAGTCCGTCACCTGGCGGGACCGCGGTCGCGGCGTTGCAGCCACACTAAACGCCTACTACTGGCGTGAATCACGCAGCTTGATTTGACCTTCGAAGCACTGTTTCCTAATGCCGCTTGAAGTATTGCACCGCTCGTTCGTGCGCTTTGGCTTTCTCCAGCGACGAAAACGTTCCCAGATTGCGCCGCCTCCCTGTTTTGGGATTCTTCTTGCGCGAGTACAGCCGGTACTCGCCTGACTTCAGTTTGCGAATCATCTTGTCTCCACTGCCCTATTTTCTTACGATGGCTGTTTCGATCATGGCGTCGCCTCTCGGCCGGCCGTCAGATTTTTACAATACAGACGCGTCGCGCGATTCTATGCTTGAAGTTCGGAGGGTATATGACTTCTGCCATGAAAGGGATACCTGAGGGCGCTTCGGTAATCATACCGAGATTGTTTTGCCGCGATGTTGCGGCTGAAATTGATTTCTGCAAAAGTTCTTTCGGCGCGATCGAACAAGTGCGCCGCCCTGGTCCGGACCAGACTGCCCAGCACGCGCTCCTTACGATTGGCCCGGCCATGATCATGATAGAAGCTGAATGGCCCGGCATAACCACGCGCGCCCCGCAGCTCGATGGTAGTTCCCCGGTGGTGATTTACGTTTACGTCGAGGACGTGGATAAGACGGTGGAGCGCGCCGTTGCCGGCGGAGCTAAGATTCTCTTTCCCGTTCAGGACCAGTTCTGGGGCGACCGCATCGGCTGGATCATGGATCCCGCTGGCCACGTCTGGACCATCGCCACGCGCATCGAAGAAACCACGGAAGAGGAGCGGCAGGCGCGGCTGGCGCGGATCATGGCGGAAGCGAAGAAATAGCTGTTGAACCTGTCCGACTGAGGCGCCGGGACGAACCGCACTGTCCATTTTCGAACGCTCAAGTTGCGAAAACGGGCATGCTGGTGCGCGCCTCGTCCCATTGTTAAAGCAGCAAAGGTGCGTCTTTCAATCGGTTGAATCTGCTACGCTGCTTGGCAGCACACTTGCTCGATACCATGAGACTCTCAAAAGGCCGGAGGGCAACAGATGCCAAAGATCGAGCGTATTCGCGAGGTGATCACGGGCTCCGTCGATATGGATTATGTCCGCAGCAAGACTGAAGCGGGCTGGAAGCTGGTGGCCATGGAGTGGCGCCGCGAAATCCCCGGTGACGAGACCAAAGAAGCTGTCCTTGTCGAAGAGATTCCTTACGGGCTGCGGGTCGCGCCCGACTGTAGCCGCCTGGAAGAAGATCCCGACGAGCGCGCCGTCCTGGTGCAGATGATGGAGTTGATCGTCCAGGACTACTCCATCACGCTGATCGCCTCCGAACTGAACAAGCGCGGGCTGCGCACCCGCTCCGGCGGCTTCTGGACGCCCGTCTCCGTCTTCAATATGCTCCCGCGCCTCATCGAGGTGGGCCCCAACATCTTCTCCAGTGAGGAGTGGGAAATCCGACGTGAACGACTCTTAAAGATGGTCTAAGTCTGGACTGAGCAGCGAGGCCGGTCACGCGCCGAGCTTCATTCTTCAAGTTTGGCAAATCAGATCCGGCTTCCCGCGAAGCCGTAGCTTGGTCTCTGTCATGTTCTGGGTTAACTTAGAACTCCATGCCCAGCCTCGTCTTCCTCTTTGACGTCGACAACACACTGCTCGACAATGACCACGTCACCGCCGACCTCAAACGCCATCTGGAGCAGCAGGTCGGCCCGGAGCGCCAGCAGCGCTACTGGGAAATCTTCGAGCAGCTCCGCACCGAACTCGGCTACGCCGACTATCTCGGTGCACTCCAGCGCTATCGCATTGAGAACCCGCGCGACCCCGGTCTGCTTACGGTTTCGCACTTCCTGATTAATTATCCCTTCGCCACGCGTCTCTATCCCGATTCCCTCGACGCCATCGGGCATGTAAAGCAATGGGGCAAAGCAGTGGTGCTCTCCGATGGCGATGTCGTCTTCCAGCCGCTCAAGGTCGAGCGCTCAGGAATATTGGAATCCGTGGATGGCGTGCTGATCTACATCCATAAGGAACAGGAACTGGATGACGTGGAGCGCCGCTTCCC
>Ga0070730_10004026_pt1 | contig 13022 bp, 12 predicted proteins | sample Coa_R1_3_FD_66447 | JGI IMG/M metagenome (GOLD analysis project Ga0070730, IMG submission 66447) | Surface soil microbial communities from Centralia Pennsylvania, which are recovering from an underground coalmine fire - Coalmine... | ecosystem: Environmental > Terrestrial > Soil > Unclassified ...
GTGATCGACACGGTGTCGACGTTCATCGACCACCCGCGTCTGGTCGCGCAGCGCCTGCAGCGGCTGGCGGACCTGGTTGGCCGCGAAAACGTGATCGCCGCGCCGGACTGCGGCTTTGGCACCTTTGCCTTTCGGCCACCCCGGGTGCATCCCGAAATCATGTGGGCCAAGTTTGCCGCCCTGGTCGAAGGTGCCCGCATCGCGTCAACGCAATTGTGGCGTCGGTGACGCTTGCTATCCTGATCGCGGCATGTGTGCAGTGTCCGGCGGACGCGAAAATGTGACGTCGGCATGACGCCCGGGTGACGCTTTTCGGTCACCGCGTGACGGTCCACGTGACGCTTTGCCATTAAGCTGAGCTTTGATGACAGGCGGGCGGGCGGCGACGAGAGCACACACGGTACGCGTCCTCGTGGTCATCGGTGTGCTGGCCACGCCGGTCCTGGCCACCACGCGAGCTCTGGCGCAGGTGCCACCGGTCGGAGCGACGGCCGACGTGCGCGACGTCTCGGGTCGCCTGGTCGCCACCAGCGAGTTCCGCGAGGGCCGCGGCGAGGTGCTGATCACCCTCAACTTCCCGAACCCGCCGGGCCTGACGGGCACCCACGCGGTCCACATCGAGGAGGTCGGCCGGTGCGATCCGCCGGACTTCTTGAGCGCGGGTGCCGACTTCAACCCCACGCACAAGCAGCATGGCCGCCAGAACCCGAATGGCCCGCGTGTCGGCGACCTGCCCAACGTGAACTTCACCAACGGCCTGACGACGTACAACACGTCCGCGCCCGGCGCGACGCTTGGGCCAGGGCCCGCGTCGTTTCTCGGCCCGAATCGGACGGCGCTGGTGATCTACTCGGGGGCGGACGATCAGCTGACCGAGCCGGACGGAAACTCAGGGGCGCGCATCGCGTGTGGGGTCATCACCCCCACCCCACCGCCCGGCGCAGTTGCCCCGGTGAAGCCGGTGGTCCCCACGCCGGTGGCCAATCCCGCGGCCGTCCAGGTCCAGCCGGCACCTGTGCAACCCGCGCCAGGTCAACCCGCGGCGGTCAAGCCGGCAATCAGTCCGGCGCCCGCGCCGCCAGTGGTTCCCAACCCCATCGCCAGCCCCGCTGCGCCCGCGGTCGTGGCCGCCAGCCCCGTCGCGATCGTAGCGTTTCCGACCTCGGCCCCGCCCGTCGCGGCGGCCGCCACGCAGACCAGCAGCGGCGGGAGCATCGGTACCGGCCCGGCGCTGCTCATCGCGGTCCTGGGCGTCACCCTCATCGGCGCGGGCTGGGTGCTGCGCCGCCGCGACCAGCTCAGGTAGGCCGTCCGCAGCTAAGGTTAGCCAGGAGCAAGCGGGGCATTGCTCCCTGAGCTCTCGCGCGCCGCGCGCTCCAGCCGACTCCGATAGGTCTGCCACCAGGCCTGGTCGCCGGGCGCCATATTGCCGTTGCCAGGTTGCCACCCGACGCGACCGTCGATCAGTTCCCGCACGATGTCGGCGTGCCCGGCGTGCCGGTGCGTCTCGGCGATCACGTGTACCAGGAGCCGATGCAGCGTCACCTGGTTGCGCTCGGCTGGCCACCACGGGACCCGGCCAACCGCATCGAGCTCGAGCGTCTCAATCGTGGCATCCGCGTGCGTCCACACCCGTCTGTACAGCTCGACGATGTACTCACGAGATTCGTCGGCGGTGGCCCACATATCCGCGTTGGGTTCCGCGTCCACGCTGATCCAGGCAACCGGTTCGTCGAAGGGTCGACCGAAGGCGTCGCCGAAGTACCCCAGCTCGACGGCGCTCAAGTGCTTGACCAGCCCGAGCAGGTTGGTTCCCGTCGGGGTCATCGGGCGACGCACGTCGTACTCCGAGAGCCCCTCGAGCTTCCACAGGATTGCCTGGCGCGCGTCCCGCAGATAACGGTGCAGATCCGATTTCGGTGCGGTGTCGGTCATCCCGCTCAAAAGCGTAGTTGGGTCAACACCGCGTACAGCACCGCGACGGCCCCGGCCCCAATCAGGACCAGGCCGAACCGCTCCGCCGGGCCCGGGCCGAGCAGGTCCCAGAAGCTGACCCCCGGCCCGCGCGTCACCGATGTTCGCCCGCGCGACGCGGCCCCGAATCTCGCGCCGGGTGCGCGCGGTTCGGGGCCGAATCGGGTTTCACGCGCATTCACCGGACGACCCGCGCCGGCGCTTGCGAACGCCTCAGGGTCACGACCGGGCGTCTCGCGCGCCGTGGCCCGGACACTCGCTGCACCGGCCGCGCTCGCTCCGCTCGCGGGCGTCGCAGCCAGTGGGGGATTGGTCCGCGGCGCCCGCGCATCCGGTCCGGACTTCAGTCCCTCCACTTGCTCACGCAAGCGCTCCAGCCGGTCGTCGACGCCGGCGTCCTCACGCGGCAGCTCCACGTCGTCCATGAGTTCCGCCAGACGCTCCTCGATACCCGCGAGGCGGGCCTCGAACTCGGCATACAGACGCTCTGAAGCCGCGGACCGTTCCTCAGCCTGCCAGATCTGTTCGGCAATCCAGGTCTCGGTCTCGCGCTGGCGTTGCACCAGCAGCGAGACGGCTTCGATCAGCAGGTTGCCTTCCTCGCGCACCTCCCGCCGGTTCGGGTCTGAGAGCACCCTGGGCATTGTACGACGGGCCTCGAGCAGATCCGTAGAATCATGCTCCGGATGCGGCTCCCGCGGGCAGCTATGCGCTAGGTGTGGCGCTTTGTTGAGGGCGACCTGGCGGCGGTGCTGCGGGTGCGTGTCTTCCGCCTGTACTCGATCAGCCGCGTTACGGCCGGGATCGGCCAGTCGATGCTGCAGGCCATCATTGCCTGGCAGGTGTACGCGCTGTCGGGATCTGCGCTCGACCTGGGCCTCGTCGGCCTGGTGCGCTTCGTACCCGCGCTCTCGCTGAGCCTCGTCAGCGGCGTGGTGGTCGATACCTACGACCGCCGCCGCATCTTGCTCATAGCTCAAGCGGTCCCAGTGGTGACGTCGCTGGTAATGCTCGCCGCCATCGCGACCGGTCAGGCAACGCTGCTGCTGGTCTATGGCCTGGTGTTCATTGCTGGCGTGACGTCGGCGTTCGAAGGGCCGTCGCGGCAGTCGCTGTTGCCGTCCCTGGTGCCACGCAATCTGTTCGCGCGGGCGATGACGTTGAACTCGACGCTCCAGTCGCTGTCGGCACTCAGCGGACCAGCCGTCGCGGGCGCCCTGATCGCCTGGCAGGGCATCGGGCTGAGCTATGCCGCGCATTGCTGCCTGGTGCTGGTGTCGCTGCTCGTGCTGTTGCCGGTGCGCATCGCCACGACCAGCAAGGTCGGTCGGAGCGGCATGCGCCTGGAGGCTGTCCGCGAGGGCCTGGCGTACTTGAGACACCGACCCGTAGTGGTCGGCGCGATGACCCTGGACATGTTCGCGGTCCTGTTCGGCGGCGCCAAGGCGCTGCTGCCGATCTATGCGGTCGACATTCTGCACGCCGACGCCGCGGGCTACGGCCTGCTCACCGCCTCGCTTGACGCCGGGGCACTCCTGGCCGCCGCGCTGATGGTCGCGCTGCCGACGCCCACCCACCTCGGCCGCGCCCTGCTGGCCTCCGTCGCGGCCTTTGGACTGGCCACGATCGCCTTCGGCCTCTCGCGCTGGCTGCCACTGTCGATCTTGACGTACGCGGCGGTCGGCGCCGCGGACCAGGTCAGCGTGGTGATGCGCTTGAACACGATCCAGCTGACGATCCCGGACGAGTTGCGCGGACGGGTCACGGCCGTAAATTTCGTGTTCATCAACGCGTCGAACCAGATCGGTGGCCTGGAGTCCGGCGTCGTCGCCTCACTCACCAGCGCCATGTTCGCCGTCGTGAGCGGCGGCGTCGCGTGCCTCGGCGTCGTCGGCCTCGTCGCCTGGCGCATCCCCGAGCTGCGGAACCACCAGTCCCAACCGCGGTTGCCTTAGCCGGTTTCGAGACTCCCCACGCGTGCGCCGGTGCTATCCAGCTCGAGGGTGAGGCGGCACCGGTCAGTTTCGATAACCAGCGTATGCTGGTTCGGGCCGGCCGTCAGGCGCAGGTCCTCCAGGGTCTGGCCGCGCAGCGCCCGCAGCGCCGCGTTGACTTCGCGCGCGGCGGCACTCTGCTGGCGGCCGCGCGGCGTCTTGCTGAACACCGTCTGCAGGACCGCCCGATTGGACGGCCGGCCTTTTTCGAACAACAGCTCGAGCATCGTCTCCAGGGCCGGCACCAGGTCGGCCGGCACGGCTCCAGCGGCGGCGGCAGCGGCGAGCCGCACATAGCGCGCCTGCGCGTTGGCGTCGCGCATGGCGCGGGCGAAGGTCGCCGCGTCGGCAAACACGACCTCCGCTTCGGCCGGCGCCAGGCCAAGCTCTGCCGCCGGAGCGGCGGCAGGTCCAGCAGCCGCGGGACTCGCGCTAGGAGTTCGGCCGCAGCTAACACCCGGAGTCTCACCTTTCGGCCGAACTCCGTTCATCGTTTGGCCTGGAGGGGCGCCAAGTAGTTTTGCTGCCGACTTGTCGGCCGCCCCGCTACGGCCGGCCATGTCCCACGAGCACCTCGAGTTCGTGCTCGAAACCACCGGTCTCCACCGCGCAGTGCATGCCGCACTCCTTGGGGCCGTCCTTCTCCCACCACCAGCGCCCGGAGCGCGAGTTCGCGCCGGGTTCCACCGGTCGGGTGCACGGCGCGCAGCCGATGCTCTGATACCCCTGGTCGTACAACGGGTGCGACGGCACATCGTTGTCGCGGATGTAGTCCCACACTTCCTCGTCGGTCCAGTCGGCGAGCGGATTGACTTTGACCAGGCCGCCATGATCGTGGTCCAGCTCGATCTTGCGGATGTTCGAGCGCGTCGCCCACTGGTCGCGCCGCAGACCGGTGACCCACGCGTCGAGTCCATGCAGCACCTTGACCAACGGCCGCACCTTCCGGACGTCGCAGCAGGTCAGCCGCAGCGGCACCGACTCGTAAAACATGTTCACGCCGTGGCGGCGGACCAGTCCCTCGAGCTCGCGCGTGTCGGGGAAGTACGTTTCCACGTGGATCCCGTAGTGCTGCCGCACCCGGTCAATCAGGTCATACGTTTCTTGCGGCAGGCGGCCGGTGTCCACCGTAAAGACCCGCACATCCGGACGAATCCGCCAGGCCATGTCCAGGATCGCCATGCCGTCGGCCTGGAAGCTGGTGCAAATGGCCACGCGCTCTCTGGCGAACCGGTCCAGAGCCCACTCGATCACTTCCTGGGGCTCGTGATCGTCGTACTCGACCGACAGCTCGCCGGCTTCCCAATCATCCAGTACCACGCGCTCGTCGAGTGCGACAACCATGTGCTCCGAACTCCTCGTTTGGTCTCAGGCTGGGCCGGCGGCTACCGACAGGCCGGTCCCGATACTGATCAACTCTTCATCGCTCTTCCGCGTGGCGAAGGCCTGGAACGTCTCGCCCGCCTGGCGCTCCGCCAGGTAGGCGGCGACCAGTCGTTCGACGTACGCGGGCGCTTCCGCCGTCGGCACGCGCCGCAGCACGGGGCGCCCGATCTCGGCGTGCTCGCCGAGTCCACCCCGCAAATAGATCTCGTATGCCTCCAGCTTGTCGCCGCCGGCCTCCTCGCCGCGCGCGGTGGTGCCCTGAAGTCCAATATCGGTCACCCAGTGGTGGGCACACGCGTGCGGACATCCGTCCACCCCGATCTTGAGTCCCTCCACGTCGCGGCCGAAGCGGTCCTCCAACCGGAGGACGATCTCCTTCAGCTTCGACTTCGTCACGGCAACCGCGAAGTTGCACAGCGGCTGGCCGGTGCACCCAACGCTCGCGCCGCGAATGCCGTTGGCGTCGAGCGGAAAGCCGATCTCGGCCACGCGGGTGATGACCTCGTCCACGCGCGCTTCGGGAACGCCCGAAAGAATGAAGTTCTGCTGGCGCGCGAGCCGGATGTCACCCCCGAACTCCGCGGCCAGATCGGCAATCTGGATGGTCTGCGCACCGGTGACGTGTCCGAGGAAGACGGGGAATCCGATGTAATACAGACCAGTCTGCTTCTGGCGGTGCGGACCCAGGTGATCCGCCGCGCCGATCGGCCTGGGGACCGCGTGCAACGGCTCGAGGGCTCGGCCGAGCCGCTTTTCGACGGCTCCTCTGACACCCTCTGGCCCGTAGTCGTCGACCAGAAACTTGAGCCGTGCCTTGGCCCGCGAGAGACGGTAGCGGAGGTCAGTCCGCCAGACATCCAGAATCGCTTTCGCCACCGTGAGCACCTCGTCCTGCGGCACAAAAACGCTTAAGTCGCGCGCGAGACGTGGCGTGGACGAGAGGCCGCCGCCGACGCGCAGCGAAAAGCCGTTGCGACCATCCTGACGGGTGCCGATGAAGACGATGCAGTTGATCTCCGGGGCATTGCACTGCGCCGCGCACGCCGAAATCGTGATCTTGTGCTTGCGGGGCAAATCAAAGTAGTCGCGTTCGGTCTGGAAATACTGCACGACCTGATCGAGCTGCGGGCGGCAGTCGAAGAGCTCGGCCGCGTCGAGTCCGGTGAGTGGGCAGCCCGTGATATTGCGGACGCTGTCGCCGCAGCCGCCGAGTGACGTCAGGCCGACGGCGTCGAGGGCGGCGAACACCTCGGGGAACTGCTTGATTTGCAGCCAGTGCAGCTGGACATTCTGACGCGTCGACAGCTCGGTATAGTCACGTCCGAACCGCGTCGACAACTCGCCGATGGCGCGGTACTGGGCGGCGGTCATGATCCCGGCGGGGGCCTTGATGCGCAGCATGAAGTAGCCGACTTTCGGCTTGTCCTGATAGAGCCCGTACCACTGGAAGCGGACCATGTCCTCTTCCGAAATGTCGAGGTAGTTGCGTTGGCCCAGTTCGTCCAGTTCGTTGACGATCTCGAGCGGGAACTTCTCGCGCTTCAGGCGCTCGACGTTGTTCCGCTTCAGGACCAGGTCCCAGTCCGGCGCGGCGCGGGCAGCGGCGGCGGCCGCGACGGCGGCGGCACGCGCGGCCGGATTGACGACGGGCCGGGCGGGTGTTTCGGTCATGATGCGCTCCAGAGATGTTCGGCGGCGGCCAGGACGAGGGCGCCCATGTGGCCGTGGACGGGACGGAACGCGGCGTGCAGGCCGTGCCGTTCGAGGGCGGCCTCGGCGACCGGGCCCTGAACGCCGACGGCGACGTGCTCGAGGGCGGGCGTGCGGCCGTGGTCGCGCGCCACGCCGAACAGGTTTTCCACCTGGGCCTGGCTGGTCACGAGCAACGCGTCAACCTCCTGTTGGTCGAGGGAGGCGAGCAGCCGCAGGATCGGCTCGGGATCGACCGGTCGATCCCAGACGTACGGGGCGAGCTCGAGCACCTCGGCGCCACGCGCGCGCAGGGCCTGACTCAGCTCGGGACTGGGCTCGCCGTAGAGCTGCACGGCGACAATCCTGTTGTCCAGGTCGGTTCCGTCGAGGGCGGCCAGGACTTCGGCGCTGGTATTCGGCGAAGGTGCGGTGATGTCGATGCGGATTGCGAGCTTCCTCAGGACGGCCGCGGGCTTGGGCCCGCGCACGGCGACGATCGCGCTCGACAGTCGGCGCCGCAAGTCGGGCTCGCGGCCCATCAGGTGCGCCGCGTCGAAGACGGTCGCGGCGCCAACGCCGGTGAGGAAGATCGCCAGGTCGAGGTCCGCGTCGCACACGCGCGCCACGCCGTCCTGGAGCTCGGGCGCGTCGGGCCGATGCACCTCGCGCAGACACGGCGCGGCAAGCGGGACGCCGTTGTGGCGCTGGATCAGGGCGGCCAGCTCAGTGGTCCGGCGACCCTCCAGGAACGCCACGACCTTGCCCTGGAGGTCAGGCATGGCGTGCCGCCAGCTGGTCGTCGTGAGCGCGTGCGGTGCCCACCTCGCTGCGTCTACCCGTACCGAAGGTACAGGGCTCGCTCCCGGTCGCCGCGGCGTAGGCTTCGTCCCTCTGTAGTCCAGACGGATCCACGGAACCGGGGGTGAGTGCCTCGGTACGGGCGCCGTGAGCCGGCGAACGCGATGGCCGCAGAATGGCGCTCAACGCCGCGGTCGGGCCGACCACGAGGACGGCCGGTGGTTCCATACCCGCGGCGCGGGCTGAGGCGGCGATCTCGGCCAGCGGCGCCGCGACGACGCGCTGCCGCGGCGTGGTTGCCCACTGCACGATGGCGGACGGCTCGTCCGCGAGGCGCCCGTTGGCCAGCAGAGCCGCGACGATCTCCTCGAGGTGCTCGACGGCCATCAAGCACACCAGCGTGCCGCCGCCCTGGGCGAGTGCCGACCAGGCGTGCTGATCGGGGTCGTGGCCGTTGACGATGGTCACCGAGCCGCTCAGCCCGCGATGGGTGACCGGAATGCCAGCCGCGGCTGGGGCAGCCAGCGCCGCCGAGATCCCGGGCACGATCTCAAATGGCACGCCGGCACGAGCCAGGGCGAGGGCCTCTTCGCCACCGCGTCCGAAGACGAATGGGTCGCCGCCCTTGAGGCGCACGACGCGGCGTCCCTCGCGGGCCAGTTGGGTCAGCACGGCGTTGATCTCGGCCTGGGACCAGCCCCGTCCGCCGGGCACTTTGCCGACGTCCAGCCGCTCCGCATCCGGCCGCGCGTACGCCAGCACCTCCGCGCTGACCAGGCGGTCGAACACGACCACATCGGCGGCCTGCAGGCGCTGCACCGCGCGCAGCGTGAGCAGGTCCGGATCGCCGGGTCCGGCGCCCACCAGCGAGACCACGCCCGGCTGACTGTCGCGGCGCTCGAACAACGAGCGCTCCAGGTTCGCGAGCAACGCGTCGGTCGCCGCGGCGAGGTCGCCGGCTTCAGCCAGACGCTCGACCTCGCCGTCGAGGGCGATCTGCCAGCGATCGGGGTCGATCAGCGAACGGGCGGGTCCGAGGCGGTCGCGGGCGGCCGCGGCGACCTCGAGCAGATCGCCCCAGAACGCTGGCAGGGCGCGTTCCAGCCGTTCGCGGGTCCGGCGGGCCATGGCCGGGCTGCGGCCGCCGGTGGAAATGGCGACGGTCACATCCCCCCGACGCACCAGGGCGGGGGCGATGAAGTCGCAGTTCGGCACGTCGTCGACGGCCAGGACCGGCACGTTCAGCCGGCGGGCATCGGCGGCCACGCGGGCGTTGAGGTCGCGGTCATCGGTGGCGGCAAAGGCGAATGCCGCGCCCGCCAGGTCGGCCGCCGAGTAGTCTCGCGGGCGCCACTCCAGGTCGCCCAACTCGGCCGCGCGGCGGATGAACGTGGAGGCACGGGGTGCGACGACGACCAGCGGGGCGGGTCGGCAGGGCAGCAGCGCGCGGACCTTGGTGGTCGCGACGTTCCCGCCACCGACGACCAGGACGCGCCGGTTGAGCAGATCGAGGAAGGCAGCGAAATAGGGGACGCCGCGGTCGGCAGCCAGGGTGCGCGCCATGAGTAGTTCAGTACGTTCCCGGGTAAAGTCGAGGTAGTCTACTGATTGAGATGATCTACTAGTTAAGTAGACTACTCAAGAATACGCCATGCGCGGGCGGCCCTGTCAAATTCCCGCGGCGCGATGCGACGTGCTACCGGGCCGCGCGAGCGAGCACTTCCGGGTTGACGCAGGACAGCGGCGCTTCGCCGCGCAGCACGCGCGCGACATTCTGGACCGCCATGGCCACCATCGCTGTCCGCGACTGCTGGGTCACCCCGGCGATGTGCGGCGTGAGGATGAGATTCGGGGCCTGGCGCAACGGGCTCGCGGCCGGCAGGGGCTCGCGGTCGAAGACGTCCAGCGCGGCGCCGGCGATCTGGCCGGCGTGGAGGGCCCGGGCGATCGCCACTTCGTCGACGAGCGGGCCGCGCGCGGTATTGACGACGTACGCCGACGGTTTCATCCTCGCCAGGGCGTCGGCGTCGATCAGTCCGCGTGTTTCGGGCAGCAGCGGCGCGTGCAGCGTGAGCACATCGGCGTGCCGGAGCAACTCCTCGAAGCTGACATATTCGACGCCATAGCGTTGCACCATCTCGGGCGACTCCACGATGTCGTAGGCCAGCACGCGCGGCTCGAACCCGGAGAGACGCTTGACCACCTCGCGGCCGATCAAACCGGTGCCCACGATCCCGACCGTGGTGGCGCGCAGCTCGACCCCGACTCGCTGCGGCGCCCAGTTGCCCGCCCGAACGATCTCGGCCGCCGGCACGATCTGACGCAGACACATCAGGATCAGCCCCACCGCGAGGTCGGCCACGGAATGATGGTTTGCGCCGGGCGTTGTGCACACGACAATGCCGCGGCGGGTGGCCTCGGCGACGTCGATGGCGTCGTAGCCGACGCCGATGCGCGAGATCACCCGCAGGTCCGGGGTTTCGGCCAGCACGGCCGCCGAGTACGGTTCGATGCTGGCGAGGCTGGCCGCCATGCCCTGTAGCGCGTCGATCAAGGCCGCCTCGGTGCGGACCGAAATGCTGTCGACGGCGGCGACCTCGTGGCCGTCGGCCCGGAGCGGCTCGAGAAGCGGATCGTCAGGCGGTATGAACAGTGTCGCAAGCAGGCAACGGGCCATCGGCATCATCCTGCCACATCACGCGGCAGACCCGCGCGGCGTGGTGGAAACGCTCAGCGCCCGGCGCCGACCAGCTCGCCGCCTTCGACCTCATCGGCGGGCAGCTCTGCCCACGCGGGCGGCTGGGGCCGCTCGGCCTGGGGCCGCAGCTGGGTTGCGGCGAGGACGGCGGTTATTGCCGCCAGGCCGGCGCCGAGGAGGAGGGCGGCGTGGTAACCGTCGTTGAGCGCCTCGAGCGGCGGCACATTGGCGTTCAGTACGGCCGCGGTGCGGGCCGCAGCCAGGCCCGCCAGGAGCGCCAACCCGAGGGCGCCGCCGATCATCTGCGACGTGTTGATCAAACCCGAGACCAGGCCGCTCTGGGACAGACTGACGTCCGCGGTGGCGATCAAAAACAGCGGCATGAACGAGACCCCGGCGCCCAATCCGAGCAGGAACATCGGCACCAGGATGTCAGGCAAGAACGCGCCGTTGACCGGCGCCCGGGCAAACAGGACCAGTCCGACGGACAGCAGCGCCATGCCCACGACCAGCGGTGTCTTTGGTCCGAGGCGCGCGACGATCCACGCCGCCAGGCCGAGCGACAGCGCACCCATGGTGAGTGTGGCTGGCAAAAACGTGAGGCCGGTCTGCAGCGCGTCGTAGCCCAGGACGTGCTGCGCGTAGAGCGCTGAGAAGAAGAACCACCCGAAGAAGGCGGCGCCGCTGAGGGCGGTCACCACGTTGGTGACGACGATCGTCCGCGAACGAAAGATGCCCAGCGGTACCAGCGGCGTGTTGACGGTGCGTTCGATCAGCACAAACAGCCCGGCCGTGACCAGTGCCGCGGCCAGGCAGCCAAGCGTAACCATGGAACTCCAGCCGGCCTGTCCGGCGTTGACGATGCCGTACACCGCCAGTACGGGCGCCGCGATCACGGCGACGGTCCCGCCGAGGTCGAGGCCCTTGCCCAGACCGGTGCCGGCCGCCGTGGGCAGTAGGGGCCGAGCCAGGAGCAGCGCCAGCGCCCCGATCGGCACGTTCACCAGGAAGATCCAGTGCCAGTTGAAGGCGTGCGTGAGCAAGCCGCCGGCGATCACGCCGATGCTCGCGCCACCCGAGCCGACGAACCCCCAGACGCTCATGGCCCTGGCCCGCTCGGCGGGCCGCGGAAACAGCACCAGCACAATCGACAGCGAGACGGAGCTCACGATCGAGCCGCCGATACCCTGCACGCCGCGCGCCACCACGATCACGGCCTGTGAGTTCGCTAGACCGCACACCAGCGACGCGAGGGTGAACAGGGCGATGCCCGTCATCAAAACGCGGCGCCGGCCGAGCAGGTCCGCCAGTCGGCCGGACAACAACATGCAGCCGCCGAACGTCAGCAAATAGGCGTTGACGACCCAGGCCAGGTTGGCCTCGGAAAACCCGAGGTCTTCCTGGATGACCGGCAGGGCCACGTTCACGATCGTGCCGTCGAGGACGATCATGAGCGTGGTCAAGCAGACCAGCCCGAGCGCGAACCAGCGGCGGTAACGTTCGACACATCGCATGTTGGAGAGCGCGTCCTTACTTTCTGGCGGCGCCTTCAGGTTCGCGCCGCAACGACAGCATGCCAGTTGGTCAAAGCTCGGCGGCCCGACCCGCTGGCCAGGTCCTCTGACGGACCTTCGGACGGTGGGCGAGCGAGCGCGACCAGCTCAGGGTCTGCCACCGAGGTCCGGATCGCACCGGGCCGGCCAGTTTGGTTCTTTCGCGCAGGTGAGTGCCGGCGCCTAGGCTGTGGTCACCTCGGCGGGCCGGGGCAGCATGTCGTGGTCGACGTGGCGTTCGCCTTTGGTGCCGCTGATCAGATTGATAGCCACGCGCGCGCCGTCGCCGGCGGTGATGATGGTGTGCACGCTGACCCCAGCGGCGGTGCCGGCTGCCCAGACGCCGGGCAGACTCGTTCGACCGTCGGCGTCGACGTCGACGATCTCCTTGATCCGTGGCTCGGTCCCGGGCTTCGTGGTGATGCCGGCCTGCCGGGCGAGCTCGGGATTGGCGCCCAGGGTCAGGATGACCTGCTTGGCTTCAAACGACTCGCCGTCCTCGGTGCGGATGGAGAACGCCGCGTCCCCGGCCGGCTGCAGGTCGACGACCTTGCCAGCGACCACCTTGGCGCCGGCACGGGCGGCCTGCAATTTGCCGTTGTCGACCAGGTCCGGGCCGGTGACACCTTCGGGAAACCCGAGGTGATTGTTGACCATGGCGCGGCGGGTCATCCCCGCATCCGCGTCGATCAGGACGGTCTGCAAGCCCGCCCGAGCTGTAAAGGTGGCGGCGCTCGATCCAGCCGGGCCTCCGCCCACGATGGCGACGTCAAACATCCGAAAACTCTCCTGTGGGACGATGCGTCCCGGTGCGTACAACACCCGAGCGAGCCAGAAGCTTCCCGCGGCCGTCAGGCCTCAGGGCGGCCCAGGTCCGACGGGCCGCATCGCCGCGCTCGCTCCGCCGAGGGGACACGAACTAGCTAG
>Ga0070730_10004027_pt1 | contig 13021 bp, 14 predicted proteins | sample Coa_R1_3_FD_66447 | JGI IMG/M metagenome (GOLD analysis project Ga0070730, IMG submission 66447) | Surface soil microbial communities from Centralia Pennsylvania, which are recovering from an underground coalmine fire - Coalmine... | ecosystem: Environmental > Terrestrial > Soil > Unclassified ...
TGCGCGTGATCCCACTTGCCGTCCGCGAAATGGCACTGGAAGTGCAGGTGCTGCAGGTCCACGCCGTACGGGGACATGTCAAGGCCGGTCTTGATGGCCCGTTTGGTGCCCTCGTGAGCCACGGCCCCGCCGGTGGTCAGGTCGCCGCGCTCCAGGTGCGCCCGGGCCAGGTGATAGGCGGAGCGCAGCTCCACGCCGAGCATCATGGCCTGCCGGGCCTGCCGGTGCGCCGCGGTCAGCACCTTGATCGCCTCGTCGTTGCGGCCCTCGCGGTTGCTCATGAAACCCAGGGTCACCAGCGCGTCGGCTTCGACCCAGGGCGCGTCGGCGGCCCGGGCGGCGATGATGCCGCGCTCGGCCCAGTCGCGGGCCACGCTGAAGTCCTCCTCGACGACCAAAGCGTAGGCGTAGGTGGTCAGGGCCCGCGCATACTGCGAGGTCGGCGGGTCCGCGGGCGTGGCCTCCACCGTGGCCCGCGCGACCTCGACCGCTTCGGCGGGGGCCTTGGGATCGTCGATGAGCATCAGGTTGAAGGCCAGCCGCTCGCCGATCCTGCTGGCCAGCTTGACGTCGACCGGCGGACCGCCCTGCTCGGCCTGGGCGGCCAGGACCTGCCGCAGCCGCCGGAGCAGGTGCACGGCGCGGTCTACGTCCCCGCTGTCCGCCGCGTTGGTCGCGGACAGCAGCCCGAGCTTGCCGCGGGCCATGCCTGCCGTCTTCTCCGGGTCGGTGACCCGCTCCCACAAAGCGAGCGCCTGGTCGTAGTGGCGGTGCGCCTCGGCCGGCGCGCCCAGCTTTTCGGCGTCGGCCCCGGCCCGGACCGACGCGGCGAACGTGCCGGGAATGTCGTGGCTGGCCAGGCAGTGCTGGGCGAGCTCGGCGGCGGTGCCTGGCATCGCGAGCCGCTGCTCGTCGGCCAGCAGCGAGCACATGGTGGCGTGCAGCCGGGTCCGCTCCCCCGGCAGCAGGTCCGCGTAGACCGCCTCGCGGAGCAGCGCGTGCCGGAACACGTAGCCTTCGGTGCCGTCGGGCACGAGCAGCTGGTGGGTCACCGCCTCCCGCATCGCGCCCTCGTATTCGGCGGCGGCCAGGCCGGACGCGGCCCGGACCAGCTCGTCGTCGGCCTTGCGGCCGGCCACGGCCGCGGCGCGGAGCACCTGCTGCGTGGCGTCGGTCAGCTGCTCGACCCGGTTGAGCAGCAGGGCCGCCAGCCCCGCCGGCAGGGCATCGCGACGGCCGGGATCGCCGCCGACCGAAGCGGCGAGCAGTTCCTCGGCGTAGTAGGCGTTGCCCTCGGCGCGGGCCACGATGTCGTTCAGCTCGGTCGCGTCGATCCGGACCGGCGCGGTGGCGGTCAGGTGCTCGGCCAGGGCCGAGGGAGCCAGCGGGGCGAGGTCGACGGCGATGACGCTGGGCAGCCGCAGCAGCTCGGCGACCACGGGCCGGAGCGGGTGCCGCCGGTGCAGGTCGTCGGTCCGGTAGCTGCCGATCAGGGCGACCCGTTCCCGGTGCAGCATCCGGGACAAGAACGTGACCAGGTCCCGGGTGGAGGCGTCGGCCCAGTGCAGGTCCTCCAGCACGAGCAGCACGGGGGTCGCGGCGGCCAGCTCGGCGAGCAGGCCGAGCACGCCGCCGAACATCTGCTGCCGGGCCAGGCCCGAACGGTCCGAGTCGGCGATGGGCCCTTCGCCGCCCTCGGGCAGCAGCCGGCCCAGGGCCGGGCGGGAGCTGAGCGCGTCGCGGACCCCGGTGGACTGGGCGGCACCCCGGAGCGCGTCGGCCAGCGGCAGGTAGGGCACGCTGTCGCCGAGCTCGGCGCACTGCCCGGACAGCACGGTGAAGCCCCGTCCGGCGGCCAGCCGGGTCACCTCCGCGATTAGCCGGGTCTTGCCCACCCCGGCGTCGCCGCTGACCAGGGCGACCACCGAGCGTCCCGCCTCGGCGTCGTCGAGCAGGCTGAGCAGACGGCCGAGCTCACCGTCCCGCCCGACCATGCGCCCAGCTGACATCCGTAGCACCACGTGCATGAGTATCCCATCCGGGGCCGACAATTCCGATTCGTTAAGCTCCTGGCTGTACTCTGCGTTACATGGCGAAGGTCGAACGCACGGACGCTGAGTGGCGGGAGCAGCTGAGTCCGCAGGAGTACGCGGTGCTGCGCGAGGCGGCCACCGAGGCGCCGTTCACCGGCGAGTACACCGATACCAAGACCGAGGGCGTGTACCGCTGCCGGGCGTGCGGCGCGGAACTATTCCGTTCGGACACCAAGTTCGAGTCGCACTGCGGCTGGCCGTCGTTCTACCAGCCGACCGAATCGGACGCGGTGGTGCTGATCGAGGACGACGCCCTCGGGATGACCCGCACCGAGGTGCGCTGCGCCGCGTGCGACTCGCACCTGGGTCACGTGTTCGCCGGAGAGGGCTACGACGTCCCCACCGACCAGCGCTGGTGCATCAACTCGGTGTCGCTGGCCCTGGAGCCCGTGGCGTCGTGAACCCGGCGCTTCGGCTGATCCGGGCGGATTCGCTGTCGGCGGGCACCGCGCAGACCGGCGGGATGATCCGCAGCGCGGCCATCTCCGGTGACCTGGTCGGCGCGCAGGCGCTGTGGATGGGGCGCACGGTCGTGCGGCCAGGGACGTCGTCCGGGGATCACCATCACGGGGAGTCAGAAACCGGCATCTACGTGGTGGCGGGTCATCCGGTGTTCGTGTTCCGCGATCCGGACAGCGGCTCGCTGGTCCGGCTGGAGACCTCGCCCGGCGACTACGTCTGGGTTCCACCGCACGTCCCGCACCGGGAGGAGAACCCGTCCCCGGACACCGAGGCGGTGGTGGTCATCGCCCGGTCCACCCAGGAAGCGATCGTGGTCAACGTACCCTCCCTGTGAGGCAGAGCCGGCCCAGCGGCAGGCGACGCACGTGGTCGCTGCGGGATGCCTGGCCGAGCAGGCCGCGAAGCGGGTGCTCCCGGTCCAGCTCGTCATCGCGGTAGGTGAGGATCAGGACCGCGGGCAGGCCGGCATGCGCCGGATGAGGAAGCGCAGCGCGTCTAGCGTCGCGTCGTCGGCCCAGTGCACGTCTTCGATGACCAGAACCGTCGGGTGTTCGGGCCAGCTCAGCTCCGCGTGCAGGGCGGCCAGCATCCGGCCGGATCCGGCAAGCGGGCGGCTCCCCCGGCCGCGGCCTGTACGGCGTCCGCGAGCGCCGCCAGTTCGGTGTCACGTTCCAGGACCTCGCGCCGCGCGCCGGTGGCCGACGCTGGCTGGTCTCCAGGGAAAGCACCCTCGCCGCCTCGTTCTGGCCCTAGCGCAACGAGGTGAACCCCGGGGTTCACCACGCTCTTACGCGGTGAAACCCGGGGTTCATTCGCATCGGGTCGCGGGTCGCGGGACGCCGCCTGCGGTCAGGGAGCGGTGACCGAGCGGGCGGTGGTGGTCTCGCCGGGGTCGATGCCGAACGAGATGATGCGAGTGGGCTGGATACGGACGATCGTGTCCTCGAACTGCTCGCCGAAGGCCTTGCCTCCGGACGGGATCACGGTGGCGGTCCCCCGGATCTCGATCATGCGGGGCTGCCACGGCGGGAGCACGTCATCGACCACGATGCTGGCCCGGCCCGTCCGCTGCACGTCGCGGAGCTTCTTGGTCTGGCTCATCCGCATGCCGCCTATGTCGATAGCGTCGTGCTCGGCGTTGAACCGGAATGACGTAGGTACCACGTGCGGCTGACCGTCCGCGCCGACCGTGGCGATCCGGCCCAGGCGCTGCCCCGCGAGGTACTCGATTTCGGAATCCGTGAAGGCGCTCATGCCGGGCTAACCGGCGTGCGGGTCGCGGCATTCCGCGAATCGCCACGGCCCGCCGATGAGTCTCCACCGGTCAGGCGTCTGTATCCGCGAGCCGGTTTACCAGGAGGGAAGAGACGAGTGACGACACCGCAGCAGGACCTGGCCCGCGTCGCGCGGGCCGTGGTCGACGCCAACAGCTATCTGACTCTCGCGACCGCGGACCGGGCCGGGCGGCCCTGGCCGTCACCGGTCTGGTACGCCCACGCCGGCTACCGGGAGTTCTTCTGGATCTCAGTTCCCGGCGCCCGTCACTCGCGCAACCTGGCCGAGCAGCCCGAAGCGGGGATCGTCATCTTCGACTCTCACGTGGCCGCCGGGACCGCCCAGGCGGTCTACCTGACCGTGAGAGCGGCGGAGGTCACCGCGGATGAGTTGATTCCGGGCATCGAGGTGTTCTCGGCCCGATCGCTGGCACTGGTCGGCAGACCCTGGACGCCGGACGAGGTCCGCGCGCCGGCCGCGCCTCGCTTGTACCGCGCCAGGGTGTCCGAGCTATGGCTGCTCGACGGCTTCGACCAGCGGCTGCCCGTGGAGCTGGAGGATCTCGGGGATCAGGGGTGACGGCTCGGCTCAGGCGTCTGAGCGGGCTAAGTCGGGGTTGCGGTCGTCGTAGCGGCGGGTGCGCTTGACCGCGGCGCGGCTGCGTTTGGCTTGCAGGCGCCGCTCGTTGGCGGCCCGGCCGGGCCGCGTCGGGACACGCGGCCGCGGCGGGGGAGCGATCGCGTCCCGGAGCAGGTCGGCCAGGCGGACCCGGGCGGCCTGCCGGTTGGCGAGCTGGCTGCGCTGTTCGGACGCGGCTATGGTGAGCACGCCGCCGGCCAGGCGCCCGGCCAGGCGCTCGAGCGCGCGGGCTCGCGCCCACTCCGGGAGCACGGCCGAACTCTGCACGTCGAAGGAGAGCTCGACCCGGCTGTCGGCGGTGTTGACCGACTGCCCGCCGGGCCCTGACGAGCGGGAGAAGCGCTCGTGCAGTTCGGCGGCCGGTATGACCAGCCAGCTGTTTACCCGGAGATCGTCAGGCACTCCTCGAACGTTAGCCGGTACCGCCCTGGTCCCGCCCGCCGGATCAGGCCAGGCCGGCGACCAGGTCGTGCACCGGCTTGCGGCGCCCGGTGTAGAACGGGATCTCCAGCCGGGTGTGCCGCCGGGCTTCTGAGCCGCGCAGGTGGCGCATCAGGTCCAGGATCCGGTGCAGCTCGTCGGCTTCGAAGGCGAGGATCCACTCGTAGTCGTTGAGCGCGAAGCACGGCACCGTGTTGGCCCGGACGTCGGGGTACTCGCGGGCCATCATCCCGTGGTCGGCGAGCATCGTGCGGCGCTCGGCGGGATCGAGCAGGTACCACTCGTAGGAGCGGACGAACGGGTACACGCTCAGGTAGGCACGCGGGTCCTCGTCGGCGAGGTACGCGGGGATGTGGCTCTTGTTGAACTCGGCCGGGCGATGCAGGGCCATCACCGACCAGACCGGCTCGCTGCACCGGCCCAGCCGCGTCCGGCGGAAGCGGACGTACAGGTCCTGGAGGTCATCGGAGGTCGGCGCGACCCACCAGAACATGAAATCCGCGTCGGCCCGGAACCCCTGCACGTCGTAGCAGCCGCGGGTCACGATGCCCTTGCCCGCCGCCTGGTCGAACAGGTCGGCGATCTCGGCCGCAGCGTTCCCGTGCCCGCCCGCGTCCAGGGCGGTGCGGTCGCTCACCCGGAACACCGACCACATCGTGTACCGGATCAGCTCGTTGAGGTCGCGTGCCTTAGCCATGTCTCCTATTGTCGGCCACCGCGGAGGAACTCCGCCACCTGACCGGCCGCGGCGCGAGCCGTGGCAATACAGGCGGGTATGCCGACCCCTTCGTAGGCGGCCCCGCAGACGGCCAGTCCCGGCTGGGCGGCGACGGCCGTCCGGATCCGCGCCACCCGGTCCAGATGCCCGACCGTGTACTGCGGCAAGGCCCCGCCCCACCTGGTAATCCGGTGCACGACCGGAGCGCCCGCCACCCCGGTGGCGGCGGCCAGTTCGGCGGCGGCCAGCGCGGCCAGTTCCTCGTCGGCCCGCTGCAGCAGGGCCTCCTCGCCGATGCGGCCGACCGAGCAGCGCACGATCTCCAGCGGCTCGGCGCCGGGCACCGCCTCGGCCAGGTGCGGCCACTTGACGCTGGAGAAGGTGACCGCCTTCACGGCCCGCCCGTCCACGGCCGGGACCAGGTACCCGCTCCAGCCCAGCGCGGCCAGCCCGCTCCCAGACGACCCCCCGGGGAACGCCGAACGGGGATAGGCCAGGGTGATGATCGCCATGCTCGCGTAGCCGATCTCGCCGAACGCCGTGACCGCGGCCGAGGCGCCCGGCACGCCGGCGAGCAGCCGCGCGGCCGGACGCGCGGGTACGGCCAGGATTACCGCGTCGGCGTCGAGCAGCTCATCGGCGGCCGCCGATCCGACCGTGAGCCGCCAGCCAGGCCCGGCACCCTGAGCACCCGGCGCCGGGGACAGCGCCCGGGTCATCGCAGCTGTCCGTATCTCCGCACCCGACGCCTTGGCCAGGACGACGGGGAGCTGGCCCAGTCCCCCGGACAAAGTGGTGAACACCGATCCGCCGGGCCGCGTGCCGCCCGGCGGCGGGAGCAGTGAGCCCGCGGCCTGCGCGAGTGACCGGTACCGCCGCGACGCGGCAGCCAGCACGGGCATCGTCGCGTCGAAAGACAGGTCGCAGGAGCGTCCCGCGTAGACCCCGCCCAGGAGCGGGTCGACCAGCCGGTCGACCACCTCCGCGCCGAACCTGGCCCCCACGAAAGCCGCGACCGGCACGTCGCCGTCCCGCGTGACCGGCGGCAGCTCGAGATCCTGGCTGGCCCGGGCGGCCCCCGCGTCGGACACCACCCCGGACCGGGTCAGCTCGGCCAGGTCGGCCGGCACGCCCATGAACTGGCGCCGGGGCAGCGAGCGGAGCGCGCCGAGGGTCCAGATCGCCGAGGACGTGGTGCCCGGCGCCATCCGGTCACCGGCCAGCCCGACCTCGGCGATGAGCCCGGTGCCTTCCGGCCGGGTCACGAGGAGCGCCTCAGCCCCCTCGTCGACCGGTACGCCGGCCACCTCGGAAACGGACAGTTTGCCGCCCAGCCGGGGCGACCCCTCGAGCACGGTCACCCGCACCGGCTCATCGCGCAGGAAGAACGCCGCGGCCAGCCCGGCGATCCCGCCGCCCACGATCACCACATGCGGTCGCGAAGGGTTCATGTCACCAGCCTGGCAGACACCGCGCCGTGCCCGGTACCGCAGGGCCCGCGGCAGCTGGCCGGCGCGGACGCCTCGTGACCGCGGCGCGGCCGGGCCGGTGCGCGATCGTGATCAAGGCCGCGGAACCGTCCATACGATGCCCGCCGTCAGACCGGCATGGGGAACACACTGAGCTTGAACCGCCGGTCCGCGCGGACCAGACGCACACGAACCAGCGCCGCGATCGGCGGTGTCATGCTCGCCGGGGGGATGCTGCTGGCGGGATGCTCGGCCACGTCGGCTAGTTCGGCCAGTTCGGCGGCCGCGGGGTCGGCGGTGGCCGCGCCGTCGGCCGCGGCCACCGGACCCGGCGCCGGGGCGCCGGATGTCAGGAACGCCGCGAGCAGCGCCACCGGGCAGGCCAACACGGGGACCACGGCCCGGCTGACACCCGCCAGCGACATCATCTACACCGCGCAGCTGACCGTCCGGGCGGCAAACGTCGGCTCCGCCTCGGCCCGGGCCACGCAGATCACCGAGACTGCGGGCGGCTACGTCTCGAACGAGACCACCTCGGCCGACCCTGATCATCCGTCGCAGGCCATCGCCACCGTGCAGCTGAAGATCCCCGTCGCGTCCTACCCGTTTATTCTCGGGCAGCTCGCGGGCGGCCTGGGCACTCAGCTGTCCCTGCAGGAGCAGGCCCAGGACGTCACCCAGCAGGTGGCCGACGTGAACAGCCAGGTCACCTCGGATCAGGCGGCCATCGTCCAGCTGCGGGCGCTGCTCGCGCACGCAGGCTCGGTCGGTGACCTGCTCCAGGTGCAGAACCAGATCAACAACGAGGAATCCGCGCTCGAGGCGATGCAGGCCCAGCAGCGGGCGCTCAGCCACGAGACCACCTACGCCACGGTGACCCTGACCATCCTCGGCCCGAGGGCCAAGCCGGTACCGCACCACCCGAAGGCCCCGCCGTCCCTGGGCGGCGGCCTCGGCGCCGGCTGGCACGCGCTCAAGGTGTCGCTGTCCTGGACCCTGGCCTTCCTCGGCGCCATCGCGCCGTTTGCCGCCATCGCGGCCATCGCCGGGTACGCGATCTACCGGGCGCGCCGGTGGATGCTCCGGCGCGGGCCCGCCCCGCGCCCCGCGGCACCGGAGAACTAGCCCTGCGGGTAGCGTCCTGGCTATGACAGAGAACCCGGGATGGCAGCCTCGGCACGACGACCCGCTCTTCATCTTGGCCATGGACCACCGGGCCTCGTTCGGCAAGACCCTGTTCGGGGTCAAAGACGACAACCCGAACCCGGATCAACTCGCGGCGATGACGTCGGCCAAGCGGATGATCTTCGAGGGGCTGCGGGTCGCGCTGCCCGCGGTGACCTACGGGCGGGCCGGCGTCCTGGTCGACGAGCGGTACGGCCAGGACGTGATCGACGCCGTGCAGGCGGGTGAGTCAGCGCACCCCATAGTGCTGGCCGTGCCCGTCGAGGCCAGCGGGCACGACTGGTTCACCCTGGAATGGGACGACCAGTGGCTCGCGCACGTCGAGACCGTCAGGCCCGACTACAGCAAGATACTGGTCCGCGACAATCCCGACTTCGACGCAGCCGACCGTGAGCAGCAGTTTCAGCGGCTCGCTCAGGTCAGCGACGGCCTGCGCGGGATCGGCGTGCCGCTGCTGTACGAGCTGCTGGTGCCCGCCACCAAGGCGCAGCTCGACCGGGCCGGCGGCGATCCCGGCGCGTACGACCGTGACATCCGCCCGGGGCTGGTCGCTCAGGTGATCGCCGACAACCAGGCGCACGGCGTCGAAGCCACGTTGTGGAAGGTCGAGGGCCTGGAGACCGTCGAGGCGGCCCACCAGGTGGCTGAGCAGGCCAAGGCCGGCGGTCGCAGCACCGACCTCATCGTGCTCGGCCGGGACGCGCCAGCCGACCGCCTCAACCACTGGCTGGAAGTGGCCAGTCAGGTCGAGGCGTTCGTCGGGTTCGCCATCGGCCGCAGCATCTGGGAGGACGCCGTGCGCGAATACGAGGCCTCCGCCCGGGGCGAGGCGGCGGCCAGTGCCGCGCGCGCCCAGATCGCCGAGCGCTACGTCGACTTCTTCGCACAGTGGAAACCCTGAGCTAGGCCTCCGCCTGGATCGACTCGGCGTGCACCAGGTCGGCGAGCCGGGCCAGGATGCCCGGATCGGTCTCCGGCAGCACGCCGTGCCCCAGGTTGAACACGTGCCCCTCGGCGGTCCGTCCGCGCCCGAGGATGTCCCGGGCCCGCTCCTCGACCACGTCCCAGGGCGCGAGCAGGACCGCGGGATCCAGGTTGCCCTGCAGCGCCTTGCCCGGCTCCACCCGCCGGACGGCCTCGTCCAGCGGGATGCGCCAGTCGACCCCGACCACATCGGCACCGGCTTCGCCCATCAGCCCCAGCAGCTCGCCGGTGCCGACGCCGAAGTGGATCCGCGGCACGCCGGTGGAGGCGAGCGCGCTGAAGATCCGGCTGGTGTGCGGCAGGATCGCGTGCCGGTAGTCGTCCGGTCCGACCGCGCCGACCCATGAATCGAAGAGCTGGATCGCCGAGGCACCCGCCGCGACCTGGATCTGCAGGAACGAGATGGTGATGTCGGCGAGCCGGCCGAGCAGCGCGTGCCAGAGCTCGGGATTGCCGTACATCAGGGCCTTGGTCTTGTCGTGATTCTTCGACGGCCCGCCTTCGACCAGGTAGGACGCGAGGGTGAACGGGCCGCCCGCGAAACCGATCAGTGGACGGTCGTCCAGCTCGGTGAGGAGCATCCGGACCGCTTCGGTCACGTAGGTCACGTCACCGGGCTCGAGCGGGCGCAGCCGCCCCAGATCCGAGGAGCCACGGATCGGGGTGCCCACCACCGGCCCGATACCCGCCTTGATGTCGACGTCGATGCCCACCGCGCGCAGCGGCACCACGATGTCACTGAACAGGATCGCCGCGTCGACGTCGTAGCGGCGCAGCGGCTGCAGGGTGATCTCGGTGATCAGATCGGGGCGAGTGCACGAGTCGAGCATCGAGACGCCCTCGCGCACCTTGCGGTACTCAGGCAGCGAACGGCCGGCCTGACGCATGTACCAGACCGGCGTGTAGGGAACCGGCTCCCTGCGGCAGGCCTGGATGAAGGGGGATTTTCCCCGGCGCACGGTCACGTCTGGGATCGTCTCACATAGCTGCACGTCGGGGATCGTTTCATACCAGAGCGTGGTCACCTCCTACAGACACGCCGCCCGAGATCCCACGAATCAGCCGGGCCGCATGTCACTATCGGCAGCAACTCCTATTTAATCCGCTGCAGAGTCCGCGTTGCACCGCACCGTGTTGCAACCCCCCAGAGGAGGTCGCCAGGATGACCCAGCTGACCAGGTACTGCACCGGATGCGGCGACGAGCGGCCGTTCGAGCAGATGCATGCGGAGCCCGCCAGCTGCCCGGATGTTCCGGACGGCGACTGCCCGGAGTGGGGTTGTTCGGCATGCGGCGAAGCCCTGTTCATCGGCCTTCCGGTGCGCGAGCATGTCAGCAGCGGCACCGCAGCCAGGGCCGCGTAACCGGACCAACCGATTCCTGCCTGGTTCTAGGCCGAGACTGAATAGGCCGAGACTGAATAGGCTGAGACTGAACCGGCCGAACTCGCATGAAACATGGTGTTTCAGCATGAAACTACGCGACGCTGCGTGAGACGCGGATGAGCGACACGTACGCTCGGGTCATGAGGCCTGCTGACGAGCCAGGAAAGCGGCGCGCGACACGGTCGGGGACCGGACGGCGATCGGGGGCGGCGCCCAGCCTGGCGGCGGCCCCCGCGCCCGCGGAACACGCGCCGGCGGAGGATCAGCGGCCCGCGGACCACGCCGCAAGCCCCGCGGAGGGCACATTCGCCGCGGCCGCGGCCGCGTTCCTGGCCGGCCGCGACGCGCAGACCGGGCCCGGGTTCTCCTTCGAGGACGTGCCCGCGCCCAAGCGGCTGGCCCCGTACGCCTCGGCCATCGCGGCGACCATCGAGCGGGACGGCGCGGACGTGGCCTGGGGCCGGCTGATACTGCTCTACGACCCGGACGGCCAGGAAGGCTGGGACGGCGTGTTCCGGCTGGTGGCCTACGTCCGGGCCGACGTAGAGCCGGAAATAGCGGCCGACCCGCTGCTCGGCGAGGTCGGCTGGAGCTGGCTCTCGGAAGCGCTGGACGCGCACGTGCCCGGGTACGCGGTGCCGAGCGGCACCGTGACCCGGGTGATCACCGAGGGCTTCGGGGCCAAGCGGGACGAGCTGCCGCTCACCGGGTTCGAACTGCGCGCGTCCTGGTCGCCGACCGGGCCCGGGAACCGCGCCGACGACCATGACCTGGACGCCCTCGACTTGTCGGCGCACATCTCGGCCTGGTGCGACTGCCTGTCCGCCGCGGCCGGCCTGGAACCGCCCGGCGCCCGGGCGCTGCGGCCGCCGGGGCGAGGGTGAGCACAGACAGTGAGGTCAGCGGGCCTGGCACGCCCGTCCCGTTGCTGGAACCTCGTGATGGCCTGCCGCCGGTCGTGCAGGACGCCGACGCCCTGGCCGAGGCCATCGGCCGGCTAGCCAACGGCCACGGGCCGGTCGCCGTCGATGCCGAACGGGCCTCGGGCTACCGCTACGGGCAGCGCGCCTACCTGGTCCAGCTCCGCCGCGGCGGGGCAGGCACGATGCTCATCGACCCCATCGCCTGCCCGGATCTGTCCGGGGTAGACGCGGCCCTGCGGGACGCGGAGGCCATCCTGCACGCGGCCTCCCAGGACCTGCCGTGCCTGGCCGAGGTCGGTTTCCGGCCGCGGCAGCTGTTCGACACCGAGCTGGCCGGGCGGCTGCTCGGTTACCCGAGGGTGGCCCTGGGCACGCTGGTCGAAGAGATACTCGGCTTCCACCTGGAGAAGGGCCATTCGGCCGCGGACTGGTCCGTCCGCCCGCTGCGGGAGGAACTGCTGCGCTACGCGGCGCTGGACGTCGAGGTGCTGATCGAGCTGCGCGGCGCGCTCGCGGCCGAACTCGCCGAACAGGGCAAGACCGAATGGGCCCGCCAGGAGTTCGCGGCGGCCCTGGCGGCCAAGCCGGCCGCGGCCCGGGCGGACCCATGGCGCCGTACCTCGGGCATCCACCGGGTCCAGTCCCGCCGCGGGCTGGCCGTGGTGCGCGAGCTCTGGATGGTCAGGGACCGGATCGCCCAGGCCGCGGATCTGTCGCCGCGGCGCGTCCTGCCCGACAGCGCGATCATCGACGCGGCCCGGGCGCTGCCGACCAGCCCCCCGCAACTCTCGCGGATCAGCGGCTTCGTCGGCCGCCAGGCCCGGCGGCACGAGAAGGAGTGGCTGGCGGCCGTGACCAAGGCGCGGACCAGTGCGGATGGCGACCTGCCCGACCCCGCCGGCGGGCCGGTGCCCAGTGGGCCCCCGCCCGCGCATCGCTGGGCCGAGCGTGATCCGGTGGCCGCGGCGCGGCTGGCCGCAGCTCGCGCGGCGGTGACGGCCATCGCCGAAGCCAATAGGCTGCCGGTGGAGAACCTGCTTGCCCCGGACACCTTGCGCAGGCTCAGCTGGGATCCCCCGCAGCCGGCCGACGCCGCAGCGGTTAGCCTGGCGCTCTCCGGGTACGGAGCAAGACCCTGGCAGGTCGAGCTCACCGCGGGGCCCCTCACCGAGGCGATGAACGCCGGGGAGGCGGAGGTAGAGAAACCAGGAGACGGCTGAGCATGGGAATTCTCGCGAGCGCGATCCCCGCGGCGGCGTCAGGGGTCGTGCCGCTGCCCGGCTTCCTCAATTCCCTGACCGGGCCGCTCGACCATTACGGGTACGGGGCCATCGCCCTGCTGCTGCTGCTGGAGAACATCGGCGTCCCGGTCGTCCCTGGTGAGCTCGCGATGATCGCGGGCGCCATCTTCGCCGGCACCGGCCGGGCCGGGCTGAACGTCGTCCTGG
>Ga0070730_10004028_pt1 | contig 13019 bp, 9 predicted proteins | sample Coa_R1_3_FD_66447 | JGI IMG/M metagenome (GOLD analysis project Ga0070730, IMG submission 66447) | Surface soil microbial communities from Centralia Pennsylvania, which are recovering from an underground coalmine fire - Coalmine... | ecosystem: Environmental > Terrestrial > Soil > Unclassified ...
CTGGAAGATGACGAAGATGCGGTCGAAGTACTGGGCCTCGATGCCGAGGCCGTTATCGCGCACCGCGAAGAGCCAGTCGCCGGCCTGGCGCTCGGCAGAGAGGTGGATCCGGGGTGGCTCGGGGCCATGGAAGCGCACGGCATTGCTGACCAGGTTCTGGAACAATTGCTGCAATTGCGTTTTGTCGGCCAGGACGGTGGGCAGCGGATCGTGGGTGATGACGGCGCCGGTCTGCTCGATGGACGAGCTGAGGTCTCGCAGCACGCGATCGACGACCGCCTCACAGGCCACCGGCGCAAACGGCTGGCCGCGCGTGCCAACGCGCGAATAAGCCAGCAGGCTTTCGATGAGCTGCTGCATATGGGTCGCGCCGTCCACCATATAGGCGATGAACTCGTCGGCGTCGGCATCCAGCCGGCCCTGGTAGCGCCGGGCCAGCAATTGCGCGTAGCTGGACACCATGCGCAGCGGCTCCTGCAGGTCGTGCGAGGCCACGTAGGCAAATTGCTCCAGCTCGGCGTTGGACCGGCGCAATTCCTCGGCCTGGCGGGCCAATCGTTCGGCCGCCTGCCGGCGCTCGGTGATGTCGCTGGCGGTGGTCAGGAAATAGAGAGGGTTTCCACCTGGGTCCCGCTGCAGGGCCGTGGTCACCTCGGCCCACACCGTGTGGCCATCCTTGTGCAGGTAGCGCTTCTCAAAATGGGCGCTGGCGGTTTTGCCATCCAACAGAGATTGAATAATGGCCTCGCTCGCCGGCCTATCGTCTGGGTGAGTGATTTCCTCCCAGGTTCTTGTCTGGAGCTCAGCTTCCGAGTAACCCAACAGATCACAGAAAGCCCGATTCACCCGCAGCGTGCCATCCACGCCGGTCAACGATTTCCCCAGCGGCGAGAACTCGAAGACATTTCTAAATTTCGCGTCGCTCTCGCGTATCGCCGCCTCGGCCCGCCGGTGCTCGGTCAGGTCGGTGGCCACCAGGCACCAGGCCGTCGGCAGCCCGTCCATCGACAGAGGGCTCAGCGAAAGATTGACCGTCGTCCGCGAGCCATCGCCGGCCAGCAGCGCCAGCTCGGCCTGGTGTTTCGCCGGCCCCTCCGGGCACAACAGCGCCTGCAGCCGCTCCTGGTCATCCGGTGCAATCCAGGTATCCAGCTGGGAGCCAATCACCTGTTCGAGCGGTGACTTGAGCATCTCGGCCAGGCGGCTGTTGGCGTACAGAATTGTCCTGTCCGACGCCAGGGTCAGGGCGCCTTCGCTCATGGCCTCGATCAGCACCCGATAGGACTGGTCGGCGCCCTGCAGGGTAAAGATCTGATCACCGCCCGCGCCGGATATGACCAGGGCGTCCACCTCGCCGCTGCGGATGGCGCGCAGGGTCTCTTCGGCCTCTGCCAGCCGCGCACGCAGGTCCTCGTTAGCGGCGATCAAGCTCCTCGGCGTCTGTCCGGTCGATTTTTTGGTCATGTCAACTCCGCCCAGCTCTGGTGCCGCGGGTCATGGCTTCTTGCGCAAATCCAGCCCCACCAGCAACCGCTCGGTCTTCGACATATCACCAATGACACGGCGCAGCGGCAGCGGCAGCTGCTTGATGAGCGTGGGGGCGGCGATGATCTGTTCGCCCTGCGCCAGCTGAGGCTGCTGATACAGATCGATCACCTCCAGCTCGTAGCGCCCCTGCAGATGCGCCTCACACATCTTTTTGACGTTGGCCAGGGCGCGCCCGGATTGCGGTGTGGCGCCGGCGATGTACAGCCGCAAGACATAGTGTTGTTCGGCCGGGCTGGCCAGCGCCCGCTCAAAAGCCTCGGTCGTGTCACGGATCGTCTTTTTTGGCATGTTAGCTGCCGCTCCGCTCTTGCGGCTGCAGATCGAGTCCGATCAGCACGCGCTCAGTGTCGGAAAGATCGCCGATGATCTTGCGCATCGGCACCGGCAGCTTGCGCACCAGGGTGGGGATGGCCAGGATCTGGTCGCCCTGCGCCAGCCGTGGGTTTGCCAGCAGGTCGATCACCTGGATCTCGTAGCGCCCGGCCAGGTGTTCTTCACAGATCTGTTTGAGATTGGCCAGGGCCGTCATGGAATTGGAGGTTAGCCCGGCCACGTACAGCCGCAGGATGTAGGCGTCGGACTTGGCGCGGGCTGGCCGGGGTTTGCGCGGGGCGGATTTGGGTTTTGCCGTTTTCGCAGTCATTTCGCGTGTCCTTTATGCCCGTTCGGTTTCGTGTCTGCTTTGCGGCTCAGCCCCATGGCCACCCGCTCCTGGGCCAGCTGCGCTTCGCGCACCTGTTCCTGCCCGATGATTTTCAGCGTCTCGGCCGCCTGCGCCTCATACTCGGCGCGCATGGCGGCGATTTGACCTTCCAGAACCTGGCGCTTGCGTTCCAGCTCCAGCTGGCGGCGCTCCACTTCCTGCTGGCGCGCGGTGTGGGCGGCTTGCTCCTGCGCTTCTTGCGCCACGCGCGCCGAGCCGGTGAGCACCCCGGCCGGCCCGACGTACACATCGCGCAGGGCCACGCCGTGCTCGGTCAGCAGGAACTCGCGAATCTGGTTGGAGTGGGCCATGCCGCGCGACTTGAGGATGTACAGCCCGCGGTTGCGCTCGCCACCGCTCTCGATGTCGCGCAGCAGCAGCCAGGTGTCGATCAGCGACGAGATGGCCACGTCGGTCTTCTCCAGCACGCTGCCGCCCGAGGTCAGGCTGGTCAACAGGGCGGTGATCTGGTTCATCTTCAAGAAATCCACCAGCCGCATCAGCATGGCTTTGACTTCAGTCTCGTTGTCGCCGACGACAAAGCTGTTGACCGGGTCCACCACCACCACCTGCGGCCGGAAGCGCTGAATGGCTTTGTGCATCGTTGTCAGGTGCATCTCCAGGCCGGCAAAGGTGGGGCGGTTGGCCTGAAACTGCAGCCGGCCCTTCTTCACCCACGGTTCCAGATCAATGCCGATCGAGCGCATGTTGCGCAGGATCTGGCTGGGCGATTCTTCAAAGGCAAAGTACAAGGCTCGCTCGCCGCGCCGGCAAGCGGCCTCGACAAAGGTCGCCGCCAGGCTGCTCTTGCCCGTGCCTGCCGTGCCCGAGATCAGCACGCTGCTGCCGCGGTAGTAGCCTGCCCCGCCCAGCATCGTGTCCAGCCGGTCGACGCCGGTGGGGATGCGCTGGGTGGAAGCGGCCTGCTGCAGGCCGAGCGAGGTGATCGGCAGTACCGAGAAGCCGTCCTCGTCGATGAGAAACGGGTACTCGTTGGTGCCGTGCGTGGAGCCGCGGTACTTAACCACCCGCAGCCGGCGGGATGAGACCTGCTCGGTCACGCGGTGATCGAGCACGATGACGCAGTCAGAGACGTACTCTTCCAGCCCCTGGCGGGTCAGCGTACCGTCGCCACGCTCACCGGTGATGACGGCCGTCACGCCCTTATCTTTCAGCCAGCGGAACAGCCGCCGCAGCTCGGCGCGCAGGATGAGCGGGTTGGGCAGGCCTGAGAAGAGCGACTCGATGGTATCCAGCACTACGCGTTTGGCGCCGATGGCCTCAATCGCCTGGTTGAGGCGGATGAACAGGCCTTCCAGGTTGTAGGCGCCGGTCTCCTCGATCTCGCTGCGCTCGAGGTAAACGTAGTCCACCGCCAGCTTCTTGTGGGCGATGAGGTCTTTCAGGTCGAAGCCAAGCGAGGCGACGTTCTCGGTCAGGTCCTTGGCGGTCTCCTCGAAGGCCATAAAGACGCCCGGCTCGTGGAACTGAGTCGCGCCGCGCACCAGGAACTCCATGGCCAGCAGCGTCTTGCCGCAGCCGGCGCCGCCGCATACCAGGGTCGGCCGGCCTTTGGGCAGGCCGCCGCCGGTGATCTCATCCAGCCCCTGAATGCCGGTGGGCGTTTTGGGCAGCTGCGTTCTAGTTTTTGTCATAGCTCATATCTCCTGATCTGCATGCTTTTCCAACGGAAGCAGTCTGACGTGACCGGTGTCCACTTTTGCCCCCTGGTTTTCAGTCCGCGCTGGCGGTGGCGCGCCGGCTGCGCCGGTCGGCGTACATCAGCGCGTCGGCGCGGGCGATCAATCCCTCGATGGTCAGCGGCCCACGCGGAGTCTGGCGCGCGCAGCCCACGCTCAGGGTAAGCTGGTAGCTGTCGCCGCGTGCGAGATTGCGGGCTTCCAGGTTGTGGCGCAGGCGGGCCATGGCCGCTGCCGCGTTGCTGTCGGCATGACTGGGCGCCGCCAGCACCACCGCCGCGAACTCATCGCCGCCCAGCCGGCCAATGACATCCGAGGCGCGGAAGGTCTCGCACAAGACGGCCGCCGCCTCTTGCAGCGCGCGGTCGCCAACGGGGTGGCCGTAGCTGTCGTTGATGGCCTTGAGGCCGTCCACGTCGGCACAGATCATCAGCAGCTCCTGGCCGAGGCGCGTCGCGATCTTCAGCTGCTGCTCGGCGAAGGCGAAGAAGCCGCGCCGGTTGTTGAGGCCCGTCAGCGGATCGCTCAACACCAGCGTCCGCAATTGCGCTTGCAGCCGGTAGCGCTCGATCGAGTAGCGCACGGCGCGGGCCAGCGGACTGCGACCAAACGCGCCCTTGACCAGGTAATCTTGGGCGCCGGCCCGCACAGCCTGCAGGGCGCAGGTTTCATCGTCCAGGCCGGTCAGCACCACGATTGGCAGCCACGGCGCTTCAATTTGCGCCCGGTAGAAGGTGTCCAGGCCCTGGCTGTCGGGCAGCGATAGGTCGAGCAGGACGATATCTACCCCGCCTTCCGCCAGCCGGGCCAGCCCGGCCTCGAGCCGGTCCACCTGCACCAGCTCAAACGCCGCACCCGGCTGGCCGGGGCAGGGCGCCTCCAACAGCTCCTCGCGCACGAGCCGGGCTTCCCCCGGATCATCCTCGATTAACAGCACCCGCGTTGGTTGAGCGTTTAACATATGTCGTCTTTCCCCTTCTAGCCAGGCTGCCTCGGACGTCTGGCGGCCGCGTACCCTTATTGCGGACCGTCCGGCAGCTTAACGATTTCCAACCAAAACCCCTCGATCTGGCGCACGACCACCATGAATTGCCCCAGGTCAACCGGCTTGGTAATGTAGCAATTGGCGTGCAGGTCGTAGCTGGCCATGATGTCCTTCTCGGCGTCCGAGGTGGTGAGGATGACCACCGGGATGCGCCGCAGGTCGGGGTCGCCCTTGATCTCCGCCAGCACTTCCAACCCGCTTTTCTTGGGCATATTCAGATCCAGCAGGACGAGATCGGGCCGGGGCGCCTGCGCGAAGGAGCCCCGCTGGCGCAGATAGTCCATCGCCTCCTGGCCGTCGCGGGCCACGCCCAGGTGATTGTTGACTTTGTCCTGGCGCAGCGCTTCGATGGTCAGCCGGACGTCGCCTGGGTTGTCTTCGGCCAGCAGGATTTCAATCGGGTGGTAATGGAGTGGGCCAGTCATGCGGGAGTCTCCTTTGGAAGTGAGCCGCCGATGACCGGCAGCGTGAAGTAAAAGGTGGCGCCGTGCTCCGGCCGCGACTCCACCCAAATGTGCCCGCCGTGCCGCTCGACGATCTTTTTGCAGATGGCCAGGCCGATGCCGGTGCCGGCGAACTCGGTACGGCCATGCAGCCGCTGGAAGATGATGAAGATGCGCTCGGCATACTGCATGTCCAGGCCGATGCCGTTGTCGGCCACTGAAAACAGCCAGTCGCCGGCGCGGGCCACCGCGCCGACCTGCACGCGCGGCGGCTGGTCGCCATGAAACTTGAGCGCATTGCCGACCAGGTTCTGGAAGAGCTGAACCATTTGCGCGCCGTCGGCCATGACTGTGGGCAAAGGCGTGTGGGTCACACACGCTCGGCTGTCTTCGATGGCCAGCTGCAAATTGCTCAGGGTCTGCCGCAAGGCAAGCTCGCAATCGGTCGGTGAGAACTGCTTGCCACGCGTGCCCACCCGCGAGTAGGCCAGCAGGTCGCCGATGAGCTGTTTCATCCGGTTGGCGCCATCCACGGCGTAGCCGATAAACTCGTCGGCGTCGGCGTCCAGGCGTCCCTGATAGCGCTGAGCGATGAGCTGCAGGTAGCTGGAGACCATGCGCAGCGGCTCCTGCAGGTCGTGCGAGGCCACGTAGGCGAACTGTTCCAGCTCGGCATTCGAGCGGCGCAGGTCCTCAGCCTGGCGGGCCAGGGCTTCTTCCGAGTGTTTGCGCTGGGTAATGTCGCGATTGATCTCAAGGACCAGCGGCGCCGGCCCGTGGCGGTCCACCAGCACCTGGCGGCTGGCCACGACGATCGGCCGGCCATCACGCCGGGTATGAGTCAGCTCGCCGTCCCAGCGGCCGGCCGACAGCAGGGCGTCGTCGAGCGCCTGACGCGACTGGGGAAAGACGGTCTGCAGCCAGGTATGCGTGACCTGGCCCAGCGCCTCTTCCCGCCGCCAGCCGTAGGTGGCCGCCGCGCCCTCGTTCCAGAACGAGATCACGCCGGCCAGGTCGCGCACGATGATGGCATCGTTGGCCAGGTCGAGCAGCTCCGCCTGCTGCTCGAGCGCCGCCTCCGCCTGCTTGTGCTCGGTGATATCGCGGGCCGAGGCAAAGATGCCGCGCACCGCCTGGCACTGATTCTTGAAGATCGCGGCACTGAACGATACCAGGCGCTCGCTGCCTTCGCGCGGGCGGAGGCTCAGCTCATAGTTCGTCACGGCCCCTTCGTCCAGCGTCAGGTGCACGCCGGCGGCCGCGCGCCCCGGGTCGGTGAAGTAGCGGTCAAAGGCAGAGCCGATCAGCTCTTCCCGGGTGTAGCCCGACAGGCGGCACATGGCCTCATTCACGTCGGTGATCGCCAGCTGCGGGTCGACGGTGATCAGACCGTCGACCGAGGCTTCGATCAGCCCGCGATGGTAGTCTTCCGAGTCGCGCAGTTTTTGCTCGAGCCTCTTTTGCTCGGTAATGTCGAGCACCGTCGTCATCAAGTACAGCGGGCGGGCGGCCGCATCCCGGCGGGCGGTGGTAGTGACGTCGGCCCAGATGATTGAGCCATTCCGGTGTAGGTAGCGCTTGGTGAAGCGCGCTGTGTCGCGCTCTCCGGCCAGGATTGAACCGACGACCGCCTCCGTGGCGGCCACATCGTCGGGATGAGTTACATCCTGCCACTTATGACCTTCGAGCTCGGCCTGGGGGTAGCCGAGCAGGTCGCAGAAGGCCCGGTTCAACCGCAGCTCACCGCCGGGCATTGTGAGCGAACGGCCGATCGCGGAATACTCGAAGGCATACCGGAACTTGTCTTCACTCTCGCGCAGCGCCATCTCCGTCTGCTGGCGCTCCAGGTCGCCGCGGTTGAGCATTTGCGCGTTGCGCCAGACCAGGACAATGAACAGGCAAATTGTGACCAGCGCGAACAGTCCGCTGCCGAACTGGGGAGGAAAAAGGCCGGCCTGCTGGCCCGCCAGCTGGGCCCAGCCGACCACGAGAGGCAGAACGATGGCCGCTGGCAATAGCCGCCGCATCAGGCTGCCCCCCGTGCTGTCGCTCACCAACAGGGCCAGTGGGCCTTGCTCCGGCTCGTAGCTCAGGATCGCCAGGCTTACCACTGCAAACCCGAATAGGGTGAGCAGGCCAATGCCGCCGTAGGGTTTCACCAGGTACAGCTCGGTCACAGCGCTGCCGCTGTACAGGAGGCCCGCCAGTGCGAAAGACGAAATCAGGCCAATCAGCAGCCCCAGCCCCACGGCCAGCCGCCGCCAGCGGCCACGGTCAAGCAGCAGCAGCGCCGCGGCGCTCAACACAAAGGTCACGGTCGTGATCGGCGCCATCCGCCCCGGATAAGGCGACAGGTTGATTGGCGTGGTGTCTCGGAAGAGGAGCTGGTCGAGGTGCAGATCCCAACCAAAGGCGTACTCGGCCAGGGTGACTGAAGCGAGTACGAGGACCAGCCCGGCGCAGAACTGCGCGGTGCGCCGGGTCCAGCCGCGGGCGGCGGGCGGCAAGTGCAGCAGCCATAAGGCCGCCCCACACAAGACAAATGCCAGCGCGGTGTTGGCCTTGATCGTGTTCAGCCCCGACACCATGCCCCGCAGCGACGGGATGTCCAACCACCAGCTGAGCAGAACCGCTGTGCCCAGCAACAACACCGCCGCACTGGCTATCCGCGAAAACCGCCGTGAAGCCGCCAGCAGCCGGGGTCTGGGTGAAGGTGTCATCGCGAGGATCCCGCGGCGCCGGCGGCCTCGGGTTTCGCGCGCGGCAGCAGGCGCTGGAGCGCTGGCACCAGCTCCGTAAACGCCTCACGCTTGAGCACGTAGGCGTTGGCCCCCGCCGACCGAGCCTCAGCCTGGTACAACGCCTCATCGTGACTGGTAAGAATGATGACCTGGACCAATGGCAGCACCCGCTTGATCACGCGGGTGGCCTCAATGCCGCTGATGCCCGGCTGGCTGATGCCCATCACCACGACCGCCGGCTGCCGGACCGCCGTTATGGACACAGCCTCTTCCCCACTCCTGGCTTCCAATACCTGATACTCCGGAAACAATGTCCTCATCCAATCGCATAGCGCCGCCCGCACGGCGTGATGAGCTTCAACGATCAATATCGCGGTGGCAGCGGCTGTAGCGGCTGGCGCGTCGGCCATGGTCATCTCTCCCGAATTGTGAGGGCGTGCGTCCAATGACCCCGGTACCAGGGTACTACAGTGCGCAGGCGCTGCCTGTCGTGAATTCACGACAAACGGGGAGCGCAAACACGACATTTTCGTGATAGCGCCAGTCTGAGGCGGGGCTAGCGCAGGCCAAACGCCCTAAAAACGGCGCATATCAGGCGCGGATATGTCTGTGGGCGGCGGTTAATCGGGCGGCGTCAGGCCGTGCCGAATGGCGAACTTGACCAGAGCGGGGAGATCGCTCAGGTCCAGCTTGTGCATGGCGCGCGTGCGGTAGGTTTCGACCGTGCGTGGGGAGAGTGAGAGCGTGCGGCCGATGTCGGCGCTGGAATGGCCTTCGACCGTGAGCTGGATGACTTCTTTTTCGCGCTGGCTGAGGCGGTCCCAGGGGTCAACCGCCCCGGGTTGGCTCAGATAGTCACTGATAATGGTGTCGGAGATGGCCGGGCTGACATGGTAGCGCCCGGCCTGGACAGCCCGGATGGCCGTCACGACGTCTTCGCCGGCTGAGTCTTTGAGCAGGTAGCCGCGCGCCCCGGCCTGCAGCGCGCGCTGGATCTGCTCGTTGCCGGCGTGCATAGAGAGGATGATCACTTGCGTGGACGGGCAGGCCGCGACAATTTGCTGGGTGGCCTCCAGGCCGTTGAGCTGCGGCATGGCGATGTCCATGACCACGATGTCGGGCCGGAGCTGCGTCACCTGCCGCACCGCCTCGCGTCCGTCACCGGCGCTGCCCACCACGCGCAGGTCAGCTTGCAGCGTCAGCAGGGCCTGCAGGCCTTCGCGCACCACAGCGTGGTCGTCGGCCAGAAAGACTGTGATGGTCACCGGCTCACCGCGCCATTTCGACCACAATCCGCGTGCCCTGGCCCGGGCGCGTCTCCACTTGCAGCCGCCCCCCGGCGGCCTCGGCCCGTTCCCGCATGGTGATCAGCCCCCAGCCCGAATGGCCGTCGGGCTGGCGGCGAGCCGATGGATCGAAGCCGACGCCGTCATCGGCGATGGTCAGCCCGATGCCGGCGGGAAAGGACTCCAGCGTCAGGCTGGCCCGCGTGGCCCGGGCATGTTTGGCGATGTTGTTGAGCGCCTCCTGCGCGATTCGAAACAGGGCCATCTCGACCGGCGCCGGCAGCCGCGGCGCGGGCTCGTCGCCGGTGACCGCGATGGCCAGGTTCAGGCGTTGGGTCAAACGGTCGACGTGCGCCCGCAGGGCGGTGATCAGCCCATATTCGTCCAGCAGCGGTGGGTGCAGCTCGACCATCACCTCCCGGGTGCGGGCCGTCGTTTCCCGCAGCAGCGCCAGCGAGTCCGCCAGGCGCTGGTCCAGCAGCTGGGCGGCGCCCGGCGGCAGCTGAGTGCGGAAGATATTCAGGTTGATGTTGAGCGCGGTCAGGTTCTGCCCCACCTGGTCGTGCAGCTCGCGCGCCAGCGCCTGCCGCTCCACTTCTTGCACGTTGGATAGGCGCGCGGTCAGCGCCCGCAGGCGCTCGTTGGCCTGCTGCAGAGCGGTCTCGGCTTGCTTGCGCTCCGAGATGTCGCGGGCGATGGCCGAGGCGCCGGCGATCTGGCCGGAAGCATCGCGGATGGGGCTGATGGTCTCGGACACCTCGATTGGCGTGCCGTCTTTCCGGATGCGCGTGGTCTCATAATGCCGGGTGCGCTCGCCGCGGCGGATGCGCGCCAGGATACCCGCCAGCTCTTCGGCCTGGTGGGCGGGAAAGAGGATGGAGACTGAACGTCCAACGACTTCGTCGGCGGTATAGCCGTACAGCCTTTCCGCGCCCGCATTCCAGGTTAGCAGAGTACCGTCCAGGCTCTTGCTGTAGACGGCATCGTCCGTATCCTGGACGATGGCCGCCAGCCGCGCCTGCATCGCCTCCGCCTGCTTGCGCGCTGTGATGTCCTGACCGAAACCAATGACTGTCCCATCGGATAGCTTGACGTCGGCCCAGCTCGTCTCGAGTACCCGGCCATCCCTGGCGCGCATTTCAAAATCGACCCAGCCGCTCTGGCCAGCCTCAATCAAGTCCCTGGCCCGCTGCCGCGTCTGGAGGTCAGGATACTCTTCGGCCAATACCTCATCCAGATAGCGCTGCTCGAGCTCGGCCCGAGTCCATCCCAGCCGGCGCTCCCATTCGCGATTGACAAACTTAATTCGGCCATCCGGCCCCGTGAAATTGATCATGACCGGAATTTGGTCGAAGATCAACTGCAGGATTTCATTCTGCCGGCGCAGCTCGCTTTCGGCTTGCTCCTGCTCGCTGACATCGCGGTAGGCCGACACGTAACCGCTGACACGGCCGGCGCGGTCGCGGAGCGCCACGGTGGCCGCCTCGATATGGAGCCGGGTACCATCTCGGCGGTGATGAACGACCTCCCCACGGAAGTGGTCGGTTTCGCCCAGCATTCGAGAAATCGCGGCCTGCTCGGCCGCGGTCGTTTCGGTGTGGATCACTTCGCGGCCCAGGCGGCCGATGGCTTCGGCGGCGGTCCAGCCGTACAGCTGCTCAGCATCCCGATTCCAGCTCGTCACGATGAAGTGATCGTCGAGGCCAACCACCGCGTCGTGGACGTTATCTAGCAGGCGGGCCTGATACGCCAGGCGCTCTTGGGCAAGCTGGCGCTCGGTCAGATCGACGGCGGTGACGATACAGCGCGTTAGCGTCTGTTCCTGGCCCGGCAGCGGTGACCAGTGCAACCGGACATGCACGTGCTCGCCCGTCGCGGCTTGGAACCGGCCTTCCTCTTCCAGGTCCATTTCGCCATTGGCCATCTTGACCAGTTGTCGGACGAAGGTCTCGTTGGCTCCAGAACCGATGCCTTGCAGCCAACCATTCAGCATATCAGCCGGGCTGCCGGCTCGGAAGAGCTGCAGGGCGGCGCGGTTGGCGTCGAGGATCTTGACCAGGCCCGCGCACTCGGCCACCCATTTGGGGTGTTGCTGGAAGAGGTCTGCCAGGTCCAGGTCTGCCAGGTCCAGGTCACCTTCGCGTCGCAGCGCGTCGAGCCGCTGCTTGACCAATGAGTGGTCTTCTTCCCACATGGCAATCGGGGAACTCTCAAACAAACCCCGATAACGCTGCTCGGAGGCGCGCAGCGCCTCTTCCGCCTGCACGCGCTCGGTGATGTCGAACGTCGCACCGGTCAGGCCGAGGATAGCGCCGTTGGCGCTGCGCAAAGGCTCGGCGACAAGATCATATATGAACTGGCCGCCCTGGGCGGCCACGCTCACTTGCTCACGCGCGCTGACACCCGTCTCCACCACCCGCTGTTTAATTTGTGTCATACGACGGGCGGCCTCGGCTGGCAGCAGTTCGGCGTCGTTGTGTCCGACGACTTGCTCGGGGCGATAGCCAAGCTGCGGCTGGTAGATCCAGGTGTAGCGCAGGGCGCGGTCCTGATGAAACACAGCGATGTTGACGCCGCTCAGCGCCACCCGCATCCGTTGTTCGTTCTCGCGCAAGGCTTGCTCCGCCCGCCTAAGCTGGGTAATGTCATGCCCATACACGTTGACGTAGGGCTGCGGCCCCAGTGGATGCAGGTTCAGCGTGAGGACGCGATCCGTTGCCCAGATCTCGATGCGCGCGTCAGAGTCCGTGTCCAGGGCGGTGCCAACCCACGCTTGCCAATCCGGCGTAACCACCTGGCCGATGACCCACCCCCAGTTGGCCAGCAAGCTGGCGCTGGCCGGGTTGGCGTAGAGTAATCGCCCCGATCGCGAAATTCGAAAAACAGGGTCGGGATTTTGCTGTGCAAATTCATAGAGATGGTCAATCGCCGCTTGCGACGAGTCGGGTTGCGCCGTGGCCGGCGCCGCATATGGCGAGTGGAGCGTTGGCGCTGGAGCGCTCTGTCGCGCGGGATTACGTCTATGTCTGGCGAGCCCTGGCCGCGTCATTCGTCGTGCCACATACCCCTCCCACCAGCCCGACCGCCACACTTATCAGCATTGGCGACAATGCAAAGCAACGGAGAATGCCAACCATTGTTTTCGTGGCTTCCCCATGAACAACACCGGGCCGCCCGCGTAAACAGCGACCGGCCCGGAGTAGTATCGCCCCTGTGCCATGCGGTCATCACACGGCTATAGAATGCAGTATAGACCTATTTGGACCTCTGGCAATGGAATATCGTTCGGTGACTTCATCGTGCCCTAAGCCTACACGCTGGCCGCACGGGCTTTCCTGGGCGGCCGTTTCTGTTCCCGGCCTGGCGAGAAGGATCGGCACCATGTAGAATCGAAAGTGTGGAAGTGCGGCAACAAACAAACAATGTATCCGTGCCAACGCAGTGCGACATGAAGTCGTGTGACTGCCTGTTTCGGCGGCACAAGCCGCCATGAAACCTGTAATTCCACTTGCAGCACCCTACCGGGACACGCGGCTCGGGCAACTTGGCTGTG
>Ga0070730_10004029_pt1 | contig 13018 bp, 10 predicted proteins | sample Coa_R1_3_FD_66447 | JGI IMG/M metagenome (GOLD analysis project Ga0070730, IMG submission 66447) | Surface soil microbial communities from Centralia Pennsylvania, which are recovering from an underground coalmine fire - Coalmine... | ecosystem: Environmental > Terrestrial > Soil > Unclassified ...
TACCGCGCGTCGATGACGGCGTCCCGCGCCTTCACCATCGTTGCCTGCGCGTCGATCACTTCGATGTTGCCCGCCACGCCGGCCTTGAACCGCTTTTCCGCCTGCGACAGCTCATCGGCCGCCAGGGACAATTGCTGTGACGCGATGGCTTCCTGCGCCTCGGCCGAATGGAGATCGAGGAGCGCGCCCGCCACGTCGGCGGCGATCTGCTGCCGGAGGTCGTGTTGGCGCACCTGTGACTCCTGAATCACCGCGTCCTGTTCCGCGGCCCGGCCCTCGCGCCGGAACCCGTCGAGCAGGGGAATGGAGACGCCAACCGCGATTTGCCGGGTGCCGTACATCTTGTCGAGCGCGATCCCGTTGATCCCGAAGTCGCCTTCGAGTCCCAAGCGCGGGAACAACTCGCTGTTGATCGCAGACTTGGATACGCGCGCCGCGTCACCGCGGGCCTGCTCGGCCTTGAGCTCGGGTCTCGCGGCGAGCGCTTGCGCCACGGCCGCGTCTTGATCAGCCGGAACGGCCGCCGCGCCGAGGGACGAGCTGAGGGTATCGTCGAGCGTGATGACCGACTGCACCGGATCGATCCCCAGTGCGCGGGCGAGGGTGATGCGGGCCTGGTCGTACTGATTCCGGGCCACCACAAGCGCCCCGGCCGCGACCGCCACCTGCGTCTTGGCACGCGTGACGTCGAGCGTCCCGGATACGCCGGCCTGCAACTGAGCCTGCGCCAGCGACAGCACCTCGGCCGCGATCGCCGAGTCGGCCTGGCGAGCCAGGACTGAGGCCTGGGCCCGGGCCGCGCGAAGGTAGGCGAGGGCGGCGATCTGCGCGGCGTTCTCCGTAGTCGCGTCTCCGGTGGCCAGCGTGGTCCGCACCTGCGCCTCGCTCGCGCGTACCCGCTTGATGCTCGAGAAGTCGAGCAGTGTCTGGTTGAGCGTGAAGCGGGCATCGTAGTTGTTGAACGAAGGCACCACGGCGCCGAGCCCGGGGAAGTTCAGCGGGATGCCGAACGACTTGATATTGAAGTCCCGGTTCACCCACGAGCCGCCGAAGGTGACGTCGGGCAGGAGTGCGGAACGCGATTGGCGCACCCGCGCCCGGGCGGCGTCGGTCTCCAGGGCCGACAGCTGCACGGGCGCTGCCTGGCCGGTGGCCATCTTCACGGCGTCGCCGAAGCTCAGCTTGAGTTGGGTCTGGGCCGCCACGGCCCTGGGAGCGAAGAGAACACCGAGAACCAGCATCCAGCGATTACGCATGATTCAATTCCCCAATGGGCGCGGGGGCGAGCCCCCGCAGCAGCATGTCGAGGTGCGCTTCCACGTACCGGTCGCCGTCGAAGGGCTCCCGGATGCACCGGTAGAGTGATTGACTGTGGACTACGGCCATCAGCATCGGGGCGATGACCAACCGGACCGTCACCATGACGTCGACCTGACGGAATTCCCCGGAGTCGACCCCGCGCTGGAGGACCTGAGCGAACAGGAGATGCCCGCGGCGAATCACTTCTTTGTAGTAGAACCGCGTCAGCTCCGGAAAGTTCGTCGCCTCCGCGACGATCAACTTCACGACGCCGGCCAGCGACCCTTTCCCGACGGTGGCCCACCAGCCCCGTACCATGTGGCGCAGAAGCTCCGCGGAGCTCCCCTTCCAGTCACGCACTTCCTGCTCGGCGGCCGCCAGGATGGGCACCACGGTTTGGCGGATGACTTCCTGGAAGAGCGCTTCCTTGTTCTCGAAGTAGAGGTAGATGGTGCCCTTGGTGACGCCCGCCTCCTTGGCGACGTCATCGAGACGGGCGGCCGCGAACCCGTGCTGCGCGAACACTTGCAACGCGGCGCTCACGATCTCTTCGGGGCGGGCTTCCTTGCGGCGCTGCCAACGGGGCTTCATGGGGCTCTTCTTTGGAGGAATCATTAATAACTGAACGGTGAGTAATTAATACCGGTCCCGGACCTCAGCAAGGGCGTCTGGCACTTCCTCACAAACCGCCCTAGAATGGCCACGGTGACCAGCCCTGCGCAGGCCTACTCCCGCCCCATCAGAGCCATCGCGGTGGTGGTGGCGCTCGCCATCGCGATGCGGCAGGCCCTCTCCTTGTCCATCGCCCCCCCCGCCTCCTCCCGCCTGCTGATGGTGCGCATCGGGGTCTTGATCGTGGCCATCCTCGTTGCCTGGGCGGCGGCCCCCACCCGGTCCATCCGGACCATGCGGATCTTGGCCCTGCTCCTGGGTTTGTCTCTCGCCATCGCCGGGTGCCTGAGCGGACTCATCCTGCCCAGCCGGATGTGGGAGGTCGCCGGTATCCTGCCGGGGATCGTCCTGGCGCTTTCCCTGTTCATCCCGTGGCCCTGGGCGTGGCAGGCGTGGCTCGCGATCATCGCGTTCATGATCGAGTTCGTCACCTTCCAGCTGATTCCGGACAGCGCCCTTCCCTCTTCCCTCGTGGATGAAGGCTCGCTGGTGATGCTCTTCACCGCCGGCATCGCCAGCGTCATCGGCTCGCGGATCGCGGGGGAGGAACGGAACCGGGTCGCGGAATCCGAAGCCCGGTTTCGCGCGCTCTTCGTCGGTGCTGGAGACCCGATCGCAGCCCTCGACCCCGATGGCCGGGTTCACGACGCCAACCCCCGCCTCCTGGCACTCCTGGGGCGCCCCCTCGAGGAGGTCCGCGGCAAGCTCCTCGCACACCTGCTCGCCCCCGGACGCGGAGACGGGTGGCTCCTCACCCCCCTGGAGGCGGCCACCGACGGATCGGTGAGTCACGTGGAAAGGGTGCGCCGCCTTGACGGGACCGAGTTGGAGCTCGAAGTCACCCTGGCCCGCGTGGATACGCCGGAAGGACCGCTGGCCCAGGTGATCCTCCACGACCGCACCGAACGTCGTGCCCTCGAACGCCGCCAGGTCCAGGCCGAGCGGCTCGACGGGCTTGCGCGCTTTGCGGGCGGCATCGCGCATCAGTTCAACAACCTCATGGGCGGCGTGATGACGCACGCCTCGCTCCTGCGCACGGAGACGAACGAAGCGGGTATTCAGGCGGTGGACGAGATCCTGGCGGCCGCGCGCCGCGGCCGGGACCTCACCAAGGAGTTGCTGCGCTTCACGAAGGCCGGTGAGCTGTTGTTGCGTTCGACGCAGGTGAAGGAGATCCTCGACCGCGTCACGCTCCTCGCGCGATCCGCGCTCCCCGAATCGATTCAGATCCGGGTCGAGGCCGACCCCGGACTGCCCAACGTCCACGCCGATCCCGACCAGCTCTCACACGCCATCTATCAGCTCATCCTCAACGCGCGCGACGCCATGCGGGATCAGCCGTCAGGACGGGTCACCATCACCGCGGGCCGGGAAACCGTCGAGCGGGATCCGCGGTGGCCGGAAGCAGCGCCCGGGTCCTACGTTCGGATTTCGGTGAACGACATCGGTGTGGGGATGGATGCCACGACCCTCGAACGGGTGCTCGAGCCTTTCTTTTCCACCAAGCCCATGCATCAGGCGGCCGGACTCGGGCTCGCGGCCGTCTACGGCGTGGTGCGGGACCACCGGGGCTCGGTGCGGATCTCGAGCGCCCTGGGGCGCGGCACGACGGTGGACCTCCTGATTCCCCGGAGCACGGCCCCGGAGCCGGAGCCGGTCCGTCCGACCCCCGCAGCGTCCGTACCCCCGGCCCCCAGCATGGTCATTCTCGTGGTGGACGACGAAGCGATCGTGCGGTCATCCCTCAAGCGTGCCCTCACCAAGTTCGGGCACCAGGTACTCGAAGCCGAGGATGGGCCGACGGCGCTGACGGCCATGCAGACGGCGAACCCACCGGTGCAGCTCGTGATTCTCGATCTGGTCCTGCCCGGAGGGGGCGCGGGGATCCTCGAGCTGCTCAAGGCCACTCAGCCCAGCGTCAAAGTCCTCGTGTCCTCAGGCTATTCACCCGATCACGAGGTGGTCAAAGGGATCGAGAACCGGGCCGATGGCTTCTTGCAGAAGCCGTTTGAAATTGCGGACTTGCGGAAGGCGATCGCGAAGTTCCAGTAGCTACCGGGCTTTGGCGACTTCTCCACCAGACGCGACCATGCCCATCAGCTGCGAGTGATGCAGCACCTGGTCGTTTCCGATCACCGAGCCTGAAACCGTACAGTCACTCACGCGCACCCGGCGGCCGAGGATGCTGTTCTCGAGCGTCGAGCGCTCGACGACGCTTCCGGCGCCCAGCGAAACGTTGGGGCCGATGGTCGAGTCTGTCAGGGTGACGCCGTCTTCGATGTAGACCGGTTCCTTGATCGTCACGCCCGCGGGAATCGCCGGCTTCCGCGCCCGGCCGGTCTTCAGGACGTGCGCGTTGGTCTCGAGCAGCGTATCGACCTTCCCGCAATCGTACCACCCTTGCACTTCGGCGGCCAGGATCTTCTTCCCCCGGTCCACCATGTACTGGAACGCGTCGGTGAGGTAGAACTCGCCCTTGTTGGCGGGGCTCGCGAGCACCTGCGCGATGCCGTCAAAAAGGGTCTTCCAGTCGCGGATGTAGTACAGCCCGATATTCGCGAGCTTGGACACCGGAGTATCGGGCTTCTCCACGATCTTCGTCATGAACCCCTGGGCGTCGTGGACCACCACGCCGAAGCGCTGGTAGTCCTCGACCTCCTTGGCCCAGATGATCCCGTCGGCGTCGGTCCGCTTGATCAGCGAGAGGTCGGCGTCGAAGAGCGTGTCCACGAAAATGATCAGGACCGGCCCGTCCACGTAGGGACGGGCCAGATTGATGGCGCCCGCGGTGCCGTCCAGCGTCTTCTGCTCGACGAACTTCGCGGCCACGCCGTAGCTCGAGACGATGTACTTCTCGACCGCCTCCTTCAGATGTCCCGTGATCACGATCAGCTCGTCGACGTCGAGTCCGGCGTTCTTGATCAGATCCATCACGTAATCCATGACGGGCCGGCCGGCGACCTCGACCAGCGGCTTCGGAACGATTTTGGTGAGCGGGAGGAGCCGGGTTCCCTTTCCCGCGAGCGGGACGATGACTTTCATCACGCCCGCCCGTAGCGGTCCTGCAGCCGGACGACGTCGTCGATTTCGGGGGTGGACACCTCGAGGAGATCCGTCGCGACCACCGCTTCGAATTGGTGAATCAGGGGCGGCTCGATGTGAAAGGACTCACCGGGCTTCATCCGGCGTTCGAGCATCGCGTCCCCCGGCTTGGTCCGCAGAATGATCTCGCCGGTGAGCACGTGAATGGTCTCGTCCTTCATCTTGTGATACTGCAAGGAGAGCACCTGACCCGGCTCGATGTGGAGGACCTTCCCGACGTAACGATCGGTCCTGGCCCAGATCAGCTCATGGCCCCACGGCTTCTCCACCCGGTACGGCACGTCGTTCACGAAAGCTCCTCTGGCAAACGCAACGTCAATGAAGAAGGATAGGTGACGCAGGCCGTCACGCAGAGCCCGCACCCCACGCACCCCTCCGGCTTGAGCACCGGATGCCCCGCAGCATCCATCGCGAGGGCCCGCTCCCCCACCGGGCATGCCCGTGCGCACACGCCGCACGCGCTGCCGTGAAACGTGATGCACCGTTCCGGGTCGAGCGCCAGGCGGCCCAGGTGAATGCTCGCCCACCCGTCGGCCGGAACCTGCAGAGCCGTGGTGGGACAGGCCGTCGCGCAGGGCATGTCCGCGCAGGCGACGCAGGCACGCCGTGAAGGTTCGAGGACCGGTGTGCCCGCCGCCAGTCCCTCGCCGGCCGGGAGCTTGATGATGGCATGCACGGGACAGACGTCGATGCACGCTCCGCACCGCGTGCAGGCCGCGAGGAAGGCCAGCTCGGGCCCCGCGCCCGGAGGACGAAAGTAACGGGTCGCGGCGACCCGGCGTTCGGTTCGCGCGGTCACCTCGCGGGCCAGTTTCGCGAACGCGTCGCGGAAGAAGGCCCGCCGTTCCGGCTGGTCCAGCTTAGAAGCTCGGTGCCAAGGACACCGACCAGCGGAACGCCGCATTCCCGCCGGACCGGACGTCTTCGGCCCTGTCGAACCGGTTCACCAGGAACGGCACCTCGAACCGGGTGGTCCACGCCAGGTCGCGGACCGCGGTCCGGAAGACCAGACCCACGCCGCCATCCCACAACGTCGTCACCGCGCTGGTCCCGGACGCGGAAACCACCGCGGCGGTATCCACCAGGCCGCCGTCGAAGAAGGCTTCGAACGTCGTCTTCCGCAGGAAACCAGACCGCCTGGACACGAGGCTCCGCGTCAGCTCGATGTTGGTGGTCACCGCCCACCGCCCGCCGAGAGCCGACGAGAATCCACGGAGGTTGCCGTCCCCGGGCGCCTGATAATAGAACCCCGGCCGCACCAACCACGCCCCTCGGCTCCGCAGCAGGGGATCCGTGAACGTGCTGTAGGGATCCGCACCACCCACATAGATGCGGCGCTGGAGGGGCGGCGGATCGGCGGAGAAATACGCGCCCCCAAAGAGACGGGCGCCGAGGAAGACGTCACCCGCGAGAGGGGTGCGCACGCTGCCTTCACCGGTGAGACGCGCATACGTGTTCACGTCATAACGGTTCGCGGAGATCACACCGGGGCCGGGCACGCGGTACACGATGCCGCCCTTCACGCCGAAGTTGGTCGTCCAGAGCGTCCGTCCCTGACGCGCGACGTTCGAGTACCAGGGCCCGAGCTCGAAGGTCCCTGCGTCATCCCAGATCCGGCGGTCGAGGTATCCGACGTCGGTCGTCGACATCCACTCGACGTCGAACCCGGCGTGCGGATCGGACCCCGGATTCGAAAAGGGCTGGAAGGGGCTCTTGATGAGGGTGCGGTCCCACCGGAGGAGGGCGCCGGCCCGGCCCTCGACATCCCAGCCGGCGATCGTCATCGTCTGGCGCGGACTGCGGAGTCCCGTGGGATTCACCACCGAAAACTCGAAGCCCCACGGGTGGCTCGCGTCGCCGCCGGTCTCGCGGCTCACGTCGTCGGAGCCCCGGTCGAAAAGACCGTCGTAGTTCTGGTTCGAGTGCAGCGATACCACGAGGCCGCCGAGATCGTTGTACCAGACCTGGGGACGGTACCCCTGCACCAGCGAGTCGCGGCGCGTGACGGTCTTCGTCGGATCGTCGAAGACGATCTTGGTCGCCTCGCGCCCCTTGAGGAATCGTGGCTCGTAGTTGTTGAGGTAGTTCCAGTCGTGCGTGCGAAGCCGCGGATCGAGCTTGAGCCGTCCCGGCTTCCGGGCCGTGACGAACTCGACGCGCTCGGTCTCCGGCTGTCCCGTGGCGCGGGCGTAAATCGTGTCGTCGTCCCCGATCTCCACCGGTAGCCATCCGTCTCCCAGCCGCTGGATCGTCACCACCGTGCGCCATTTGCCGTCCGGCAGCTGCGCCCGCTCGACCGCGGCGAGCTTGTAGTCGAAGATCGGGACGCTGTGAAGCCACTGGCCGAAGAACCACCCCAGGTCCTGCCCCGACACCTCTTCACAGACCGCACGGAAACGGTCTTCATTGACGTGTTTCAGCTTCCAGCGGTCGAAATAGGTGCGCAGAATCTTGTGCATCGTGGCATCGCCCACGATGTAGCGGAGCTCCTCGTAGAAGAACTGGCCCCGGTTGTAGATCATCAGGTTGTAGGTATTGAAGTCGCGATACCGCTCGCTCACCATCGAGACCGGCTCGCTCCACCCGTCCAGATCGAGGGACGTGAACAGCCCGTCGAGCCCGTCGTAGCTCGGCCTCCCGCCATGCGTCTCGAAGTACCAGCCGGTCTGGAAACTCGTGAAGCCCTCGTCGAGATAGCCCTCGCGCCACTCGTTGTTGGCGAGCTGGCCCATGGTGTACATGTGCCCGCCCTCATGGAGAATCAGACCCTGATCGGGACCGCCATCCATGATCATCATCGGAAACTCGGTGCCGCCCCCCTCGATCCGGTGAACGTTAGTGAGCTGGGGCCACTGGTACTTCCCATACGTCGAATCGAGCCACTGGAGCGCGACCTCGGTCCGCTTCACCGCAATCCCGTTCCCCCAGGTGGAACGGTCCTTCGGCTGGTAGAGCACGTGCACCACGACGTCCTTGAACCTGCCCTGCTCGTAGATGTAGTTCGGGTTGAGCGTGAAGGCGAAATGATGAACGTCCCGGGCCACGAACCGGACCTTCTTCCTTCCTGCCGCGGCCGGAGGGCAATCGTGGGGCGCACCCGCGTAGTAATTGCGCTGGTAGTCGACCGAGTCGGGGGCGCTCGCGTTCGCATGCTCCCACCCCGGATCACCGCAAACGGGAACGCCCGTCGCCCCCAGGACCTGGTCCGAAGGCAAATCGAGCGTCACGTCGAAGGTGCCGAACTCACCGTAGAACTCGCCCGGGGGATAGAGCGGGTGCGCTTCCCAGCCATACTCGTCGTAGACGACGACCTTCGGATACCATTGCGCGAAGTCGTAGCGGCGGGTCGCGGGATCGCGTCCCTGGCGGCGCGGCAGCGTCGAGAGGCGCGCCTGCCAGTCGATGTCGACCGTCATCTGCCCGCCCGGCGGGAGCGCGTGCGGCAGCTTCCAGTGCGCCACGGTCGAGTCGGGCGCGTCCGGATAGTCCGGCGCCCCAGCCTCACCCATCACCGTGGCCTTGGTGATCCGCTCGAATGCGTAGTCCGGATCTTTCATGTGCTGGTAGCGAACCACGCCCGACGCGGAATCGTACGCGGCCCAGCGCGATCCCGGCCGGAACGCGTTGAGATAATCGTGCACGTAAAAATCGTGCAACGTGTCGGGCGATTGATTGACGTAGAGGACCCGCTCGTGCGCGGTGAGCACGCCCGTCGTTTCATCGAGCGAGGCATCGATCGTGTAGGCGACGCGCTGCTGCCAGTATCGAGGGGTCTGTGAATCCTGCGGAACGGCCGCGGCGACTGCGATCAGGAATGGGAGCATACGAAAAAATTAGCGGAACCCGGCCCGCTCCGCTCGGGTATAGGGGCACTCGTTCATGTTCTCGCCCTTTGTCCGCGGCCCGAGGATTACTCCGCTGAACGAAGAATTCCTCTCCGAAGTCCGCCGTACGTTGCGAGGTCGCTACGAAGTCGAACGGCCCCTGGGGCGCGGTGGAATGGGACTCGTGTATCTGGCCCGGGACATCCGTCTCGCCCGGCCCGTCGCCATCAAGTTCCTCCCCCCCGAGCGGGCCATGAGCCCGGTGCACCGCGAGCGCTTCCTGCGGGAAGCGCGGATCGCGGCACGGCTGTCGCACCCGCACATCGTTCCGATTTTCTCCGTTGGAGAGCTCGGCGACGTCGTCTTCTTCGTGATGGCCTATGTGCCAGGCTACACCCTCGGCCATCGTATCCGCACGCGCGGCCCGCTGCCGGCGGCCGACACCGCCCGCGTCTTGCGCGAGACCGCGCTCGCCCTGGCCCACGCCCACGATCAGGGCGTCGTCCACCGGGATGTGAAGCCCGACAACATCCTGATCGACGGCTCGACCGGCTCGTCGTTCGTGACCGATTTCGGCATCGCGCGCTTCGGGATCGGTCCGATCTCGGGGTCCCGCACCGTCCTGGGCACTCCGGAGTTCATGAGCCCGGAGCAGGCCCGCGGGCTGGCCCTCGACGCCCGCTCGGATCTCTACTCCCTCGGCGTCGTGGGCTACTACGCCGCGTCCGGCAGATTGCCCTTCGATGCCGAGGATCCATACATCGTGATGACACAGCACGTCACCGAGGTGCCGTCCCCTCTCGCCACCGTCGCTCCGAAGACTTCCACGGCCGTGGCGTCGTTGGTCGACAGGTGCCTGGAGAAGAATCCCGACCAGAGACCTCAGAGCGGAAATCACATCGCGGACGGACTCGCGGCTCTACCGGCACCCGCCCCGCACTCCGTCACCAGGATTCGGAAGCTTCTCACACTCGGGAGACGGTGGTCGGTGCTCGCGCCCCTCTATCTGGTCGCGATCGGCGTCGTGGGGTTACCGCTCGTGCTGGCGCAGCACCTGAACCTGCAGGGAGGTCTCTTGATCGTCGTGCTTGCGGCGACCTGGGTGGTACTCCTCCCGCCCTTGTTCCTGACGGTCGCGCAGCTCCGTCGCCTCTTCCGTCGCATCATCACGCTCTCCGAACCGGACACGGCGCCGGGCGCCAGCCCAGAGTCCGCGTAAATCCGTACCGGGACGCGAGGGTTTGGTCCCGGTTTTTTCTCTTCCTTCCTTCATACTCGCTTCCCTTCTTCACGCTTCAGGAGGCGTGTATGCGCATTCGGTATGGTATCCCCTTCGTGATGATCGCCCTGGGTGTGGCGGGAATCGCGATCGGCTGCGGCGAGACCCAGCCGACTGGTCCGACGTTCGGCGGCGTTCCGCCGGACAGCTCCCACCCGGGCGCCACTCCGGCCCGGAACGAATGGCTGGCACGGCGAGTCGCGATCGCCTTGGGCAATCCCGGGTTCCGGGCGTACGTCTGGGCCCAGATCGAGCACTCGCCCATCCGAGAGCACAAGCTGCAGTTCCAGCATTTCCTCGCCGCCCTCAACTGGCGGGCCCTGCACTCCATCGCACAGGCCGCCGGGGACTCTGACGACGCCGTGCTGGCCCAGGCGGCCCAGGCCCAGCCTCTCGAGTTCTACATGCCGGTGAAGGCCCATCTCGCGAAGTGGCACGCGGATGAGAACGTGCTCGTCGCCACGGCGGTCGCGGATCATGAGGCGCCAGTGGCGTTCGACACCAAGGGACGCCGCTTCGTGCTGGACGCGGAGCATCCACCGGAGACGCCGGTGCTGGCGCTGGTGCCGGTGGAGACGGACTTCAACGCGCCCCCCGCTCGGGTGCAATGCACGCAGGAGACCTGCGGAGCTGGCGGGGGCGGAGATCCCCTTCCGCCCCCGACGGGGCTGTTCATGACCGCGTCGCATATCCCGAACATCGGCCAGTTTGAAGGCTGGTTGAAAGGGGACCCAGAATTTGAGGTGCACATCCTCGGGCAGATGGGGACGACGGATCAGCTGACCGACTACCAGTGCGCGGGCGAGCATGCCGGGGGCCCGTACACGTACGACCAGAACTCGACCGATTGGTGGGGGAGTGTGCTGATCTTCAGCCAGGACCAGCTGAACCGCTACAAGCTCGAGCACCCGAAGCAGAGCGTCCGGGTGTTCGTGGTGGAGGACGACGACCAGGCCTGCGTGCTGAAGATGGACCTGGATCGGACCCACGAGATTCTGGTGGCGGTCGACAGCGCGTCGCGGTTCTTGAGTGGCGGGTTGGACTCGACACTGAAGCTCACCAAGATCTTCAAGTACGAGCGCATCGGCGAAGACCTGCTGGCCGCCCTCGCCTCGCTGATCAACTCGAATGACGATCCGGTGGGTAACGCTGTCCAGGACGCGGTGGTCGGACAGTTCTACCCGGGCTACAACTGGTTCCTCAAAGGGGACCACAACATCACCAACGGCTGGATCAATCTGGAGATGCACTGATGCGCCCACTCGCCTTCGCCGCGACGGCCGTCCTGGCCGTCCTGGCCGTCCTCGTCCCCATCCCCGCCTCCCTCAGCGCCCAGTGGAGTGTCGGACTGTCGGTGGGTGTGGCGAGGCACTTCGGTGGCGCCGTCTCCACCGCCGACTCGGAACCCGGGTCCGTGCACCCCGGCCGACCGACGATGGTCACCCTGAGTGTCGGACACGAATGGGGTGCCGTTCGCGCTGACATCGGTCTCGGATACGGTTCACCGGGCTTGGCGGTGGAGATCCCGGGTGGCGCGTTCATCGATACCAAGGCCCTGCACTTCTACTCCGGGTCGCCGGAAATCACGATGCGGGTACTGCCGATCGGAGCTGGCGGCGCGCTGAGGGCCGGGGTCGGTGGAGATGTACTGATCTGGAGCATGACGGGGAGCGACAGCCGGGTCAGGCTGGGTGGCCACGTGACCGCGGCGTACGAGTGGCCCGTCGCCGGTCGGCTTCTCGGGAGCATTCAGGCTGGCCTGTCGGTCACCCCGTCGCTTTTTGATGCGAGTGAACTGGATACGCCGTTCGAGCGGCGAGCGATGGTGCGGCCGAGTGTGAGTATCGGATTGAGGTACCACTAGCGAAGCGGAGCGGAAGCAAAGCGGCCCCGGGGGATCACCCTGGGGCCGCTTGGCACTTAGTCCACCCCGGGCTCACGCCCGGGGTTAGTTTGCATCCTACTCGCCCGTCATCATCTTCCGCTTGAGCACCATCAATCGTCGCCTGAGCGACCCGTCATACACCCGGTCGCCGACCTTCACCACCACGCCGCCGAGAATCTGTTCATCGGACCGGAAGTGCGCCCGGACGTCCTTGCCCAGGGACTTCTCCAACCGCTTCACAATGTCGTTTCGGAGCGGGGTATCCGCATCTCCGGCCAGCGTGACACCCGCGTGCACCCGGTTCAGGGACACATCCAGCAGTCCCTGATACTCGGCGGAGATCTCGCTGAGCAGGCCCTGGCGTCCGCGCCGGACGACGGCCTGCAGGAAGTTCACGAACTCACGCGGTGCGACCTCTTCGAGCGCGTCCTTGAGCAACTGGGACTTCACCGCCTTGGCCACCCGCGGGGACTCGAGCGCCACGGCGATTCGCTCATCCGCCGACACGGCACCGGCCACGGCGTCCATCAACTCACCGAAGCGCTCGGTCTTGCGCAACGCCTGAGCGGCGGCGAAAAGCGCCTCCGCGTAGTTCCGGGCGACGGTGGTGCTCTTCACTGATCCTTCCCGATCCCCGCCAGGTAATCGGACACCAGCTTCTTGTTCGAATCGGTGGTCAGGTTCTTCTCGATGAGCTTGGATGCGGCGGCGATGGACAGCTCCACCGCTTCCCGACGCAGGGCCTGCACCGCTTTTTCCTTCTCGGCGGTGATTTCCTGGCGGGCCCGCTCGAGCATCTGTTCCTGCTCTTCGCGAGTCTTGGCCAGGAGCGCTTCCCGCTCCTTGGTGGCGGCGGACTTGGCGGTAGCGAGAATCTCCTGGGCCTGCGTCCTGCCTTCGGCCACGAGCTTCTTGTGCTCTTCCAGAAGCTCCTGTGCTTCAGCACGCGCCTTCTCG
>Ga0070730_10004030_pt1 | contig 13017 bp, 10 predicted proteins | sample Coa_R1_3_FD_66447 | JGI IMG/M metagenome (GOLD analysis project Ga0070730, IMG submission 66447) | Surface soil microbial communities from Centralia Pennsylvania, which are recovering from an underground coalmine fire - Coalmine... | ecosystem: Environmental > Terrestrial > Soil > Unclassified ...
GGTTCTATCGATCTGTTGATAACCGATATGGTGATGCCGCGGATGACTGGCCAGGAATTGGCCGCACGATTAAAAGAACAGCGGCCGAGGCTGCGAATGCTGTACATGTCAGGTTACAGCGAGAGGGCAGCGGCGGATTCGCTGCGAGCCGAACCCGGCGTGCGCCTGTTGGCAAAACCGTTTAGCCGGAGTGCGCTTCTGCGCACGGTACATGAATTGCTGAAGAGAAATTGAGCCAAGACTAAGTTCGATCCGTCCCCAGTTCATCTTCACCGCAAAAAAGCAGATTCCTCCGCCTCAGTCTGCGGAGGACCGCAGACTGAGGGTCGGAATGACAATTTTTGTTTTTTCGGTTTAGAAAAGTTGAAACTCGGGATTCAACCTCAGTGAGGGCCAACCGCGTGGGACGGCGCGGCGTACTGATTGACTACGTACGGCAGGGCCTCGGAATTAATTGGAGAAAGTCATCCCGGACGCTTAGGTCAGGTTAGGTAGCTCTGTCTATCCCTGATGAATCCTCGGATGGCGCTTGTGCCAGTCGGTGTGGAGTTGGAAGGTGCGCGCGGCTTGGATAGCGGCGATGTCGTCTCCGGCTCCCGCCATGAATTGCATTCCGATGGGAAGATTCTTTTCCGTGAAGCCGCACGGGACGGAGAGCGCAGGCAAGCCACAAAGATTGCCGATGGCCCCTTGAGGATCCGGAAATGCCAAGCCGGTTTCCAAATTGAGATTGAGAGGCGTGGCGGGAATCGGCTGCGACGGAGCCACGAGCACGTCGAAACTCAAAAAGATGGCGTCCATTTTCTTCTGCAGAATTTCGCGGACTTTGAGCGCTTGCTGATAGTCGGCGGCGGAATACTGTTCATTCAAATAGCCGAGGATTTGCGCCAGCGGGTCTGTGAGGTCGCTGAGCTTTCCCGAACGAATCAGCGAACGGAAAGAAGCCGCCGCTTCCACTTGCACAATGAGAGATGCGGCATCTTCCCACGGACCGACGGGCAGGGCAACCTCTTTCATGCCACTGAAAATCTTCTTCAGAGAAGCTTTTGCTGTTGCGACGGGCTTGCCGGCTCCTCCCTCATAGGATTTCCAGGCATTTGAGAGCCAGGCAACGCGGAGTTTGCGCGATTCGACGGAAGGCGAGTACGTGAAAGCGCCCTTATCGATTGGAACCGTGCCGCGATCTTTCTGATCGTGACCGGCGATTGCAGCAAAAATGCGGGCGCAATCTTCGGCGCTGCGAGCCATGGGACCGATTTTGTCCATGGAAGGAGCAAGGGCCATGGCCCCGTAGCGGCTGACACGGCCGTAAGTGGGGCGCAGGCCGCTGATCCCACAGAACGCAGAGGGACAAATGATAGAGCCCCAGGTTTCCGTGCCGATGGCGAAAGCGGCGAGGCCGGCGGCAACGATCGCGCCGGAACCTGAGGAAGAACCGCAGGTCCAGCAGGTGGGGTCCCAAGGATTCTTTGCTTCACCTTGCAGGGAAGCGGAAGCGAAGCGGTAGCCGGAGCCGCCGGCCAGTTCGATCATCGAGGCCTTGCCCAGCATCACGGCGCCAACGTTTTTCAGGTGATCAATGACCGTGGCGTTGTACTCGAAAACTTGACTCGCGTAAGGCTTGGCTCCCCAAGTCGTGGGAATACCTTTTACGGCAAGGAGATCTTTTGCCGCGTAGGGGATGCCGTGAAGAGGCCCGCGGTAGTGCCCGCGCTGAATCTCTTTTTCAGCGGCCTTGGCTTGCTCCATCGCAATTTCCGGCGTGAGCATGGCATAGGCATTGAATCGCGGGCCAAATTTCTGGCTGCGATCAAGGAAAACCTTTGTCAGTTCGACGGGAGAAAGCTTTTTGGATTCGATGCGCTTCGCGAGTTCGCTGACCGAAAGATAGAAGATTTCTTCGCCGGGCATGGAGGAGGCTCCTCAGGATTTCTTCGGCGCGCCGGCGAATTTAGCGTTGGCGGGCACCGCTGGCTTCTTCTCGCGTTCGATCAAGGGCTTCAGGTAAAGGGCAGGCCCGTCGCCGTTATCCGTGGGAAAGGCGCGAAGGCGGTCCAATGCGGCTTGGCCGTCCGCTGCGATTCGGCGCAGGTCCGATTTTTGCGCATCGCTGAGCCGCGAGCCGTATTGCGTGAAGACAGCTTGAACACGCGACTCCATTTCCGCCTGGCTTTCGGGAGAGAGCTTCGGCCCGCTTGGCGCAGGGGTTTGTAACGGCGGCGCGACGGCGGCAGCGGATTCCCGCGTCAGGAGTTCTGCAGGCGAAAAAGAGGCGGCGGCCGAAACAAAGGCGGCGCGGCGAGCAAATTCACGCCGCGAAATCACAGAGCCATTCTCAGCGCTCATTGAGGAGCCCCCAGGATTAAAAGTGCAATTCGAACGGCGTAAAGTGAGGCTACAGAATCCGAGTTCAAGCGTCAACCGGAGTGAGTCGAGCAGTTTGCCAACCCAGCAACGACAGCCGACGTGACTTCTCTCGGAGCGACTCGGAGCGCGGTCGGGCGAGGCAGGGAATGCATATTGGTTATGGTTGGCGAATTAAGCCGAGACCACAAGGCAACTATTCGTGTCGCAAAGCGACCAAGGGGTCAACCCGCATGGCGCGCCGTGCCGGGATGTAGCTGGCCAGCATTCCGACAGCGATGAGCACAAGAGGAACCAGAGCCAGTGTAGCCGGGTCGTATAACCGCACGTTAAAAAGCAGGCGCCGGATAAGGCGCGCCGCGGCGACGGCGCACGGTATGCCGACAGCAACGCCAATCAGGGTGAGCGCCAGGGTCTCACGCATAATCATGCTTAGAACTGAGCCGGGTTGCGCGCCAAGCGCCATGCGGATACCCAATTCATGCGTCCTGCGGGAAACGGAATAAGAGATCACTCCAAAGATACCCACCGCCGCCAGAACCAACGCAACTGCGCCAAATAGGCCGAGGAGCAGAGTGCGAAAACGGGGTTGCGCCACAGAGGCATTCAGAGCATCGGAAAGCGTCATGATATCCGTCACGGGCAAGTTCTTGTCGACTGCCTGGGTTGCGGTTCGGATTGCTCTGACCACGGCAGAAGTGCTGAGCCCGCTCTTGACGACTACTTCGCCTCCATAAAGAGGCGCCTGGGCGAATGGGACATACAACATGGGCCCCGGTTCCTTGCCCAGTGAAACGTCATGGATGTTTCCAACGATGCCGACAATTTCGCGCGAAACAACGCCGTTGGCAGGGAAACCGAAGGTGAGATGCCTGCCGAGCGGATCCTCGTCACGAAAGTAGCGTTTTGCCAGCGCTTCGCTGATTAGCGTAACGGGTACAGAGGAAGAGGAATCGGATTCATTAAACAAACGACCGCGAAGCAGTGGAATGCCCATCACGGAGAAGTAGCGAGGACTGGCGGGGACGTAATTGGCGGTGTCAGACGTTCCCGCTTCAAGGGGTGGATGGCCGACAATCTGAAAAGAGAGGGTGACGCAACAATCCATGATGGGCAGCGGACCGGCGATAGCAGAGTCCTGCATGCCGGGTTGGGCCTGAAGGCGCGTCATCAGCTCTTCTGAAAAAGCGGCCCATTGCTTCGGCGTTGCGTATTGAAACTGCGGAAGGGAAACCATGGCCTTTACGACGTGATTCGGCTCGAAGCCGGGGTTCACCGACGTGAGATGGGCAAAGCTGCGCATCAGCAATCCCGCTCCAGTAAGAAGAACGATGGCCAGGGCAATTTCGGCGACCGCGAAAAAAGCGCGGGCGCGACGCGGACCTGCCGACTCTCCGGCGCGAGCCCCTTCGGCGAGTTCTTTATGCGGATCAGACCCAGCCACAGAAAGCACAGGGGCAAGCCCGAACACAAGAGTGGTGGCGAGTGAAAGCACGAATGCGAAGACAAGGACCCAGCCATCCACGCGAATCGAGTGAAACTGTGGGAGACCGGAAGGCAGAAGCGGCGCGAGACTGGCTACCGCCCAGTACGCCACGAGGGTTCCGACGAGGCCGCCAAGCAGCCCAAGGATGGCGCATTCCGTGAGTAGTTGACGGGCAATGCGCTTTCTGCCGGCGCCTAACGCAATTCGAATAGAGATTTCCTTTGAGCGGGATGTCGCGCGGCTCAAGAGGAGATTTGCCACGTTCGCGCACGCGATCAGGAGCACCAGGCCAACGGCTCCCAGCAGCAGGAGCAACGGCAATTTCGCCTCGCCCGTGATGGTTCGCTGAAGTGGCTCAATTCTGATCGTCCACCCTTTTTCTGCGGGAAACTCCCTGGCCAGTTGGGTACTGATGGCGTCCAATTGCGCTTGCACCTGCGTGGAGGAAGTACCAGCGCGCACCCGGGCAATCACAGCCATCCAGTGCTCTTGAGGCGGCTTGGTCATCCACACGCTGAACAGCGGGTCTTGAGCCAGCGGTATCCAAACTTGACTTGATTGATTGAGGAAGGGCGTGTGAAAGCCGGCGGGCATCACGCCAATCACGGTGTACGGGCGCATGTCGAGGGTGATGGAGTGACCGACGATTTCCGGGTCCGCTCCGAATCGGCTGCGCCACAAATTTTCGCTGAGAACCACGACGGGGGTGGCGCCACGCTGGCCGTCCTCCGGGACGAACAGGCGGCCCATCAGAGGTTCAGCAGCGAGGATCGAAAGAAATTCAGGCGTCACAGCTACGGTGCTGACCTCGGAAGGCTCGCCATTGCCCGTAAGGACCAGAGCGTGGCCGCCAAAACCGGAGATGGCGCTGAATACCGGATTGTCATCCCGGAGCTCAGTGAAAGTGGGATAGGACATCCCAAGCCCGGAGATTCCCGCTTCCGGCTTAGCCTCAGACACAAAGACGAGTTGGCTTGGGTTCGCGTAGGGAAGCGGCCGAAGCAAGACGGCACTGACAACGCTGAAGATTGCAGTGTTCGCGCCAATGCCGAGGGCGAGAGTGAGGACGGCGATCGCGGTGAATCCCGGAGATTTGCGGAGCATGCGCGCGGCAAAGCGCAAATCCTGCCAGGAGGTTTCCAGGAAGGATTCCCATCCGGCGGAACGCACTTCTTCTCGCGCGATTTCGAGGCTGCCGTGCCGCAAACGCACGGCACGAAGGGCGTCCTGTCGGTTCATGCCTTGATTGAGCTTTTCCTCCGTGGCCATTGCGAGGAAGCCACCAAGCTCTTCGCTCAACTCGCCATCGACGCGCTTCTTACGGAAGAGGTTTCGGAGTCCGTCCGTTATGGTTCGCCACATAGCCGAGATACCTCGCGTGTTGGATTGGAACCCCGTTTCACTTACTCGTCGCGCAACGCTTTCATAGGATCGTTACGCGATGCACGATTCGCTGGAAGCAGGCTGGCCAGCGCCGCCACCAAGGAGAGGCTGAGCAGCGCCGCGCCCAAAGTGAATGGATCGGTAGGCTTTAAGCCGAACAGCATTGCTGTTGCGGCTTGCCCACCGGCCAGAGCTAAGGCAGTACCGATTACCAGTCCCGCCAGCAGCAAGGTCCCGGACTCGCGCATCACCAACCTGATGATGCTGGCGGGCTCGGCTCCCAGGGCCATCCGAATAGCGATTTCGTTGCGCCTTCGCGCCACCATGTAGGACATCACGCCATAGAGACCGATGACGGCAAGGACGACCGCCAGCACGGCAAAAAAACCAGAAAGCCGGGCCATTAAACGGTCGCGCAGCAGGCCTTCCTCGATGGTCGTGCGCAGGCTAGAAAACGAAATGTCCATGTTCGGATTAACTGCCTCGGCGGTGTTTTTGATCGCGGAAGTTAGCCCAACCAATCCCGCGCGGGAGCGAATGATTATTTGCGCATCCGTGCCCGGTGTTGCGTACTGCGCCTTCGCTGTGTACACGATTGGTTGGAAGTCCTCGCGCAGGTCAAAATATTTGGTGTTTCGCACCAGCCCGATGATTTCGTACAGCCGAGTGGTTTGCAAAGTGCGAACACGGAATATCATCCCAACGGGGTTCATGCCTTTTGCAAATTGTTTGGCGAATGCCTCGTTCACGATGGCGGCGTTCGGCGAACCGTTGGTATCGTGATCGTTGAAATCGCGACCGCTCAGGATTTTCGTTTGCAGCGTGTCGAAATAACCTTGGCTGATGATATTGAAATCAGCCACAGGGGCGTCGCCCTCCGGTTCGCCGGTCTGTCCCCACAGAATGTCGTGGCCGATGCCATCGCCGCTGATCGGCACGATGGTTGCCAGCGCCGCAGATTCGACTCCTGGAATGGCTCGCACGCGTTGCAAAAGGTCATTCGCGAACGCGATGCGTGCATCTTTGGGAATGTTCAGTGGGGTGAAATCGATGTACGCTGTTAAAATTCCGTTTTGCCGGAACCCCGCATCCAGGCCGGCCAAATTGTTCAGGCTGCGCGCAAACAGCAATGCTCCAACGAGCAAAGTGAGCGAAAGAGCGATCTGCGACACGACGAGAACTCGTCTCAGCCCGAATCGCGAGCGACCGGCCGTCGTCCCGCGCGTGCCTTCCTTGAGCACTACTCCCGGGTTGACGCTGGCGGTACGCAAAGCGGGCGCTAGTCCAAAAAGGATGCAAGTTAGCACCGCGAGACCCATGGTGAAGCCCAGCATCCGCCAATCGGCGCTTAAATCTACGAAGAGTGGATCATTTTGCGTGCTGAGCGATGCCACGAGCACCTGACTGAGATTGCGCGCCAATATTGCGCCTAGCGCCGCGCCGAGGAGCGCCAGCAGCAGGCTTTCCGCCAAAAGTTGGCGAATCAGTCGTCCGCGCCCGGCTCCCAGGGCCAGGCGGACGCCAATTTCTTTTTCGCGTGTGCTCGCGCGCGCCAGCATGAGGTTCGCCAGGTTTGCCGAGGCAATCAGCAGGACCAGCCCGGCCAAGCCGAGCAACAGGCATAAAGGCATTTGGTAGCTCTGGCGAAGATCGGAAAGACCGGAATCCGCCGGAAAAGCGCCGAGCTTGTACTGCAGAAAATGTTTGGCATTTGACGGATTAAATTCCGGCGGCAAAGAGGCCTCAAACAGTCCGGGCGAAATGGCGCGCAACTGCGCTGAGGCTCGCTCGACGCTCCAACCAGGTTTCAATCTGCCCATCACCGAGAGCCACCAGCCCGCCCGGCTTTTCCATTGGCTGGATTCTCCGTTGACCAGGGGCTCGCTGCACAAGGGCACTGCGACATCGAAATACCTGCCGACTTCGACTCCAGTAAAGTCCGAGGGAGCCACACCGATAATTCGAAACGGCTGGCGATTGATGAGCAGAGTACGTTCGAGCACGGAACGCTCTCCCCCGTATTCGCGTTGCCAGAAGGAATAACTGATGACCGCTAAGGGGGAACCACATCCGGGCTGGTCGTCCTCGGGGCCGAGTAAGCGTCCCAGAATCGGTGTTACACCAAGCGTTTCAAAGAATTCGCCGCTGACCCAAAGTCCTTGGACCTTATGCACTTCGCCGCCGGGCGCAGTGTTGAATACATTCGGCCCCCAAGCAAAGACTTCCGAGAAACCTTGTTGCTGCTTTCGAATTTGATCCCACATCGCGTAGGTCAGATCGGGATAACGAGTGCTGAAATCTCCGCTCGCGCCGCCCCGATGATCGATGGCAACTTTCGCGATTTCCTGGGGATTCTTGACCGGCAATGTGCGCAGCCGCACAGCATCAATTAATTGAAAAATCGCGGTGTTCGCGCCAATGCCGAGCGCTAAGGAAAGAATTGCAGCTGCCGTGAAGAGCGGGCTCCCTCGAAGCTGGCGCGTGGCGTAGCGCAAGTCCTGCCAGAAGCTGTCAACGAACGATTCCCAGGTAGCCGAACGCACGGCTTCGCGCGTGACTTCGAAATTGCCTTGTTCGAGGCGCACGGCACGGCGCGCGTCTTCGCGGCTCATGCCTTGCTTGATTTTTTCCTCAGCGGCCATCTCCAAGAAGCCGCTCAGTTCTTCGGTTAGCTCACGATCAGCCTGCTTTTTGCGAAAGAGGGACCGGAGCCCGCTCGCAAGGTTTCGCAGCAAAGACATGACTAGGATGCCTCCAGAATTCTGGCGATGGCGGCTACTTGTCTCCCCCATTCGCGCGTTTCACTGTTGAGCCGCTTTCGCCCCTGCTCCGTCAGGGAGTAGTACTTTGCTCGCCGGCCATTCTCCGTAGCCTTCCATTCGCTTTTGAGCAGCCCCGCTCGTTGCAGGCGCTGAAAGGCGACGAACAAAGAACCGGCGTTGAGTCGAAAAACGCCCCGGCTCATCTGTTCGAGCCGGACGGAGATGCCGTATCCGTGCATAGGCTCAAGCGCCAGCGTTTTGAGAATGAGCATATCTAGAGTGCCTTGGACGAGATCAGTCGGTTTGTCTGGCATTGGGATGCTTCCTCCTGAGGGTCAGGAGGAGGATACGCTTCTTCTCCTGATTGTCAAGAGGAGAACGGGAATGACAAGACGCGGCACGGGTTGCGTGGGCTTCCCCTGTCCTTAAGAAGAGTGGCGAAGCAAGCTGCGCCACTACAGAGACGTGTGTTTGGAGGTGCCGGCTATTCGATTTGAGTGAGAGTCTGGATTTGCGTTTCGAGCGCTTGGTTGTATTGGCGCTCGATTTGAAGTTCGGTTTGCAACTTCTTGACGAGCAGTTCCAACCGGGCAATTTCCACGCGAAGCCTTTGCAGGTCATGAGCGGAAGCACCCTGGCGGGAAGGTGCTGCCACGGTTGGCTGCCGTACTTCGGCTGGCGCGGCTGCGGGCGGGCGAGGCGAAAAGGCTTCGGCCAGAGCACGAGGCCAGGCTGGTTCCTGGGACGCCTGATGCGCCGGCGAAGGAGCTAAGCTGCGTGGAGCGGGTGGAGCTGGTGCGAAAAGACTGCTCAAGGCGCTCGTCGCGGCACCGCGATCTGCCGATGAAGCAGGAGCAGCGCTCTTTGGCTCCAAAAGTGCTTTCACGCGATTAATCAATTCCTGCGGCTGGAACGGTTTGCGAATCAGCTCGTCCGCTTTCACCGAGACGGCTTTGTCGGCCACGCTCTTGTTTACAACGCCAGACATGAGTAGAACAGGAGTACCGCTGAGATCGGGATTCTCCTTGATCTGGCTGCAAACCGAGTAGCCATCCTGGTCCGGCATGATGACGTCGGTGATGACCACGTCCGGCTTGGTTTGCTCGAATTGCGCGAGGGCGGAAGCCGCGTCAGCACATGTAATCACATGGATGTTTTCGCGGCGGAAAGCAATCTTGATGACTTCGCGCATGGTGGCGCTGTCGTCAATGAAATAAACGGTTGGTACACGCTTCTCCGCTGCTTCGTCCAGTGGAGGGAGCATCATGGCTTCGCTCATAGGGCTTCCTTGTCCGCCATGTCGCGCGAACTCTCATCCATTTCGCGCATGGCATCTAGCATCAAATCGGTGGCCGAGCGCAGCACGGTGCGCTGCGGCGAGGTGGTGCCGTAAACAAATTTGTAGACGCCTTTGTTTCCGTTGACACAGTTTTTCAGGATGTAGATCACCGCTTCATCGCCAAACAGCGTGCCGCATTCGGCATGCGAAATTTCTCCGCCTTCGTAGAAGAGAACCGCGTCCGTCTCTCCTGCGTTAATGTGCAAGGCGCCGGTCTGGTGCGCATGGCCAAGCATCTGCATCACGCCGGTGAGGTCGTGGTGTGTCAAGTTGCCGCTCAAGCTCGTGTCCGACTGTGCGAGCATTTGCGTGGGCTGGAAGCCTTCAATCTTGCTGACGATGATTTGCTTCACGTGGGACGCGATGACGCCAGGCTGGCGGCTCCGGTCAATATAATCGTCGCACCCCGCTTGAAACGCTTCCATTAGCGCGCGCTGGCTGCCGTCTCCAAGAGCAACAATGGGAAGGTTGGAATTCTTGGCATCGGCGCGAATGATGCGGGCGATTTCGAGCGCCCCCATCTCGCGCATGTTTGTGGCGCAGAGAATTGCGCCCGGGGCGTCATATTCGAGGGCAGTCAGAGCGTAAGCTGCCTGCGTGCTGGTAGACACTTCAAAGCCTTCGCGCTTCAAAGCGTCGCCCAATCGCTTGGCGAAATACACGTTGCTGTCAATCAGCAGAACTTTGATGGGGCGCGCGGCGGGGATCACGGCCTGGCCTCCGCCTTGCCCGAGTGGGCGGCACGTGACCCGAGCCCATTTTGAGCCGCTGGGTGCGGGAAGAACTCATTGGGGCCTGGTGTCAACGCATCCAAGTTCAAAACTTCTATGACGTCGCCGCCGTGCGAAAGCCAACCTGCCACATGCGGCTCGTCGGACGAGCTCGCGGGCGTTAGCTCCGCGTTGATTAATTCGCATTCGCCAGTGACTGGGAGAGCGACCCATTCGGTTCTCTGTCCATAGTGACGTAACGCAATCAGATAAAAGCGGCGCGACGTGAGATATTTCCCAATCAGCGTTTCGGCAATGTCGCAGACGGGAACAATTCTCCCCCGGCGCAAAATGACTCCTTCGATCTTTGCCGTGTTGTGAGGAAAACGAAAAACGCGGCTCGGGGCGACCAGCTCGGCGGTCCCGTCGGCGGCAACGGCAAATCGCCGTTCCCCCAGCCGCAGGAGGACGAAGGACTTCAGTTCGAGATCAGTGGAGATGGTCATGGCCCTAATTCGTTCTCATAACGCTTGCGCTAATTTAATTCCGCACCAAAGTCGGCATCTTCCTCCGCTTCAGTCTCTTCGTTTGAAACCTCAGGCGTAGGCAGCGCCGCGTCCAGCATCATTAGCTCATCGTCGGACAAAAAGCCTTCGGGACGCACGACGGGGACCACGGTTTGATCCAGCGCTGTGAGGCCTCGGTACCATTGCCGCTCTTCATGACAGAAAGAAAGAGGCAGAGCCTGCAATCGCGTCATCGCGGTCATTTTCTCGATGCTGTCAACGAGCAAGGCCGTGCGCGTATTACGAAGCACAAACGCAAGAATTCCATCCGGTGCGGAAAGGCCAAAATGTGCAGCGCCGCTCACGAGAAACAAAGTATTGGGCCCACGCCTCACGAATTGGCGAACTTTGTCGATGCCGGGCGCACTGACTTCGGAAGCGCCGCCGGAAAGGCTGTCCGCGCTGCGCACTTCCTGAACCGAAGAAGAAGAAAGGGCGAAGAGCTGCTCGCCAATACGAAATAGAATGATCTGCTCCGAACGCAGGGGGCCGGCCTTTATTGGGGCTGCCGTGGGCATCAGCGAACTCCCGCTGGGGTCGGCTTACAGAGCCCTACAACACGTTTTTCAATAGCCTGATAAATGTCATCAATGCCAAGCACCTGATCCACGACTCCTGCCTTGATGACTTCCGCAGGCATGCCAAAAATCACACAGGTCGCCTCGTCCTGAGCCAGAACGAGCCCGCCCGCGTTCTTAATTGCTCTCGCGCCATTGGCTCCGTCGTTGCCCATGCCGGTGAGCACCGCCGCGATGCTCAACTGCCCCGCATAAGTGGCAACCGACTCCATTGTGACGTCCATGTTGGGAAGATATCCGTTAATGCGCCCGGAAGCGCCGTCCAGCTGAATTCTTCCCGTCGGGGTGACACGAAGATGTTGTCCGCCGGGGCAAATGTAAAGGGTGCCCGGCGCGAGCGATTCGTTCGATTCTGCTTCCTTCACTCGGATTTCAGTAAAATCCGCGAGCTGCGCGGCATATTGCGAAGTAAACGTCGCGGGCATGTGCTGCACCAAAATTACCGCAGCAGGGAAGTCGCGCGTGAAGCCCGGGGCGATGCGCATGACCGTTGCCGGCCCGCCCGTTGACGCAGCCAACACGACGACAGGAAAGCGTTGATCGTTTGCGCTGCTTGACGCTGGACGAGGGCTGGTCTTGGGAGATGAGGCTGGCTTCGCAGTGCCACCGGCGCTCTGAATGGTGGAAGCGAGACGGGTGGCCGTGCGCACGACGCGAACTTTGGCGGCCATTCGTACTTTGCGCAGGAGCTCTTCTTTCACGCTTTGCATGTCCAGATCAATGCCGCTCGAGGGCTTAGCGACGAATTCAATAGCGCCCAGTTCAAGCGCGCGAAGTGTGCTGGCTGCGCCTTCTTTTGACTCCGAGCTGACGATGACAATGGGCTTTGGGTTCGTGGTCATGATTTCCGCAGTCGCCTGGAGCCCGTCCATGTGCGGCATGTTGATGTCCATGGAGATGACGTCGGGCTTCAGCGACTCCGCCAAAGATACAGCTTCGCGGCCATCTTTGGCGCTGCCAACTACCTGCATCTGCTCGTCACCGTTGTAAATAGTCTCCAGCACCTTGCGCATGAAGGTGGAGTCGTCCACGACCAGCACGCGAATTTTCTTGGAAGGGGTTGCCATCTTCTTCTACGCCACAGGCGCGGCCGGGCGTGGCGCCTCCGTTCCCATAAGTTGTTCTACTGCCGCAATCAACTGATCCTCCTGCACAGGCTTCGTCAAAAAGGCCGAAGCTCCTTCCTTCATCGCGCGATCGCGATGTTTGGCGCCGGCGCGCGAGGTCACCACCATCACCGGGATGCGTCGCGTGGACGGGCTCTGCCGCAGTTGCACCATGAGCTCGTAACCCGTCATGCGCGGCATCTCGAGGTCGGTGATGACCAGGTGGCAGCCGTGTTGCGAAACAAGTTCTGCTGCCTCGAGGCCGTCGGCCGCCAGTTTCACGCGATAGCCGTTCTTCTCCAGCATGCGTCCCACAAATTTGCGCACGCTGATGGAGTCGTCGGCCACGACGATGACGCGTTCCTGTTCGACGCGATCAATGGCTTCGGAAGGAATCGTGCCGCGAGCGACGGCAGCGGAGCCAGGTGCAAAAATACGGGCGGCGCTGGCGTTCGCTTGAAGCGGACGATGCTCGGTCGGTTCCGAGGCGACCATACGGTTCAGGTCAATCAGCAAAATCAAGCTGCCATCCGGCGCAATGGTCGTGCCGGGGAAAAGCTTCACGCGACGAAGATATTCGCCCAGATTCTTGATGACGATTTCGTCTTTGCCGAGAACCTCCTCAACCACGAGGCCGATTTGATGGTTGCCGGCGTTAGCCACGACCATGCGGAAGAACCCATTCACGGGCTCGAGTGGCGGCAAGCCAAGGTAGGTGTCCAG
>Ga0070730_10004031_pt1 | contig 13015 bp, 8 predicted proteins | sample Coa_R1_3_FD_66447 | JGI IMG/M metagenome (GOLD analysis project Ga0070730, IMG submission 66447) | Surface soil microbial communities from Centralia Pennsylvania, which are recovering from an underground coalmine fire - Coalmine... | ecosystem: Environmental > Terrestrial > Soil > Unclassified ...
TGGGAGCGATGACGTTGACCAACTGCGCCAGGCAGGCGATCTTCACCCGATCGGCATTGCGCAGCAGCGTATTGATCAATCCTCCGACAAGCAGGGCATCTTCCAAGTTGTAGATTTCTTCCAGCAGGTGAGGAGCTTCGGTGCGATGGCCGTCCACGGCATCGCCCGAGTTCGCCCGATACCACACGTTCCACTCATCGAACGACAGCCAAAGTTTTTTCGGCGAGCGCTTGTGGCCGCGCACCATATCGCAGACCGCGAGCGTCTCCGCAATCTGGCGCTCCATGCTCAAGTTGAGCGCCACGAATTTTTCGGAGTCGCCTCCAGTGTCATTCTTGGTGTTGCCGAAGTAGCGATGCAGCGACAGGCCGTCCACGTATTCGTAGCATTGCTCCAGCACTTCGCGATCCCATTCGAGATACGTCGGCATGCCCGGGCCACTCGATCCGCAGGCGACAAGTTTCAGTGAAGGATCCACGGCGCGCATCTGACGGGCGGCATCGGCAGCTTTGTATCCGTACTCGACCGCTGACATGTGACCGATCTGCCAGGGACCATCCATTTCATTCCCTAGACACCAGTGCTGAACTTTATGCGGCTCGGCAATCCCGTGCTGGCGGCGCAGGTCGCTCCACTTCGTTCCCTTATCCACGTTGCAATACTCCACCAGTGCAGCCGCTTCTTCGGCAGTGCCGGTGCCCAGATTCAGTCCCATTAAGGGCAGCGTGCCCGCGGCTTTGCACCATGCCATGAATTCGTTAGTACCGAACTGATTCGATTCCATGGAATTCCATGCCTTGTCGAGAACCCGGGGACGGCCCTGCTTCGATCCGACTCCGTCGAGCCAGTTGTAGCCGGAAACGAAATTGCCTCCCGGATAACGAACGATGGTCACGCCGAGCTGGCGGATTTCGTTCAGCACATCCTTGCGAAAGCCGTTGGCATCGGACAGTTTCGAGCCGGGATCATAAATGCCTTCGTAGATTGCGCGGCCAAGGTGCTCGAGAAAAGATCCGAAAAGATTGCGATCCAGCGAGCCAGTGACTCTTCTTGTATCAATGAAAATGCGGGTTGCTTTCGCGGTATCGGCCCGCGGTTTTGTCTTTGCGAATGCCGACAACGCCCGGACACTTTGAGTCATTGCTGTGGAAGCGGCTAAGGCCGCTCCGGAGGCTTGCTTGAGAAATCGCCGTCGCGAACGCGAAAAGGGCTTCATAGGTTTGTGAGTGACCTAATCTACCGCAGAGAAGTGATTTTGAAAACTACCGGCGTGCGGAATTCACGACGCGTCCCTTTTGATCAGGGATGCCGGAGAGTTGGTAAAGCCAGTTGCAGATTGCGTCGCGCCACTTTACCGCTTCTCCCGCCTGGAATTCGAAGCGCGACAAGATATCGCGGTAACGCTCCTGGTCGACGTGTGCTTCGAGCGCTTTCCATTGCGCGATGAAGGCCGTTGCCTGTTCCGCGCCTTCATAGTGCGAGTCGTAGATATGCTGGATCACGGTCTTGCCGGAATGCAGAACATAGGTGTAAGGCACGTGATGAAAGAACAGCAGCAGGTTGTCCGGACAATCCGCGAGCGGTTCGTAGAGCTTCTGAACCTCGGGCGGATACTGGCCGATGAACCCCGTGCCGGTCGCGATGGTGCGATCCATTCCGACGCCTTGCTTATCGGCGCGATGCCATTGTCCCCAGCCATTTCCTTCGGAGGATTCAGGACCGGGATCGTAGTGATTGCCGAGAATGTTGGTGAGCGTCCCAGCGCCGAGAGGGCCAGTATAACTTTCGTAGACGCGCCACGAACTGAGTTGTAATTTGTTCACGACTGTAATCACCAGCGGGTCGGCGCCGAACGTCAGGCGGCTCCATTCATCGACAATCTTCTCTGCGCTGAGATTCGGATTCCAGGCAAGACGGCCGAAGCCGTACAAGTTGGCCATCGCCAGCGGACTGCCCAGCCAGTTCGCATCCATGCCCACATTGGCCACCCCGGCGAATCCCCCGAGCGGACGATGGAAGACTTGCCCGGAGACCAGGGCTTTCACGGGCGTTGAATTCCCGTCGACGTGCATATCGAAATCCAGAGCTTCTTTCCACATGGGCACAAGAAAGCACAAATGTTTCTGCTGCCCGGTGTATTCCTGCGTGATCTGCAGCTCGATGGCTTCATTGGTGCGGCGCAGCCCTGCGAAAAGCGGCGACACCGGTTCGCGCACCTGAAAATCAATGGGACCGTTCTTGATCTGGACGATGGCATTGTCATCAAAGGCGCCGTCAAGCGGATGGAAATTGTCATAGGCCGCCTTGGCGCGATCATTTTTCCGGTCGTGCCAATCGAGGTGGTGGTTGTAGACGAACGCGCGATAGAACACGACTCCGCCATGCGGCTGCAGCGCGCGAGCGATCACGTTGGCTGCGTCGGCGTGAGTACGGCCATACGCCGACGGACCGCTGCGCCCCTCTGAGTCCGCTTTGATCACGAAGCCGCCGAAGTCCGGAATCTGCCGGTAGATCTCGTCGACCTTCTTGCGCCACCACTCCGCCACCCGGGGATCCAGCGGGTCAAACGTGCCCAGCCCGCCGATCACTTTGGGGCTGCTCAGATCAACGGATAAAGACAGTTGCACGCCCCAGGGACGGAAGACATCGGCGATGTGCCGGACTTGTCCGATGAAGCTATCTTCGAGAACGGCAGGCGCCGCGTTGACGTTATTCACGGTACAGCCATTGATACCGATCGACGCCAGCAGGCGGGCGTACTCGCCGGCGCGGGTCAGGTCGTCACGCACCTTGCCGTCTGCGAAGAAGATAGACGGTCCGCCGTAGCCGCGCTCGATCCGCCCATCGAGATTGTCCCACTGGTTCACCCAGCGGATCGGCGCATAGGGCTGCTGCACCTCGTCGAGATTCGAGAGAGTCTCCGCGCGGGCGATTCTGTGCAGGACATCGAACGCTCCATACAGCACACCGCGCTCGGTAGAGGCCGCGATGACTAAACATTCGCTGCCGTGGATGCTCGTACTCTTCAACCAATACGCGTCGGCCCCCAACGTCTCGGGAGGATTTTGTTTCGGTGCCAGAGCCTGAACTTCCGAAAGTGTCCCTAAGACGATGGAATCTACCTGCACAAATTCAGGACTGGCCACGAAGGTCCGCCCTAACATCGGCGTGAGACCGCGGATTAACTCCCCTTGGGCAGCCTTCAGCACGGCTGAGTGGCCCAGGACTACGATGGTGGAAGGTAACCGCTCATAGCTCTTGCTAGCTTGTGCGCTCACCGGAGCATATCGGAGCCATGCCTGTGCTCCGGTTTCGGCATTCACTCGCGGCGAAGACCACAACGCCCAGAAAGCGATTAGAAGAAGCCGCGACGAAGCGATGGTAAATGAGCGGGCTCGCATCACGATGCCAGGCAGAAGGCGATGATTGTATCCCCGCGCAGGCCAATGCTCTGTTCGACTCTCTGCAAGAGTTGAGCTTCCAGATCGTCGGGATCGGGAATCATCTCACACGCGGCAATTTCCTTGTCAGTCGCGCCGTGGTAACAGAGTTCGCAAACTCCCAACCCTTCTTCGGACCGAACCGGTGGGCCGAAGACGCGGCAGGTCATCGGGCGCGATTCGTACAATTCGCACAGCCCAGTTTCCGGATCGAGCACCGGACATGGCTCATCATTGGCAAAATCTTCAAAGCGCTGGCGAGCCTCCTCGCTCTCGCCCAGGATTCCGGTCGCGGAATCTCCGGGAAAACTTTTCGACAGGCGGGCGACAGAATCACGAGCGCGTTCGCGGATCGCCGCGGCACGCTTAGGATCGCGCGATTGCAGCTGTGCCAGCCCCCTTCGCAATCGCAAAGCATCAAGTTGATTGATGGCAAAGGCGCCAATGCAGCACTGCGTGCACCCTGGACGGCACACGAGCCATTCTCCGCTCCTGCGTGTGGCGTCGGCCAGCGCTGCGTCAACGATCTGAATCAACTTGTGATCCCCAGAAGATGGAAAACGAAACGCCACGAGATCAGCATACCTCAGTGACTTCTCTTTTTATCGTTGTCCTCTGGTTGGGATTTTATCTTTCCGGATGTACCTGGTCTTAGCCAAACCGCCAGCTCAAGCGGCCTTGCCATGCGCCTTGCCTTGTTCAAGAAGCCGGAACAGCAGCAGCCAGCGCTTCACATTCGTGGTCATCAGGAAGTTTTCTTTGACATGTTCCCGCCCATTCACTCCGATGCTGCGCGCGAACTCCGGATGCGTGAGCAGGTAACGGATCTGAAACGCGCATCCCTCCACCGAATGCACGAGAACTCCCGTCAGCTTATGGATGATCTGGTTGGGAATGCCACCGACCGCTCCGGCAATTGTCGGCTTCCCTTTCCATAACGCCTCGGTGACGGTTAGACCGAAACCTTCCTTCAACGATTTCTGCACGATGATCGTAGAAGCCCGCTGGATGGCGTTGATCTGAAAGGCGCACCAGGGCGGAAGATCGAGGATGATAATGTCCGGATCGTTCCCCGCTGCTTCCTTGACCTCCTGCAACACCACTGCTCCTTCCGGATCGTCCGTCGCTCCGCCGCCCGCCAGAACCAGTTGGCAATCTACATATTTCTTCGCCAGCTTAAATGCATGCACCACCCCAACCGGGTCTTTGAGACGGTCGAAACGAGAGACTTGGGTCACAATGGGACGAGAGCGGTCAATGCCGAAGTCGTCGCACACTTGCTGGATCTCGGCGTCACTCAGTTCTTTGTTCTTCTCCGACAGGGGATCGATGCACGGATAGAACAGATATTGCGGAATGGGCAACTGCCGGGCAAATGACTGCGAAGAAAAAATTGCGGCGTCGTACTCCTCCACAAAGGGGCGCAGAAATTCCCACACCTTAGGATCCGGATTGGATAGATCAATGTGGCAGCGCCACACCCAGCTGGCCGGGCTCTTGGAGCGCGAACGAATCAATCCCACCGGCTGCGGATCATGGATCACCACCATCTCTTCCTCGAATTGCATTCGCTTCCGGTTTTGTTCGTTGTACATCAGGAAAATGTCCTGCGCGGCCTTGGTCAATTCATAGGGCGTGCCGTGAAGGGCGTTGTGAAACGCCTTCGTGATCTCGAAGAAGTCGTTGCCCCCGGTGATTACGTCCCAATGCGCGGGTACTTCGAGTTCCGAAAGCAGGGGCACCAGGCGGTTCAGCATCTCGGCGACCCCTCCGCCCACCGCGGTCGAGTTCACCATCTTGATGGTCTTGCCCTTCAGATCCTTCGCCAGAAAACGCAAGGTGTCGAGCTGCCCCTGGCCTACGATGCTGGCATAGTCCTCCAGATGAGGAGGCGGAGGTGGGGTGGGCGGCGTCAAAACGCTGGCCGGTAATCTCCTAACGCCGGCTCTCCGGTCGCCCGTTCGCCGCTCAGGCACCGCGGCCGAGTCAGTTACCCGTGATTCCTGCTCCTCCACGATGGTTGGCGACCCTGTGAGCCCGGCAGAGGTGGCGCGCTGATCTTCTGGCTTCATTTCGTTGGTCCCTAATTGATAGCTTGAGAAACGATGCGCGCAATCTGCAGCCGCACACCTTCCATGGTGTTGGTGTAAATGTCGATCCGCTCGATCGCGTCCGCGGGCTGCTTCAGGCCAACCTCTTGCTCGAGCCAGTTGGAAAAGTCGTTCGACATGCGGCGCAGCCGCAGCCGCGCCTCTATAAAGTGATGGTGAATCGAATGGATGCTCACCTGATTGATGCCGTCGAGAAAGCCCGCAAGCGTGTGGGGCGCAAACTTCGTGGGCAGCACCACCAGGTCGGATGCGCAAAAGTAGAACGGCTCATTGGCAGGACGGGTGCCGGACTTGGGATGGCTTTGCAGAAACCCGTCAATAATTTCGATCATCCGTCCCCGGAGCCCTTCAATTGCTGTAAATTCCCGCACGTCAACGCTGGCCAACTGTTCGGCTAATGCCGGTTCGTGGCAGGCGAAGAGGCTCCAGTGCGCGAAATCGTTGGAAAATCCCTGGCGGATGAAATGATGTTCCTGCAGGGTTCGAAATGTGTGCTGAAAAATTGAGTCTTCGGGACAGGTCTGTACCGCCGTCAATAGCTCGCAGAGATTTCCCGCCTTCTGCCTTCCGATGCGCAGAAGATTTTCCGAGGTGTTGAAATAGAACGGTTTGTCCGGTCTACGTACCGGTGGCTTGGCGGTATCAGGCATCGCAAGTCAGTAGGTAGCACTCCGTGCCAGTTGGGTTGTCTCCGTCGCCGCCAGCCACCGTGATAAAAAATCTAAAAGCTCGTCCGGAGGCTTTAACCACACCTGCGCCGCCGTCCGGCGCGGCTTCGTCCTCACCAGAATACTTAAGCCTCTGCCCCCCAGAGCCCGAAACGCTCTTTCGTCCGTAAGATCGTCGCCCAGGTAAGCTACGGGAGCGTGGCGGCTCATTTCCTTAAGGACAGTTCGGATCGCATCGCCTTTATCCAGATCCGGCATCCGCATTTCCACGCCGCCATCGAATTCCAGCAACTTCAGGCCCGCCCGCTCCGCGATGGGGAACCAGCCGACCAGGATCTTGCCCCGAAGTTCCTCTGCATCAGCGGGTTCCAAAGCGCGCCAGTGAACTGCAATACTTCCCGGTTTAACCTCCGCCAGATGATGTAGCCCCTGATAATCCAGCCAGCGCCGCGCATCGCCCAGCACTTCGGCCACATCTACCGGGATATCCGGCATCTCGCAAGTGCCGTCGGGCAACAGGCGCTGCAATCCATGCGAACCCCAGACTTCCGGAGGAGGGTTCAGTCGCAGAAACGGATCGATTTCCCGCGCATCCCTGCCCGTCACAATCACCAGGCGAGTGCGCCCGGTGTCCACGATTTGCTGCAGGAGATGTGTCAGGCCCGGATACGGGAACGCCCGCTGCCGGTCCACTGCGAACGGCGCGAGAGTTCCGTCATAATCGAGCAACAATGCTGAGCGCGAAGCTTTGGCAAGCGCCTCCAAAAATCCATCAACGGTCTCTTGGTGTTGCATTCCTTTTTGTTGTGACATCTGTTTCCCCATTTTCAATTACCAGCGCGGGTGCCGCGTGCATGCCCGATACATCGTTGGCATCCAGGCGCACCTCGCAAAGTTCGCCGATTAAGCTTCCTGCCCAGCGATAGACGTTGTGTTCGCGCACCACTTTTCGCATCCGTTGCATGCGCAGTTGTTTTTCTTCCGAGCGCATCTCGAGCGCACTTCGAATGGCTTCGGCCGTCTGATCGATGTCGTACGGATTCACTTGCAGGGCATCCCGCAATTCCCGGGCCGCCCCTGTAAAGCAACTGAGAATCAGCACGCCCCTTTCATCGTGCCGGGCGGCGACGAATTCCTTCGCCACCAGGTTCATGCCATCGTGCAAGGAGGTGACCAGGCAAAGGTCGGCAGCCCGGTAATACGCCTCCACCTCCTTATGGCTGTGCTGCCGGTTCAAAAGCACGATCGGTTTCCATTGACCAGCCTGGAAGCGCCAGTTAATGCGGTCTGCTTCCGCCTCCACCTCAGCCTGCAAGTCGTGATAGCGCTTGATGTGGGTGCGGCTCGGCGCGCCGATCTGCACAAAGGTAAACACTCCCTCGTACCGCGGGTACTTCTCCAGGAAACGTTCGATGGCCAGAAACCGCTCCAGGATGCCTTTCGTATAGTCGACGCGATCGACGCCAACTCCCATCAGAGCCGCCTCAACTCCCAGTGCTTTTAATAAGGCCCCGCGTTCCTCATAGGCCGACTCCTGCCGCAGTTCGCCGCCCAGGTCCACAGCCTCCACGCTGATCGGGAACGGCCGCACGCTGGTTCGATGATCCAGCCGCTGCACCGACGAGTGGTCCCAATCGATCCGCGACTCCACAATCCGGTCTACCGTCTGCAGGAAATTCGTACAGTGGGACTGTATGTGGAAGCCGATCAGGTCGGCTCCAAGCAATCCGTCCACTAACTCGCGCTGCCATGGGCAGATGCCAAACGCTTCCGGATTCGGCCACGGAATGTGCCAGAAGATGGCCAGGCGGGCATCTGGTCTTTGCTGCTTGATCATCCTCGGCAGCAACGCAAAGTGATAGTCCTGCACCAGCACCACCGGACTACTGATGTTCTCCATCTCTTCCAGCAATGCGTCCGCAAACTTGCGATTGACATCGTGGTAATGCTTCCAGTCGCTGGCCCGGAACAGCGGGCGCGTGTGTGCGATGTGGCACAGCGGCCACAGCCCCTCGTTAGCGAAGCCGTAGTAATAACCTTCTTCTTCCTCTTTGGAGAGCCAAACGCGCCGCAGCGTGTAATGTGGATCGTCGGGCGGTACTAGTAACCGGTCGTGATTGTCCACGGCTTCGATATCGGCATCGCCGGAGCCGTGCGCCACCCACGTTCCACCGCAGGCCCGCAGTACTGGCTCGAGCGCTGTGACCAGCCCGCTGGCGGGCTGGCTGACTTCCACCGACTTCCCGCGGCGCAGGTGAATGTACGGCTCGCGGTTTGACACCACGAACAATCGGCTGTCTTGCAGGCGGGCGCGGACGTGGACTGCCAAGCGGTCCGCGGTCCACATGGACTCTCCCGTCGCCCGCAAGCGCGCCTCCAGCTCCGCGGCGAAGCGCGCGTTGTTTAAGCTCTCCGCAAAGGTCGCGACCTCCCGCGCCAGCGGCCGGAAAAGCTCCAGGTCGGGCAGCTTTACCCGCGACGACATCCGTCCGGTTCGTAACGACCGCATCCACACGGCTGTTCGCGCAATCGGCCCCGCCACGCTCCAGCGCACGATCAGCAAAGTAATCCCCACAATCAGCACAACATGCGCCAGAGCGCTGAGAAATGTCTCGCGCCAGATTCTCAAGCTCTCGCTCCGGATGTAGCCGGAATCATGAACTACCGCCAGGCCGCCGATCAGATCTTCGCCGTGATGCAGGGGCAGCGCATAGATGTGGGTGTGGGCGTGGCCAATGACCGCGAACGCGCTCGTATCGTGTTCTTCCCTGAGCGCCTGCAGCATAACGGGGGGCGCACTGGCCAGAAGCGGCTGCAGATTGGTGGTTACCGCCAGAGGCTGGCCCTGCGGGTCGTACACAGCCAGGCCCGCTAAGTTCTCTCGATTAGCAAACTGCTGGACCGTGCGCTGCAAAGTACGTGAATCGCCACGCTCCAAATCGCGTTCCACAGTTCCGGCAAGGCTTTCGCCCAGCAACTCTGCCCGCCGTTCCAGATCACTGCGGAGTTGCCGGTTCAGCATCAATACCTGGTAATACGAGGAGCACAACGATACAAGCGTCACCCCGATGATGAGCGAAATGATAAGTCGAGCGCTGAGTAATCGCATCTAGGCGTCCTCGATTCCTGCTACTTCCCGAGAAACCAACCACGCTGGGGGTAAGCGACAGTTCTGTGCGATCCAACTGCTGAACGGGACAACTTGTCTTTGGAATACTCTGCGCGCGATCTTACAGTCGCGTTAATAGACGAGGGGCATCGACACAAGTGGCACTTCCGTCGCCGCAAACTCGATAGGACGCATACCTCCGCCTGACTCGACTTTTGCCAGCTACATTCTGAGTACGGAATTCAAGAAAAGGTTGCACCGGACGTGCCAAACGCAAGCTCTTGAATTTCATGGGACTTCCCGACTTCTGCAGACCATCGGGAAGGTAAATTCTTCACCCGGCCCGCTGTGGAAAAATGCAGTCAGTTAGACTCCCCGTCATCTCCACGACAACGTGCTCACAGAATCCGCGCCCAGTGCGATTTCCGCGGCCTTATTCGCCTGTTTCAGAGTGACCGTCTTCCCCTCTCCAGGGTTGGTGACGACGAGTATTTTCTGCCCGTCGGGATTCTCGAATCCAACCTGTTCCACTCCCGGGAGCTGGCACGCTGATTCGAATCGCCGGGCTCCTCGCTTCACGTTTCGAGAAAAATGCGCAAACGCCCAATACTGTCCGCTGCGCGTGATCTCTTTCGTCTGCGAATGAATCGTCACCATACCGCCGCACGAAAATGGCCCAATGTTCGGCTTTCCTTTTTCGTCCAGCGCCAGATTCCATCCGGTAATCGCCTGGCACCAGTTGCGAATCGCCTGGCTGAACGTCTTCCCCCATTTGGCCCAATCAGTCGCATAATCGGGTGCGGTATAGTCCGGACCACCTTCGGTCCAGTACATCTGCGCCTCAGGATGCGCTTGATGCACCTTGCTCATCATCTCGGGCGTGCCCACGTATCCATGAAACGCAATCGCATTGCAGTATTTCCGCAACTCGGGTTCATCGAGTTCGCAGATCGCGCGCCCCCACAAGTTGTAGTTGTGGTCGAGCACCCAGATTTTAGTGGAAAGGCCATTCTGCTGCAGCAATGGCCCCAGATGTCGCGTCACAAATCCGATCTCGTACTCCTGCGGCCACGAGCAGGCCGGCATGCGTCCATCCTGATCCGTATCCACCTCGTTCTGCACCGTGACCGCCTGGATCGGCACCCCTTCCGCCGCATAGCCCTGCAAAAACTTCAGGAAGTACTGGGCATAAGCGGCGAAATAGTGCTGCCACATTGATCCGCCCAACATCGATCCGCCGGCTTTCATCCAGCCCGGAGGGCTCCATGGCGACGAGAACAGGAACAACTCCGGGTTTACCTTCCGCGCCTCCCGCATCATCGGCAGCACATAAGCCTGATCGTGCGCAATCGAGAACCGCTTCATCTCCGGATCAGGTGCCCCCTCGTCGTAGCTGAAGACCTCAGTCGAATAATCGCTCGCGCCGATGCACGTCCGGCATACGTTGAGCCCCATTTCCGCAGGATGAAACAGGTCATGAAAAAGTTGTTCGCGGGCCGCCGCCGACAGGCGATTGAAGGTGTAGCACGCAGCGTCGGTGAAAGCTGCTCCAAACCCGAGCATTTCCTGAAATTTCGTCGAGGGATCAAGCGTGATCGCATTCTCCGCCTCGGCCGTGGAACTTCGCCAGGTCAGCGGGGCGGCCGTGGCATAGCGCTGGCTCCCGCCGGTAACGCGAACTGAAATCTCGCCTTCGGGTGACGGGGTCACAAAGCTGGCCGCTGTCAAATCAGCACCACCCGTGGCGGCTAATCCAACCGCGGATAATTTCAGAAAAGTTCGTCTCGTTTGTTCGCTAGACACATAGTTCTCCTGGCAGGAAGTGGGAACCTGTGAGTATAGTGCGAATGATCCTCAATTATACTGGAGTGGCCATGACGCCTCATGGGCGCTTGATCGTACGCTGCGGAATCCTCCTGCTCGCATCCGTCTTCGCGAAAGCGCAAGCCGCCAATACTCCCCCAAGTTCGTCCCCCTGGAAGCTGGTCTGGAGCGACGAATTCAATGGCCCCGATGGCTCCGCTCCGGATTCTTCCAAATGGGTTCTGGAAACCGGAGGCGGCGGTTGGGGCAATAACGAACTTGAGTACTACACCGCCCGCCCCCAGAACGCTTCTCTGCATGATGGCAACCTGGTCATCAAGGCCATTCAGGGAAAATACACCGGCCCAGACGGTGTGACGCGCGACTACACCTCTGCCCGCCTCAAAACCCAAGGCAAGTTCGCGCAGGCCTACGGACGCTTCGAGGCACGCATCAAGATCCCCCGCGGCCAGGGAATCTGGCCCGCATTCTGGATGCTCGGCAATGACATCGACAAGGCGGGCTGGCCCACCTGCGGCGAGATCGACATCATGGAAAATATCGGCAAAGAGCCTTCCACCGTTCACGGCACTATTCACGGTCCTGGCTACTCCGGTGATAAAGGCATTGGAGATCCCTTCAGCTTGCCCGCTGGCCATCTCTTTGCCGACGACTTCCACATCTACGCCGTCGAGTGGGAGCCTGAGGCGATCCGCTTTTACGTAGACGATCACCTCTACAGCACCCGCACTCCCGCCGACCTGCCCAAAGGGACGAAGTGGGTTTACGACCACCCATTCTTTTTGTTGCTCAACGTGGCGGTTGGAGGCAGTTGGCCGGGCAATCCGGACGCGACTTCTACGTATCCACAAACCATGCTGGTGGATTATGTTCGCGTTTACGGCTACGCTCCGGCGCATTGACGTTCGCATCCTCAGATCAATTAAAATCTGAATCTGTTCTCAAACACTGTCATCCCATTTTCTAACAAAACTGCAAGGAGTTACGCATGAGCAAGGTTCGAGTTCTCGTAGGCACGCGCAAAGGAGCATTCATTCTTACGGCAGATGGCAAGCGCGACAAATGGGACGTCAGCGGCCCGCACTTCGCCGGCTGGGAGCTTTATCACCTCAAAGGTTCGCCTGCAGATCCCAACCGCATCTATGCTTCACAAACCAGTGGATGGTTCGGCCAGGTCATTCAACGCTCCGACGACGGCGGCAAGACTTGGTTCCAGCCCGGAACGCCTCCCGGCGAAACCACGGGCCCGGACGGCATGCCCAAGGGTGAAAGCAACAAATTCGTCTACGACGATTCGCCGACCGGTGCACCCTTGACCACGCACCAGTGGTACGACGGCACCCAACATCCATGGGAGTTCAAGCGCGTTTGGCACCTTGAGCCATCACTCACGGAGCCTGATACCGTCTACGCCGGCGTCGAAGACGCTGCCATCTTCCGCTCGACCGATGGCGGCAAAAATTGGAAAGAACTCCCCGGCTTGCGCGGCCACGGCACCGGGCCGAAATGGCAACCAGGCGCCGGCGGCATGTGCCTGCATTCCATCCTTCTCGATCCCAAAGATCCGAACCGGATTTACATCGCCATCTCAGCCGCCGGTGCCTTCCGCACCGACGACGGCGGCAAAACCTGGAAGCCCATCAACAAAGGACTGTATTCGAAATACATTCCCGATCCCAACGCGGAAATTGGTCACTGTGTTCACCACATCGCCATGAATCCCAAGCGCCCCGGCGTGCTGTTCATGCAGAAGCACTGGGATGTGATGCGTTCCGACGACGCCGGCGACCAATGGAAGGAAATCAGTGGTAATTTGCCCACAGATTTCGGATTCGTCATCGACGTGCACTCCCACGAACCGGA
>Ga0070730_10004033_pt1 | contig 13014 bp, 10 predicted proteins | sample Coa_R1_3_FD_66447 | JGI IMG/M metagenome (GOLD analysis project Ga0070730, IMG submission 66447) | Surface soil microbial communities from Centralia Pennsylvania, which are recovering from an underground coalmine fire - Coalmine... | ecosystem: Environmental > Terrestrial > Soil > Unclassified ...
CTGCTTCTGCTGATGTGCTTCCTCTGATGATTTTCGAAGATCGGTAGCGGGTCATTTTGCATTAAAACCTGTGGGAAAATAGATCATGGCCTCCGTGCGAATGGACAAATGGCTTTGGGCCGCCAGATTTTTTAAGACGCGATCCTTGGCCGCTCGGGCCTGTGAACTGGGCAGGGTTCAATCCAACCGCCAGCCCGCCAAGGCTGCGCGCGAAGTCCGGGTTGGAGACATGTTGCAGGTGATTAACGACAGCGGCGACTTTCAGGTGGAAGTCCTGCTGCTCAGCGAGGTGCGCGGGCCGGCCTCGATTGCACAAACACTCTACCGCGAGACAGATGCCAGCCGCGAGGCGCGATTGAAGGCCGCAGAAGAGCGAAAGGCAACGCAGCATTTCGACACCTCAAGCCAGGGCCGACCATCGAAACGTGATCGCCGCCAGATCATCCGGTTCAGGGGCAGAGGATGACTCCATTGGGGAGACTCGCATTTTGCGCTTCAGGCTCAAGCATGGCCGCTCCGACGAACGGTTTTTTGCACAGCTCCTGATCTTTTTCGAATGCCGCCTTGTCTTCATCTGCAACGTGAAATCATGCCGGCCAATGAAGTGCTTGAGCCAGCTCTCAATCTATGCTTTGATAGAGAAACTGCGGCGTTGTTCTGCATGCCGTAACCCTCAACCTTCAACCCACATTCTGAAGGAGAAAAATCATGAGCAAGGTTTCGTATATTCCCGAAGGGTACAACTCCATCACACCTTATCTGATCATCAAAGATGCCGCCCAGGCCATTGAGTACTACAAAAAAGCTTTCGGTGCGACAGAAGTGTTTCGCATGGACCAGCCCGACGGCAAAGTCGGTCATGCCGAACTGAAGATCGGCAACTCGCGCATCATGGTGTCCGAGGAAAATCCCAAAATGGGCCACGGGTATACCAGTGCCACCAGTATCGGTGCGAGCCCGGTAAGCCTATATCTATACATGCCCGACGTTGACCGCGTTGTCGAGCGCGCCGTCGCCGCGGGCGCAAAAACTCTAAAGCCGGTTCAGGACCAGTTCTACGGTGATCGCTCCGGCTTCATCCAGGACCCATTCGGACATCTGTGGGGTATCGCAACTCATATTGAGGACGTGTCGCCGAAAGAATTGCAAGAGCGCGCACGGAAGGCGCAGCAGGCGGCATGATCTGATTTCACCAGAGCGGCGGAAGACCGCCGCTCTGCCCCATGTGTTGCATGGACTTCCGCCTTTTGATTTTCAATTTACCCAATTACGCAAATAAGAAAATAAATCGTCGTCCGTTACCAGAAAGCTCCACCGACTCCAACCATCAGAGTGTGTTCGGGTGCGGTAGAAATCCGCGTTCTTCGGCTGCTTCCCATTCCCATCCTGCTTTCCACAGCGCTTTTTCCATCTTGACCACTCTCAAGGATGCGAATCCTCGCCTCTCTGGAGTTTCTCACCAACGGATCAGTTTTGCAGAGGAGTTAAGAAGTATTAGCGGCTTAGAACAGCGCCTCGCCCATGTTTGGGCTATTGTCAAACGTCCCCTGCGGGGACTCAGGGCAGCGCTCGGGAACTGTTTCCTGAGGCTAAAGACCAAGAGCTAATGGCTAAAGAGCTAACAACCAAAGCTATAATGTAATTTCAACTTAACTCTGGAGAATCCATGCGAGCGCCGCTCGAGTTAAAAAAAACTTTGAATCTGCCCAAGCCCGACTTTCCCATGAAGGCGAACCTCCCCCAAAACGAGCCGAAATGGCTTGAAAGATGGGAGAAGATGGGGATTTATGGCAAGATTCGCGAGGCGCGCAAGGGCTCTCCTACTTATGTGCTTCACGATGGGCCCCCGTACGCCAACGGCGCTATCCACGAAGGCCATGCCTTAAACAAGTCCTTGAAGGATTTTGTGGTCAAGTCGAAAACCATGGCCGGCTTTGACTCCCCGTATGTTCCTGGCTGGGACTGCCACGGGCTGCCCATCGAGATCAAGGTCGATGAATCACTGGGGCGCAAGAAGCTGGAGATGTCGCCCATCGCTGTCCGGCAAAAGTGCCGCGAGTATGCTCAGAAGTATCTTGACATCCAGCGGGAGCAGTTCAAGCGCATCGGCGTCTTTGGGCGCTTCGACGAGCCTTACTCCACCATGTCGCCGCAGTATGAGTCGGTGATCGTCCGGACTCTATTCGACTTTATGGAGAATGGAGCGGTCTACAAGGGACTGCGTCCGGTTTACTGGTGCATCTTTGACAAAACCGCGCTGGCGGAAGCTGAGATCGAATATGCCATGCACACCAGCCCCAGCGTCTGGGTGAAATACCGGATGACCAGCGATCCGGGAGCCATTGATCCTGCCCTGGCGGGCAAGAAGGTCAGCACCATCATCTGGACCACTACCCCTTGGACTCTTCCGGCCTCTATGGCCGTAGCTTTTCATCCCAAGCTGGAGTACGTCGCGTTGGAACACCAGGGCGAGTTGTACATCGTGGCCGCAGCGCTGGCGCAACAGACCATCGAGAAGTGCAATCTCGCAGGGGCCAGAGAGGTCGCCCGTTTTGCCGGAAGCACGCTCGAACACGCGACCTTTGCCCATCCGTTTCTAGAGAGAAAGATCCTGGGCGTGCTGGCCGAGTACGTCACCACCGACCAGGGCACCGGCGCAGTGCATACGGCGCCCTCGCATGGCGCGGATGACTTCTACACCGGAGCGAAGTACCAGCTCGATCAGAGCTGCAACGTGGATGAAGCCGGACGGCTCCGCAACGGGCTGCCGGAATATGAAGGACAGCGGGTCTTTGACGCCAATGCTTCCATCGTGGAGCTTCTCAAGAGCCGCAACGTGCTCATGGGTGCAGAGAAGATCGAACACTCTTATCCCCACTGCTGGCGCTGTCATAATCCGGTCATCTTCCGGGCCACGGAGCAGTGGTTCATCTCCATGGAATCGCCGGTCGCAGACAGCACCTTGCGGCAGCGCGCTCTGGATGAGATCAAGCAGGTGAAATGGATACCGGCCTGGGGTGAAGATCGCATCAGCAACATGATCGCCACCCGGCCTGATTGGTGCATCTCCCGGCAGCGTGTCTGGGGCGTGCCGATCGCTGTATTTTTCTGCGAGGGCTGCGGAAAGCTGCTGGATTCGCCCGACGCCCACCGAGTGGTCGTTGATCTGTTCGCGCGCGAAGGCGCGGACTCGTGGTATACGCGTGGGCCTCACGAGATACTTCCATCTGGAACCAAGTGCGCCGGTTGCGGCGCCACAGGCTTCCGCAAAGAGACTGACATCATCGATGTCTGGTTCTAATCAGGCTCCAGCCATGCCGCCGTCCTGGGCCATGAGCCGAACCTGCCCTGGCCAGCCGATCTCTACCTGGAAGGCGGGGACCAATATCGAGGCTGGTTCCACTCTTCCCTGCTCTGTGCGGTAGGCACGCGCGGCCACGCGCCGTACCGGACTGTGGCCACCAATGGGTGGACGCTCGACCCTCAAGGCCGGGCCACTTCGAAGTCGCTCGGCAACGGAATCGATCCGGTCGATATCGCCAAGCGCCTGGGCGGTGAGATCGTCAGGCTGTGGGTGGCTTCCGTGGACTTTCAGGAAGACGTGCGCGTCTCCGAGGAGTTGATGCAACGGGTGGCTGAGAACTATCGCAAGATCCGCAACACCTTCCGCTTTATTCTAGGTAACCTGCACGACTTCGATCCGGAAGCCCACAGCGTGGAATTTGCAGAGCTGCTGCCCCTTGACCAATACATGCTCCTGCGCACGGCGGAGATGAGTGAACGCCTGCGGAAGTGGTACGAGAATTTCGAATTCCACCGGATCTATCACCAGGTAAATGATTTCTGCACCGTGGAGTTGAGCGCGCTGTACTTTGATGTGCTGAAAGACCGCCTCTATACATCAGCTCCCAATTCCCGTGCCAGACGCTCGGCCCAGACTGCGGCCTGGAGGATCGGCGAAGCCCTGGTTCGTCTCATGGCCCCCATCATGACCTTTACAGCCGAGGAAGTCTGGTCATTTCTGCCCAAGGTTGCGAGCCGTCCGGAGAGCGTGCACCTGGCCTATTTTCCCCAGGCGCAAGATATCACCGGTAAGATCACTGACTTGGCCCATGCACAGGCGGTGGGCGCGGATTTTGACGTCCTGATGGGCTTGCGTGAAGAAGTCCTCAAATCTCTGGAGGTCGCCCGCCGCGACAAGCTCATTGGCAGCGCCCTGGATGCTTTGGTAACTATTCACGCTCCCGAAAATGCATATAAAATCCTGGAACGCCATCGGGATGACATGCGCTTCCTGCTCATCGCTTCGGGCGTAGAGGTCATGCGCGCCTCCGATGGGAACGGAAATGCCGCTCTCCACGTAGAAGTAACCAGAGCCCCTGGGGCCAAGTGCGAACGGTGCTGGAATTACTCACTGGAAGTCGGCAAGAATGAGCGTTATCCTACTGTGTGTGAGCGCTGCTTGGCTGCGCTAGACGAGATTGAGCAGGAGCTGGCGCATAAACCATGAGGAAGTATCACATTCTTATCGCGGCAATCGTCGTGCTGCTGGATCGGCTGACCAAAGGGCTGGTGGCCCAGAGAATCACGCTGCATGACAGTATCGATGTCGTGCCGGGCTTGTTCCGCCTCACCCATGTTCAGAATCAGGGTGCGGCCTTTGGTCTCTTTTCCGACTCGCCCTCAGAGTGGAAGGTAGCTATGCTTATCCTTTTTTCCTTGGCAGCCCTGGCCGTAGTCTCTGCCCTGCTCTGGAAAAACGGCAACGCTCTGAACGCAACCGCTATTGCCCTCTCCCTGGTCTTTGGGGGAGCTTTGGGAAATCTCTGGGACCGGGTAGCCAACGGCAGAGTCATTGATTTCCTGGATTTCTACTTCGGCTCCCATCACTGGCCAGCCTTCAATATCGCCGACAGCGCCATCGTAGTTGGCGCTCTCCTGCTCCTGAGCGAAATTTTCCTCGCCCCGCAAGAAAAGCCTGTGAAGAATTTTTAGGTGCCATAATTTGTAAGTTGAAATTTAGCGCAGCAGAATTTGTTTCCCAGGAATTACATGCGGCATAACTAACAGTGACCAAGAATCTCTTCACCGCTGAACAAGCAAATTTCAAGTACCGATTTCACGGATATCACTTGATCAATTAATCTTCTCGTCTCCGAAAGAGTCACGAAAATCTCGCGCGAAAAAGAGATTTACTATTCCCCGCGAATTATTTGTGTGCTGCTTCTGCTCTTGAACATCTTGATCATGTCAACTTCCATCCAATCTTTCAATTGCGGTCAAACCGCACAATCGGATTGGGAGCTACTGGTATGGCCTATAGGAAATTCTTGACCCTTGTCATCTGCCTTGGACTCTTACTCGTCGTAACGTCATCGGCAATGGCGCAGAACATCACAAAAAAGGACTTGCGCGGCATCAGTCCTCAACATCACAAATACATTTTCTCCGTACTGGGTGGAGCGGCTGCCGGAGCAGGACTAGGCTTCGTCCTCGGTGGAGGAGCAAAGACGGCCAAGCTGGCAATGCTGGGGGGCGGCGGCGCCAGCACCTGGTACCTTCACACGCATTCTAATGCGCTGGGCGATTTCCATGATTGGGGCATGATCGGCTCCAATACAGTTCTGGGCATGGGAGCCGGCTGGACCATCTGCGACTGCAACAACGGCTTGGTTGCTGGGGCCTTGTTGGGTGGCGGAGCGACGGCAGCGTGGGAAGCCCTGAAACACGACCGGGCAGCACATGACACCTACAACCAGGTGACGAAGTAAACTCAGGCCGGCACAGACCACAGGTAACGCTTGTGGTCTTGTGTCTCCTGATAGTCCTTACTTGTTGGGTTTGCGAATCGTGAGAGCACTGGGGCTAACGCAAAGAGGGTAACCAGTCGGCTGGTTCGAGCATCGTAATCAGAGACATAGCAATCCTGTATGAAGGGTGATGCACATGAAGAAAACCGTCTTGTGGACTACCGCCTCACTGGCGGCGCTGGCGTTATTGACCTCACTACTACCAGATATCAAACGCTACATCCGGATCTCTACGATGTAGAAAAGGGCTTTTCAGGATGATGCGGCGGAGCAAATCAAGCGCCCTTCTCTCATGGAATTCTGCTCGTTGACTGCGCAAATGCGCTAGAATACGCGTCTACGTAGCTTCATCTCCGCCACTTCGTTCCAGCGGATAAATTGGAGACTGCGAGAAGGGTGGAAGATCCGCGATGGAGAGCGGTCGCGTAAGTTCCACAGTAGCATCGCAACCGATCCCTGAGATCGACGTACTCTGGATCACCGCGGGCCTTGGCTGCGACGGTGACACCATCGCCATGACTGCGGCCACGCAGCCGAGTATTGAAGACATCATCACCGGGGCGCTACCGTGGACCCCGAAAGTCAACTTCCTTAATCCTTTCCTTGCGATAGAGAACGGCGATGAGTTCATGAGCAAGTTCCACCTCGCCGCGCAAGACCGCTTGGGTCGGCCGTTCATTCTGGTGATGGAAGGATCGATTCCGGACGAGACCAATAAGGCAGAAGGATACTGGGCTTCATTTGGGACCGATCCCGGCACGGGCCAGCCTATTACCACTTGCGAATGGATCGACCGCCTGGCGCCGAAGGCGTGGGCGGTAATCGCTGTGGGCACTTGCGCCACCTATGGAGGCATCCATGCTATGGAGGGGAATCCCACCGGTTGCATGGGACTGCCCGACTACCTGGGCTGGAAGTGGAGATCAAAAGCAGAGATTCCAATTGTATGTGTTCCCGGATGTCCGGTGCAGCCCGACAACTTCACTGAGACACTGCTCTACCTTCTATATATGGCTAGCGGGCGGGCGCCGATGATTCCCCTGGACGAGGCCTTACGGCCAACATGGCTCTTCGGCAGCACCGTACACGAGGGTTGCGATCGCGGCGGATACTATGAACAAGCACAATTCGCAGAGGAGTATGGATCGCCTCTCTGCATCGTAAAATTAGGATGTTGGGGGCCAGTCGTCCAGTGTAACGTCGGCAAGCGTGGCTGGATGGCAGGCATCGGTGGATGCCCCAATGTCGGCGGCATTTGCATCGGATGCACTATGCCCGGATTTCCCGACAAGTTCATGCCGTTCATGAATCAGCCGCCTGGCTCGCTACTTTCGTCGAACGCAGTTCAAACCTACGGAAAAGCAATTCACGCTTTGCGCAGGTTCACGCAGTCATCTTTAAACAAGGAGCCAAGCTGGCGAAGGCGGCCTGAAGGACAGTAAAGGTCGCTCCTTCACCTAGTTTGTCGCCGACAAAGCAGTTTTTCTCAGGGCGCGATGCCTATGCGCAACGCTACACATCTCGTCTTTGGCGGAGACCAGTTCTCAAAGGTTACTGAAGTCCTCACCATATCCCAGGCGCAACTGTCTCCGCAAACGCAGCCAATGAACGGACCTGAGATCGACAACATCGAGCAGGCCGAGGCGACACTGCGGGAATTGGCGCGGGTCTTTTCTGAGGCCGATCCCTCCGTCGGCGCATCCGAAAAATCCGGCATATCCGATGGAGACGCTGAGGAGTGTCCTCCAAACCTGGAAGACAAATACCGGGCGCTTTTGGAGCAAATCCCTGCGGTCGTCTTCATGGCATATCTTGATCGAGGGATAGGTGAAGCTTACGTCAGTCCTGAGATTGAAACTTCACTCGGCTATTCACGCGAGGAATGGCTGGAAGACCCGGTGCGTTGGTACGCCCGCCTTCACCCTGAGGACAAATATCGCTGGAGCGCCGAGGCCGCGGAGATGTTTCTCTCAGGCAAGCCGTTGCGCTCCGCTTATCGCATTCTGGCGCATGACGGCCATGTAGTCTGGTTCCAGTGCGACGCGCGCATGATGCGCCGTGAAGACGGGCGGCCCTGGTTCATTCACGGCGTTGCATTTGAAATCTCCGACCTCAAGCGCACGGAAAAGCAATTACAGGAGGAGCGCAACCTGGCTTCCGCCATTCTTGAAACAGTTGACGCCCTGGTTCTAGTCATGGATGGCGAGGGCCAGATCATCCGATTCAACCGCGCCTGCGAGCAAACCACCGGATATTCGTTTGCAGAGGTTCAAGGAAAGCCACTTTGGGAGCTGTTGCAATCTTCCGGGGAAATAGAACGGTTCAAAGCCGTGCTGGGAGAACTTAAAGCTGCAAGTCCAACGAACCATTACTTCGAAAGCCAATGGGTTGCGCGCGACGGCGCGGTCCGGCTGATCGCCTGGTCAACCACAGTCTTGCCCGCCGGGGGAGAGACACCGCCCTGCATTGTCGCGTCCGGCATCGACATCACGGAACGAAAGCATCTGGAAAAAACCATTCTTGACATCAGCGCCCGCGAGCAGCAGCGTATCGGCCAGGATCTGCACGATGGCCTTGGCCAACATCTCACAGGTATTGCTTTCATGGCCAAGGTACAGGAGCAAAAACTGGCCGAAAGACAAATGCCCGAAGCCGCCGATGCCGCCAAAATCGTGCGTCTGGTCAACGACGCTGTTTCCCGAGCGCGCGTACTGGCGAAAGGACTCGCACCCGTGGTTGGTGGCGCGCAAGGGCTGATGTCGGCTTTGCAGTTGCATGCTGCCGAAGTTGAAGACCTTTTTGGAATCTCGTGCCGCTTCCAATGCGAACCGCCCGTCCTTGTTCCCGACAGCACGGTGGCGACTCATCTCTACCACATCGCGCAGGAAGCGGTCACCAACGCAATTAAACATGGCCGCGCGCAGGAGATTCTTGTCTGGCTCTCTGCAGTGAACGATCACGGAATGCTGATCGTGAGAGACAACGGCAAGGGCCTGGTTGCTCCTCCAGGAGACCACGCCGGCATGGGACTTCAGATCATGAAGTACCGGGCCGGCATGATCGGCGGCGCGATAGAAATACGTGGCGACAAAACTCAAGGAACCGCTGTCAGTTGTAAATTTCCCTTGACTGGGAAGAAGTGACACCCGCCAAAACAATTGCACCGCAAAGGACGCTAAGGGCGCAAAGGAAGATCAAACCAAAGTCAAAGACCTACCGCAGAATCTGCGGAGAGGACGCAGAGCAGCAGAGCCGCAAACAAAACCTTTTTCTACCGCGGATCAACGCGGAGGAACGCGGATCAATACTCGCTACCACTGACACCACTGATCTGAATGCGGTTTCAGATGGGGAAACTTTGTGAGAATATGTTTTCAAATGCGTCTTGCATCTCCCTACATTAAGCCACTCCGAGAGCACCCAATCCAACCTGAAACAAGCTAGAATTGTCTATAACGCAGTTTTGGAACACTACCGGAAGGGGGTGCTCATGAACTCTTATCAGCAGACGGATTCCGTGGCACGGAAGAGCAGAGTTTTTGTGGTTGACGATCACCCTATCGTACGCCAGGGCCTAATGTTGATGATCAATGCCGAAAGCGACCTGATGGTATGTGGCGAGGCTGAGGAGGCGCAGACTGCGTTGCAGGCCATCGTTGAAGCTAGCCCTGACATACTTATCGTTGACATATCCCTGAATGGCCCTGACGGTCTCGAATTGGTCAAACATGTACGGGCGCTCCTGCCGGAGATTCCCATATTGGTCCTCTCCATGCATGATGAAGCCACGTATGCTGAACGGGCGCTCAGAGCACGCGCCAATGGCTATATCATGAAGCAGGAAGCCACGGAGAAAGTTCTGATCGCCATTCGGCGCATCCTGAGCGGAGGAATTTATCTGAGCGATCGCATGGCCAACAAGCTGCTTCAGCAACATGTAGGCGGCTCGGCCGCCACCGGCCAATCTCGTATCACGGAGCTGTCTGACCGTGAGCTTGAAGTCTTCCGCCTTATCGGCGATGGTCACGCTACGCGCCAGATTGCGGAAGAGCTTCATCTCAGTGTAAAGACCGTAGAGACCTACCAAGCCCATATCAAAGAAAAGCTGCTGCTGCGGACCGGTCGAGAGCTGGTGCAGCAGGCCATCTTCTGGAAGATGTCACAAGAATAGCCCAGTTCGGGAAATGGTTATTCTGCTGGAATCAAATTGTTCTTAGCCCCTCCTAACCCTGACATCAGGGAATACCTGATACTCCTAATGGCATTTCCCATGAAAGAAGAATAGTGTCCACCCTGCTTGTCGGCCCAGCTTATGTCTGGTGTCATGGGTTTGGTCTGCAATTGTGTCCAAAAGTGCATAAAACCCCTCTATCCTGCGCGATATCAAACCTGTAGTCAGGTTCGTCGCATTCGGGCGCTCTCGGATTGATGGTTGCCCGGGGACGAAGTCCCGAAAGGAGATTCCGGCTATGGCACCTGAAAAGGCCGCACCTTACGGTCGTCGAACTCAGAAAGAACCGGCCGTCGCGGAAGTACACATTGTCTGGATCACAGCCGGTCTCGGCTGTGACGGTGATTCGGTTTCCATTACCGCAGCTACGCAGCCGAGTATAGAAGATGTGCTGCTGGGCGCGATTCCCGGCCTTCCCAAGGTCCACTTACACAACCCAGTGCTCGCCTATGAAAACGGCAGCGATTTTCTAAAGTTTTATCATGATGCCTGGCACGGCAAGCTTGATCCATTTGTGCTGGTGGTCGAGGGATCGATACCTAACGAAAAGATCAAGGAAGAAGGCTATTGGGCTGCCGTAGGCACGGACGACGCGACCGGGCAACCGATTCCTACTACAGAATGGATTGACCGATTGGCGCCCAAGGCGTTGGCTGTGGTGGGCATCGGCACGTGCGCCACCTATGGCGGCATCCACGCTATGGAAGGCAATCCCACCGGCTGCATGGGACTGGCCGACTATCTGGGCTGGGAGTGGAGATCGAAGGCTGGCCTTCCCATCGTCAACGTACCTGGCTGCCCGGTGCAGCCGGACAATTTTATGGAGACGGTGCTGTACCTGCTGTATCAGGTAGCCGGACTGGCTCCCATGATTCCGCTCGATGACCAGTTGCGTCCGACCTGGCTTTTTGGCGCAACAGTGCATGATGGCTGCGATCGGGCCGGATACTACGAGCAGGGTGACTTTGCCGAGGTCTATGGCTCCCCTAAGTGCATCGTGAAGCTGGGATGCTGGGGACCGGTGGTGAACTGCAACGTGCCCAAGCGGGGCTGGATGGCCGGCATCGGCGGCTGCCCCAACGTGGGCGGCATCTGCATCGGCTGCACCATGCCAGGCTTTCCCGACAAGTTCATGCCCTTCATGGACGCGCCGCCGGGATCGAAGTTTTCCGGCAACGCCATCGCACCTTACGGCAAGACCATTCGCATGCTGCGCTCCATCACTAATTCAACCGTCAACAAAGAGCCGAAGTGGCGTCATCCGCGGGCGGAGTTGACCACTGGCTATCATCCCCGATCCTATTGAAAGATATAAGGAGCATTGACGATGGGAACTGTGATTGCTACCGAACGAGACATCCCCACCAAGCAAAGGCAACTGGTGGAGATGAACTGGGACCCTATTACACGCATCGTGGGCAGCCTGGGCATCTTCACCAAGATTGATTTTGCCAACCGCCAGGTCGCGGAGTGTTACAGCACCTCGTCGATTTTCCGCGGCTACAGCATTTTCATGAAGGGCAAGGACCCCCGCGACGCTCACTTCATCACCAGCCGCATCTGCGGAATCTGCGGCGATAATCACGCCACCTGCGCCACCTATGCGCAGAACATGGCGTTCGGCATCCGTCCGCCGGACATGGCGGAGTGGATCGTGAACCTGGGCGAGGCCGCTGAGTACATGTTTGACCACAACATCTTCCAGGACAACCTGGTGGGCGTGGATTTCTGCGAGCAGATGGTCAAGGAGACCAATCCAGGCGTGTTCACTAAGGCCGAGAGGACTGAAGCACCCGGCGCGAAGCTGCACGGCTACAAGACCATCGCCGATATCATGCGCGCTCTCAACCCGTTCACGGGCGCATTCTATCTTGAAGCTCTGCAGATGAGCCGCATGACGCGCGAGATGTTCTGTCTCATGGAAGGCCGCCACGTCCATCCTTCCACGCTCTATCCCGGTGGGGTTGGAACCGTACCGACAGTCCAGCTTTTTACCGACTACCTGGTCCGCCTGATGAAATATGTAGAGTTCATGAAGAAGGTGGTACCACTGCATGACGATCTGTTCGACTTCTTCTACCAGGCCCTGCCCGGATATGAGAAGGTCGGCCAGAGACGCATTCTGCTGGGTTGCTGGGGATCATTCAACAATCCCAAGGTCTGTGACTACACCTACAAGAACATGGCTGAATGGGGCCGAGCCATGTATGTGACACCCGGCGTGGTAGTGGACGGCAAACTGGTGACCACCGATCTCGTGGACATCAACTTAAACATCCGCATACTGCTGGGCAGTTCATACTACGACGACTGGCAGGGCCAGGAAACCTTTGTAAAGTCCGATCCCTTGGGTAATCCTGTGGATAAGAACCATCCCTGGAACCAGACCACCATCCCGCGGCCGCAGAAGCGTGACTTTAAAGATAAGTACACCTGGGTGATGTCGCCCCGGTGGTTCGACAAACGCACCAAAGATCACCTGGCCCTCGACACCGGCGGCGGCCCCATCGCGCGGCTCTGGGCAACGGCCCTGGCTGGGCTGGTCGATATCGGCTATATCAAGGCCACCGGCAGCAGTGTAAAGATGTATCTGCCCAAGACCACTTCCCTGCCGGAAGTGGAGTTCGAGTGGAAGATTCCCAAGTGGAGCAACGCCATCGAGCGTGATCGCGCGCGCACCTACTTCCAGGCTTATGCTGCCGCCACAGCGCTGCATTTTGTCGAGAAGGCTCTGGAGGAGCTGTATGCCGGCCGGACCAAGACATGGTCGGATTTCACGGTTCCGGAAGACTCGATCGGCTGCGGGTTCCACGAGGCGGTGCGCGGCGTGCTCTCACATCATGTGGTCATTCGCGACGGAAAGATCGCCAACTATCATCCCTATCCTCCCACTCCATGGAATGCCAACCCGCGCGATATCTATGGCACTCCCGGGCCCTATGAGGACGCCGTGCAGAACACGCCGATCTTCGA
>Ga0070730_10004034_pt1 | contig 13013 bp, 10 predicted proteins | sample Coa_R1_3_FD_66447 | JGI IMG/M metagenome (GOLD analysis project Ga0070730, IMG submission 66447) | Surface soil microbial communities from Centralia Pennsylvania, which are recovering from an underground coalmine fire - Coalmine... | ecosystem: Environmental > Terrestrial > Soil > Unclassified ...
TGATCGTCCGCGACCAAGATCCGCGTGGTCACTCGGCGGGTGCTCCCTTTTCGCGCACCGTCCGGGCGGGGGCGGCGGCCGGGGAATCAGGGCTCGTCAGCCCGTCTTCACGGCCCCGTTACTGTCCCGAAAAGCCGAAAAACGGGCATCCTGCTGCAGATGGACCTTGGTACGAGAACTCTGTCGGCTGGGCCACCACGTGTCGCCTCCGGCGACAAGTGACCGGACTGAGACCGATTTAGGAGTCGGGCGGGGCCAGTCCGCGCTTGTGCGCGTACAGCGCCACTTGCGTCCGGTCGGTGAGCTCGAGCTTGCCGAAGATGTTGGACACGTGGGTCTTCACGGTCCGCTCGCTGATCTGAAGCTCGCCGGCGATCTCCTTGTTCGAGCGGCCCTGGGCGATGAGCTGCAGGACCTCGCGCTCGCGCGCGGTGAGATCGTGATAGCTCTCGCTGTCGTTCGCTCCGTCCGCGACCGGTGAGGTGCGCGGGCGGCCGAACTCGTCGAGCACCCGCGCGGCGATCGAGGGATAGATGAGCGAGAACCCGTCGGCGACCGTGCGGATGGAGTTCGCGAGCTGCGCCGCGGTGACTTCCTTCAACAGGTAGCCCGAGGCACCGGCGCGGATCGAGCTGAACACGAGCTCATCCTGGTCGTGGTTCGTGAGGATGATGACGCGCGTCGATGGCACCGAGTTGCGGATGCGCCGCGTCGCGGTCACGCCGTCCCAGTCCCCCATCTTGATGTCCATGAGCACGAGGTCCGGGAGCAGCTCCTGCGCGAGCGCGAGCGCCTGATGCCCGTCGCTCGCCTCGCCGACGACGGCGAGGTCACCCTCCATCTCGAGGATCGAGCGCAGGCCGCTCCGCACGACCGCGTGGTCGTCGGCGATGAGGATGCGGATCTGCCGGGTTTCGCTCATCGGCCGAACAGCCGCGCGAGGATGCCCGGCCGCTCGCGCGCGGTGCCGTCGTCCGCCTGGAGCTCGGCGCGGAGGACGCTCACGGTCGCGCGGCCGCGCTCATACGGGATCGTCGCTTCGACCGTCGTGCCGCGACCCATCGTGCTCGTCACGACGAGCCGTCCGCCGACCGCTTCCGCGCGTTCGCGCATGCCGACGAGACCGAAGTGCCCGGTGGCCTCCGCGGTCTCGGCGGTCGCGGCCGCGTCGAACCCGGTGCCATCGTCGATCACCGTGACGACCATGTCGGTCTCGCCGTAGCGGAGGGTCACCGTCGCGTGCCGCGCGGTGGCGTGCTGCGCGACGTTGCGGAGCGCTTCGCCAACGATGCGGATGACGGCGCGCTGAAGATCGCCGTCGAGCTCGTGCTCGTCGCCCTGCTCCTGCATCTCGACCGCGAGCCCGGTCTGGCGCCGCAGATCGTCGATGAGCCGGGCCACGGTCGTCGGCAGCCCGAGCCCGCCAGGCGCGCTCTGGCGCAGTGCGCCCATGTACTGCCGGACGTCAGCGAGCGTCGCGCGCGCATCGCGCGTGGCTTTCGCGAGCTGCTGCCCGAGCGCTTGCGGGTTGCGCTCCATCGCGCGCTGCGCGCCCTCGAGGCTGAGCACCACGCCGGTCAGCTCTTGGGCCAGACCGTCGTGCAGCTCCTGCGCGATGCGCTTGCGCTCGCCGGCGGTCGCCTGCTCCTCGAGGGACGAGGCGTCGGAGGAGCGCACGAGCTCGAAGAGGTACTCCGCCGCGGTCGCGGCGAAGTCCACGTCGGCGTCCGAGTATGTCGCCGAGCCGCGACCGAGCACGAGCAGCCCGATCGTCGTGCCCTGGGCGCTCACCGGCGCGAGCACGTAGTCGGTGGCGAGCGCCGCGGTCCAGGCCGGCGGCGCCGGATCGTCCATCGCGCGCCGCGCACGGGTCGGACGCTGCTGCTCGAGCGCGTCGGCGAACGGCCCCGGCGGCGGCGCCGGCAGCGCCGCCGGTGCGGCGGGGTCGTAGCCCCGCGAGGCCCGTCGCTCGACGGAGCCATCCGGCCGGCGGACCCACAGGCCGACGACATCGTGGTGCATGACATCGGCGAGCATCGCCGCGGCCGTGTCGAGCTCCTGCCGGGGATCCGCGCCGAGCGTGCCCAGCCGGGAGAGCTCGTAGAGCGCGATGGCCTGGGTCCGGTCCTCCTCGGCGCGCGCGACGGCGCCGACGAACGAGAGCGTCGCCGCGATGTCGACGCCGATCGCGCAGAGGGCATCGAGATCGGCCGCGTCGTACGGATCGCCGCCGCTCGCGCGCTTCACGCTGACGACCCCGATGATGTGATCGCCGTTGCGCAGCGGCGCGACGAGCGCGTCCGCGATCGTCGGATCGTTGCCCTGGAACCGCGGGTCGTCCTTCACCGCGCCGCGCAGCAACAGGGGCTGGCCGGTCTTCGCCACGAAGCCACTGATGCCTTCGCCGACGCGCTTGCGATCCTGACGCGCGACATCGGACAGGCCGAGCGCGCTCCGGATCGCGAGCATGCCGTTCTCGACGAGCATGATGGACACCCCGTCGGCGCCGAACACGCGCGCAAGCCCGGTCGTGGCGCGCTCGAGCAGCCCTTCGGGGTCACGCTCGGCCCGCACGATCTCCTGCAGCTCGGTCGACGCCTTCGTACGCGCTTCGAGGTCGGCGGCCGCGCGCTGGATCCGCCAGAACGTGTTCTCTTCCACGAGCTCGAGCGCGGCGAGCGCCGCGAGCCGCTCGAGCACGATCGACTCGTCCTCGCTGAACGGTCCGCCCACGCGAAGCGCGGCGAGCGCACCGATGCGGTGCTCCTGCCAGGCGATCGGAAGCGCGCGCATCGCGATCGCGATGCGACCATCGAGGAGGGGCAGGTGCACCGGTCCGTCGCCGGGACCACCGGCCAGCGCGGATGCGAGCAGCGACGCCTGCGCGGTACCGTTCCACGCACCGATCGGGCTCACGTTGTGCGCCGCATAGGTCACGAGCTCGTCGTCGCGAGGCCGCAGGACGACCGCGAGCGCATCGGCATGCGCGAGCGCCGACAGCATCGCGATGCGCGTCGGCCAGAACTCGCCCTCTCGTTCGACCGTCATGCGGCGCGCCGTACGGCAGGCATTCGGATCACGCGCTCATTGAGCCTGATTCCGGGCGAGCGGACCACCCGCTGCAGGGGGTGTTCAGAGGGACTGTGCCGTTCCCCATTCGGGGGAGATAGCGAATAATCGCGCCATCACCCGGCTGAAAGTCCTCATCGTTACGCCGCATCCGGTGATCGGCGCCGGCATCGAGACCGTCCTTCGCCTCGAGGATCTCTACGACCTGCGGCGCGTCCCGAACCTCGCCGACGGCATCGTGGCGGCGTCGAGCTGGCCGGCCGACGTCGCGCTCGTGGACGGCGTGCTCCTCGAGAGCCGGACCGCAGATCTTGGCGTCCCCTGCTACATCCTCTCGGGGGACGCGGAGAGCGGGGAGCGCCTCACGCGCGAGATGCCCAATGCCAGAGGTTGGCTGCCGAAGGACGCGCCGCCGGCACGATTGATCGAGGCCATCGACCGTGCCGCCGGGATCGTGCGGGTCCGTGACGACGTGCGCGGGACGCTCGGGATGATCGTCGCGGTCCTCATCGTGATCGCGTTCATCGGGGCGCTGGCGCTGTTCGTCTGGCGTTCGTTCCTGTCCTGAGGCAGCGCCGTCCGGATTATTTACCGAACGTTTATCGGCCGAACAGCTTCGAGATGAGCCCGCTCCGCTCGACGGGCGGGTCGACGTCTTCCACGACGGGCGTCGGCTCGCGCATCGTCCGGAGCGGATCCTCGGCGACGAAGTACGGCAGCACCGCCGTGACGATCGAGCCGCGTCCGGGCTGGCTCAACACGGTGAACGTCCCGCCGATGCTCTCGGCCCGCTCGCGCATGCCGGCGAGACCGAAATGCCCGTTCTCGGTCGCCACCGCGATGGTGCTCTCCGCGTCGAAGCCGACGCCGTCGTCCTCCACGACGATGGTGATGTCGCGCTCGCCGTAGCTGAGCCCGAGCTTCGCCGCCGTCGCGTGCGCATGCTGCGCGACGTTGCGCAGGGACTCGCCGACGATGCGCATGACCGCGCGCTCGAGCGGAGGCTCGAGCTCGCGCTCGGCGCCCTGCTCCTCCATCTCGACCCGCAGCCCGGTCTGACGGCGGACCTCGTCGACCAGCCGCGCGACCGTGGACGGCAGGTTGATGTCGCCGCCTTCCTTCGCGCGCAGCGCCGACATGTACTGCCGAACGTCGGCGAGCGTCGCGCGCGCTTCGCGCGCGGCCTTCGCGAGCGTCGGGCCAAGGGTCGCGGGATCCCGGTCGAGCGCGCGCTGGCACGCCTCGAGCGTGAGCACGACGCCGGTGAGCTCTTGCGCGATCCCGTCGTGGATCTCCTGCGCCACCTTCTTGCGCTCGTTCGCGGCGACCTCCGCGTCCGAGCCGCCCGCGGTCTTCTGCAGCTGGCCCGAGAGGTACTCGCCGAGCGTCGTCGTGAACTCGATCTCGGGGTCCGCGAAGCTGGTCGTGCGACGACCGAGGACGAGCGCTCCGAGATGGTTGCCGTGCGATCCGATCGGCGCGAGGACGAACGTCGTGCCCTCCGCCGGCGCCCACGCCGGCCGGCGCGGATCGTCCGGACCGAAGCGCGCGGTCGCGAGCTCCTGCTGCCGGACCGCGAGCGTCATCGCCGGGCCGAGCTCGCCGAGCGCGACGCGCGTCGGCCGCGGATCCGGATAGCCACGGCCGGCCCGGAAGCGCAGGCCGTCAGGCTCGAGGGCCCACACGCCGACGATGTCGTTGCCGAGCATGTCGCCGATCATCGCGGCCGCGGTCTCGAGGTCGTCCTGTGGATCGTTGCCCATCGTCGCGAGCCGCGACAGCTCGTAGAGGACGAGGGCCTGCTTGCGGTCCTCCTCGGTGCGCCGCATCGCGTCGGCCGCGACGAACGACGCGGCGATCTCGCTCGCGACCTGCTGCAGCGAATCGACCGAGGCCTGGGTGAAGCGTTCCTTCCCCGCGCCGCCGCTGTGTTTCACGTTGACGACGCCGATCGTCCGATCCTCCGTCCGCAACGGCGCCACGATCGATTCGCCGATCGTCGGGTCGTTGCCGCTGAACCGCTGGTCGCGGACCTGCCCGGTGAGCAGGAGGGGCTGCCCGGTCTTGGCGACGTAGCCGGAGATGCCCTCGCCGACCTTCTTGCGGTCCTTCTTCGCCGCGTCGCTGAGCCCCACCGACGAGCGCACCGAGAGCTGGCCGGCGTCGTCCGCGAGCATGATCGAGACGCCGTCGGCTCCGAACAGCTCGGCGAGCTGCTTCGTCGCGCGGTCGAGGAGCTCGTCGGGATCGCGTGCCGTCCGGGCGACGTCGGCGATCTTCGCCTGCGCCCGCAGGCGAGCTTCGAGCTCCGTCTGCTGCGATTGCGCGCGGCGTAGGGCCGTCGCCTCGGCGAGCTCGAGGCCCACCAGGTCCGCGAGGCGCGCGACCTCGGCGGTGTCGCGATCGTCGAAGTCCGTGCTCACGCGCAGCGCGGCGAGCGCGCCGACGAGCTGCTCGTTCCAGACGATGGGCGCGACGCAGATCGTTGACGCCGTGCGGCCGTCGGCCAGCGGCAGGACGACCCCCGCCTGCGCGAGCTGGCGGGTATCGAGCGCGCGCCGGAAGAGCGGCCCGGCGACCGCGCCGTTCCAGCCGGGATCGCTTGGGATGTTGTCCGCGGCGTAGCTCACGAATCCGTCGTTCTTGACCTCGAGGACGACCGCGATCCCGTCAGCGCGAGCGAGCTTGCAGAGGAACGCCATCCGCGCGGACCAGAAGTCCCCGTCCATGCGCACGCTCATCCGCGTATCGCCTGCCGAGACCCCGGCTACGCGATCGACGACGCTTCGGAGTCGATCCGCAGCTCGAGGACGTACCCGGAGGTCGAGACGATGCGCAGCCGCGGGTAGTCGAGCTTCGTGACGGCCGTCGCGAACTCGTCGACCGTCATCGGATGCCGAAGGCCGATCGCGAGAGTGGCGACACCGTTGCGGAAGTCGCGCGCGTACACGGTGCGCACGACGGGCATCCCCTGCAAGCGCCGTTCGAGCTCCACGAGCCGGGGGAACGACGAGATCGGCGAGAGCACCACCTGCACCTCACCGATGGCCTCGCTCGGCGTGGCGACCCATTGCTCGCGGGTGGGCTCCGCCGCGACCGGCTGGGCCATCGGGGCCGGTGCCGGCATCGGCGCGGGCGCCGGCTGCGCCGGGGCGGCGGGCGCGATCTCCTCGTCCTCGACGACCGCCGCGGGCTGCGGCGGCGCCGCCGGCGGGACCAGGGTCGGGCGCGGCATCGGCTGCGGCTGCGCCTCCGACGGATTGAACGCGGAGGGCGGCGCGGTGTACGGCTGCGGCGCCGGTTGCGATACGGGAGCCGAGACGGGCGGCGGCGGCGCGACCGTGGGGGTCTCTGCGCGCGGCGGCGGCGGCGCGGCCGGACGCTGGACCGCCGGCGCCGGCTCCGCCGCCGGGGCTGGCGGGGCCGCCGAGGCTGCCGGCGGCGTCGACGCGCGGATCTCCGCCACGAGCTCTTTGAACACGCCGCGCAGCGCGTCGGCCGCGGCGCTCCGCATCTCCGACATCGGGAACGTCGCCGGCATGGGCGTGGCGGCCGGCGTGCGAGCGGCGCCGGCGAGCGCGTCGTCGATCGAGCGGCGGAGCGCATCGCGCTCGATGCGCAGCGCCTCGATCTCGGTCGCGGAGCCAGGTCGCTGCGCGCGGGCTTCCTCGGCGATCGCCTCCGCGGTGACGCGCGCGCGCTCGCGGACCTGATTCGCGGCGCGGAGCGCGGCCGAGAGCGAGTCCTGGACCTGCGAATCGAAGTCCTCGTAGACCGCGATCCGGCGGCGCGCGGCCTCGAGCTCGCCTTCGAGCTGCGCGACCCGGAGGGAGAGCTCACGGACGCGGGCCGCGAGCGAGCCGATCATGTCGTCGGCAACGAGCGGCGTGCCGCCCTGCGGCGTATCCGACTCAGCCACCGGTGCACTCCTCTACGCGTCGCGCGCCCGTCCGTCCAAAAGCGAGGTCGCGCGCGGTCTCGGTGAACGGGTCTCGCGTGACGCGACCGTTCGTGGAAGCAAGCGTACACAACGCAGGCAACTAATTCGAGGGTTGCGGCCGCGGACGGGACCCGTTCAGGGAGCGGGCACGACGTCGGTCGCGAGGTGCCCAGGCGCGCCGAGCGACATGAACGCGTCGACGGCATGCGGGTCGTAGGCCCCGCCCCGACCCTCGAGCAGCGCGACGAACGCCTCAGCCGGACGCAGCGCGGCCCGGTACGGCCGCTCGCTGGTCATCGCGACGAAGGCATCCGCGACGCGGAGGATCCTGCCGCCGATCGGGATCTCCTCCCCGCGCTGGCCGTCCGGGTAGCCGGATCCGTCCCAGCATTCGTGGTGGGCGCGGACGATCCGCGAGGCATCGCCCAGGAACGCGAGCGCCGCGAGGATCGTCTCGCCGAGCACCGGATGCCGTCGGACGATCTCGCGCTGCTCGTCGCTGAGCTCACCGGGGGTGTCGAGCAGCCGACGGTCGATGCCGAGCTCGCCGACGTCACGGAGGAGGGCGGCCACGTACAGGTCGTCCCGAACGTCGACGGGGACGTCGAGCCGCTCGGCGATGGCGCTCGCGATACCCGCGACCCGCTCGCCGGATCCGGCGAGGGCCGGCTGGTTGCCTTCCACCGCGAGGCGCAAGGCGTCCACGATGCGGGCGCGTGACTCGCGTTCGTCCGGACGCGCCGCGCCGCGGGTGTGCGCCGCGACCGCTGCCAGCCGCCGCTCGACCGCGGGAGCCGTGCCCCGCGGCGTCGGAGCGAACGCGCTCGCGAGCAGCGTCGAGGCGTGATCGCAGAGCTCGACCAGCAGCTGGAGATCCCCGGACGAGAGCCCTTCACGAAGCGGCTCGTGGACGAAGAGGTACGTTCCCTGCCCACGGACCGGCAGGAGCGCCGTCGCGCCGGTGCGGAGGAAGCCCGGAAGCCGGATGCGCCGCTCCTTCGCGCCGTCGGTCACGACCACCGCGACCCCGCGACGACGCACCTCATCGACCAGCGGCCCGCAGCCCTGCTCGAGGTCGCCCGTCGAGACCCCGATCGCGTAGACCGCGCGGCAGCGGCCGTCGGGCAGATCCTGGAGCACGGCGACGTCGTGCGCGATCGCGATGTCGCGCGCGCTGCGAGCGAGCCATGTCGCGACCTGCATCTCGGCGCGTTCGGCGCTGTGGGCTTCGAGCACGCCGGCAAGCGCGAGCCGCTGTGCCTCGATGGCGGTCCCCCCGCGGATGCGGACCGCCGTGGTGGCGACCTGGTCGGCGACGCGTCCGAGCTCCGCTTGGCGTTCGGCCGTGAGCCGGTGACGCCGCGACGAGGCGAAGAGCGCGAAGCCGACGAGCCGCCGCGCGTCGCGGAGCGGAAGGATGAACGGGTGGCCCGCGCGGAACTCGTCGGGGACGCCGGCGGACGCCGGCAGCGCGGTGCCCGAGACGAACGCGCCCGCGCCGCCGCCGAGACCGCGCAGCACCTCGACGGCCTCGCCCGACGCACGGAAACGCGCGCGCCGTTCGGGGTCGATGGCATTGGCCTCGATCGCGTTGAGCGTGCCGATGCCGCGGTCGTCGAACAGCAGCGACGCCGGCGTGCCCTGCGGCAGGTCGAGCGCGCGCTCCGCGTACGCGAAGAGCATGCGCGCGAGCTCCGCGTACGAGCTCGCGGCGGTGATCGTCGCGATCGAGGCGTACGCGGATTCCGTCCGCCGCTGGAACCGCCGGTACTGCGCGCCGAAGGCGCCCGCGAGCGCGGCGACCGCGGCATACAGCGCGCCCCACGCGAGACCGGCGGCGACATCCTGGATCCCCGCCCCCGGTCGCAGCACGCCGATCTCCACGACGATCGCCGTGCCCATCGCGGCCAGATAGAGCAGGTACGCCTGCCGGAGCACGACGGCGCCGAACGCGATCGGCCACAGCAGCACGGCCGGCGCGAGGGGATCGAACCGCGAGAAGAGCGCGACCACGAGGGCGAACGCGAAGAACTCGGCGATCGTCCCGACGGTCGCGGCGACCTGACGGCGCGCGCGTCGAGACGCGAGCTCCTCGAGGGACGCCGCCAGCGCGAGCGCCACGCCGATCACCAGAGCCCGTGACGGGATCTCCGACGACGCGAGCTCCGTCTGATAGGCGATCCCGACGAACACGAGGACCGCGATGGCGAGCGCGACCCGCGCTCGGAGATGGAGCGCCGCGAAGGCACGCTCGGCCTGGGTCATCGGTCCCCTCTCACGCGCGTTCGTACTAATACAAGGAGTGACCGTGCCGAGCGCAAGCCCGTCTTTTGGGCCATCCGCGCGCGGTCGGACGGGCCGAGGACCCTAGAATGCGGGCGCGTGGCAATTCGAGTGCTTTTGGTCGACGACCACGAGCTCGTGAGGCAAGGGATCGCGGCGATGCTGGCCAAGGCCGACGACCTCCAGATCGTCGGCGAGGCCCGCACCGGCCGCGAGGCGGTCGAATATGCCCGGCGCGAGCTGCCCGACGTGATCCTCATGGATGTGCGCATGCCGGACATGGACGGCCTCGAGGCGACGAAGAAGATCAAGGAAGAGCGGCCGCGGACGGCGGTGGTGATGCTCACGATGCACGAGAACCCGGCCTACCTGCGCGAGGCCGTCCGCGCGGGCGCCGCCGGCTACCTGCTGAAGGACGTGTCGCGCGAGGAGCTGGTCGATGCGATCCGCCAGGTCGCGACGGGCGGCGCATTCATCGAGTCGCAGATGCTGAAGGGCATGCTGAGCGAGATGAAGCCGCAGGGCCCGGTGCCCGCGGCGGCGCGCAACCTCACGAAGCGCGAGCGGGAGATCCTGTCGCTCGTCGCCGAGGGCATGAGCAACCGCGAGATCGCCGAGCGGCTCGTGCTGTCGCCCGAGACGGTCAAGAGCCACGTCGCGGCGATCCTCGAGAAGCTGGGCGTGTCCGACCGCACGCAGGCCGCGATCTACGCCGTGCGCAACGGCCTGGTCGAGGGGATGACCGCCTAGGCGGTCAGTGTCCGACCAGGATCTCCTCCGCGGTCTCGAGCGCGCGACGTGGCGCGTCGGGGCGACGACGAACGACGACGACCTCTTCGCGCTCATCCTGGAAGCCGCGGCGGACATCGGCTACACGTCGGCCTCGCTCATGGTCTACGACCGCGAGCACGACGCGCTCGTCGTGCGCGCGTCGAAAGGCGCCGAGCTCGTCGGCACCAAGGTCCCGGCCGGACCGGCGATCTCGTGGCGGGCGATGGAGCGGCGCCAGCCGGTCGTGGTGAAGGGCCCCGCCGGTCCGGACCTGCCGCACACCTACACGAAGGATGTCCCGTACGCGATCGTGCTGCCGCTCCTGGTCGGCACGAAGACCCTTGGCGTTCTGAATGTGAACCGCGAAGGCGAGCCCAGCGAGTCCCAGGTCGGCTACCTGCGCATCCTCGCGTACCAGGCGGCCTTCGCGATCGAGCGGGCCGGTCTCTACCACGACCTGCAGCTCTTCGCGGGCCAGGCGCTGTCGCAGGAAGAAGAGTCACGCCGGCACATCGCGCGCGAGCTCCACGACGGTCTCGCTCCGGTGATCGTGTCGGCGTACGGGATCCTCCAGAATCCGGGGAAGACCGAGACCGACGTGAAGCGCGCGACCGACTTCCTGCGCAAGGCGATCCAAGAGACGCGCACGATCATCGGCAGCGTGCGACCGGCGACCCTCGAGGACCTCGGCCTGGCCGGCGCGATCTCGTCGGCCGCCACCGAGGTCGCGGCCGAGGCCGGCTGGGAGATCGAGGAGGACATCGGCGAGATCGGCGCAGTCCGGCCCGATGCCGAAGCCGCGCTGTACCGCGCGACGGTCGAGGCGCTCCTCAACGCGAAGCGCCACGCGGACGCGCGCAAGGTGACCGTGCGGCTCCGCGAGGACGAGGCCTACATCGAGATCGTGATCGCGGACGATGGGCACGGCTTCGCGAGCGAGCAGTGGGGGGAGGCCGCCGCGAAGCCCGGACACTACGGGCTCCTCCACATGCGCGAGCGCATCGGGCTCCTGGGCGGCGTGTGCAAGATCGCGAGCAAGCCGGGCGGGGGCACGACGGTGCGCATCACGGTCCCGCGGGACCGGGTGACCTAGGCCGAGGGCGGCTCCGCCTCCTCGACCAGCATCACCGGGATCCCCTCGCGCACCGGATAGCGGCGGCCACACGCGGTGCAGACCAAGTGCGTCTCGGTCTCCCGCACCGGCGCATGGTCGACCGGGCAGGCCAGGATCTCCAGCAGCTCCGGGGCGATCGGCATCTGACGAACGCTACCGCTCCCGGGCCCGAGGGGCCTCTTGACGGCGATGTCAATATCTGATTGCCATGCTCCGGGACGACGTGCCAGGCACCGCCGAGAACGCCGCCCTCCGCACCAGGCTCATCGTCGAGCCGACGGCGCCGATCCGTGAAACGGTCCTGCCGCTGGCCGATCCCGAGCGAGCGGCCGCGCACGCCGCGGGGTCCGGCATCCCGCCCGAGCTGCTCGCGCGATTCGGCGCGACCGTTCGGCAGACGCACCGGCGCGCCGGGGTCGTCGTGGTCGAGGTCGCCGCCGACCGCCAGGCCGAGCTCGCCGCGGCGCTCAACGCCGCGGGGATCCCCGCACGGCCGCCGCTCCCGATCCAGCCGCTGCTCAACGACAGCGTGCCACTGCTCCACGTGCCGCCGCTCTGGGACGCGGGCCTGCGCGGCGCCGGCGTGCGCATCGCGATCGTCGATACCGGGATCGATGCGACGCATCCCGATGTCGCCGGACGGATCGCCGCGCAGCGCGACTTCAGCGGCACTGGCGACCAGGACGACGTCGGTCACGGCACCCACGTCGCCGGCATCGTCGCCGGATCCGGCGCCGTCTACCGCGGCGTCGCGCCCGAGGCGACGCTCGTGATCGCGAAGGCCCTCGCGAAGGCGGGCGGCAGTGAGGACGCGGTCCTGGCGGCGATGTCCTGGGCCAGCGAACAGGACGTCGCAGCCATGAATCTGTCGCTCGGCGGACCCGGGTCCCCCGCTTCGCCACTCGCCCGCGAGGTGGATGCGCTCGCGGCCGGCGGGATCATCGTGTGCGTCGCGGCCGGCAATGACGGGCCGGCGCGCGGGACGATCAGCTCGCCGGGCGACGCGCGGGGCGCGCTCACGGTCGGTGCCGCCGACAAGACCGGTGCGCTCGCCTTCTATAGCTCGCGCGGTCCGGTGAAGGGCGTGCGCTACCGGAAGCCCGACGTCGTCGCGATCGGTGGAGGCGTCACCCGCGGTGCGACCTGCGCGTACGGGACCGGCATCGCGAGCGCGCGTGCCGCCGTCCTCGCGACGGACCCCTGCGCCGTGCCGCCGCGCTACGTGCGGATGAGCGGCACGTCGATGGCGACGCCGCATGTGACGGGGATCTGCGCGCTGCTCGTCGAGGCGCTCGTCGGGACGGCACCGCGCCGGCGCGCAACGCGCATCCGCCGCGCGCTCATCGCCTCGGCGCACCCGATCGCGGAAGCGACCGGCCAGATGGCGGGAGCCGGACTGGTCGACGCTTCGCGCGCCATCGAGCGACTCGGAGTCCGGCGGCCGGCGCGAACCTAAACGTCTCAGCGACACCTTGTCAGCGGTTGAGCCCTATCTTCGGTCCGATGCAGCAGGCCCGCCGATGAAGATCGCGATCTTCCACCTCGGATTCTTCTACTCCGGTGGTGGAGAGAAGCTCGTTCTCGAGCAAGCCCGGCAGCTCGCTGCCCGGGGACACGACGTTCGGGTGTTCGCTCCGATCGTCGATACCCGGGCGTGCTTCCCGGACCTCATCGCTCAGGTCAACCCGCGACGGCTCCTGCCTCGCATACCGAATCTGTTCGGGGTCGGTGACGGTCTCACCCTTCTCGCCGCATCCATCTTCGCGAAGGCGCTCGTGCGGAATATCGACGCCGACGTGTACCTCGGGGCGAATCAGCCCGGAGCGTGGCTGGCGC
>Ga0070730_10004035_pt1 | contig 13011 bp, 11 predicted proteins | sample Coa_R1_3_FD_66447 | JGI IMG/M metagenome (GOLD analysis project Ga0070730, IMG submission 66447) | Surface soil microbial communities from Centralia Pennsylvania, which are recovering from an underground coalmine fire - Coalmine... | ecosystem: Environmental > Terrestrial > Soil > Unclassified ...
TTGGCCGCTCCGCGGCACATCTTAGCACAGCATAGATATCAGCAGGATAGTTGGGGTCAAAAAAATTGACAACTTTCATTCAACACTAACCATCGCAAGCCCTTTCCCCAGAAATTAGTCCAGCATAAAACGAGGGCGTCTCCTTTAATTTTGCCAAGAGGAATTCCTGGCCAAAGCTGCTTGGAGAAGTTTTCAAACCATTCTGGGGATTGTTACGGTAAACACTACCCCGCGCCCGGGGTTGTTCGCGACTTCGACCGTTCCGCCATGTGCCTCCACGATGCGTTTGCAGATGCTGAGGCCCAAACCGTAACCGCCGGTTTTTTTGGAGCGTGACGGATCAATGCGAAAAAACGGCTCGAAGATATTCGTTAAATCTTCTGGAGGAATGCCGCAACCATCGTCCTGGACTCGGATCACAATATTCCGCTGGTCTTCACGTATAGACATATCAACAGGCCGGCTCTCTGGGAAGGAATACTTGAAGGCATTCTCGAGCAGGTTGCGCAAAACCACACGAATCTTGTCGCCATCGAGACTCGCGATAATTGATTGCGAATGAGCCACCAACAGAATTCCAGGGGGTCGATTCTCGAATGTGTGCACCGTCTCCTGCAGAATCGGGACCAGGTCCTGTTTCTGCCTGCTTATGCCCCCGGGAGTACGTAGCCGCTCTAATTCGAGCAGTTCGGAGATCATAGTCTCCATTTCTTCGATGTCGGAAGCCAAGCCGGCCTTGTTTTCGTCCTCGGGCAACAGGGCCAGCGCTACTTTCACGCGTGTCAAGGGCGACCGCAGTTCGTGGCTGACATCGAGGAGAAGCTGATCCTTGGCCTTCATCATCTCTTTGACCTCGCGAACCATGCGGTTGAACGCCGAGGTCAAAAGGCCGAGTTCATCGTGTGTGAAGACCGGCAGGACAATGTCGAGCTGCCCATGGCTCAAACGCGCGACTCCTTCACTTAGTGAGTGAACGGGACGCAGCAGGCGCTTTTGGAACCAATAGGTCACCAGCACTACCGCGAGAATCAGCAGAAGCAGCATCCAGAGCAGTTTGATGTGGGTAGTGTGGATCTGGGACCTTGCATCCCAGGCCAAGAGATATGTTGCACCGCCCGGCGCAGCTTCCAGAAGGTAACGGCGGCCCGGTGAAGAGTGCGCTTTCCCGCTGCGAATCTGCTCGCGGGTTGGCAGGGACTCAGAGGTCGTCCAGGAGTCGTCGGGGCCTTCGTAACGAATATCGATGCCGGCTCGCTCTCGAATGCTCTTTGCCAATTCGCGATCCGGGTGGCCGGACGCAAGCACATGCGCATATTCCTGGGCAGTTTGCTCCGGTGTAAAGAAGGTGGCTGGAAAAACCAGGAGCGCGAAGAAAGAGGTCACCATGATCAGCAAAACGACAGTCATGGCAAGCATGATGGCCAGTAGCTTGGAGAAAATGGAAGGGCTCCATCGCACCGTCCAGAGATGCTCACTCAACACTGCCTCCAATGAAGAGGTAGCCCGCGCCACGGACCGTCCGGATGTAAGCAGGATGCTTGGGATCATCGCCCAGCTTCTGGCGTAGCCGGCTGATCAAAACATCGATCGAACGGTCATACGCTTCCCAGTCAATGCCGCGGGTCTCATTGATAATCCAGTCGCGGCTGAGCACACGCTTTCGATTCCTCACGAGCACAGCGAGCAGTTCGAACTCGGCATTCGTCAGACCCAGTTCGCGTCCATCCATGTGCGCAGCGCGGGTCGCCCAATTCACTTCCAGAGCGCCGATCCGAAACTTCTCCTCTCCGGGGCTGCTCGAGACGCGGCGCAGTACGGCCTGCATGCGAGCCACCAGTTCACGGGGTTCAAATGGTTTGGGAAGGTAATCGTCGGCGCCCAGCTCAAGCCCGATGATTCGATCGGCAACGCCTTCCCGGGCGGTCAGCATGACGATGGGGACCCGACTTGACTCTCGGATGCTGCGACACAGAGTCAGACCGTCAATCTCGGGGAGCATGACGTCAAGAATCACAATATCGGGGGGATCAACTTTGAGCTCGCGCAAGCCCTGTTTCGGATGGGTTACGGCACGGACCGAGAAGCCAAACCTGCCAAGGTAGGTTGTCAACAGAGCGTTCAGGCGCTCGTCGTCGTCGATCAGAAGCACTCTCGTTTGGGCCGGCACGGGGTCGATTCTCTCTCTAACCTTACTCTGTGCGCAAGGCCTGAATGGGGAGCAGCAAGGAAGCCTTGTGGGCAGGATAAGCGCCGAATATGAGTCCGCTGGTGCACACCACCGCGAGTGTACCGAGGGCCAATTCAGGTGAAATGCTGGTTTTCCAAGTCGTCGTTCTGGAGATGATGACGCACGCACTCGTACCCACCGCGATGCCTGCAATCCACCCGGCTGCCGCGATGCAGCTTGCCTCCAGGAGGAACTGAACAAGAATGTCTCGGGGCTTGGCACCAATCGCCATCCGCAGTCCGACTTCCGCTGTCCTCTCCTTCACCGACATCAGCATGAGCGCCAGGATACCCGCGCCGCCGACCACGAGCGAAGCCGCCGCTAATCCGGTCGCCAGCAGCGTAAGTGATTCGGCGAGTTGCTTACGCACAGCGAGGACCTTGGTCTTGTCCTGAATAGAGAAGTCGTCGGCCATGTCCGCCCGGTCAATCCGGTGCCGATTGCGGAGTAATTCGGCCAGCTCGGTGCGGACTTTGTCCATGTTCGATACATCGTTTACGCTAATGAAAATCGGGTTCAGCCACGTGGAATTGAATACTCGTCTCAGGGCCGTGCTGATGGGTATGATAACCCGGTCATCTTCATCAGACCCGTCAGCCAGAACGCCTTTGGCGTCAAGGACGCCAATAACCTCAAACGGAATATTGCGAACGCGGATCTGTTGTCCAATCGCTTTTTGACCACCGAAAAGAACGTCGTTAACCCGCGCACCAAGGACAGCGACCCGCCTGGCGCCAAGGTCGTCATCGGCAGAGAGGAAACGCCCGAGATGGAGGTGGAACCCGCTTGTATCCATGTAAGGAGGCGTTGTTCCAAGGAGGACGGCCGTCATTGCGTGGCCCTCGGCTTTGACCGTTGCCGAGTTTTCGAACCCAGGAGCCGCGGCCCACACATGAGGGAGCTCAGCGATGGCTCGGTAGTCGTCGAGGCTCAAAGTGCTGACAACGCCTTTCAGCTTTGGCCGGATGGGTGAGTTCCTAACCTGTACGGGCCTTACCACCAGCAGGTTGGTCCCAATGCGCTCGGTTTGGCGAAGCACTTCCTCTTTGGCGCCCTCGCCGATCGCTCCGGTTACGACAACTGCCACTACTCCAGCCGCCGCGCTAGAGACCGCAAGAACCGTTCTCACCTTATGGGCGAACAGGCCTCGCATGGAGACGCGAAGTGCACGGAACACTCTCATCGAAGCGCTTCTGCAGGCTGTAGGCGCGCGGCCCGGACAGCCGGTAGAACTCCTGCGATTACGCCCACCACTGCGGATGCGACAATTCCCAGAAGGGCAGCCATCCAAGGATCCACGTTACCGAGGTGCATCTGCTTTGCACTGAATAACGCCACAAGGAAACCAACTGTGATTCCTCCCAGGCCTCCTGCCACTATAGTAATCGCCGTTTCCATCAGGAACTGCAAGCGGATGTCCTCCGCCCTCGCTCCTATGGCCCGCCTCAGCCCGATCTCCGCTACTCTTTCATTCACTGAAGCGAGCATCAAGGTAGCGGAAACGATTCCACCCACCAACAAAGCAATCGCGGCAACCAGTGGTAAGTAAACAAACATGACGCGTTGAACTTTACCCACCATGCGACGAACCTCCGTGGGAGTGATAATCGTCAATCCGTCAGGTTGTCCGGGGGAAAGGCCATGGCGTTCGCGCAGAATCTTGCGAATCTGCACCTTTATCGCGTCAGAGGATGCTGGGTCCTTCAGCAGTAGCTTTGCTCCCGAGATGGTATCCTCGTGCGCGAGCCGGTGCATGAGCGTGGTAATGGGCACAATAACCTCGTTATCGCGATCCATCCCATGAGGATCCGTACCCCACGACTCGAGGACCCCAATCACCTTAAATGGCACTGCGCCGATCTGAATATCCGCTCCGACCGGATCGTCGTTCCCGAACAGCTCTTTCGCTACCGTTGGGCCGACGATGGCAACCCGGGCCAAGCTGGCTACAGCCGTTTCGTCGAAGCTATCACCGCGCGAAGCCGATCGGTTCCAGACTTGCTGCCAGCGTTCGGATTCACCAAAGATCTGGGCGTTATCTGTGGCATCCCCATGACGAATCGATGTGGTAAGCGTCTGCATGGGGTCCCAATCCTCGATGCCAGGCACTTCCTTGGCGATGGCAGCGATGTCATCAATCTTCAGGCGCGTTCCGGCTCCGCGAGGCCCACCCACGTCCTCACCTCCGCCAACACGAATTACGATGCCGGAGTCGCCGAACATTTGCGTCACCATCTCCAGAACCTTTCGCTCGGCGGATTGGCCCGCAGATACCACAAAGGTCAAGGCAGCGACCCCAATAAAACTCCCCAGCATCATGAAACTTGTGCGCAACTTATATCGCTTCATCATTCTCATGCTGTGGCTGGCCAATCGTATGGCTTTCATTGGGCCTCCTGCATGACAACCCTGGTTTCAGTCACTCGATCATCGCTGGCCTTGCTACCCCGCTCGAGCTTGACTATGCGTCCCGCATAGCTCGCGATCTCCCGGTCATGGGTGATCAGCACGATCGTGCGGCCGGCCCGATTGAGAGATTGAAACATCGAGACAACTTCGAGCGCGGATTGGCGATCGAGGTTGCCTGTTGGTTCGTCGGCCAGTAACAAATCCGGCTCATTCACTAGAGCACGAGCGATCGCGACTCTCTGTTGCTGGCCGCCCGAGAGCTCAGACGGACGATGGCGGATCCGATCCGCGAGGTTGACTGCCTCGAGGGCCCTCCGGCTCATGTCTCTGATCGATTTCCGGTCTGAGTAGAGCAGGGGCAATTCTACGTTTTCCAGCGCAGTAGTCCTGGGCAGGAGATGAAAAGACTGAAAGACAAATCCTATTTTCTTGTTGCGCATCTCTGCTTGGCGGTTGCCGTCCAGAGTCGTAACATCCTGCCCGCCCAGGAAATAACGCCCTCGGCTAGGCAGGTCCAGGAGACCGATGATATTCATCAACGTCGATTTGCCTGAGCCCGAGGTACCGACGATGGCTACAAACTCACCGCGCTCGATCTGAAGCGAAACATCGATGAGCGCCTCTACTGGTTCGCCGCTCGGGCGTTGATAGGTCTTGCCTATGTTTTGCAGCTCAATCATCCACGCTTCTCCCTTCACGGTTTCTCAATCCCCTCAACCAGCACCTCATCGTTTTCCTGGAGACCGCCAGTAATTTCCCAGTAGCTGTCGTCCCGCATGCCGGTTGTTATCCATCGTTTCTCGACCTGATTGGCATTCCGCAACATGACGAACCGCCGCTTCCCATCGCGATGAATTGCACGAGTGGGCAACACCAGCACATTCTGGCGCTGGTCGATCGCAATCTTGACGGTGGTCGTCATTTGCGGCCGCAGAAAGCGATCCCGCGGCGCCTGAAAATGAACGACCACCACATAGTCCACAATGTTGTCGCGAATCTGCGCCTGCGGATAGATTGAGGTCACCTTTCCGCTGAACTCCTCGTCGCCGTAGGTATCGACCGTGAAAGAGGCTTTTTCTCCGACATGAAGTCTTCCAATATCGGTTTCATCTACGTACGCCCAAACCTCCAGCCGGGCAAGGTCCAGCAGTGTAACAAAAGTCGGCGTGGAAAAACTGGAGGCGACAGTCTCGCCTTCCTGGGTCGACACGGACTCAACGGTGCCGGCGACGGGCGCAAAGATCTTGGTGTACTCAAGTTGCGTTCTGGCGTCCGCCAGATTGGCAACGGCCTGCTTGTATTGTTGTTCAGAGACATCGTAGCTCTGTTGCGCCAATTCCAGTTCACTCCGCGAAATTACCTGAGCGGAATTCAGTTGCTGTTTTCGCCGAAGATCCGTCAGCGAATAACTTAGATTTGCGCGTGCCAGTCCCACCGCTGCTTCCGCTGCGTCTCGCCGCGCTACAAGCCCGCGTGAATCGAGTTCGGCGAGCAGTTTTCCCTTATCCACCCTATCGCCGATTCGCACAAAAAGGCGAGACACAACACCCGACGCGCTTGAACCTACACGCACCTCCGCACCCACCATGGGCATGACAATACCTGGCGCTTTTACCACCGAACCAATATCCCGCCGCTCGACGCGAAGCACTTCAGCACCGGGATGATCCTTCTCCGCTGTTCGCGTCGCTACTCGCTTTATCATCGCGAACGTAAGGGCAGCAGCCAGAAGGACCGCTGCATATAATGAGAGTTTTTTCACGTTTCGTTCCCTCGTCCTCGGCAACCGGTTAACTTCCTTCAAAACGGCCCTTGTATGCTCTTAATTCATCATCTTTTCACCATTATGTATGGAATGTAATGATATGTAACAGCGCGTGCGGAATCGCAAGTTCTTGCAAAGATTGGATATTCTGCTCGGGGACGCCGGAACTATCAATTCGTGGAACGAATCGGCAGAACTCCGATGGCAATCGTTAAGGCCCTCATTGACCAACTGCTGGCAGAGCCGATTCACCGACTTTGTCTTGACAATAATCAAACATGTATAGTAGATTCCATAACGTCTGTAGTAGGCCGCAGATGCCTATGACGTTGCCTCGACTATCGAAGCTGGAACTGCAGATCATGGAAGCCCTCTGGAACCGGGACGCCGCTTCTATCCGCGAGATTCAGGAAACGTTTCCCGACCGTGATCGGCCGGCTTACACCACAGTCCAAACCACTGTCTATCGCATGGAGAAAAAGAAAGTATTGCGCCGCGTGAAGAAGATCAGCAACGCCCACATCTTCGAGGCCGTGATCTCCCGCCATGCGGCGCAACGCAGGCTGATCGACGATCTGCTGAGCTTGTTCGGCGGCCGTACACAAGCGGTCATGACCCACCTGATCGAGTCAGGCAGGCTGACGCTCGATGATGTGCGCGAATCCGAAAAGGCGCTGCGGCGATTGACAAAGAAAGAAGGACCGCGATGATCCGCACTCGCCGGGATCAAAATCGAAGGCGTTGCCTGGACCAAAGTGAGCGACCCGGGCCTCGTAAATACTACGTGAGTCTTTACGCCGGGATACTTTCACGGCGGTAGCAGGCTTTCAAATTTCATCCTGAGGAGACATGCATCTGCTCGCACCCTGATTTGATTGGGACTCAATCGCCAAGATCTCTGTTAACATGTACCGCGAAGAGATGTGGCATGCAGGCAGAAACTGCCCAATCAATGTGTAAGAAAAATGTAGGAAAGATTTGCCTTTTCTGCCAATTGTGCCACTGTTGCGTATTGCAAGATCAATAACTTACACAGAATCAATACGGCGCGGGAGTTCAAATCCACCCTCCGCAACGACGATTCTCGATCAATTATTCCCAGTCTCCCCGCAACCATCCGGATTGACATCGTCGGAGTCCACGCAATCGGATCATCCTATGCGGCAGGATCACCGATGCGCCCAGCGGCGGCAACACGCGCCTCGTACTTCCCTGACCACAATCTCTCGAAAAAGTGCGCAGGTTTGTTGAGATCATTGTGTCCTGAGTGTCGGGCATATCAATGGGGAAACAAAAGGAATGAATGCCAGGAGTCTTGTCAGTCGATCTCGCGTGTGATGCCAGCAATATCGGCTTGTGTGTTTTTCTTATATAAAATACCGTTATCGGTTTTCGATATGGAACATTGGTCCATCCTTTTCGGGCTCGTTTGCGGATGTTTATCCACGGTAGAAAATGAGCAGCCGTTCAGACTGCAAGGACAACCGCTCCCTCAACCGGAACAATCCGGCGCAGCAAATACGAGATAAACATAGCAGTGTGGCTGGCAACAACAGCTGGCAACATTTCAATTGTTTTTGCTCTGTTTTCCGCTATTATCATGGATGTTCGGCAAGAGTCATTTGGAATACTGGAGCCGGACTAAATCTTAGAAAAGAGAGGAGCTTACAGATACGCTCCAGCCACTCTAGGAATACTCAGGAACTGACGTTCATCTGCCTCTGGATCAGCATATCGGGGTTCGAATCCCTGGGGGGCAGCCAATTGACCTTTCAGCTTCCTAGTTTTTGCGCGACATTTAAGAACTCCTCTTCTAGCTTCCCGCTCTCCGTTATGCGCACGTATGTGCCATAAATTGTGACTTTGTTGAGAACGCTGTCGAGAGTGTCAATCCAGCTACTTTCCCACCCGCCGAATCTTGTCAGTGCCCGACCTTATGGCGACAAGCGCAGAAATGTTTACGCCCGATTAATGTTTGGTGAAAAGATGCCGGGGTATGCCCAAAGTTATTGATTTGCAGCCATCAAACTGGTTAGGGTTAGTGCATCAGAAGTTGTGCAGCTCCCATTGAGCTGTACAGATTGACTAAAGGAGTAACCCCAGCCGATGGCGCATATTTTTGCTGGATTGGCGCGGCTTTCATCGAGGGCAGACTTGCCGGTCCAAGTTGCCGCAGTATGCTACCGCCAGAATGGGTCGTCTGTGGAATTCCTGCTGGTAAGGACTAGCTCAGGCAAATGGACTTTTCCTAAAGGACGCCTGAATCCCAGCATGTCTGCCAGTGAGAGCGCGGCCCGCGAAGCCTGGGAAGAAGCCGGCGCGCGCGGTCAAATCGCCAAAGAACATTTTGGTTCGTACATTGATACCAAGCGCATCCTGGGTCATGACTCGCACACCAGCGAAGTTCGGATCCTTACCTACCTGCTTGAGGTCTACAATACGGTTGCGCCGGAAGAAACTGGCCGCTATCCCACGTGGTATGAAGCGCGCGAGGCCAAGAAGCGTTTGGCCGAGGGGCGCGCTGCGATCTACGGCAAGCTGATCGCGAACATCGTCGACGCAGCGCTGGAAAATCTGCTAAAGCAGCAAGGAAAAAGATCGAGAGTCCTGGCACGTACGCGAGGACAGAGCCTGGCTCCCATCCGATAAACCGATTTCGCTCTTTCCAACATTCTGCTAATATTCAGGTGCAATTTTGGGCTATTCAGCATTTTGCTTTTGCTGGATACATGAAGGATCAGGCAAAGATGTTTTTGCTGGCGCATAAGTGGATACGGGGTCTGGTTCTCGGATGCATGGTTTTGCTTGCCGGGACAGCTTCATGCTCGTATGACTCATATGACCCTGATCCCTACGACGATGTCCCACCGGTTGTAACCGTAGAGTTCAACTACGTTGTTCCCGGCCAGATAAACATCCGGCGTCCCCAGAACCAGAATAAGCGTCCGATCAGAATCGATTCAGCAAGCAAAGCGCGACAGATGCCATTTTCTGAAGTGGCCGGACTGTACGAATCGCTGGTTGTATCTCCTCTTCTCCATGGCTCGCCTCAATGGGCCATTCCACTGAGACGCTAGAATAGCTCTTCCCGGACTCTGACGCGAATAGCCGCAATTCCACGGATGGCGGCGCATAAAAATCGCGACAGCAAACGCTCCAAACCAATTTGAATTGTGCATGACGGCCAGACCATGTTCGGGCTGGAATGTTGGCCATCCACAAAATGAGCGTTTGAGATTTGCGCACAAGAAATTACGCTTCGCGTCTTTTTGATCTCTATACCGTCCCATGAGGCGGTAAGAGCGCCGGAAATCGGGCTTCCGGCAAAAAAGTCGGGCACCGGCACTGGTAGCCGGCTGGGCACCGCGCATCAGCCAAAAACCATGTTTCGGTGTCCGACTTTTTTATTCGGAACGAGCGACACACTTTAATGCACGCATGGATCCGTTGCGGCATGACCGCGCAGTCCTTACTACCTATGCTCACATCGGGTTAAACACTAAGAACTGTGCCGCACCTACGGTGCTCCTGTTCTTCTCTATCGTTCCCAGCGCTTACGCCTTCAGCGCGCAAAGCGCGCCTCGGGCCGCGCTGGGCTAACTTGTCGTCGCGTCTAACGGCGCTTGGATTCTCGCGAGTGACGCATCTTCATCTCCCTTGTGGTTGATGTTTTGGACTTTCAACCGGAATCTTGCTCGGCAATGCAGCACTGAAGCCGGGAGCCGCTGTGCCACATGAGTTTGGCCAGGGCCATTGTCCTTTTTCGCCATTGAATTGTAGGCGAATAAAAGGTAGAATGAGGGCCGCTCTTGGCCCTTGGCTATTGGCTTTTGGCCAACCCCAAGAACAAAACCTACATACTGGACGGTGAAAGGACAAAAAACAGCAGATTTAGCGCGATTCGGGGCCAGTTTGACGCGATTGGGAGGTGGTTTGAGGCGAAATTTCTAGGGTCGAATGGAATAAGTCTTTTGGAATCATAGTTGAGGCCATGGGGGTGGGGTAGGCCGCGCGCAGCGCAGCTCAGATCGCCGGAATCGCACGTAATCGCCGACATCGCGCGTGATCGGGAAAGCGGGAAAAGTGATTGAGCAACGACACAGAAACGGTGATCCAACGGCTGCCAGAATTCCGGAGGCACGGTACGCCTATTATCGGCGGTGCCAGGTGTTCCGCAAGGGTGGTGCGCAGTGCAAAGCGCCGGCAGAGAAAGGGTCGCACATTTGCCATGCCCATGCCGGGCAGCTGGCGACAGCGGCACGCCGGGAGCGGGAACGCCGCGCGGTGCTGGAAGAGGCGGTGGCGCAAATGCGCAGACGGGGCAAGCCGGAGTGCGAGATAGCCGACCTGTTCACGGATTTTAAGGGCATCAATGTGACTCTGGCGGTGATGGCGCAGGCGCTGATCGATGGCAGGGTCGATTGCAAGAGCGCAGGCAGGCTGGTGGTGCAGTTGCAGATTGTGTCGAAGCTGTTGTGGATTCTTCACCGCAAAGGGAAAGGCCGCAAAGAAAATCATATCTTGCCACAGATTTGCGCAGATGATCGCAGATTGGGCAAAGAAGAAGCTTCAACCACAAAGAACACTAAGGAACACGAAGGGCGCAAAACCTTACCACGGATTAACACTGATGACACTGATCTGAAAGAGTCGACGGAGGAGCCAAATCTCACCACGGAGATTTGCGCTGATGATCGCAGATTTGGGCAAAGAAAAAGCTTCAACCACAAAGGACACCCGTTCGACTTCCCTTTCGCAAGCTCAGTGTCGCTTAGGGCAGGCTGCGGAGCACGAGGGGCACAAACCGTTACCACTGATTAACACTGATTACACTGATCTGAAAGAGTCAGCGGAGGAGCCAAATCTCACCACGGAGGGATGGAGACGCGAAGAAACACCAAACAATGGAAGGAATTCAGCCGCGAATGAACGTGAAGAAAGGCGAATTGCATTCGTTGAGGTGGTGCGTGGATTCGCGGACAACCGCGGATGGGCGCATGCGCCGCCGGAATTGTTGAGAGCGGCCTGAGTTTGTGCGTTTTACAGGTTTCCGGACCAGATGTTCCCGGCTGATACCAGCCGGGAGAGGGCGGATCTTTGACAATCGGATCTTTGACAATTTGATGCCGGCTTAGTGTGCGAGTCCCACAGCGAAGGGCGGCCGTGCTACAGGAGATTAGGTGTCCTGACGATTGAGGATATTCCGTGAAAAGTCCAAAAAGTTAGAAACCTTTTTTGACAGCCACCGTATATATCTCCCAGATGGATTAGTGTTGGCTCAAGTGGCTGGCTTTCATCGCTCATCGTCTTTTTGAATGGCCAGGAAAATCAAGCGCGAGTTAAAACCAAAGGGAAAAAATCGGATGCAGCTTCTGGAAGACGTTCGTTACGCATTGCGGCAGTTCAGGAAGGCTCCGGGCTTTACGGGAACAGCCATTTTGACGCTGGCGCTTGGCATTGGCGCGACAACCTCAATCTTTACGCTGGTACATGCGGTGCTGCTGAAATCGCTCCCAGTGGCAAAGCCTGGTGAACTGGTGCGCGTGGGCAATGAGGAAAACTGCTGCATTAACGGCGGGCTACAGGATAACTGGTCCCTTTTCTCCTTTGAGCAGTACAAGCAGTTCAAGGAACACACCCCGGGCTTCAAGGAATTGGCGGCCATGCAGTCTGGGAACAGCCTGATGGGAGTACGCTGGGGCGCGAGCAACAAGCCATCCGAATCGTTCCGGGGAGAATTCGTCTCCGGCAACTATTTTTCGACCTTTGGAATTCCCGCCTATGCCGGCCGGATGCTTTCCCCGCAGGACGACACCAAAGGCGCTCCGACCGTGGCCGTGATGAGCTTCCGTACCTGGCAAGAAAAATTCGGTGGCGACCGGTCGATTGTGGGCTCTGGATTTGTCATTAATGCGCAGCCAGTAACGGTGGTGGGCATTGCGCCCCCCGGTTTCTTTGGCGACAGGGTGCAGAGCAATCCGCCGTCATTCTGGCTTCCGCTGAATGCCGAGCCCGTAATCGAACCGGCCGTCGGCGTGCTGAATGATGCCGCGTTGGATTGGCTCGACCTGATAGGACGCACTACCCCCGGAGCGGACACAAAAGCCATGGAAGCGCAGATGCAGGTGGAGCTGCGGCAATTTCTGCTGAGCCCGGAAAGCAAGGTGGAAGACCGTTCCAAACCTCTGGTGGCGAAGCAGACGCTGCATTTCTCTCCCGGCGGGGGCGGCGTGCAGAGGATGCGAGACGAATACCAGGACGGGCTGCACCTGCTGATGTGGATTTCAGCTTTCGTGCTGTTGATTGCCTGCGCCAACCTGGCAAACCTGATGCTGGTGCGGGCGACCGCGCGCAAGCAGCAGATTACAGTCCGCTCCGCGCTGGGCGCTCCACGCAGCACGCTGGTGCGCCAGGCCCTGACGGAAAGCGTTGTGCTGGCGCTGATGGGCGGCGCCGTCGGGATTGCACTGGCTTTCGCCGGCACACGTACGATTTTGCGTCTGGCCTTTGCCAACGACTATGTGCCGATCCAGGCTACGCCGTCGCTGCCAGTGCTGGCCTTTGCTTTTGCCACCTCGGTCTTGACCGGCATCCTGTTTGGAATCGCGCC
>Ga0070730_10004036_pt1 | contig 13011 bp, 16 predicted proteins | sample Coa_R1_3_FD_66447 | JGI IMG/M metagenome (GOLD analysis project Ga0070730, IMG submission 66447) | Surface soil microbial communities from Centralia Pennsylvania, which are recovering from an underground coalmine fire - Coalmine... | ecosystem: Environmental > Terrestrial > Soil > Unclassified ...
TCAGAACGGAACTTCATCCCAGGACTACATCCAGCTTTGGCACGGAGACGCCAATCTCCTGCGCGAGAGCTTGGAAGCCGTTCAACAAACCGCTGCCGTCATCCTCGGGGGTATTGCCCCCGAGCCCGCGGCACTCGCGGCAGCCGCATAACACGCCAACACCCACCGTTTGGTTTTTATGCCCGACGTGTGCGCTGAGTCCACGAACACCTAACCAAAGACATATGAGAGGAGAAAAGATCATGCCGAGTACGCAAAATGCAGTCAACAACCATGAATATCGCAGCGTTCCTATCACCGCGCTTGCGGAGTCACCAACCAATCCCCGCAAACGCTTTGATGCCAAGAGCCTCGAAGAACTCGCCGCTTATGTGCCTGGGCACATAAGCGGCCTTTTGTGCCGTCTGCCATTTTGTGGCCGAGTACGCCAAAGGGCACACTGGACCTGATGTAGCCCGCTCCTAATGGCACATAACGGTTCATAGCCGAGACTTGACCTGCGCCGCCTCGGGGGAGAACGTGTCGAGGCTGTCAGGCTCCGCTCAACCTCAGCTTCGCCCTGAATGGAGGACCAGCACAATGGAGCTTCGAACAGTCACCGGCCGAAAGATCGTTACCGAACGTCGTTCCGGAGCAACGGCGCACTGACGCGACTCATTCACTCATATCGGAGGGCGCGGATGGGATCAATTCGCGATGCCCGGCGGGCAGGAACCGCCGCTGCAATGATCGACACTGTAAGCAAAAGAAACGTTGTGCAGGAGGCCGTGAGTGGATCAGCAGCGCTGAGACCGTATAACGTGGAACCAATAAAGCGCACCATCACAACTGCTGCGCCTAATCCCACCAGTATTCCCGCCAGCGTTAGCCCGATAGATTCAACGAGGACGGCAGTCAGCACCGAAGTCGGCTGCTGCCCCAAAGCGATCCTCAATCCAATCTCACTCGTTCGCGTACTCACGGTATATGACATGATTCCGTAGATCCCGATGCTGGCCAACACAAGCGCCAACACGCTAAAAGCACAGGCTAAATCGGCGAGTGTCTGCTCATCCGCAAGCGTGGCGCGAATCTGCTCCTTCATGGTCCGCACATCGATGAGCGGAAGATCCCGGTCGAGCGACTGCACCGCCTTCCGCACGCTTTGGAGGACTGCCGCTGGATCGGATGCCGTACGAAGCTCCACGACCATCCTGCCCGAAATCGACCGCTGCTGATACGGAACGTAGAATGTCGGTGGCGTCTCACTGCGCAAGTCTGCGTAGCGCGTATCGGCCGCAACTCCAACGATCTGGATCGGGCCTTCTCCATCCTCCGCATCTGCTTCAAAGGTCCGGCCTACCGGATTTTCGCCCGGAAAGTACTTGAGTGCGAGCGTTCGGTTGACGATGGCAACATTCGGCGAGGCCTCGGTGTCGTGGATAGTAAATGCGCGTCCTTGGAGCATTGGAATCCCGAGAGTCTGAAAGAAATCGCTGCCTACGGCATTCGTCTGAACACGATCTTTATCTTTTTCAACCGGACGGCCGAATACGTGAAATGTGGATCCCGAATGTCCATCGCCGATGATCGCAATGTTGCTCATCGTCACGGAGAGCACTCCTGGTACCTCCGCCAGTTCCTGTTCCAAGCGCTTGTAAAGCGTAATCATTTGTGCGTTGCTATACCGTGATCGGGGCGGATTGAGGTGGAAGAGAAGCATGCGATCCGCTTCAAAGCCCATTGAGACGTGGTTGAGATTGAACAGTGTGCGCGCGAAAAGCCCTGCGCCTACAAGCAAAATGGCGGAGAGTGCGATCTGCCCAAGCACCAATGCTTTGTCGAGCAACAAACGCTGCCGGTTCGCAGTCGCTCCTCCAGACTCCCGAAAATTTGTAGTTTTGTCAGAACGCGTCGACTGCCATGCGGGCGCCATGCCAAAGAGCACACCCGTAGCAAGCGAGAGAGCCAGGGTGAAAATCAACACGCGCCAGTCGAGATCCACTGATGCAATTACGGGACGCGAAGCTCCTTCCAACAGTTTTGGAATCGCGTTTCGGAGGAGATAACCAAGCAACAAGCCTGCGATACCGCCCAACGCAGAAAGCAGAATGCTTTCCGTAAGGATCTGGCGGATAATGCCAGCTCGGCTTGCACCGAGTGCAAACCGTGTAGTCATCTCTCGGCGTCTGCTTGCCGACCGCGCCATGAGAAGGTTCGCCAGGTTTACGCACGCAAGCAAAAGGATCAATCCGGCAAGCCCCAAAAGTACGTACGAAAGCCGCGAGTATGCGCCGCGCAAAGAATCGACTCCTCGCGAGCCGGGCTCCAGTCTTAAATGGAACCGATCGATGTCCGAGGTGTGCGTAAGGACCGGCATTGCGACTTGGCGCAGTACTGCGTCGAGCTCAGCCTGAACACGCGGCTCAGGTACATCTGTTCGTAATCGAACCAGAACCTGAACCCACCACGACTGCGGATTATTCAAAAGCGAAACCGAGCTGTTCTGCGCCCGAGGCACGATAAGCGGTTGCAGCGTGAGCGGTAAAAATATCTGCGAGACGTTACCCAGTTGTAGACCCGCAAAGTGTCCACCGCAAACTCCTACGATGGTGACCGGAACGCCGTTCAAAAATATGTGTTCTCCGATGACAGATTGAGAGCGGGCGAAACGCTGTACCCAGTAACCTTGGGAGATCACAGCTACCGGCTCACTACTCGCACCCGTGTCGTCCTCCAAACCGAGAGTTCGCCCGAGTGCGGTCTTGATGCCCAAAGATTGGAGTCCATTGCCCGTGATCAATTCGCCGTTGATCATGTCCGACTGCCCGTCGACAGTCGCTGTCAACGGAACGTCTTTGAAGGCGATGAAGTCCTGAACGGAATCCTTCTTCGCCCGCAACTCTTCGAATACAGGATAAGAGAACGCGTTGCTGCTCAGTCCACCTGACTCATTCGACCATAAATCTCCCCACACGGGCGGTACCGGTAGCTCGTGGCCACTGACCCATGTCAGCATTCGCAGCTGATTAGGAGCGTCTACGGGCAAGCTGTCGAATAGCACAGCTTTCGCCGCCATGAAGACAGCGGTATTCGCACCAATTCCCAAAGCTAACGAGGTGATACCGACACAAGTCAGAACGGGATTCCGCAGCAATTGCCGAGCGCCAAACCGCAAGTCGCGCCAAAGGATGGTTAGAGTGACAAAAGAGGCTTGCGCATAATGACGTTCGCGTAATGAATCTGAGTTACCGAATTGCCGCCGCGCGGCCGCTCGAGCGTCGCGAGGGTCCATGCCTTGGCGAATGTATCGCTCCGTCAGCATTTGGATATGCACCTGGATCTCATCCTCCAGGTCCTTGGCGGATCTGGCCCAGCCAGAAACTTCGCGTAACTTCGCAACCAAGGTACGGAGCCGCTCGATCATGTTACTTGCTCCCTTCGAGTCGGAGTACCCTCCCGATCACGCCAGAAATGCGTTGCCAGTTCTCCTGTTCAACCGCAAGTCGCTTGATTCCGCTTTTGGTAATCGAGTAAAACCTCGCCCGACGGTTGTTTTCTGAAATGCCCCACTCAGCCGCGATCCAGCCTCGCTGCTGTAATCGCAATAGCGAGGTGTATACCGTTCCCTCGTTCAGGGTCAGAACATCTTGGCTCACCTGTTCGATGCGCCGTGCGATCCCGAATCCATGCTGTGGGCCCAATGCATGAAGCGTTTTCAGAATCATCAGATCTAGAGTGCCTTGCAGAACCTCTGACTTTTCACTACCCATATCGCTCCTTTGGACATTGCAAATAACATATCATATCTCCTTTGCAGCGTCCACAGGAGATTCGATAAGCTTATGGCTGAAATGCAGAGTCGTCACATGACGCCAGCATCTAGGCGGATCATGGACTTCTATCGGAGATTTCCGATGGAGGATTTCGATGCTCGAAGATTATTACGTTTGGCCTTCAACGATCGACAGAGTCCGCGCTAGCTGGCTGGCCCCGCAAATCGAGAGCTACCTGGGATGGTTGGAAGCACACCGGTACTCTCGCCTCATCGTGTACCGCCGATTGCCTCTGCTCTTTCACTTTGCCGAGTTCGCACAGAGGAAAGGCGGCAATGATGTTGTTGCCTGCAAGGCCTATATGAAGGGGTTCGTATTCTGGTGGTTGGAACAACATGGAGCCAAGCAAAGACCGCAGTATGCACATCAGCCATGAGGCGATTGAGTTGTGGCCGGGACTCTTTGGAGCCGAAAATCCCTTCATCCACGTATTCGCCCATGATTTTCCAGCCACGGCGAGATGCGTATTCCCGAAGCTCAGCCAACTGTATTTCTGGATGCTGAACGTTTAGCGTGCTGACTCGTGCATAGAGGGCAACTCGCATGGTTTCTCCGTAAGCGCATTCGGTGAAGGGCGGCACGGTACCTGAGCACGGGAGCTTCCTGCCGAGTGAACAGCCCGTCACAGCAGAGGCACCGACGCAGCCCATCTCGCATAACGAGGAATGGCTTGCCCACCGTGTGATTCATTAGGTAGCGGCCTTCTTCCCAGCCTTGGTCGGCAGCTTCAGTGCCCTCTTGCTGACGCGGTGGGGCAATTTCACAAGCTTGCCGTCGATTCGCACGCCCTTGTGAAAACGGGTCAGCGTCACTCGGAAGGCATGCATCGGGTCGGCGGCTTTGGAATCATAACGACCGATTGCCTTGGCAATTTCCATGCTCGATTTTCCCGCCTTCCACATTTTCAGAACACGACCGTAAGGAAACAGCTTGCGCAGCGGTTCCCGGCTGGGCTTTCTCGCAGCAGCGGTCTCGGCACCGGGTGGGCACGTTTAGAAGATACGGAGCCGAGGGAGTTTTAACTGGGCCAGAAGTTATTGAGGAGACGATACCTTTGAGAAGTGTAACTAGGTTGTTGAAAGCTCCATATACTCGTCCGCACCCACTATTCTCAACACCAACCGCACCGGAATCGGGAATCGCCGTCGCGTAGGATCATGCACGACATCGGGCGTGGAAAGCTGATATTTCTTCCCGCGAGTCCTTAGTTCGCAGCCGCCCGCCGCGAGCACGTTCTTTACCCACTCCGATTGGCTGCTGTAGGTGAGAGCGATGATGAAGCCGTTCGGCGCTCGAAAGACATTTACGGGCGTCCGGTAGATCTTCCCCGATTTCCGACCCACATGCGTGAGAACGCCGAAGCCCGGCAGCCAGCCTGCGAACAGGCTGGTGATCCGGTTCGTGAAAGCTATATTGATCTTCGCGAGCCATCGCTTCCGAAACCGCATCATCAAAACGCCTGAGGCGGCGATGACGATGATTATGATGGCTCCGGCGATCATGGGCTCTTGGTTGTCAACTGCTGACCTGCGCCATCACAGCGGAGGCTCGCTCCACTGACTTTGCCGGAGACAGAGCGACCAGAGCTATGCCGATCACCGCGAACACCGCCGACCCGATCAGTTCTCTGCGAGCGATCATGTTGAGCAATGCTTGGAACGACATTAGCCCTGCGTGCGCAAAACTCGACCACGCAGCGAACGCGATGAGGCTCCGGTGCGCGGACGGATCGCGGGATGCAAGCAGCAAGAAGACGCCAAGGGTGACGTAAAGGCTCATCATCATCGCAAGCGCGGGGTCTTGCTTCATCATCAGAATTAGGGGGTAAACGCCAGCGCAAAAGAGCAATCCCACAACCACTAGCACGATCTTCAGCGCTCGTTCTCGAACCATGCTGACCTCCTTATCGTCGTTGCAATCAGTACATGGTAGCGCGACTATTGCAGCCGCGCGTACTCGGCTTTGGCTGCCTTACGAAGGGCGTGGCCGGATGTTTGGGTTCAGCTTGAAGAAGTTGGTGGGATCGTACTTGCTCTTGATGTCTACAAGTTTCGGGTAGTTCTTTCCGTAGGCAGCTTTGACCGCATCCTCACCCTCACCCTCCACACTGAGATAGTTGGCGTAAATCCGTCCACCCGAAAACGCATTCAAAGATTCCCATGCGCTGTTGACCCACGCAATGGATGCATCGGCCAGCTTAGAGTCGTGCCAACTTGATGCGATTGCGATGTGCAAAGCGCCCGGTGCGCGAAGCTCAAACGCAGTGGCATCGCTTGCCACACGGCAGATCGCGCCGTGCATGTAGTGGTATAGTCCCATCCCGCAACTCACGTCCGACTGATTTGCAAACTGAGCCAGTATCGCTTCCATCGCAGCGTCAGATAGTCGCTCGATATAGCAGTACTTGCCAAACGCGAAGCCGGGTGGCTCGTTGTCATCTTCTGGGGTTATCTCCGCATACGCGCTACGGTGTACTCTGTCGCTCATGGGCTTCGCAATGGTACGCAATGGTCGTATCACCTTCTCTCCCTTTGCCAAATCACCTGAGTAGCTGACGTTCAGGATGACTGACCGATCTCTCAGTCCCGACAGAATCACATCCGCCTCAAGCTCGTCGGGTGCTCCCGCCATGAAGTCACGAAATGAGCGAAGCGCGTTCCGGGCATCGGAGAATCGGTAGGTAATGCGACCGTGAAGCAATTCCGGCACGCGATGCAGGCGATACTCCAGCGATGTTGCGACTCCAAAATTCCCGCCACCACCGCGAATTGCCCAGAAAAGATCGGCGTTCTCTGTCGCACTCGCGCTGACCGTCTTCGCGTCAGTCGTCACCACTTCGGCAGAAAGCAGGTTGTCGCACGAAGCTCCGTATCTGCCCGAAAGATCAACGAGTCCTCCTCCCAGAGTCAGCCCGGAGATGCCCACCGTGTCGCACGCCCCAAGTGCGGGTGCGAGACCGTACTTGCCAATGGATGCCGAAATTTCTCTAACCATCAGTCCCGGCTCGGCTTGGGCTGTGAGCTTGACTGGGTCGATTTTGATCTGCTTCATTTGGGATACATCAATGACGAGTCCGCCCTCGCATAAGCCCCAGCCGAGTGTGCTGTGTCCGCCACTGCGCACCGCTACGAGCAAATCATGCTGATGTGCAAATTCGACGGAGCGCCTCACATCTTCAGCATTCGCGCATCGCGCAATCACTGCCGGATGCTTGGCGGTTTTTGAATTCCAATAGGCTATGTGTCGCACCTTATCGTAGGACGGGTCGCCGGGAAGAATCAACTGTCCGTTGAGAGTTGCGCCGAATTTCTTGACGACCGCAGGATCGAGGTCAGGCGTTGCGGCAATCCCCGAACGCGCCCACGCCCTCGAAAGCGCAAACCCTGCTCCCGCCGACGCGCTTCGCTTGATAAAATCGCGGCGGGTTTCAATATTCTTCCAACCGTGTGGGTTGAATGTGCGCATTGGCGGGAATGTTAGGTCGAAAGCCTACGAGAGGTCAATCCTACTCGGTTTTGGGGGTTTTATGGACTATGGTTTGTAGTACTCGGCAATCGTCGAGATGGAGCTAACAGTGAATACTAACTGGCTCGTTTCTCTGGCGCTGATGACTTCTACTGCTGTTGCTGCAGCTGGCCAAGAACCGCCAACCAAGCTTTTTCAGGAGTGGTCTCGCGGCCACATCCACTCCCTCGGTTCTGGAGACAGGACAAGTAACGACTCGGATTTAGAATCCGTCCGCAACATCATCGGAAATGCACACGTCATCGCGTTGGGCAAGCCTGTTCATGGGGGCGCACGAGCCGCTGGCGCTAAGAAATCGACTAATCCGTTATGCCGTTAATCGGCTTAATTTGAGGGCCGTCGCACTTGAAACTGATCTCACTTATTCGCAGCGGCTCTACGACTACGTGCTTGGAAAGAATGCAGAAACGGACTCTGCGCTGAAGGACGCTTTCACCTTGGGATTCGGTGAGTATCCTGAGAACCTTGCACTTCTCCATTGGCTGCGCGAGCACAATGCCACGGAACCAGCAGAACGCCAAGTTCATCTCTACGGCGTGGATTTATCCGGACAGTTTTACCCTTACGCGTTTCGGTCAGTGGAAGCTGTGCTGAGGTTCCTCGAACGCACAGACCCCGCACTCTCTGGCGACCTTCGCAAGCAATACGCTGAAGTGATTAGCGAGTTTCGCTCCGACAAGTATCCCAAGCTGCAGCAGGTTGACAAGAATGCCATTACGGGGAAAATTCAAGATTTGGTTGCCATCCTTCAGCCAGCAGAAGAATTTTCCACGCTCGTGCATGAGATCGCTCACTTATGTGGCGCAGAGATTTATGTGGCGCCCGCTACGGGATGCGCGTAAGGACGGGTCGATCGCGCAGACCAGGGCCACATAATTGTGGAGTAGCAGAGTCAGGTGAGAGACTCAGGATGTCTGGGGAGCCAGGTTCAACAGGCGGCGAAGCGCACCAATGTCCGGGCGTATCTGATTCGGAGAAACATCTCTTTCATCGCGGCGCTCCCAATCGAGAAGCAGTGCTTCCACCATTTCCTTGCCGTCCGGATCACGAACGGCTTCCAACGGCGTGCGCCCGCCCAACGCAGGGATCTTCTCATGGACCCAGCTTTCGACTTGCTTCTGCATGGTGGCTTGCAGGAACTTCCTGGCTTCCGGATCGGCCAACAGCGCCTCCATCTCGGCATCGTGCAATTCCGCTTCCTCTGCATCTTGTGGCGTATTCTTCCGCATCTGTTCCAGCGTTTGGGCGAGCGTGCTCTCGTGAGTCGTCAGGGGCCCGAGTCGTTTCTCAATCTCTTTGCGCAGCCGTTTGGCGCGATTCTCCGAGTTCGCCTCCGCGATCACACTTCCCTCGGAAATCTCGATATGGCCCAGGATGGTGTTGTCCCACGTCTTAAACTTACGATTGCCTTCCTTGATCCAATCGATGTCCACCTTTCGCAGTTTCCCGTCGGCGCTCAGTTCCGCATCGTCGAGCAACTCCTCGCGGGAATGTCCCGCTGCGAGCGGAGCCAACGCGTCGAACGCCGCTTCCGCCGACTCGATCCGAAATGTCAGCGTGTGAAACAGCAGCGGGTCGCCGTCCGTGTTGCATAGCACCGGCGGAGCAAATAGCCGGTCCCGAATGTCCAGGTAGGTGGCGCGAATCAGATCCGCATATCGCAACAGGTCGTGCGGCGCCAGATAGCGATTCTGTTTGGCGATCCTCTTCTTCAGTGTTTTCCGGAGTTCGATGACGTCGATCTTCTTGTCCGGCGGAATGCAGATGGGAGCCATACTGCCGAACACGGCAAGTTCCGGCTGGTGCCAGATCTGGGCAAAAAGCAGGTCTCCCGGCCGCAAGTGTCGCGACCCCGATCGCTCGATGACTTCGGTTTCTCCGCCAACCAGAACATCCCACACCCTCAGGCGCTCACCGGGTTCATTCCAAACGACCTCGTAGAAGCTCAGCGGCTGTGTTGTAGCCTGCGCCAAAAACATCCGTTGCATCGCGGTTAGCTGCTTCGATTTCTCCAGCATGTACCAGCGAGCCACTACGCCGCCCTGCCCGCGCGCGGTGGTCCGCCGAGCGTCCGGATTCCACTGGAACAAGAAATAGGGCATGAATATCTGACGTTCATCTGCGGCTTCTTCCAGCGGCTTCGGAACGTCACACAGGTTGAAGTCTTGCCACGCTTCATAGATCCGTTCCCCGAACTTACGCAAGGCAAACCTGGTGATCTCCCCCGTCAGGCGGTCCGACTCTTCGTGCTGCCGCGCCCACACGTGGTCGATAGATGGAGCATAGCCGGGCAGGCAGCAGTGCTTGTACTTCTTGCCGCTGCCGCAGCGACAGGGATCGTTTCTTCCGATCTTTTCACGCGCATGAAGGGGCATAACGTTGCGACATTATCGCGAGGGGTTGTGGAAAGGCAAGGGGCATACTTGGTGGATTTTCTTTCGAGAGGAGATCCACCATGTCTAAATCAATGCTCACCGAACAACGTGAGTCGTTACCTTACAACCATCATGTACAACACTTCCTGACCTTTCTCAAACAAGAGAGAGGTTTCTCGGACGCCACGATTGTCAACCGCGCACGTTCTTTGAAACCCTTTCTAGCCTGGCTGGTCGGGCGCTGCATACCACTGTTCGCAGTGTCGCCAGCGGTGATCACCAAGTACTTCACCGGTATCGTGGCGGGCCGGTGGAAGCGGACGACCATCTCGTTCCATGTGTACTCTCTGCGCTCGTTCTTTCGCTATGCCACCAATCGAGGTTGGTGCGCGGCCGGCATTGCTGAGTCCATCGACGCACCCCGCGTCTACACGTACGAAAATCTGCCGCAAGGGCCGGCGTGGGAAGAGGTGAAGAAGCTTGTCACCAGCGTCAACGGGACATCGCCAGTTCAGATCAGAAGTCGTTGTGCGATCCTGCTTTGCTCGGTCTACGGCCTGCGCGCTGGCGAAGTCTGTTGCCTGCGTCTTGAGGACATCGATTGGGCGGAAGAGAGAATCTCCGTGCGCCGTCCCAAACAGAGGAAAGCCCAAACTTATCCCCTGACGACCGAGGTCGGAAATGCACTTCTGCGGTATCTGAAGGAGGTGAGGCCGCGATGCACGCATCGAGAAGTCTTGCTGACACTCAGGCGACCATACCGGCCCGTTTCGGTTGGCGCTCTTTCCGCGATGACTCGGAAGCTACAAAAGAAGCTCGGACTGAAGCTCAAGCGATATGGCTCGCACGTGTTGCGTCATGCTTGTGCCACGCACCTTCTGGCCCAGGGTCTGACACTGAAGGAGGTGGGCGATCACCTGGGTCACATGTCCGTAGCAGCTACTCGAATCTATGCCAAGGTCGATCTGGTGGGCCTGCGCGAAGTCGCCGCCTTGGATGTGAGACCGCTCGTTGACTGTATCCAGCAGTGTGAACAAAGTGCCGCTCCTTTTTACCGCATCGGAGAGATCCAGGCTCTGCGGGATGTGGGCAACCTTGGGCTGGGAGGTGTCGCGTGAAGATCACCGATGCTGTCCACGAGTTCATCCTTTATAAGCAGTCGCTCGGCATGACCTACAAGAACCGGGCACTCAAACTGACCGCTTTCGCCCGCTTGGCCGGACCCGTTGAAATCGACAGCATAAGTCCGGAGACGGTTCGCCGGTTCCTTGACGCTGGCCGACCGGTGACTGCGGAGTGGTTCAACAAGTTCTCAGCCCTGAAAATGTTCTTTCGGTTCGCGTTGTCGCGCGGTTATGCAACACGCAATCCGCTTCCGATCTCACAGCCAAAGAATCCGCGGCAGTTCCGGCCCTACCTCTACTCCATGGAAGAAGTTCAGAAGATGATCCGGGTCGTGGACAATCGGCATCGTGGGAACTGGCACCTTGAACCATACACCATCAGGACGTTGCTCCTTCTTCTCTACGGGAGCGGCCTCCGTATCGGTGAAGCGATTCGCTTGCAGCACCGGGATGTGGATCTGAATGACGCGACCCTGACAGTTCGCGAAACAAAGTTCTATAAGACAAGGCTGGTACCCATGGGCTCAGATCTCACCGGCGTCCTTCGCGGCTATTTCGAGAAGAAGTGGAACGGGAAAGGCTTTCCGCCCACGACTCCGTTCTTGGCTACGTACGATGGACGCCCCGCCACGCGTCTGACCGCAGAGCTGGCGTTCAAACGCATCCGATATGAAGCCGGCGTGAAACGCACGGACGGGTTCTATTATCAGCCCCGTCTTCATGACTTCCGGCATACGTTTGCCGTCCGAAGGCTTGTGACCTGGTATCGAGAAGGAAAGAATGTCCAGCGTCTTCTTCCGCACCTGGCCACCTATCTGGGCCACGTAAGCCTTCGGGAAACGTCGCGCTATCTGACGATGATCAAGGAACTCCTGGACGAAGCGAGCCATCGCTTCGAACTGTACGCGTCCCCAGGAGGCAAGCAATGAAGAACGACTCCCTTCTTGGCCCCTGGATTAGACGTTTCCTGCTCGAACATCTGGTTGCAGAGCGGAATCTTTCGCGGAACACGCAGCGCAGTTATCGGGACACGTTATGCCTGCTTCTTCCAGGGCTTGCGCTTCAGTCGCGGACAACTGTTGATGTTCTGGAGGTCGAGGACTTATCCGCCGATGCCGTACGGAAGTTCCTCGCGGTCATCGAAGAAGAGCGCGGCTGCAGCGTCGCAACTCGCAACCAGAGGCTGTCGGCCATACACGCCCTCGCACACTTTATCGGGGAACGCAGCCCTGAGCACTTGATGTGGTGCGGAGAAGTCCAAAGCGTTCCCTTCAAACGCACGGGAAAGAATCCGCTTACCTATCTGGAAAAAACTGAGATCGATGCGCTGCTCGCGTCACCAGATCCGTACACCCAGCAGGGTCGGAAAGATCACGCGCTCTTGCTCTTCTTATACAACTCTGGCGCGAGGGCGAGCGAGGCGGCAGGAGTGAAGATCTCCGATCTCGACGGGGATAACCGACGCGGCGGTGCGGTGAGGCTGTGCGGGAAGGGTGCAAAAACAAGGCTCTGTCCGCTGTGGCCGCGAACGATGACCGTTCTAGCTCCCTTGATCGCAGGCCGACCGCAAGACAGTCTTGTTTTCCTGAACCGCTATGGTGCTCCGGTGACTCGCTTCGGAATCCATACGCTGGTCGAAAGGCATGCGAAGCAAGCCAGGAAAAACGTGCCGTCTCTGGCGAAAAAGCGAGTTAGTCCGCACACGATTCGTCACACGACGGCTACGCACCTTCTACGTGCTGGCGTAGACATCAACACGATCCGGGCGTGGCTGGGACATGTTTCCATCGACACCACCAATGTCTATGCCGAAGTCGATCTTGAGATGAAAGCGAAGGCGCTGGCGGCCTGTGACACGGGCCGGAAAGGGCGAGAGAGAAAGATGTGGCGCAAGAACCCACGCGTCATGGAGTTCCTTCGCAGTCTCTGAACCAAAAGTTATGTGGCGCTGGTCTATGCCGAACAAGGCATCCCTACGTGCGTCCCCAGGCGGGCGCCACATAAATCCCTGCGCCACATAAGAAATATTATGTTGTCGACAACATAATACTTCGAAATGTTGCATCGTGGCGACCGCCGCACCCTAACCACCAAACAAGTCCGCGAGACCGAGGCCGAAGCCGTGGCCTTTGTCGTCTGCCAATCGGTCGGGCTTCAGAACGGAACTTCATC
>Ga0070730_10004037_pt1 | contig 13011 bp, 12 predicted proteins | sample Coa_R1_3_FD_66447 | JGI IMG/M metagenome (GOLD analysis project Ga0070730, IMG submission 66447) | Surface soil microbial communities from Centralia Pennsylvania, which are recovering from an underground coalmine fire - Coalmine... | ecosystem: Environmental > Terrestrial > Soil > Unclassified ...
CCGCTCGGAACGACGGTCGTAGATCCAGAGCGCTCCGCTGTCCGCTCCGCACAGGTGCATGAGCTCGTCGAGGATCGCCCCGGAGAGAGATGACGGTGCCTCGTGCGACGCGAGGATCTGGCTGAGCTGGTAATGGGCGAAGACGGTATCGGCGGCGACCTGCGCCTCGCGGAAGATCCGCTCGTTCTCGGCCAGCAGGCGACTCACCTCGGTCGCCGCGGCGCCTCGGTCAGTCGTCACGCGGGTCCTCGCCGGCCAGCGCCAACAGGAGGAGCAGGCACGACGCCGCCCCCGGGTCGCGATGCCCCCGTGACCGCTCCCCCAGGCGCAGGGCGAGGCCGCGCCGCGCGACGAGGTCGGTCGTGCTGCGCATGCCGCGAGCGCCGGCCATGACCATCTCGCGCAGGGCGGTCGGTGCATCGGCCCCGCGATCCGCCGCGACGCGCACGGCGCGCGCTGCCGGCGCCAGCGTGTCGTGGATCGTCTTGTCCCCGACCTGGCAGTGGCCCCGGCGCGATAAGCCGGCCGCCGCCGCCTCCAGGATCACGGCCAGGGAGGCGGGAAGGTCGTCAGCGTTGAGGTTGCGAGCGGCGAACCCGGCCTCGGCGAAGGCGGCGCCATACAGGGGACCCGATGCGCCGCCCACGTTGGCGACCAGCGAGTCGCCAACGGATCGCAGCAGGGACGGCACGTCGTCCGCGATCTCGCCGTCGGGCAAGGCCGAGAGCTGCTGGGTCACCGCGCCGAAGCCCGCAAGCAGGTTGTCGCCGTGATCACCGTCGCCGAGCGCCTCGTCGAGCCGCGTCAGCGCTGCCGCATGGCGCCGGATGATCCGGTTGCAGCGGCGCAGGTAGGCGCGGGCGGCATCGGCGTCGATCGTCGGCCGAGGGTGGGTTGCGAGGGACATGGCCTCAGCGCCCAGGGATCTGCGTCGGAACGGCGTTTCCCATCGACCCGCGAGTCTACCGATCTCGCACCCGCCGAGACAAGGTTCCAGCCCGGCCAATTTCCGATGAGCTGCCTATGGAGTTCTCACGAGTTCCTGACGATTCGCGCCTACCATCCGCGCCGTGGTCAGCCTCGTGCTGGTGTCGCACAGCAGACCCCTGCTCGATGCCCTGCGCCAGATGATCGATGACGGCGTGGGCAGGGCCCCGACGGTGGAGCTCGCGGGCGGCACGGATGACGGGCGATTCGGCACGAGCCTGCAGCGCGTGCGGGCCGCCCTCACGGCGGCTGACGGTCCCGACGGCACGGTCGTCGTCTATGACTCGGGGAGTGCATGGCTCACGATCAGCTTCGCGGTGGACGGTCTCGCTCCGGACCAGCGCGCCCGCGTGGTCGTCAGCGACGCGCCCCTGGTTGAGGGGGCATTGGTGGCAGCCGCACGAGCGGCCCAGGACGCGCCCCTGGCGGAGATCGTCGAAGCGGCGTCCCGGGCCCTCGAAACGGAGAAGCGGCCGATCGAGCCTTCGAATGGTGACGCGCGGTCACGCGCGGGCACCGACTGAGCCGGAAGGAGGCCACGAAGAACGGAGGCACGCGGATCTGACGGGCGAAGCCGCCCTGACCCAACGGATTGGCAACCTTGGAAGCGAAAGGACTGGCAATGTCTTGGGAGAAATTCACCGCTGAGCTCGTCGGAACGGCCATCCTGATCATCCTGGGCGATGGCGTCGTGGCGAACGTGCTGCTCGCACGTTCCAAGGCGCAGAACGCCGGCTGGATCGTGATCACCGCCGGGTGGGGATTCGCGGTGATGGCCGCGGTCTACGTCGTGGGCGCCGTGAGCGGTGCGCACATCAACCCTGCAGTCACCTTCGCCGTCGCGCTGACCAACAGCAGCTTCGGTTGGGGCACAGCCCTCTACTACTGGGCCGCCCAGCTCCTCGGGGCATTCATCGGTGCGGTCGTGGTCTACCTCCACTTCCTGCCCCACTGGGAGGTCACCGAGGACCCGGGCCTGAAGCTCGCGGTCTTCAGCACCGGCCCCGCCATCCGCAACACGGTGACGAATCTCATCAGCGAGATCATCGGCACCTTCGTCCTCGTCTTCGGTGTGTTCGGCATCACCGCGGGCGTCAACAACGTCGGTGCCCTTGCGGCGCTGCTCGTCGGCCTTCTCGTGTTCGGCATCGGCCTCTCGCTTGGCGGGCCAACCGGTTACGCCATCAATCCCGCGCGTGACCTCGGTCCCCGCATCGCCCACGCCCTCCTGCCCATTCCCGGGAAGGGCGGCTCCGACTGGGGCTACAGCTGGATCCCGGTGGTCGGCCCGCTCATCGGCGGCGCGCTGGGTGCTCTCGCCTACCAGGCGCTGTTCACGAACTACGCCCTGAAGATCGTCGGCCACTGATCGGCAGCATCGCCTCGACGGGCCGTCGGCCTTCCGGCGCGGGGCTATCCGAGGCAGAAGGAGCTCTGCATGAAGAAACTGATCAACGATCCGGCGAAGGTCGTCGATGACGCGCTGGGCGGAATGGCCGCGGCGTACCCCGACCTGATCCGGGTGATCGAGCCCAACGTGGTCGTCCGCAAGGATGCGCCGCGGAAGGGCAAGGTCGGTGTCCTCAGCGGCGGGGGCTCGGGACACGAGCCGATGCATGGCGGCTTCGTGGGCGTGGGCATGCTGGATGCCGCCTGCCCCGGTGCCGTCTTCACCTCTCCGGTCCCCGACCAGATGCTGGCTGCCACCAAGGCGGTCGACGGTGGCGCCGGGGTGCTCCACATCGTGAAGAACTACACCGGCGACATCATGAACTTCGAGCTCGCCGCCGAGCTGGCGGCGGCCGACGGGGTCGAGGTGGCGAGCGTCGTCATCGCCGACGACGTCGCCGTCCAGGACTCGCTCTACACCGCGGGCCGCCGCGGCGTGGGCGGGACCGTCCTCGCCGAGAAGATCGTGGGCGCGGCGGCCGAGGCAGGTCAGGACCTGGCCTCGGTCAAGGCGCTCTGCGAGCGGGTGCAGGCCAATGTCCGTTCCATGGGGATGGCCCTCACCAGCTGCACGGTGCCGGCCGCCGGCAAGCCGACCTTTGAGATCGGCGACGACGAGATGGAGATCGGGATCGGCATCCACGGGGAGCCGGGCCGCGAGCGCCGCAAGCTGGCGACCGCGGACGAGATCACCGAGATGCTGATGAATCCGATCCTCGACGACCTGCCGTTCAGCTCCGGGGACAAGGTGCTCGCCTTCGTCAACGGGATGGGCGGCACGCCGCTCATCGAGCTGTTCGTCATCTACAACAAGGTCGCGCAGATGTGCGCGGCTCGAGGCCTCAGCATCGAGCGGAACCTGGTCGGCAGCTACATCACCTCGCTCGAGATGGCGGGCTGCTCGATCACGCTGCTCAAGCTCGACGACGAGATGACTCACCTCTGGGACGCCCCGGTGCACACCGCGGCGCTTCGCTGGGGAGCCTGATCGACCGATGGGCGAGATCGGCTCGGGCGACCTGGTTCGGTTCGTCGAGCTCTACGCTCAGCGCATCGCCCAGCGGAAGGTCGAGCTGACCGATCTCGATTCGCAGATCGGAGATGCGGACCACGGCATCAACATGGACCGTGGCTTCTCCGCCGTGGTGGCGAAGCTGCCCGATCTGCGCGAGGGCAACCTGGGGGCGATCGCCAAGGGGGTCGGGATGACGCTCATCTCGACCGTCGGGGGCGCCTCCGGGCCCCTCTACGGGACCTTCTTCCTGCGGCTCGGCACTTCGTTCGGCGAACGCAGCGCGATCGACGGGGCGGAGCTTGCCGCTGCGCTTCGTGCCGGCCTCGATGGCGTCAAGCAGCGTGGCCACGCCGAGCTCGACGACAAGACCATGGTCGACGCCATGACCCCGGCGGTGGAGGCGCTCGAGTCTCGCGTCGGGAACCAGGACCTGGGCACGGCGCTCGCGGCGGCCGCCGACGCGGCGGCCGCCGGTCGTGACCGGGTGACGCCGCTCGTGGCGAGAAAGGGAAGAGCCAGCTACCTCGGCGAGCGCTCGGCGAACCACCAGGACCCGGGCGCCACCTCGACCACCATCCTGTTCGAGGCGCTCCGCGACGCCCTCGCGCCCGCGCCCTGACAGGCCGGGCTGGCCGCGTCCGCCACAATCGTCCGGAACACAAGAGGAGCTAGGAAGCATATGGCGAACTACGTAGGAGCGCTCGACCAGGGGACCACCAGCACCCGATTCATGATCTTCGACCACGCCGGTGCCGTGGTCGGGGTCGACCAGAAGGAGCACGAGCAGATCTACCCGAAGCCCGGCTGGGTCGAGCACGATCCGATGGAGATCTGGGCTCGGGCCACCGACGTGATCGACGGGGCCCTGAAGAAGGCCAACCTCAAGGCGAGCGATCTCGCCGCGGTCGGCATCACCAACCAGCGCGAGACGACCGTCGTCTGGGATCGGCGCACCGGCAAGCCGGTGTACAACGCGCTCGTCTGGCAGGACACCCGCACCCAGGACATCGTCAACGCCCTATCCGCCGATGGCGGACAGGACCGCTTCCGGGCGAAGGTCGGCCTGCCGCTGGCCACCTACTTCTCCGGCACCAAGGTGAAGTGGGTCCTCGACAACGTGGATGGCGCCCGCGCCGCCGCGGACGCGGGCAACCTCGCCTTCGGCAACATCGACACCTGGTGCATCTGGAACCTGACCGGCGGGACCGATGGCGGCCGCCACGTCACCGACGTGTCGAACGCGAGCCGAACCATGCTCATGAACCTTGCCACGCTCGACTGGGACGATGAGCAGCTGCAGGCGTTCGGCATCCCGCGCTCGATGCTGCCCGAGATCCGGCCCTCCTCGGAGGTCTACGGCTCCGCCAAGGGCACCCTCGCCGGGATCCCGGTGGCGGGTGACCTGGGCGACCAGCAGGCCGCAACCTTCGGCCAGGCGGCGTACGACGTGGGCGATGCGAAGAACACGTACGGCACCGGCAACTTCATGCTGCTGAACACCGGGACGGAGCTCGTTCCGTCCAAGAGCGGCCTGCTGACGACGGTCGGCTGGAAGCTCGGCAATGCGCCCGCGGTCTACTGCCTCGAGGGATCGATCGCCATCACCGGCGCTCTCGTCCAGTGGCTGCGCGACAACCTGGGCCTGATCAAGACCTCGGCCGAGGTCGAGGACCTGGCCAAGACCGTAGACGACAACGGCGGGATGTACTTCGTCCCGGCCTTCTCGGGCCTGTTCGCGCCGTACTGGCGTGGCGATGCCCGCGGAGCCATGGTCGGCATGACCCGCTACATCAACAAGGGCCACGTGGCACGGGCGGCGCTCGAGGCGACCGCCTGGCAGACCCGCGAGGTCCTCGACGCCATGGAGAAGGACTCCGGCGTCAAGCTCAAGGAGCTCAAGGTCGACGGCGGCATGGTCTACAACGACCTGCTCATGCAGGTCCAGGCCGATACGCTCGGCGTGCCGGTCATTCGTCCCAAGGTTGCCGAGACGACCGCGCTCGGGGCGGCCTATGCGGCCGGCCTGGCGGTCGGGTTCTGGGGCTCGTACGAGGACCTGCGCCAGAACTGGGGCAAGGACAAGGAATGGACCCCGAAGATGGATCCGAAGGAGCGCGAGCGCGAGTACGCCCAGTGGAAGAAGGCGGTCACGCGGACGTTCGACTGGGCGGAGGCCTGACCGTCAATTCGGTCAGCTCCTGATCCGTCGCACCTGGCGGCGCGGCTCCCTGCGAGCCGCGCCGCCCACGTAACCAGGAGGCCGCATGCCGGTCGGGATCGTCGTCGTCTCGCACTCCGCGCCGCTCGCCGAAAGCGTGGTGTCGCTCGTCGCCGCGCTCGCCAACCTGGCACCTGATGACGTCCCGCTTGTCGCCGCCGGGGGCCTCGACGCCACGACCATTGGCACCGATGCGACCCGCATCGCAGCGGCCATCGAGCGGGCGGACCGCGGCGACGGCGTGGTGGTGGTCGCCGACCTCGGTTCTGCCGTACTCTCGGCGCAGACAGCCATCGACGAGCTGCTCGCCCCCGATCTCGCCGCGCGGGTGCGGATCAGCGGGGGCCCGCTGGTGGAGGGAACCTTCGTGGCCGCGGTCCAGGCATCGGTGGGCGACACGCTCGACGCCGTGCTGTCGGCGGCCGAGCATGCCGGGGAGATGAACAAGCTGGAGGGCTGAGCGTGGTCGCGATCGTCCTCGCCTCGCTGATCGGCTACCTGCTCGGGGCGATCCCGTTCGGGCTGCTGATGGGCCGCGCCACGCGGGGGATCGACATCCGCGAGTACGGCTCGCATCGCACCGGCGCCACGAACGCGCTCCGCACGCTCGGCGCGCGACCCGCGGCGCTCGTCTTCATCCTCGACGTCGGCAAAGGCCTGGCCGCGGTCCTCATCGCTCGCTTCGTGCTCCCCGCGGACTCCCCGGCGCTCCACGAATGGGCGGCCGCGGCGGCAGGGGTGGCCGCCATCGTCGGGCACAACTGGTCGGTCTACATCCGCTTCACGGGGGGCCGCGGAGTCGCGACCTCGACCGGAGGGCTCGGCGGGATGGCGCCCTGGGCGTTGCTGGTCATGGCCCCGGTCGTCTTCCTCATCATCTGGCGCTCTCGATACGTGTCTCTCGGATCGGTCTCGGGGGCGGTCATCTCGCCAGTGGTGGTCGGCATCCTGGCCCTCATCGGCACCGCGACCCTGCAGGCCTTCGTCTACGCGGTCGTTGCCGGAGCCCTCGTGACGACTTCTCACGCGGACAACATCGCGCGCCTTCGCGCCGGGACCGAGCGCAAGATCGGCCAGAAGGAGCAGGTGGCCACCCATGGCTGAGGCGGCGCCGGCGCGGCTGACCTCGCCGGCCAACCTGCTGGGGCTGCTGCGCATCGGCCTGACGCCGGTCGTCATCCTCCTGCTGGTGCTGCCCTTCCCCGGGTCGGGGCTCATCGCCTTCGTCGTCTTCGTGGTCGCCGCGGTCACCGACTTTCTCGACGGCCGCGTTGCGCGGGCCCGCGGCGAGGTGAGCCCCTTCGGCGTGTTCATGGACCTCACCGCCGACAAGGTGCTCGTGGCGGGCGTGCTCATCGCCATGGTCCAGGTCGACCTGGTCCCGGCCTGGATGGTGGCGCTCATCCTCATTCGCGAGTTCGTCATCCAGGGGGTCCGGCAGCTGGCGGCGACCGGCAGCGTGGTCATCTCGGCTCGGGCCCTGGGCAAGAGCAAGACGCTCACGACCCTGGCGGCGATGTCGATCCTGCTGCTGGCCTTCGACGCGGCCCACGGCGGCCCGCTCGGCGCGCTGGGGGTCGGCGCCGGGCTGCAGGCGGTCGGCTTCTGGCTCATGGTGCTGGCCACCATCCTCACCGTCGTCTCGGGCTACGACTACATCGCGGGGGCGTGGAGCATGCTGCTGGGCCGGCGCGGTGACTGACGTCGACGTCGTCGTCGTCGGCGGGGGAGCCACCGGATCGGGGATCCTGCGTGACCTGGCGATGCGCGGGCTGCGGGTGCTGCTCGTGGAGCGCGCGGACTTCGGCTCCGGCACGAGCGGGCGCTACCACGGCCTGCTGCACTCCGGCGGGCGCTACGTCGTCAGCGATCCGGTGTCGGCGCGCGACTGCGCGCGGGAGAACGCGGTCCTGCAGCGCATCGCGCCGCATTGCCTGGAGCTGACCGGTGGCTACTTCGTCGCCACTCCCGACGACCCGGATGACTACGTGTCGGGATTCCCTGCTGCCTGCGCCGATGCCGGCGTCCGCACCGATGAGGTCCCACTCCGGGAGCTGTTCGCCGCCGAGCCGCTGCTCAATCGCCGGATCCGCGCCGCGTACGCGGTCCGCGACGCCTCCATGGAGCCGTGGGAACTGATCGACGCGAACCGTGCGTCGGCTCGTGAGCACGGGTCGGATGCCTGGCGCTACCAGGCGCTGGTCGGCGTCGAGCGCGGCCCGGAGGGCTCGGTTCGGGGAGTGCGGCTGGAGGACCGCCGCACCGGCGAGCAGCGGGCGGTCAGCTGCCAGGTGATCGTGAACGCCGCCGGTGCCTGGGCGGGACAGGTCGCGGCGCTGGCCGGGGCGACGCTGCGCATGAGCCCCGGGAAGGGCTCGATGCTCATCATGAACCGCCGCCTGACCTCCGCCGTGGTCAACCGGCTGGCGCGTCCCGGCGACGGGGACATCATCGTTCCCGTGCACACGGTCAGCATCCTGGGCACCACCGATGTGAGCGTCGAGGATCCGGACGAGGTGGAGGTGACCGCCGGCGAGGTGGATGCGCTCCTGGCCGACGGGGATCGTCTGGTTCCCGGCCTGTCGTCCGCCCGGGTCCTCCGTTCGTACGCCGGGTGTCGGCCGCTCTACAAGGCCAGCGAGATGGGGGCGAGGGACACCGAGGCGCAGCGCGCCGAGGCGCAGCACGCCGAGTCGCGCGAGATCAGTCGCGCCCACCACGTCATCGACCACGGCGCGCGGGATGGCGTGCCGGGGCTGTTCAGCATCGTTGGCGGCAAGCTGACGACCTACCGGCTCATGGCTGAGCAGACGTCGGACCGGGTGTGCGCCTCACTGGGCATCGAGGCGCCATGCCGCACAGCGGACGAGCCTCTGCCAGCTCCACCCGGTGCGCGGCCGTACTGGCTGGGCGGGCGCCTTGCAGCCGTCGAGGCCGATGGCGGTGGCGACGCCGACCTCGTCTGCGAATGCGAGATCGTCACCGGCTCGCTGCTGCGCCACGCTCTCGACGAGCGGCCGGATTCGTCGCTCGACGACCTGCGACGCTCGACCCGCCTGGGGATGGGCCCCTGCCAGGGCGCGTTCTGCACCTGCCGGGCGGCAGCCCTGCTCGCCGAGCGCGCCGATGCCGGCCAGCGGCCACCCGAGGCGCCCGAGCCGAACGACTCGCTGCGCGCCTTCCTCGCCGAGCGCCTGCGCGGCGCCGCGCCGATCGCCTGGGGCGACCAGCTCATGGAGCTCTGGCTCGAGGCCGGTGTCTATCGCGGCACGATGGCGGTCGAGACGCTCCCCGCCGGCAAACGAACGGCCTCGACCGATGCCATCAGCTGACGTCGTCGTCATCGGGGCGGGACTCGCCGGCCTGACGGCTGCGATCGAGCTGGCCGAGCGCGGCGCCACGGTCCAGCTGGTGGCCAAGGGAATGGCGGCGACCCACTGGGCGCACGGGGGCATCGACGTCGCGGCGCCGGTCGGCGCGCGGTCGCCGGCCAACGGCGTGAGCCGTCTGCGGGCCAGGGCCGGCCACCCGTATGCCATCCTCGAGCCGGATCTCGGCGCGGCCCTGGCCGGAACGCTTGCCTGCCTGGCTGATGGGGGACTCGCTTACCGCGGCGACCTCCGAGCGCCGCTTCGTCCCTTCCCCACGCCGATCGGCGGACTCCGGCCGGCGGCCATCGTCCCGGCCGGGCAGGCGCCTGCGCTCGAGCCGTGGGCGCCGGGCGAAGGGCTGCTCCTGCTGGGGATCGAGCGCTTCCGCGATTTCTGGCCGCAGTACGCCGCGCGCAACCTCGCCCGGCGGGCATGGGCCCGGGGGCCGAGCCGAATCGCGAGCGCCGTCGCCGCCCTGCCGGGGATAGGCGGGCTCCACAATCTCAACTCGCTCGTCCTCGCGCGCCGCTTCGACGACCCGTCGTGGCGGGCCGAGGCGATCGCTGCCCTCCGTGCGGCGATCCCGGGCGATGGACCCTGGCGAGTCGGCGTGCCGGCGGTCCTCGGCATGGAGCGCCACGCAGAGGTCCTCGCGGAGGTCACGGAAGCCATCGCACACCCGGTCTTCGAGATCCCCACGCTTCCTCCCTCGATCCCCGGGCTGCGCCTCTTCGACGTCCTCCGAGCGCGGGCTGGAGCGGTTGGCGTCCGCACCCAGGTGGGCTTCGAGGTCGCGGAGGTGGAGCGTGACGGCGACACGGTCACCGCGATCGCCACCCGCACCGCAGCGCGCCCGCTCCGCATCATGGCGCGCGACGTCGTGCTCGCTACCGGAGGCATCGGCGGGGGCGGCCTGCGCGGACGCCGCGACGGCAGCCTCGAGGAGCGTGTCTTCGGCCTCCCGCTCGCGGCGCCGGCCCGCGCGGAATGGCTCCGGGGCGACCTCTACGGCGCGAACGGCGTCGCGCTCGAGTCCGCCGGCATCCGCGTCGACGACGAGCTGCGGCCGATCGGCCCCCGTGGCGAGGTCGTGCTGCGCAACGTGCGGGTCGCGGGCAGCGCCCTGGCCGGCATGCGCTACCTCGTGGAGCGCTGCGGTGACGGGGTGGCACTGGCCAGCGCGTACCGTGCCGCGCGTCTGATCGCCGGCGCCGCAGACGCAGCGCGGACGGCGGTGGCCTCGTGAGCTTCATCGACGCGGCCGACGTCAGCTACCCGGCCTTCTCCACCGACAACTGCATCAAGTGCAACGTGTGCACCACGGTCTGCCCGGTCGCCCGCGTCACCGACCTGTTCCCCGGTCCCAAGTACGTCGGGCCGCAGGCCCAGCGTTTCCGCGGCGGGCCATCGCCGGACACAACCGTCGACCTGTGCAGCGGCTGCGGCTACTGCACCCGCGCCTGCCCGGCCGGCGTGCTCATCGCCGAGACGAACAGCCGCGCGCGGGCACGCGTCGTCGAGCAGCGCGGCACGAGCCTGCGCAATCGGGTCATCTCCGACACCGATCTCCTCATTCGCTTCGGCGTCCCGCTGGCACCGCTCGTCAACCTGGGGATGCGCCTGCCATTGGCGCGCCGGTTCGGCGAGGCTGTCGGGGGTATCCATCGGCGCGCGGCCGTCCACCCCTTCGCGCGACGCACGTTCCGCTCGTGGTGGCGCCGGCGGCGCACGGTCGCCGACGCGGGTCCTGACAAGACCGTCGTCTACTTCCACGGCTGCGCGGTGAACGGTTTCGAGCCGTCGCTCGGGCGGGACGCGGTAGAGGTCCTCGAGCGCAACGGGTTCACGGTGATCGTCCCCGACCAGGTCTGCTGCGGCCTGCCGATGATCAGCAACGGGCTCTATCCCCAGGCGCGTCGCAAGGCGGCCCGCAACCTCCGGAGCCTGGCCGCCTACGCCCGGCGCGGCTATCGGATCGTCACCACCTCCACCTCGTGCGGCTACACGCTCAAGGCCGAGTACCACGAGATGCTTGACCTCGACGATCCCGAGGCGCGCGCAGTCTCGGAGGCGACCTGGGACATCTGCGAGCTCCTCGCCGAGCTCCACCACTCTGGACGGCTCGACACCCGCCTGGCACCGATGGCGCGCGATCTCCCGTACCACCCGCCATGCCAGCTCAAGGCCCACGGCATCGGGACGCCGGCGATGGACCTGTTCGCCCTCATCCCCGGGCTGCGCGCGATCGATTCAAACCATGACTGCTGCGGCGCCGCGGGAACGTACGGGCTGAAGAAGGAACGCTGGCAGATCGCCCACGACGTGGGCCAGCCGCTCTTCGACAAGGTCGCCGCATCGGGTGCCCCCGATGCCGCCTGCGACAGCGAAACCTGCCGCTGGCAGATCAGCACGGCGACCGGCCTTCCGGTGCGGCACCCGGTCGAATACCTCGCCGAATCGTATCGGGCCTACGACGCCGCGGCCGCCCTGAGCGGCGGGCTCAAGGCCTGACGCCTTCCGGCAAGCCGTATCCTCTCCGTCCAGCGGAGGAGGCAAGGGACCCGTCGTGATCTGCTCCAACTGTGGGAACGAGAACCCGGCCGGTGCGAAGTTCTGCACCGAGTGCGCCACGCCCATGGCAGTCCTCTGTCCGAGCTGCGGAACGAGCAACCCGCCAGGCGCCAAGTTCTGCGCCGAATGCGCCACGTCGCTGTCGGGGGCGGTGAGCCCCTCCGCAAGCCGGTCCGCCGGAAGCCGGATCTCCGTCGCAAGCGCCGTGAGCGCTCCCGTGGCGGGCACCTCGGTCGCCGAGCGGCGGCTGGTTTCGGTCCTGTTTGCGGACCTCGTCGGCTTCACACCGTTCTCGGAGGGGCGCGACGCCGAGGAGGTGCGCGAGACGCTCAGCCGCTACTTCGACCTCGCCAGACAGGTGATCGACCGGTACGGCGGGACCGTCGAGAAGTTCATCGGCGACGCGGTGATGGCCGTATGGGGCACGCCGGTGGCCCAGGAGGATGACCCGGAGCGCGCCGTCCGCGCCGCGCTCGAGCTGGTCGAAGCCGTCCCGACCATCGGTGCCGGGATCCAGGCGCGGTGCGGGGTCCTGACCGGTGAGGCGGCGGTCACGCTCGGCGCGCAGAACCAGGGGATGGTGGCCGGCGACATCGTCAACACGGCGAGCCGGCTGCAATCGGCCGCGGCACCTGGAACCGTCCTCGTCGGGGAGGAGACGCGGCGTGCTGCTGCGGGCATCGCGTTCGAGCCGGCTGGTGAGCAGGCGCTGAAGGGGAAGATGTTGCCGGTGGCGGCCTGGCGCGCGCTGCGAGTGGTCTCCGAGCGCGGAGGACGGAATCGGAGCGAGGCGCTCGAGGCACCCTTCGTGGGCCGCGAGGAGGAGCTGCGCCTGATCAAGGACCTCTTCCACGCCACGGGCAGAGAGCGCAAGCCGCGGCTGATCAGCGTCGTCGGGCCGGGGGGCATCGGCAAGACGCGTCTCGCCTGGGAGTTCCTCAAGTACGTCGATGGGCTCGCCGGACGGGTGCTGTGGCATGCCGGTCGAAGCCCGGCCTACGGTGATGGGATCACCTTCTGGGCTCTCGGCGAGATGGTTCGCGGACGCGCAGGCCTGCTCGAGTCCGATGACGAGACAACGACCCGCGAGAAGATCGCGGCCAGCGTGCAGCAGCACGTGCCCGAGGCGGAAGAGCGACGCTGGATCGAGTCGGCGCTTCTCGCGCTCCTGGGGCTGCCCGCGGAGATCGGCTCGGAGCAGCTGTTTGCCGCCTGGCGGAGCTTCTTCGAGCACCTGGCCGCAGCTGACCCGGTGGTGATGGTCTTCGAGGATCTGCATCACGCCGATACGGGCCTGCTCGACTTCATCGACCAGCTCATGGAGTGGAGCCGGAACGCGCCGATCATCGTGATCACCCTTGCCCGGCCGGAGCTCCTCGAGAAGCGCCCCGAGTGGGGTG
>Ga0070730_10004038_pt1 | contig 13011 bp, 8 predicted proteins | sample Coa_R1_3_FD_66447 | JGI IMG/M metagenome (GOLD analysis project Ga0070730, IMG submission 66447) | Surface soil microbial communities from Centralia Pennsylvania, which are recovering from an underground coalmine fire - Coalmine... | ecosystem: Environmental > Terrestrial > Soil > Unclassified ...
TTGACCAGCCGGGCCACGTCAATCAGCCTTGCGAACGCGGCCTTGTTGGCTTGCCAATCGGCGGACTCTACCGGCACCTCGCCAGTGTCGAAGGTCCACAGATGAGAGGCAGTCATGCGCCCGTAAGTGATTGTGCCGGTTTTATCCGTACAGATCACGCTGACCGATCCAAGGCCTTCGGCGGCACGCAGGTGACGAATGATCGCCTTTTTCTGCACCATCTCGCGCACGCCAAGCGCGAGGGCAATGGTGATGATTGCGCCGAGCGCTTCGGGGATGAATGCGATAGCCAATGCCACGGCAACGACCAGCGCGTCCAAAACGGGATACTGCTGAAATACGATGTAGATCAGGACAATTCCGATACAGATCACCAATGTGGCTATCAGCAGGAGACGGCCCAGCGATTCAAGCTGCTTCTGTAGCGGCGTTTGCGTATCCTCGGTTTCGACCAGTTCTGTCCAGATTTTGCCGAGTTCACTGTGGACGCCCGTTCCGACGACAACCGCCGTGATATTTCCTCTGGTCACGAAAGAGCCCGAAAAAACCATATTGGTTCGGGCATTAAGCGGCGTTTCGACGGGCAGAATATCAGGCGACTTGCTGACCTCGAACGGTTCGCCGGTCAGGAGAGCCTCGTTGGTCATTGCGTTGACGGCTTCTATGATCCGGGCATCGGCTGGTACACGAGAACCTGTGGTCAGATAGATGACTTCACCCGGAACGACCTCTTTAGCCTCAAGCTGAACTTGTTTGCCGTTGCGGATCAGGTTCGCAAAGACCTTTTGGAGATCTTTCAGCTTTTCAAGTTCATTCTCCGCCGAGCGATCCGTAAAGTAGCCGACCAGCGTCATGAAGATGACGATCCCCATGATCAGCGCGCCCTGCTTGAGGTCTTCGGTCTCGCCGCGCGCCAGGCCAATCCCCGCGCTGAGAACTGCCGCCAGTGTCAGGATGATTGCCAGTGGGTCTTTGAAGGCTTCCAGCAGACTGGCCCACACACTTTCCGGCTCTTCTTCCGGCAAAGTGTTGGGGCCATAATGCGCCTGTCGGACTGCGACTTCGTCGTCGCTCAGCCCATTGGTGCGATCCACCCGCAGGCGTTCGATGATCTCTGGCTCGGGGAATGACCACCACGGGGTGCCGATATGCGTCTCCGCTTCGACAGTACGCATGGTCATCGTCGCCTTTGCCTGGGCGCTTGAAGTCAATTCCATTGTTGGCCCTCTCAGGACATCTTGTTCGGATAAGTTCTTGGGATGGAGTTTCAAGGGATTTACCAGTCAGGAAAGATTTTCTGGAAAATTCATGATATTATCAGCCAGATTCGTTTTTGGCGCATTCGATTAGAGAATTCAAAGTGCGCCAACGTGCCATCCGGATTGTGCCAATTCTCAAGCCACAATGGCGATAACAAGGAACCTTATGATTGTCGAGCAACTTTTGGATCTCCAATTTGCGATCCAGAACGGTCACAATTGGTCAGCTTTAGCCCCTGCCGCGTTAAGATGGAGTCGTCGGTAGATTACAGACCTTCGATGGCACTGTGATGCCAAATAATCACTGAAAAAGATCTGTCAGTTTTAACATACAAAGTCTCCAGGAGCCTGACCCCGTTCAAGCCCGTCGGCAAAGCAAGACCATGCTCTGCCACACGCCCTAATTGTCTTGAAAGGAGCGGCTTTCAACCCTATACTATCCGGTCTTGTAATGCTCAATTCCAGGCAACTTCACGGAGTACCTACCGAAGTGCAAGTTCAACGAAAAGCTATATTCATTGCCCCATCAACGCTCTTCCTGAGCTTAATAACCTGTCTATTCATGATTATTTTTGCCAGCCGAGTCATGCGACTCTCCACTGTGGAAATGGTTCGTGACGAAATATCGTCAATTTGGCAGACGTTTGGAACCCCCTCGCAGATTATCATTTGGACTCCGCAAGATGCGCCACCTGGTTATTACTTGTTAGTCGGACTTTGGCGAAGCCTTGTCGGGATCCATCCAGTAGTAATCCGATTGTTGCCCGTGTTTGCTTTCATGATTGTATCAGCGCTGCTCTATCGAATCACCGCAGAACTGGTTGGCACAACTGCCGCGTTCATTACAATCGCCGTGTGCGCCGCAATCAATTACATCATTGTTTTAGGCTCCATGATGCGGTACTACGGTGTCGAAATCATGCTGATCTTGCTAGCATGGTGGCTCATGCTGCGCTACTTCCGGCGATCAAGCTTGTTGCGCGCAGTTTTGCTTGGGGTCTGCCTTGCAGCAATGTTTTACATCCATGTGACCACGGTCTTTGTGATGGTATTCATGGGTGGATATAGCCTGATTACTTTTGGCTGGGCAATTCGGAAATGGTGGAAACCGCTTTTGGTCACCATTCCGTTGGTTGTTCCGGTCATCCTCGCTGAAAATAGAACTGCTTCAGGTCAGTTTAGTCTTGGCACCTACTTATTCTTTTCAAAGGGCCAGGTGCTACTCAATAGAGGTTTCGCAGAACAGTGGAATAGTATGCTCGGTGATTACACCGGCGGGCACCTCGAACTCTGGTTGGTATTGCTGACCATTGCAACATTTGTCATTCTCCTGAATTACGGCTTGCAGCGTCGTGTCTTGGGGATCCTTTTATGGATGTTCGCCATAATTCTGCTGGTGCCTACCGCGATTTTCTTTGCCTACCAAAGTCGCCAAGTAGCCTGGGTGCTACCGGGTTTTGCCCTATGGATTGGTTGGGGCTTCTCGAGGTTGCCACGCTCGGCTATTGCGGCAGTTTTAGCCATCTGTATCGTACTCATGTTTGGCGACGCTAATTATGCCACTAATGGTCAGGTGAGCGGGCCGTTAGTGGTCACATTTAGCTGGCTTTCTCAGCATGTGCAGACAGGGGATGCTGTGCTAGTTGATCCCCTCTTTACGACGATCCACGCTGAAGAGTGGGATTATTTTTCTCGCGCTTATTTCCCGAATGGCATCAACTACGTGACTGAGCCTGTCCCGGTTCGGCGACTCTGGTACTTTTATGGTGACGGTCAGCAAGATCCGATGCTACTGTCTCAGGTAGAAAACCATAGAATGCTCACAGAACAATTTGACGCCCAATACGGGGGCTACTCCACGTTCCGAGTACGACTGTATGAAGCACCGCCTGATATTAACGGTGTAGCCTTCGCCAATGGAATGCATTTCTATGGACTCGAAAGCATCACCCCGAATGTAACTGCGCCAATTCCTGTCTGGAACCGAACGGAAACGATCCACCTTCGGTTGTGGTGGTCCGCGGATGAGCCAATACAAAACGATTACAGTCTAGCCCTGTATGTCAATAACTCAAAAGGCACAAGAGTAATCCAATTGGATGGTCCACCCCAGCCAGCTAATGGCCCCAGTCAGACCAGTCAATGGACAACTGGGCGATATTATTTGGACGAGAAAAATATTGAGTTGCCCCAAGACCTACCTGGCTTCACTGACTATACGGTAGTCATGACGGTTTACCAGTGGTGGGATAATCAGCGTATATCTGCACCGGGCTTGACTGACGACAAGCTGCTTAAAGTATTTGAGTTTCACGTACGAGGCTTTGGTTGAGAGCGCCTTTTCAGCGACCTATCGTTTATCAGATTTTCCGGGCGATGATCTGCTGGCCTGCCCTTTTCTCAAAGATTTCAATGGGTTCCTCATGAAAAAACACCTCATCATACTCCTGACCGTGACATTGCTGACGCGCGGCACAATCTTTCTCAGCTACGCGCCGGGTTCAAGCGCTGCAACCGCTGACGATGAAGCTTTCACCCACTATATGATCGATCAAATGGCGCACGGTAATTTTCTAATAGGGAACCTACGTTACAACAGTGGCTTTGCCCTAGTGATGGCGCCACTCGTATCTTTGACACGCCTCTTTGGCACCTTGCAGGCGCGTTTCATTGTCCTCGTGCAAACAATCCTGTCGGGACTAATCCCGTTCCTCATCTATGACCTTGTCCGCAAACGTCGTACACCGACCGAAGCGTTGATTGTCGCCTTGGTCACCGCACTCGATCCTTTGGGCCTTGAATGGGCGAATCTCTTCTTGCCAGTTTGGTTAGTTGCACTCTGCATTGTCCTGGCATTATGGTTGATTTGTCGTGCCTTCAGTTCAACCCGATACCAAACCCTTTATATTTTTGCCGCAGCCAAAATCGCCAAATGGCGTGTTGCTCAGAATTCAGGCCAACACGGGGGCTTAGGCAGCAAAATGTGGAATTCGATATGCCTTTACGCAAGCCAACAATCAGGCCAGGCTGCTGGCGCTATCGCCGTCTGCTGGATGGCCTGGCAGAATGCCTTCCGCATGTTGATCCTTGCCTGCAAAACCGGGAATTCTAAAACGGTGTCCTAAATAGATGACGGCGTACGCGGAAAAGATGAACAGAAGAGGATCCGTCGGCGCGCGATAGCGTGTGGCGGGATTAAATGCGACGTAAATGATCGTCATACACAACAGGGTCAGCCACAACAGGGAGACCTCCCGCCATAAACGAAAGGTCAACCCAATGCCGATCAAACCCAGGATCAACAGCGCGCCAAAATAGAGGCGATGTACCAGGCGCCCAACCTGGTCAAACAATGGCTGGCTGTAGACATTCAGCGGATCATTTAGCGGCACGCCATTCAGCGTCAGTTGCCCCTGAGCGTTGGTTTCGACGTGAACCTGCCCCTCGTAATTCTCAATGGGGGCATCGCCGCTTGTTGCGTTTTTGCGAGGAAATACGTCTATGCTCCAATAAGCAATGAACTTTTCCCATAGCAAAGAAGGAATCTGGTCAGGATGAGCGTGCAGATAGTCCAATCCCATCTGAGCAAGGCGCTGACTTCGCTGGACGCGATCCAGATGCAGTACCGTCCCGTCAATTGGAATGAACGAGGGATGATAACCGGCTTGAATAAACGGTACCGTATATTGATTGTTGCCGAAGTAGATATTTTCGCCGCTGTTGGTCGAAATTAATACCACCTGATGGAATAACTGGTAGTTGCGTACATTCCAGGGAACTGTTACCAGGATGCCAATGATCACTACAGGACTCAAGCTTACCAGGCTGAACACGAACGGACGCCTGAATAGGAACCACAGTCCAATAAAGCCCATGAGCGGAGCAATGATCGGGCGTGTCAAAAGGCCGCATCCAAGATCAAGGCCACCCAGCAGGATCAATAATAAAGTTCCTCGATCCCAGGCCGTTCGCTGGCGGAGGAGGATGGCAACAAGGATCAGCGTCAGCAGTTCCAGGATAAACAGTGGTGTTTCCACCAGGGTCAGATTCTGGAAAATCAGGTAGGGATAGAGCGCATAAAACAGACCGGAAAGTACCCCTACACCTTCACCGCGCGGAATCAAGCGTTTGGCAATCTGGTAAATCAGGACAACCGAAATGCAATCCATCAAGGTTTGAATTAGTCCCACCTGGATGTGACCGCGCCCAAACCATCGGTAGACTCCGGCAAGCACATAAACATACAATGGGGGAAAGTCGGCGTCTGGCACCCCAGGTTCCAAGCCAAACACACCGTTCTCGACCAGGTTTACGGCATGTTTGTCGTGCGCATCATTTCCCTGAACCTGGCCCGTTTGTTCATAAGCAAAGACTGAAGGCAGGGCCAGGAGTACACCAATTCGCACCACTGCACAGACGACGACCACTATAGCAAGGTATGTTCTGGGTTTAAGCTTATTCATGGGCCAGTACCGGTGCGGGAGTTTGGCGACGCGCTGCTAAAGCCGCGATTGCCGCCAATGTCGCCGTGGACGCGAACAAGATCAGAATCGGTTCGACGGGCAGCAGATAGCGCGGCAAGGCGAGCAAAACGCTATGAACCGCTGTGGTGTACAGCACGTAACCAAACAGCGGCAGTGCCACCCAAAATTTGCGCCAACACAGGATCATGCCGATAAACCCACCAAGTAGTGCCCAGAAGTGAAAGAGATACAGTGCGAGTTTGGGCCAGAAGGCGTCGGCCTCTGTCAGCGCGATAAGACCTGAAAGACTCCGATCCGAATGAAGCCACGTGGCCGCAATTTGTTTCAAACTGTTGCCAGCAAGGTAATTGGTGTCTGACGGCTGCAAGTACGCTCCGACGATGTTCGTCAGCCGAGTTTTTAAGTACGCTGGCAAATTATGGAGCAGCGTATCGGCAACCTGCGACGCAAGGTTCTGGTTAAACTCTCCACTGCTTTGCGGATTCCCCGCAGCGGCGCTGACCGCCTGCGGACTTTGTTGACCATGAAAGCCCATCCAGGCGTAGTCAACGATCCCGTCGGCGCCGATAACGAAGTGATTCCAGCGCGCCCAACTATAGACGGTCCATGTCGAAACCACCAGCGCGTAGAAAACCAGCATAACCCCAGCGAAACGCAAGCCACTGCGCCATCCATGAAGCCGAATTAAATGAATGGCGAGAATCAGCGGAAACAACAGCAGTACCGCGCGTGTCTCTGTCGCGATGCCAAGCACCACGCCAAGGGAGATCATGCGCCAGACCGTGGGGTTTGAATGCCACAACGTATACAGCGCCAGGGCTGCAAATAGCAGACCGAGGTAGACACTCTCAGTTTCCACTATGCCCGTTTCGATAATGAAGATTGGGCTAAGCGCAATCACAATTACGGCGAAAATCGCCACGCGCCGCTCAAAATAGCGATTGCCCAGCACGTAGACACTGACTATCAATACCACCTGCCAGACGATATTCAGCAGGCGGAAGAATTGGATAGTCGTTGTGAGGTCCGACGGGAACAGAATCTCTAGAGTTCCGACATAGAGGAGATAGACCGGCGCCGGAGACACGTCGTTGGCAATATTGCGTACTAGCTCCGGGCCACGACTCAGGTAATACCCCGTGTCGCCCCCGCCCAAGGGTGGATTCGGATCCACGACCAGAATAAACAGCAGGCGCAACGCCACAGCCACGATCAGGCTCAATAAGAGCCAACGATGGTCGTTGGTCAATATTCGAAGACGATCTCTCAGGTTCATTGCTTGCGAAAATCCGTATCGATAATTGGGCACCGATTGTACCATGCGGGTAAATTCCCAAAATAATTCTCAAGGCTGTTCCGTTCATTCACGTAGCATTTCCCGCCCAATATTCTCCTCTAATTATGATGCAATTGCCCCATGTTAGAGCATTTATCGTCTTGACAGGAAATCAATTCGTAGCTATTGTTTCCGAAGCAGGTTTGTCAAAAATCGACCAAATCATCACTCACGATTATCTCTTTGCATCTTCAGGCAGGTAACGGCAGGTATAGCGATAATTTAATGATCGCGGGTGGCTGAGTCTTGAACACAGAATCATTCGGCCCGAGAACAACCAGGGTTATTCTGGTTGTTCTCGGGCTAATTGCGTTAATTACATCTGCTACTGTTTTGCTCCGTGCAAATGGGGCCGTTCTTGGCCGTGATGCAAGCATGTCTCTGAACTTATGGAGTATCTGGTGGCCTACCTATGCTATTCTACACAACTACAATTTGGTGCAGACGAACTACATCCTGTTTCCAATTTATACCAATGTATTTCCCCTAATATCGCTGCCGACAAGCCTGGTTTATGGTCTACTTCGGCCTATTTTCGGTCCAATATTGGCTTACAATCTCATATTGCCATTATTCGGTTTTCTCAACGCATTTTCAATATATATTTTCTTCTCAAAATATCTCAACAATCCATATTTTGCTGCCTTAGGGGCGGGCGTAGTCGCATTTAACCCCATTACTTATGAAATCGCACAACAAAGTGAACTCCCACTGCTGGCGATATTTGTAATTCCAATTTGTCTATTGTCATTTGAACGATTCTTGAACACCCCGAGAAGTCTTAATGGTGTAATTGCGGGCTTAGCGCTATATCTTGTCATTATTACGTCCATCTATTTTTGGACTCTAATTCTGACCGTACTATTACCGTATGTGATTTACCGTCTCTACCAACGTAGATTCGGTTGGCGGTCTTTGAGGCCTGCTCTGTGGGGAAGCATTTTGTTTCTCCTGCTTTTGTTTATCTTCCCTATCAATGTCATTATCGGGTCAAGCGTCCTGCACCGATATAGTCCTCTGGTGGCTTTACAAGGTCAGCTCTACAGTCTATCACCGTTTCTCGCCGTTATGCTCATCGTCGCTGCACTCGCCCTACGTTGGGGGAGCCATGATCAAGAATCGTCTAAGATCACCCGTTATCTCGTGGGATTTATTCTGGTAACCAACCTTCTTTGCTTTATTTTGCCAACCCTGTCGCCGCTAAATTTATCAGGCATTTTGAGCCTGAGCGGTACAATTCACGTCTCGGAATTCTTATTGCCCATCATAGCAGTCGCAGTCTTACTTGTCCTAAGACGTATTGAGGCGCACAAAGAAGCTATCACGCCCAAAAGGTTATGGATAAGCCTTCTCACGCTTGTCCTGGTGTCACAGTGGTGGATTCCCCTGGCGAGCACAACCGTCCCACAACTCAACTACTACGAAATCCTTGCCAGAGAACCCGAAGATTATGTCATAGCGGATTATCCGGTGGGCATTGTGACCAGCGCGGAGCAGCTTTCTATCCCGATGGAGTCGGCTGTCTCCGATGCCCAGCAAATTGGCAGCAGCTTCAGAGCTGCTGCAACGCTGTTAAGTGAACCTTTCCATCAGAAACGGCTGATTGGTGGTGTGGCGCTCTATTTGCGTCCTGATGATATTCTCCCTTATAAAATTAACCCTCTGCTGCGAATTCTTACTGCTCAACCTGTTAGCGAAGATTTACAAGTCCTTGCTCAAAAATTCCGTGACGCAAGTCTGCGGTGGCGTGTCGGGTATATCTTTGTGCATACCGACGTACTGGATTCAGAGTCCTTGTCATTTATCCATCAATGGTTGACATGGACGAATGTCTACTGCTATGTGACCTTAGAAAATCAGGTCGAAATTTGGCGCGCGCGCTGGAATCCTGCGGGTTGCGGCCCTTCTACTTTTTCCATCGGTGATCCAAACGCTAGAATGATGCTGGGTGCGGGCTGGTACGGTGAGGAAAAATGGGATCAGACCTCGGTTCGATGGGCAGGCCAACAGACCGATTCCCATCTGAGTTTTTGGATTACACCACAGGCCGATTTTCAAATGAAGTTGCAAATCTATTCGACGGCTAATGAACAGCAGTCGTTAGTAGTAAAAGCGAACGGCGAAACGCTTGGCAAAGTTGCCTTAACAAAAGATTGGCACGATTACCTATTTTTGCTTCCGCGTCGGCTGATCAGCATGTCTCAAGGTCTCGTGTCATTGGAACTCATTCATGATCAAACCTTCTCAATCGAAGGACGAGAATTGACTGCTGCTTACGGAACCATGACGCTTGAGGAAGAGCATCCTTGAAAATCTTCAAAACTATGCCGGATAGGCTTCGTGTTGAGTTAGCGGCAGCCCTATGCCTGCTAACACTAACCCTAATCGTCTTTGTTGTGGTCAATCCTTTCAACAGCGCACTTGACGATTGGGCTGTTATATTCACGACGAAACCCGGTGTCGCGTCTACAATCACTCGCTATGCTGGCAGACCCTTCTCTTTCGATGGCATACTTCTAGCTAACCTATTGTTCAATGGGCAGGTACAAGGGATTTTCATTGTCCATGTAGTGAGTATATTTCTCACGGCGTTTTGCCTTTTTCATCTCGTCACTCGACTGATCCCAAACCAAACAGCGTTTGCCTTCCTTGTAGCTTCGCTCTACTTATTCTATTTACCCATTAATGTTTCTCAAATCATGGCCGTTCAATTTGAGATTTATTCGTGGGCATGCATGGTTGCCGTCGTCGCAATGACACTCTTCACGGAACAGGCACTTATCAAAGGGTGGTCTGCCGCATTAATCCTTGCGTTTGCCTGTGTATTTGGCTATGTCGCTGTCTTGAGTTATGAATCGACCTTTCCCCTTTTGTTGCTGGCACCGGTGATATTGTTTATTGTCCAACGCAAGTTCTCACGGCATTTTGTCGCATCTGCTTTGATCTGGTACGTCGGGATTAGCATCGCCTTCTTGCAGTTTGTGATTCCCTATTTGCATGGGGACTCCACGCAGGTGTATCAGGAGACCTATTTTAAACCAGTCCGGTCGGTTTCAGCTTTCCTGTCCAATACACTCGCATTTTCCTACCTCAACTTTCCCGTCAGCTCGCTTATAAAGGACTTTGGAGATTTTTTCGCCAGCCCATACTTGACCACCGCAATTGTTCTTGGGCTGATCGGATTGGTCGTTTGGCGTATTTTTTCGATTATTGCGCATACCACGTATCCAGTTTTGTCGTTGCGAGAACTTTTACTTATTCTAATCGTTGGTTTCGTTGCTATCGCCGCAGGCGGAATCGTCTATATCTACGCGAATTTCCTGGTTCCACGTAGCGTTACATTTTCAGCCATAGGAGAGGCAGTTGTACTTTCCGCAGCAATTTGTTTACTAGACGTTATCATCCAGCGATTTTTTGCGGTTCGCCCAGGGTTAATCATTGTAGGCGCCCTCAGTGTCCTGTTCTGCGTCGGCTGTTATTGGTACTATCATGACAATGCAAATGCTCCCGAGCCATATGACTTCACCCAACAAGCCGTATTTTTCAGAGAATTTGTATCGCTTATTCCCGACGTAAAGTCACCTACACTTATTTATTATCAGTGCGACACTTCCGACACAAAGGTATCTACAAGATATCAATCTGAGACTGGTGATGTATATGGCATTCGCTATTTATACGATGATCGGGCCAATTTTCGCAAAACAAACGAATTGTCCTTTAATGCTCAAGACATCACTGTAGCCAGTAGCTATGGTGACTTGTTAGGCCCGATTCTTCCAAAACGCTACGGCTACGATCAGCTTGTCGTTGTGGCATGTACACCAGATGGATTGACCATAGTTGATCCGCTCCCAGCCGCATTAGCCCAAGGCGAAAACGCTTACAATCCCTATCAACGAATCGTTTATGATTATATAAACCCTTCTCAGGCACGCATCCTGGCACCTTAATGTTCTAACGAGGAGATTCATGAGCGAACCAGCGACAAAAATGCTACAATATTTGGCGGTGTCCTGGATGTGTCCCATGTGAGACGCCATCATCGGACAAGAAATATGCTGACTTCATTTTTGCATCGGATCGCTTCTTACCCGGCAATGTATGTTCTAATTCAACGTTTCGCCGGGCACGAAGTCGTTGATGAAAATATGCGTCGGTCTATGGATAGGGTTTCAACGGAACAGCAGCTATCTATTTTGGACGTAGGCGGCGGAACAGGCAAAGGGGGGCGTTTGTGGTCACGTGAAGCCTCCTATATCTGCCTTGAAATCGATCCCCTAAAGTTAGCTGCGATAGCAAACAATTCTGCTAAGGGTAACGGCGTACTAGCCGATGCGACAAAGATACCGTTCGGTAATGGCGTTTTTGATGTTGTGGTCTGTTGCCTGGTTGCTCATCACATTTCTGATATGAGGCTCCCATTCTTATTGCAGGATCTATGAGGGTATTGAAAAAGACGGGAGTATTCATGTCTATCGATCCCGTCTGGGATTCTACGCGACCTATCGGAAAACTGCTCTGGCGCTATGATCATGGGAGTTATCCCCGGCGGGTAGAACAACTCGATTCAAATCTCAGTCAATGCGGCACCATCTTCCATCGGGAAGAATTCACTACTTTGCACCGCTTTGTGCTCTATATCGTCCAAAAACCTCCTGAAACCAAACCGAATAATTTATTGGAAGATCCCATCCCTCGAAAGTCGCCAGGCATTTATAGAGCATCTCCGAGCGCAGGGCGTCTCAAGTGTATTTCACTATTTGCCCCTGCATCTGTCGGACATGGGCAGGAGACTGGGAGGAAAACTCGGCGACTGCCCCATTACTGAAAACGTCAGTGAGCGGTTAGTCCGTTTGCCATTTTTCTACGATTTTTCCGAGCAGGATCAAGCTTGTGTGGTGGAGACAATCCGCAATTTCTTCATACAAAGCTAAGGCTGCTCACTTCCCTCAAATATGGAGATTTCCAATTGCAAAGGAACAGTGCACTGAATCCACATATTAATGTTGAAAAACGCCCTTCTACAGCTCTTGCGCGACTTCTTCCATTTTGTTTTTTAGGCCATTTACTCGCTGTTGCCGCAGTCCTATTGCAGCCTACTACACCTGCAATTCTGTTTGGACTCTATTCCAAAACTGCGGTCATTGTATTGGGCGCACTGATTATTTCGGCTCCCATAGTCTGGATCAGTGGGCACAAATTCGTTGATTTGATTGACTCAGGCAAATTGGCACTCTCACGTATGCAAGCATCAGGATTATTGATCGCGTGTGCGCTCGCGATTTTTATTACATCGTTTGTCACGGAGGGGGTGACAGCAAGCTATGTGGTTGTCGGATTCTATGTTGATTTTGTCTTGATGTTGATAGGCATATTTGCTCTGTATGAACTGGCTGATCTCAATGGACGCTGGATAGTCAATGTTAGAGCAGTACTCGGATTAGCAATATGCGTATTGGCATTTGTTGTCGGAATCCATTTTCCCGGTATGCAATGGAACGATACGGGGAACTATTTCGCAACGACCTTAGGGGTATTGGAAACAGGTCGTCCTTTAAGCCTGAATTACCTACCAGCAACACATGAAATTGCTTCCCTTACCTATTTCGGACAGGCGCTAGAATTCAAATTGCTTGGCGTTAGCCTCCAAGGGGTGCGATGGTATCTTCTGTCCATCTCCGTGCTTGGCGTATTCTGCATATTTCTGGCTGCCCGCCGTTTGTACTCTAGCTCAGCCGCCTGGATCGCGGCTATTCTGAGTGCGATTGTCCTGTTGAATGATAACTATCCACGATTCGACCAGGAAGCGTCTTTGTTTATCTCGGTAGCTTTATTGTGTTTCGTGCTTGCCCAACAAACGAAAAAACTATGGCTCCATTTTGTCGTTGGTCTGGCAATTGCGTTGAGTATGGATGGACATCCCAATACC
>Ga0070730_10004039_pt1 | contig 13010 bp, 12 predicted proteins | sample Coa_R1_3_FD_66447 | JGI IMG/M metagenome (GOLD analysis project Ga0070730, IMG submission 66447) | Surface soil microbial communities from Centralia Pennsylvania, which are recovering from an underground coalmine fire - Coalmine... | ecosystem: Environmental > Terrestrial > Soil > Unclassified ...
AGAGCGGGTGCGCATTCTCATCGACTCGGCCAAGCAGGTGGGCCCCGCGCTGTTCTTTTCCCTCCTTATTATCGTGGTCTCGTTCCTCCCCGTGTTCCTGTTGGAAGCACAGGAAGGACGCATGTTCCGTCCGCTGGCATGGACGAAAACTCTGGCCGTGAGCTTCTCGTCTTTGTTGGCCATCACACTGGTTCCCACCTTGATGGTCATTTTCATTCGAGGAAAGCTGCGGCCGGAATCGGAAAATCCGATTTCAAAGGTTACGCAGGCACTCTATTTGCCGGTTTTACGACTCTGCCTGAAATACCGCAAGACGACGTTGTTGCTCAATTTGGCATTTCTCGTGGTGACGTTTCCCTTGATGTTCAGAATCGGCAGTCAGTTCATGCCGCCCTTGTTTGAAGGTTCGTCACTCTACATGCCCACGGCGCTTCCCGGTATTTCGATCACGCAAGCTTCGCAGCTCTTGCAGGAACAGGATCGGATTCTCCGATCCTTCCCGGAAGTTGAGACCGTCTTCGGCGCGGTCGGACGATCCGACAGTGCTACCGACAACGCTCCGCTCGATATGTACGACACGACGGTCATGCTCAAGTCGCGCGAAAAGTGGCGGCCGGGGATGACCTACGAAACGCTCATCCGCGAGATGGACGAGAAGCTCCAGTTTCCTGGCCTGACGAACACCTGGACCATGCCGGTACAAAATCGGCTGGATATGGCGCTCACAGGAATCAAGACGCCGGTAGGAATGAAGCTTCAAGGCCCAAATCTGGAGCAAATCCAGCAGCTCGGAGCACAGGTGCAGCAGATCTTGTCGGGATTGCCACAGGTGCGTTCGGTTTTTGCCGAGCGGGTCTCGCAAGGCTTTTACATCAATGTGGAGGTCAATCGACCGGAAGCGGCGAAATACGGCTTGACCATTGCCGACGTGCAACAAGCTGTGGAGTCTGGGATTGGGGGCATGAACGTTGCCGAAAATGTCGAAGGCCGCAGTCGCTATCCGATCAATGTCCGTTACCAGCGCGATTTCCGCGACAACGTCGGAGATCTGAGTCGCGTGTTGATTGCGACACCATCTGGGGCGCAGATACCGATCGCCGAAGTAGCCAAGATTTCGTTCTCGCGTGGTCCGGCGATGATCCGCGATGAAGATGGGCAGCTCACGGGCTATGTCTACATTGATCTCAACGCCACCGACTACGGCGGCTTCGTAGACCAGGCCAGCCAAATGCTTCGCCAAAAGCTGCAACTGCCTGCGGGATACGCCTATCAGTGGTCGGGCGAATATGAATTCCAGCTTCGGGCAAAGGAACGGATGAAGATCATTTTGCCCGTGGTGTTCTTCGTGATCTTCTTGCTTCTGTACATGGTCTTCCACTCCCTGACTGAGGCCATGGTCCTGATCTTCCCTACGTTCTATGCCATGACCGGCGGGCTGATCTTGCAGTGGCTGCTGGGCTACAACTTCAGCGTGGCCGTGTGGGTCGGGTATATCGCGCTGTTTGGCATCGCGGTAGAGACGGGCGTCGTGATGGTCGTCTATCTCCATGAAGCTCTGGACCACAAGTTGGCATCGGGCGTTCCGCTCACCAACGCAGATGTTGAGGCAGCAGCGATCGAGGGTGCTGTACAGCGGCTCCGGCCAAAGCTAATGACGGTCTGTGCGGTTCTGGCCAGCCTGATTCCGATCCTCTGGGCAAGTGGTATCGGCTCCGACGTGATGAAGCCGATTGCCGCTCCCATGGTTGGCGGAATGATTACGTCAACGGTTCACGTACTGATTCTGGTTCCGGTTTTCTTCGTGTTGATGAAGGAACGGGCTCTACGGCGGGGCACATTGCGGCCGGAACCGGCGGAGTAAAGGAGGCAAAGGAGGTAAAGGATTGTGACAAGAGCAGTACAAACTTCAACCAAACCAACAAAAGGGGAATACTAATGAAGACAAGACGAACAGTTGTAAACACCATTGCGTTTCTCACATTTTCCACCATGCTCATGGCGGCTCAAATGCAAATGCCGGCGAGCACACCTGGGACGAGCAAGCCCGCTCAGGCTTCTGCAACGCCAAAAGCGCTGACGGGAACTGTAAGCGACTCCATGTGTGGCGCTCACCACATGGAAAAGGACAAGAGCGCGGCTGAGTGCACCCGAGAGTGCGTGAAGAAAGGCACAAAGTACGCACTGGTTGTGGGGCAGAAGGTGTACACGCTGGACGGGCACGAGGCTGAACTGGACAAGCTTGCTGGTGAGAGGGCGACAGTGAAGGGCAGCGTGATGGGGGAGATGGTGATGGTTGAGTCTGTTGCCGCTGCGAAAAAGATGGCAAAGTAGGATGTGGCTATATTTCGTCGATCCTCGCCATCACCTACGGCGGGACGCTTTCGGTTTTGGGAATTACAGCGGCGCTCTTGCAGCACTGGTGTTCGCTCTGCTCTTGGCGCTGTCCAATGACGTTTCCCTTCGCAAGCTGGGAGTCGGGCGCTGGAAATCGCTTCAGCGGTGGGCGTATGCCAGTGTCGTACTCACCGCAGCACACGCAATCGCTTATCAGCAGATTGAGAAGCGCGTCTCGCCTTTCCAAGTCGTCCTTTACATCTCATTTGGAATTGTGTCGGCCTTCCAGATAGCTGCCGCGCTCAAAAGTCGACGAATCAGCGCCGAGGGGCGTTCCCCGAAGCCACTCACCAAATAGCAGAGTTCGAGTAGCTACAAAGCCACGTCTTCACTCTGGCGACGAGATTCTTTCATTTAACAATGCCAACCCTGATCTAGCGTCTATCCGGACGACGCAAACGCAATTTATGTAGGCGTTTCCCCTGGCGGAGCGTTGCAGGAACTTCTAGAAAGCAAATCAGCTATTGAAGTGGATAACCTTGTTGACCGGGTAGACGTCCGTCAATACGAATGATCTTAATTCCAGGACGGACGCTGGCCGGATCGACAAACGAAATGCATCCCTTAATAGTAAGCCGCGGCAATGATCTGATGAGCCGAGCCCTCATCTGAGTTTGCGCACCTGATTTAATTTGAGGTACAGTTTCCAAAGTGGTTTCAAGAACCGCAACTTCGATAGTTCTGCTGACGGTCTTGCTCGCCGGGACTACTCCCACCGGGGTCTGCGCACTCATATGCGAACGCGACGCACGACTCGAGAGTCAGCGCCATTGCAGTCAGCCTTCAGACAACATGCAGGGAATGGCTCACGATCATTCCGCCATGAATCATCCACGTATTCAGGCCATGACTCCGGTAATGGTGTCGCGTTCGTGTCAGTCGAATTGCGTCACAGAGGAACGTCTTAACACTTCGAGAAAGAGTGTTCCTCAAGTGACGGTAGTGGAAAGCGGCGCTGTAGTCCTGGATACTACGGCCGATTTTGCGCCACCCGATCCCGCAATCGCATGGAGTTCGGATAGCCCACCATACTTGCCCTCTGTATACAGTGCGTCTTTCAGCATTCTCCGCATCTGAGTTTCTCCCTCTCCTTCTAGCAACGGTATAGCCACAGCAGCGACTTCACGTCGATTGCCTGGCGTGCATCCCTCTTCGATCCAATGTCCATTGAGTTTTGAGGACAGTTGAGTCCGCCAATTCTTAAAGAGGAAGAACCATGAAGAACAGACGTGATTTTCTGAGAAATACCGTTGGTCTGGGCGCCAGTTTGGCCGCCGCACCTCGCCTGTTTGCAGCGCAGCAGGCGAACGGAACGGCCATGGATATGGACATGAAGCCCATGGACCATGCAACCGCGCGCAGCAACAGTCAGATGATTTCGGTGGAAACACCGGACGTTCCGCAGCTTTCGTCGCGCATGGACGGGAGCATTAAGGAATTCCATCTCATCGCCGAGCCGGTTAGGCAGGAGATCTTTCCTGGCCGGCTCGTTGACCTCTGGGGTTACAACGGCAGCGCTCCGGGTCCGACGATTCAGGTGAACCAGGGCGATCGCGTTCGCATCATCGTGGACAACCACCTTCCCGAAGCGACGTCGATGCACTGGCACGGCTTCGAAATCCCGAGCGAAATGGACGGAGCGCCCGGTTCGAGTCAAGACCCGATTCCTCCAGGCGGCCGATTTGTCTATGAATTCACGCTCCACCAGGAAGGCACTTACTTCTACCACTCGCACATGGCGATGCAGGAAATGATGGGCATGATCGGCGCGTTCATCATGCATCCCAAGGAGCCGTACAAGCCGCGCGTCGATAGAGACTTCGCCATCATTATGCAGGAATACGCCATCTTGCCGAACATCAGGGTGCCGAACTCCATGAACATGGAGTTCAACTGGCTCACCTTCAACGGAAAATCCGGTCCAGCGACTACTCCGCTGATTGTGCGGCACGGAGAGCGCGTCCGCATCCGCCTCGTCAATCTGGGCATGGACCACCATCCGATCCATCTTCACGGCCATCAATTTGTCGTGACGGGCACGGAAGGAGGACGACAGCCCCAATCCACGTGGGGTCCGGGAAACACCGTACTCGTAGGAGTGGCGCAATCTCGCGATGTGGAGTTCGTCGCCAGCAACCCCGGCGACTGGATGCTCCATTGCCATCTTCCGCACCACATGATGAACCAGATGTCGTCGATGGTCGGACCGATGTCACGGCGAAATGGAATGCCCGCGGGTCTCGACATGGAGCGAGGCATGGGGATGCTGCGACAAGGGAGTGCGACCTCGGAGGAAAACGGCCCTAGCCTGGGTCGCGGACTGGGCATCGGTTCAACAGCGGAGCAAGCCATGTCGAATTCTCCGCTGAAAGCCGAGGATCCGGCGCAACAGCAGGACATGCCGAACATGCCCGGCATGCAGCCTCAAGGGATGCAGATGGGCAAGCCCGATGTCAGCAAGGATGCGAATTCCGTACCGGGCTTTCCGCAGGATGCCTTCATGGAAGGTCCCATGATGGCGAGGGATCAAATGGTCGACAAGCCTGAAAACTTTGGCTTGCGTCCCGGCTGGAGCGGCTTCATGGCGGGAATGATGACATTCGTGCGCGTGCTGCCTCCAGACAAGTACGACCAAATCATGGAGCTTCGAAAAAAGCAGGAAGGCAATAAGCCAATGAAGATGGATATGCCGGGAATGGAGCACCAACATGAATAACCTGATTACGCCGGTGAAATCTCTGGAAGTGAAGGCCGAAACCGTGTCACCCCTCCGTTGTGTCACCCGATTCGCACTCTGCTTTGCTATGTCTTTGTTCCTGGTCGCCTTGCCGGCCCGAGCGCAAACTTCAGTGTCCGAGAAGAGGACGATCACGCTCGAAGAACTGCAACAGATGGCCTTGCAGAACAACCCGACGTTCAGGCAATCCGTGGCCAACATCACCTGTGCGCGGGTCCTGGTTCCCGAAGGTGGTCCCCACTGGCTGACGCTGGGTGAAAAACTCTGTCCCGAGCCCGCAGACAAATCCTATCGATCTCCGCTGACTCTGATTGCTGACAAATCTCCCTTCTTACAGCGGATATCGGTTGAACAAAAGAGCGTATTGATCCCGGACACGAACCAGGAAGAGGGATGGAAAACCTTCAAGGGACACAAACAATTTCGATCCTGGTTGTGCGTGCCGTTGGTCGCATCCGAAGAATTCTTGGGATTTCTTTCCGCCGGCCACAGCGATCCGAATCGCTATACACAGGAGCATCTCCGGCGTGCCGAATTGCTGGCCATCCCCGCTGCCGCGGCAATCCAAAATGCTCGCCTCTACCAGACCGCACAAATCTACGGCTCAGAGCTCGAAAAACGAATCGCCGATCTCAAGCAGGCCGAGGCCGCCTTGGCGGAATCGGAGGGGAGCCGAAAGTTGTCGGAGGAGAAGTTTCAAAAAGTCTTTCGTTCCAGCCCAATTCCCTTCTCCATCACGACCCTGAGGGAGGGCAAATTCCTGGATGTGAATGGTGCCTTCGAGCAACGATACGGCTATTCGCGCGGAGAGGTGCTGGGCCGTACTGTCCATGAATTGAAAATTTGGGAAGATCCGGCGGATCGCGCGCGCATGGTCACACAACTCCAGCAGAGCGGCCCGGTTCGCAACGTGATCACACGACTTCGCACCAAGTCCGGCGAAATCAAACTCACGGCCTATTCTGCGCAGAGGATCCAATTCGACGGCCAATCCTGCATCCTTGCCGTGTCAGAAGATTTGCCGGACTACGACCGGCAGAAGGTGAACTGACCTTCTGCCCTGTTTGGCGCCGTCGTAGGGGGCAACCATATGCGCGAAATTGCTGAACTCGTTAGCGTCCTTGCCTGTGGTTTGTTCGCCGGTGCCGCCATCTACATCAGTTTCGTCGAGCACCCGGCCAGAATGGAGTGCGGAGCGGAGACAGCGGCGACCGAATTTCCGCCCAGCTATCGCCGGGCCAGTATCATGCAGGCGACCTTGGCGGCTGTCGGCTTGCTGTCCTCCCTTGTAGCGTGGTTTGCCGGGGCGACGTTCTGGTGGGCGATAGCGGGAGTCTTGCTGGGTAGCGTCATTCCGTTCACCCTTCTCGTGATCCTGCCGACCAATCGGCAATTGTTGAGCCCGACTCTGGACAAGCGGTCAGCACAGACGGCCCATCTGCTTGCGCGCTGGGGCAGATTGCACGCCATCCGAAGCGTAGTCAGTGTGGTGGCATTTTTGCTATTCGTGTATCTGTCGGTCTTTGGGAAGCCTCGCTGAGCGTGGCTTCGGCTTTAGCCTTCATCTGTTTGAGAATTGCCCTGCGCATGAGGCCGGAGAACGGCCCCACCAAACCCCAATAGACGCGGAACTTCCACAACGCATTCCCGAAACACTTGATCCTTGTCTCAGTGGAAAGAGTCGTACTTTGAGGCGACTCTGCCCTCAGCTTGAAATTCCATGCGGCCTTCGCATGCCCGGGAAGCGAAAACCCAACAAAATCGTCCGGCGTGAGTTCCAGGCATCGCCCGCCATCGGGACGCCAGAATTGACCGGCAACGCCTATGACGATCTCCTCGTTCGGAACTTCCGCCAGAATGACAAAGCCCGTTACCTGGAGCCGCTGGCGCAGGCCGGCCGTAGTGTGATTACGCGGCAGTGGTCTTCCGCTTCGGATACTCATCAAAAAGCGCACCAGCCGCAGTTCGTTGAAATCCGAATTCAAGAGGCTCTCGTAGATCACGGGAGCCGGAGCCTCAATGCGAATCTCGTAGACCGCGCTGAAGTCGTGGCTGGACAAGCATTCGTCGATTAGTGAGCGGGCTTCGACCAGTCTGGCCGTCATCTTCGGCATCCTAAGTTGCGGCTCGACGAATCACTAGCAGATGGGCGAAAGCGCTGAATCCAGATACCCTGCGAGGTCACCCAAAAGAGGATTCTGCTGAAAGCATGCTATACTCGTTTCGAAATGACGATACAGACCAAATCCATGATGAGACGGCGCGTCAATCGCGCTGGGCCCTCGGGATTGGTCTGACCATTCGTTAGATTTCCAAGTTCAGATTCGATTTCCGAGGCTCTGACAAAAGTCGGGGCCTTTCGCTTTTTACGGATGTTTTGGCCGGTAGCCAAGCTGGAAAGGCACGTGACTGTTACTCACGCCATCCGCAGGTTCGAATCCTGCCCGGCCAGCCAAATTTGAAGTGCAAATACGGCTCGCTAGTTCAGTAGGAAGAACGCGGCTCTCATAAAGCCGTCGCGGATGGTTCGAATCCATCGCGAGCCACCATGGAGGGGCCTCCGGCGAGGGGCAGTGGCTTATACCCACTTCGGCGCCAGATTAGCGCGGCCAGACAGGTTCGACTCCTGTACCCTCTACCAATTTTTCGCGCCGGTAGTTCAACGGACCAGAATAGTTGGCCTACACCCAACAGATGCGGGTTCAACTCCCGAACGGCGCACCATGCAGGATTAGCTCGAAGGTCGAGCCCGCGGTCGATAACCGCGAGGCGTTGGTTCGATTCCAACATCCAGCACCATTTTTGATGTTGAACATGGGTGACTGGCAGAGATGGCTGATGCACTCGCCTCTTAAGCGAGACAGGCTGGTTCGATTCCAGCGTCACCCACCAGATTTTGCGGGATTGGCAGATAAGGATATGCACTCGCCTTTTAAGCGAGACGAAGTGGGTTCGATTCCCACATCCCGCACCAATGGCAACAAAGAGGCGGCATAGCATAAACGGATCAATGCTCCGAGCTTCTACCTCGGACGATGCGAGTTCAAATCTCGCTGCCGCCTCCAATGTGGGGATGTGGTCCAACGGATGAGGGCGCAAGGCTACGAACCTTGAGATCAGAGTTCAATTCTCTGCATCCCCTCCACAACTAGTTAGTAACAGGCTCGCGTGGTCTAACGCATGATGACGCTTCCGTCCTAAGGAAGAAGTCCGGGTTGGATTCCCGGCGCGAGTTCCAGATGGGTGGATAGTGTAACCGAACAACACGGCAGCGTCCGAAGCTGCAATTCCGGGTTTGACTCCCGGCCCGCCCACCACCTGTCGAAGTAGGCCAGAAGCCGGGCCACTTTTGACTTGACAAGGAGTAGAGTACGACCGTACTCTTACGTTATGCGATACTCCCCGGAACACAAAGCGGTGAATCACGAGAAGATTCTTTCTGTTGCCGCTCGCTCTTTCCGCGAGCGCGGCGGGGACGCGAGCGGCATCGGGACGGTGATGACGAAGGTAGGACTGAAAAAGGGCGGCTTCTACCGGCATTTTAAGAGTAAGGACGACCTGTTCGTCGAAGCGGTGGCACGGGCGCTCGACGAGACAGGGAGAGGGTTGGTGGAGGTTGCAAAGTCCGTGCCTGAGGGTCGGGCTCTGCGGGCGATCATCGAGAGGTATCTAAGCACCGGCCACGCGAATTCGCCGGGAACCGGCTGCGTGCGCGCCGCCCTCGGCCCGGAACTCGCCCGGAAACCGATAGCCGTTCGGCGGAGGATCGAGGCATTGTTGGAAGCGTATCGTGAGCGGATGTTGCCATTCATGCCCGGTCAGACACGAGAAGAAAGACGGGCGAAGATCAGGGTGTTATTCCCCAGCATGGCGGGAGTGTTGATGATGGTCCGAGTTAGTTCGGACCCTCAAAGGCGTGAGCAGATATTGACGGAGGCGAGAACATTTTTCATAAAGAGCTTCGCTGAACAATAAATTTTTTCATCCAATAGAGCACGCTCGTACTCTTATAACAGGAACGGCATCAAACTAAATCGAGAGGAAAAGCCGATGAAATTCATGATCGCTTTGCTTATGGCAGTGTTTCCAGCCCTGTCTCTAGCGCAATCGCAAACCGAGGCTGGCCAAAGCTTGCCCAGCGGGGCCATACCTAAAACCACCGCAGTGTTTGTCATTCAGACTCCCAAGCAGGGCGTAACCGTCCAACAAGTCATGGCTCTGATTCCGGACGAGATTCAGGCAACGGTAAGGCTCTATCTCGACGGGAAAATTCGCGAGTGGTATTCGCGCGGAGATGGCAAAGGCGTCATCTTGCTGGTGGATGCGAAGACCGAGGACGAGGCGCGGGCCCTGATGGAAACGCTGCCGCTCGCGAAAGCGCATTTGATGGATCACGTCTACATTCCCGTCGGGCCGCTGACGCCCCTGCGGATGCTGAACCCAGCTGCATTCCAGTGACCCCTCGAAATGGCGCCGCTGCCGGAGGAACTAGTTTTAGAAGGAGACTGCCATGATCAAGCCTAGAATCATCGTGACGGGCGCGGCCGGGAAGACGAGCAGCGTTGTGGTTAGCGAACTGCTGAAAGCCGGCTTTCCCGTCCGCGCTATGGTGCGCAGGGAAGATGACCGGAGTGCGCGGATGAAGGCGCAAGGTGCCGAGATCGCAGTCGCCGACATGAGCGATGTCGAGCGTGTGGCTGATGCGCTAAGGGACGTTCAGGGCGCCTATTATTGTCCGCCTCTCGATCCTTACATGATTCAGGGGGCGGTGGCGTTCGCGGTCGCGGCCAAGGAAGCCCGGCTCGAACATGTCGTAGCCCTGACGCAGTGGCTATCGAGTCCTTCTCATCCTTCGCTCATGACCCGCCAGCACTGGCTGGTCGACCGGTTGTTTTCGATGACGCCCGGAGTCGCGCATACGATCGTCAACCCAGGCTTTTTCGCTGACGCGTATCTGCAGACGATTGGGCTGGCGGCGCATCTCGGCGTCTTCCCCTGGCTATATGGCGAAAGCCGCAACGCGCCACCCTCGAACGAGGACATCGCGCGAGTCGCGGTCGCAGCCCTGATCAATCCGGCCCGGCACGCCGGGAAGAGCTACCGCCCCACCGGACCGGAACTTCTCGGCGCGGAGGACATAGCCAGGGCGATCGGCCTTGCTCTTGGACGATCGGTCAGAGTTATGCCGACCCCGGCATGGCTGTTCATGAAGGGTGCACGGATGGCCGGCTTGCCTATCGATGTCTTGAGCAACGTGCGCTATTACATCGATGATCACAAGCGCGGCGCCTTTGAACTGGGTGCACCGACGACCGATGTGCTCGATGTGACCGGACGCTCCCCCGAGGACTTCGAGACGATCGCTCGTCGCTATGCGGCGCAACCCCGCAACCAGCGTTCTCTCGGCAACTGGCTTCGAGAGTTCGCGCAGTTCATGATCGCCCCGGTCCGTCCTGGCTTCAATTTTGATCGCTACGATCGTGAACTGCGCCGTCCGTTCCCATCCCAGCCACAGGCCGCGCCCGAATCCAAGGTGTGGCAACGCGAGCACGGCATCAACGACGGCGCCAGGTCTGCTGCGTCAGTCAACAGGAGGGGCACTTCTGCCACAAGCCGCCCTCAATGGCTGGAATCTCAGTAGGAGGGATTTATGCAAGCGCAATTTGCTTTTTTTGTCAGCATCGCATTCAGCTTCATCGCGTGGGGAATCGTCGCCGCCCGATATCTCTGGCCGGAACTCCGGCTTCGGTCGCGGGCCGAAGCGTTGCGACCTTTGCTTATCCTGCACAGCTTCCGCTTCATCGGATTGGCATTCCTAGTTCCCGGGGTCGTATCTGCTGACCTGCCGTCCGTCTTCGCGCGTTCGGCGGCCTATGGGGACCTAATTGCGGCGATACTCGCTTTGCTTGCACTGATATCGCTGCCCAGTGGTGTGGGCGTTGCAATCGCCTGGATCTTTAATATCTGGGGTGTAGCCGATCTTTTCAACGCCTTCTATCAGGCCAATCATGCCGGACTCGTCGCCGGGCAGTTGGGTACCACCTATTTCATTCCGACTTTCATCGTGCCCCTGCTGCTGATCACGCACGGACTCGGTTTTCGGATTCTTATGCAGCGTCAATCTCAACCGGCAATGCAACAAAGCCGGCACCTGGCATGAATGGCTTGGTGTAAGGTAAGTATCGCTTGAAAGGAGCTAGCGCCTTTGAGCAGCAGACGCCAACATGTCTCGACCGGGTCGCCATTCGAACCGAAGGTAGGAATTTCGCGAGCAGTGCGTGCCGGGAAGACTATCGCAGTCACGGGCACGGCACCACTGTCGCCAGAAGGCGAGACAGTCGCGAAGGGTGATGCCGCGGGTCAGGCGCAAAGATGTCTGGAAATAGTCCAGTCAGCAATTGAAGAACTGGGTGGCAAGATTTCGGATGTGACCCGCACCAGAATTCTGCTGACCCGAATAGAGGATTGGGAACAGGTCGCGACAGTCCACGGCGAGTTCTTTAGAAGCATCCGCCCCGCAAACACGATCATGCAGGTCGTGCGCTTCATCGACCCAGAATGGCTGGTCGAGATCGAGGCTGATGCAGTTGTGGAAGGCTAGCAATCGTCCGGTAGCAGTCAGAGATGAAAAGAGAGAATTGAATGTCGGATGACGTGGAACTCTTAAGGCGAGTCTATGAACTCTTCAATCGTCGCGAGATCGAGAGAGTCCTCGAGGCCATGCATCCCGATGTGGTTTGGGCAAATGGAATGGAAGGTGGCCACGTCCACGGACGCGATGAGGTGCGAAGCTATTGGAAACGTCAATGGGCGATCATCGATCAGCATGTCGAACCCGTCGAGATCTCGCCCAGCGGCGAGGGGGAAGTCGTTGTCAAAGTTCATCAGGTTGTAGGTGACCTTAAGGGCAATCTCCTGGCCGATAGATTGGTGATGCACGTCTTTCAGATGCGAAACGGGCTGATCCAGCGGTTCGATATCCGCGACGTATAGTTAAGTGGCAAGCAAAAGCAGCTTGATCTCGGTTGGCACAGCGTAGCATACGACACGCTGGTAGTCGCTCGGGTCATCGCCCAAGATTAACCACCATTCTTGGCTATTGACGAATTTGAAAAATGATGTAACAGTGAAGATGAGCTACAAGCAATGATGCGCAAACCCCATACCGATTGCTTCCCGACACCGCCCACGTTTACGTGGCAAGGAGCGGGGGAAGGTACGTTCATGTAACGGGGGCGATCCATAGCGCGTAGTTTTTTGAGCCTCCGATACAAATCGGGGGCTTTTGGTTTTTTGCGGCGCATTTGATCGGTGTGCAGAGAGGAGGCAGCGTCGTCTAACGGCCAGGATCCGGCTCTTTCAAGGCTGAGATGGGAGTTCGATTCTCCTCGCTGCTACCAAAGTTATGAGTACACAAACGATTGAACTTGAAGGCTTTGAAATCGAGCTTGCATCGGAGCTCTACTGCGACCGCGGAGGAGACCACCGCGAATTGGTGGATCGTGCCCGTACGGATCGCAGGAGACTTGGGCACAACGTCGATGAATCGGCCGTTTTGTGCGTGCGGTGCATGAAAGCAATCTCGCTGAAAGCGTGATGCCGGGTCGTCTAGTGGCAGGACCCTGGACTTTGAATCCGGGTGCGGGCGTTCGAATCGCTCCCCGGCAGCCAGTTTAAGAGTCAGCAAACGAGGATGCTCATTGCGGGGCAACCGAGAGAAATTCGAGGAGTGGTGAAGGCTACGGTTACTTCTCTTGTCCAGAAAACACACCGTGTCCGCAGGTTCCCTCCTCAAAGTTGCGAGGTCATTCAACTGGCCAGGATAACCGGCTCTGACCCGGTTCATGCACGTTCGAATCGTGCCCTCGCAGCCAAGTTT
>Ga0070730_10004040_pt1 | contig 13009 bp, 7 predicted proteins | sample Coa_R1_3_FD_66447 | JGI IMG/M metagenome (GOLD analysis project Ga0070730, IMG submission 66447) | Surface soil microbial communities from Centralia Pennsylvania, which are recovering from an underground coalmine fire - Coalmine... | ecosystem: Environmental > Terrestrial > Soil > Unclassified ...
GCCCTGCTCTCCTGGCGGCTCGGCACAGTTATGCAGGGAGTGCAGGATGCTGTGACCGCGCTTGAGTTGTTGCCAAAGGAGCAACCGGCCTTGCTGCATAAGGCGTTGGGTCAGGAGAATCTCGACTGGCGGAGTGCCTGCCTGGGTGTCATAGGAACGGGTGAGATGCATAAAGGGCACTTTGATGAAGCACGTCAACTCTGGCAGCAGGCGCGGGCGCATTGTGTCGCGTTAGGGAACCGCACGTTCACGCGTATCATCACCGGGCTGCTGGGCACGCTCAGCCTGGGATTGGGAGAACTGCACCAGGCCGCTGAGTATATGCAGCAGATGCTTAGCGATGCCAGAGAGCAGAAAGATGCTGAGGATACGGTGTATGCTCTACTGAATCTCATGATGGTAGACTATGAACGTTATGACCTGGCGGCGGTAGAGCAAAAGATGCTGGAAGTAGAGAAGGTTGATGTGTATGCTGTCAGTAGCACGAGTGGTGAGGGTCATGTCTTCCAGATGATGGTCACGCTGCAACGTGCTCTGCTAGAGTTCGCGCAGAATCAGACCATCTCCGCGCAGCAGCGGATCGCGGCCCTGCTGGCCCACCTGAAAACGCTGCAATCTCCACAGGTCATCCCTTTCATCCCCAATGTAGTGTTCTGGCAGGCGCGCATCTACTTCGCAACGGGCGACCTGGCAGGCGTGCAACGGAGCCTGGAAGCGCTGAAGCCCTATGAAGAGGATCTGGCGGCTTATCAGAAGGAGCAGGAAAAGCTGTTCCGGGCGCGTCTCCTGCTTGCTCAGGGAGAGACCGAGCGGGCGCTACAAAGTCTCGCTGAACTGTTAGTGGCGGCGCAACAGAGAAAGGATAAACGAGATACACTAGAAATACAACTCTTGATGGCGCTGGGGCTGGACGTGGCCGGGAGGGGAGATGAGGCTCGGGATTTGTTGCACCAGGCGCTGATCCAGGCCTATAGCGAGGGTTTTGTCACACTCTTTCTGGATAAGGGAGAAGCATTAGCGGGCCTCCTGCGTGCACTGGCACCGGGCTTAGAGCAGAAATGGCTGCGCAGCTATGCCCATACGATTTTGCGCGCTTTCCAGACAATCAGCGAGGGATCGGCACAGAAATCGCTGCCTCAGCATACAGCCGAGGGCCTGCCGCTTGAGCCATTATCGGTGCAGGAGCGGCGAGTGTTGCGGCTGCTAGTGGCCGGGCGCACCAACCCTGAGATAGCGAGTGAGCTGATTGTCTCTGTGAATACGATCAAGGGTCATGTGAAAAATATTTATCGCAAATTGCAGGTAAACAGCCGCATAGAGGCCAGCGAGGCGGCCCGCCATTTGAAGCTCTCCTGAAAAACCATCCCATACAAACACCCAATCGGAGGGTGTGGCGCCACCCGATTCCTCTCTATACTTATGGCAATTAAGAATAGAAATGAGAGGAATTAAGAACGTAATGGAAAGACTTCTAGATGAACACACTGCTTCTGCGCAAGAAGAGGTCGTGATAAAAGAAGAGAGGCGAGCAGGGGGAGAGCCTGTCGCAGCAGCGGAAGGGACGGCGAAAGCGGAGCCCTATAGTCGCTTTCAGGTTCTGGCGACGATGGCGGGTCTGTTTCTGGCGCTGTTCTTCACCGCGCTGGACCAGAATATTACAGGAACGGCGCTGCCGCGCATTATCGGCGAATTTCATGGTTTTGATCGTTTTACCTGGGTAACAACGGCCTTTATGCTGGCTTCAACTGTCGTGATCCCGATCTACGGCAAGCTCTCGGATCTCCTGGGGCGCAAAGTGATTTTTCTGACCTCCCTGGGGATCTTTCTCTGCGGCTCGGCCTTGTGTGGCATGGCGCAATCGATGGATCAATTGATCTTCTTCCGCGCCTTCCAGGGCCTGGGTGCGGGCGGAATTATGCCGATTGCCATGATTGCTTTCGGCGATCTGCTCCCACCGAGCCAGCGAGCCAAAATGCAGGGCTGGATGATGGGACTGTTTACCTTTGCTACCATCGTTGGCCCGCTGATTGGTGGCTGGATCACGGATCATGTCTCCTGGCGCTGGGCGTTTTATGTCAACATCCCATTTGGCCTGCTGGCATTGGTGATGTTGCTTATGCTGATGCCAAGACTGCGCTTTGCAGAGGGTCGGCCACGCATCGACTTTGTGGGTGCGGCCCTGCTGATCCTGGGGGTAGTGCCGACCCTGCTCAGCTTTTCCTGGGCGGGCACACTCTATCCCTGGCTTTCGTGGCAGATCCTGGGGCTACTAGGTGGCGGCCTGAGCGTACTGGCCTTGCTGGTGATCTATGAGATGCGGCTGGCCCGCATTGGTGGGGAGCCGATTCTCGATCCCGCTCTCTTCAAGAATCGGGTCTTTACCATTTCCTCACTGAACATGATGGTAATCTTTATGGGTATGATGGGCGGGATGGCGTTTCTGCCACTGTACGCGCAGGGTGTGTTACGCATCTCCGCCACCAATAGCGGCCTGTTAATGATGCCAATGATGATGGCGATGATCATCAGCAGCGTTGCCTCTGGTCAGATAGCCTCGCGCACAGGACAATACAAGTGGCTTGCGGTGACCGGCATGGGCTTGATTGTAGCGGGTGGCGCACTCTTGCTGCGGCTTGGCCTCACCTCGTCTTTTGTTGATATCATCGCGCCAATGGTTTTGCTTGGGCTAGGAGTTGGGGCCAGCTTCTCCGTGTACAGCGTGATAGTCATGAGTGTGCTGCCAGCGGAGAAGCGGGGGCAGGGGATCGCGAATATGGATTTCTTTCAGGAGATGGGTGGGCCTGTGATCTTAGCGATACTTGGCCCCATTATGGCCTCCCAATATATGCCAGCTTATCATGCGGCCCTGCCTGTCGCTATCAAGCGAGCGGTGCCGGGAGAGATCTTGAGCCTGTTGGACAAGCCCGACACGCTCCTCAATCCGACGGCATTGCATACATTGAGCGGGCAGTTTGCTGGTTTTGGGCAAGGGGTCATGGATCAGGTGCTGACGGCGGTCAGGATCGGTTTAGCGCAGGGTGTGCATATGGCCTACCTGATCGGTTTTGTGATCCTGTTAGCTGGTTTTGTGATGGTGTTCTTTCTCCCCAATGTCAAGGTAGAGAATGGAGCGGAGAACGAGGGTCATTAGAGGAGGGCCAAAAATAAAAAAGAAGGGGTGGGGGGAGTGAAAGGGCCTGAATGCGAAGAGAAATAAAAAACGTACCCGAGAGGGATCGAACCTCCGGCCTACAGATCCGCAATCTGTCGCTCTATCCACTGAGCTACGGGTACAAGTAGTGCTCTACTGGGCAATATCTTAACACTGGAAGCCGACTTTGTCAAGAGGTTCTGTAACGGATGTGTTATGGAACAGTGCTATTGTCGAAGCTTTTGTAGCAGGAAATCCGGGTTATCGAGAAAATCCTCCTTGCAGTTAGTCCTGAGAGAAAATCCTCCTCTCAGAATCTCTGAAGATCAGAGACCCTGAGAGGAGAGAGAACATCAATTATTCCTCTGACTCTCTCACAAATTTCCCTTCCTTTTCTCGCTTTTGATGGTGAGCGAGAAGCTATGAAGATAGCGAGAGAACTGGTGATATGAGAGTAGTATCTGTAATGTGTAGCAGATACTACAAGATACAGAAGATACTACAAGATATAGATTGTTCCTCTGGTGCTACTGGAGCTACGCCAGACCATCAATCACATCGCGAGCGCGCCCCAGGGCATCTCGACGGACATAATAGTAGGCCCACAACCCCTTCTTGCGGCAATCCACCAGGCCCGCATCGCGCAGGATGCGCAAATGATGCGAGATGGTAGGCTGTTCCAGCGTGAAACTCTCTACGATCTCGAAGACACATACTTCTCCTTCGTGCCGACTCAGCAGGCTTAAGATGCGCAAACGTGTGGGGTCTGCCAGCGCCTTGAGCAGGCGTGCCTGGAAAACTGCATCATCTTCGCTGAGCGTTGGTACAAACTTGGGGGCAATGCCCGGAGTTGCGTTCGTAAGCGGAGATGTTTGACGATTTAACGTACTGACCTGATTTGTCGAACCCGAAGCGGTTCCAGTGCGATTAGTATTTCCCTGATTCATTGATGTCATTGTCTTCTCCTTCTTCCATCCTCCCAACCGGATGTTAAACCTAAGATAGGGCCCGTCTTGTGGTTAACCTATTACTAGTATACTAATATAACCAAATATAGAGAAATCCCGTGTCTTAAGTTGTCTATCGATTACTTGTGCCCATTCAATGGGGAACGTGTATGTACCTGGCCAGATTTTACCCTCGCGGTTCCGATGCAATCAGTATATCCGAATACGCGTTTTCAGTCAAGAGATGCACAAGAAAGAGATAATGTACACAAGAAATGAGAGATACACAAGAAAAGGAAAGATACTATGTACTGCTGTTTCTTCGAAGAAGCAGCATTTAAGTCTAAACCAAATAATAAGGCGTGGCTTGCAAACGCAAGTCACGCCTTATTATTTGCGAGCCTTCAGTGTTGTGGCTTCTCTTCGGGGCGCAGCAGCAGATGTAACTCCTGTAGTTGCTTGTCGTCAACGGGGGAGGGGGCGCCCATCAGGAGATCCTGGGCGCTCTGCGTCTTGGGGAAGGCAATAACTTCGCGGATACTGTCCTCGCCGGCCAGGAGCATCACCAGGCGATCAATGCCGAGGGCAATGCCACCGTGAGGAGGAGCGCCATACTCGAACGATTCCAGCATGTGGCCGAATTGCTCTTTGATTTGCTCATCGTTGAGCCCCATCAAGGAGAAGACCTTGTGCTGCAGTTCCGCGATATTGATGCGGACACTGCCTCCACCGATCTCATAGCCATTGCAGATGATGTCATATTGTTTGGCGCGTATATTCAATGGATCGGTGTCCAGGCGGCTGATATGCGCTTCATCCATGCCGGAGAAGGGATTGTGCTCAGCATCGTAGCGCTGACCCTCCTCGTCATAGTGGAAGAGGGGGAAATCGACCACCCAGCAGAGAGCCATTGCGTTTTCGTCAATCAGGTGGAGGCGCTCGGCCAGCCTGCCACGGAGGCGGAAGAGCACATCATTGCAGACCCTGGCGCTATCCGCCACGAAGAGCAGGAGATCGCCAGGCTGGCCCTCCAGCCGCTCAATAATTGCCCGCACCTCGTCGGGCGCCATAAATTTGGTCAACGGCGACTTGATCTCCCCTGACGCATTGATAGAGAGTGAGACCAGCCCTTTGGCCCCCAGAGTGCGTGCAAACTCGGTCAGTTCGTCGATCTCTTTACGCGTATAGCTGGCGCCTCCAGGGACGCGAATGCCCTTCACCATACCCTGCGCGGCCAGGGCACTGCTGAACACGCCAAAGGTGCCAGCCGCCGCCAGATCCGATATCTCTCGCAGGGGCAGATCGAAGCGCAGATCGGGATGATCCGTCCCATAGCGATCCATCACATCTTTATAGCTCAGGCGCGGGAAGGGACGCTCTTTGATCTGTTTCGTGGTCGTCTTCTCAATCAGAAAGATCAGGAGATCCTCGATCAGAGACATCACATCGTTCTCAGAGACAAAAGCCATCTCCAGATCCAACTGCGTAAACTCGGGCTGGCGATCCGAGCGTTGATCTTCATCACGGAAGCAACGTGCGATCTGGAAGTAGCGATCGAGTCCGGCCACCATCAATAGCTGCTTGAGCTGCTGAGGAGACTGGGGCAGAGCATAGAACTCACCGGCATAGAGGCGGCTGGGCACCAGGTAGTCGCGCGCCCCTTCAGGAGTGCTCTTCATCAAAATAGGTGTTTCAATCTCCAGGAAAGCCTGTTCGTCCAGGTAATCGCGGATGAGCTTTACAACGCGGTGTCGCAGCAGCATATTATCACGCATTCTGGCCTTGCGCAGATCCAGATAGCGGTATTTGAGACGCAGAGACTCATCGACCTGAATAGTATCGTTGTTAACGGGGAAGGGCGTTGTGCGAGCGGGGTTTAGCAGCGTGATAGCTTCAGCGATGATCTCAATTGCTCCAGTACTCAACTGGGGGTTTTCTGTACCAGGAAGGCGTGGCGCCACGGTACCGCTGACCTGCACAACATACTCTGACCGCAGATCTGACGCGACCCGATGCGCCTCTGGAGAGCGTTCTGGATCACAAACCACCTGCGTGAGTCCGTAGCGATCGCGGATATCCAGAAAAATCAACCTCCCATGGTCGCGCCGGCGATTCACCCAGCCGGCCAGCGTTGCCTGTTTGCCAACAGCATCGGTATTTAATTCGCCACAGGTATATGTCCTGTAATAGACCTCAAATCCCACGTAAATGCTCCTTAGTTAGTGAAAAGATAGTAATAGCCATGCAGAAATGCAGCAATAAATAGCCCTTTGTCTGTTTTCATGATACGGCACCACAGATGCCGCATTATGAAAACAGACAAGGTAATAGTAGTTATATTGGACGAAGAAGTCAATGCTTTATTGAGGGCATTGTTGTCTCTGACTCAGATTGATATTGAGCGAAATCAGATTGAGACCCGAGGGAGTTTGCCCCCCCTGTGTCAGCAGGTAGAGGACGGGAGTGTTTGGATCGGGAGTAATGCCTCTGACAGAAGAGAGCAGGTTGCTCGACGCATATTGCTGCACCAACTCCATCGTCACCGGCGTGCCCGTCCCAGAGGTGGCAGTGGCGGGAGTAGTTGCTGTAGCGGCTGGTGTCGCATTGGCGACAGGGGTGGCCGGGACAGGAGCAGGGGCGACCCGCAAGTCAATCACGCGATGAGAAGAGCCATCGACCAGGAAGAGATGAGCTACATTGTTGACCATGCCGCTGGTCAGGAAGGTAGCGCCAGGAATGGCCAGCACCGAAGAGGGAGAGGAGGAGCCGGTGGCTGGAACAGGAACCGGGCTGGTGGCCGAGAAATCGGCGGCAGCGATGGCCAGAGGAGCCGGAAGCGGATGTTGCAGGAAGACACTCACCGGGGGAGTGGGCTTGCCGTTATTCCATTGCAGACTCTGCACACTGCCATCGCGATAGAGCAGGAAGAGCTGATTTTTGGTGAAGGAAGTCAGACTGATAATGCTCGTCGTGATACTGATCTTCGCTTGTTGCGTCGATCCTAATTTGTCTCCATTGATAGGGAAATCCAGAATGGTGGCCGTATTTTGGTCGGCGGTGGAAACCAGGACCACATAGACATCGGTTCCCGAAGTCGTCAGTACGGTAGGAACCAGGCCATCCTTACTGAAAGTCGCATCCATCGGCATATCATTGAGATCCTGTAAGGCTCCTGATTGTTGTGCTTTGAGTAGACTAATGGTATAGCTAGCTGGAGTGGTGCCCTTGGGGGGCTGCGTCGAGAGAGCCACCAGGCGCTGGGCGCTGCTCGTCATCATCAATACCTGGGGATTGCCCGCCAGGCCCAACTTATTGGTCAGTGTCTGATGGGCATCCATCTGATAGATCGCATGGTCATCGCTGAGCAGATAGGAGACCGTTTTGCCCTTCTCATCCTGCAGCGAGGCGATTGTATTGATGGAGACAGTTCCCTCGTTGCTGGTCGAAGTTGGTGTAGCCACCGCGACATTGCCGTTATTGAGTGGGGCTGAGACGACCGAACAGGAGAAGGGGGTAATCAAGGCTTGTTGATTATAGCTCGTAATGGCCGTCTTCGTCGTCGCCGTCAGATCGGCTTGCAGGCTGACCAATTTCGCGTGCTGAGTATCGCTGAGTGCCTGCAGGGTCCCCAGCTCCTGCTGAGCCTTCGCGAGCCGGGTCAGAGCATCAGCAGGATTGGTAGAGGCGTCCCCTTTGGCCTGATCAATCTGTGTGCTGGCATCCGCGAGCGCCTGATTGATATGAGCCTGTTGATTCTGGCTATGTAAAAATACATAACCTCCAACGCCGGCTACACCAATCAGCAGGAGAGCGAGCAAAGCAGACAATAAACGGATACGTCGGGTAGCGGGACGAGAAGGAGCTAGAGCAGCAGAAACTGGACTATTGTTTACAGATAAATGTAGCGGTCCGCTGGGCATCTGCAGAGGTGTATGAGGGATGCGCATATCATCGACACGCGCGGGCATACTAAACATAGGAGCCTGCACGCGACCAATAATCGCAGTATCTTCTTCCAGTTCGCGTCCGCCTCCACCCACATGCACCGGGCGGCGGGCAGCAGGCGGTTCCCAACCCACTTCCTGCACACGGATCACAATGGCCGTAATATTATCGGAGCCGCCATGCTCATTGGCGCGTTCGACCAGATGGTAGACACTTTCTTGTGGCACATACTGGTCAACGATGGAGCGCAACTCTTCATCCGCAACCATTCCAGAGAGGCCATCGGAGCAGAGGATAAAGGCATCACCCTCTTCCAACTCCTCGGTAAAGACATCGACCTCCACATCGGCCTGAGTGCCCAGACAACGGGTAATCACATTGCGCTGCGCATGTGAGCGAGCCTGATCTCTAGTTAATAACCCCGCGCGCACCTGTTCTTCTACCCATGAGTGGTCCTGGGAGACTTGCCTGACCTGCCCACCGCGAATCAGATAGGCACGACTATCACCCACATTGGCGATATAGGCCACATTCGCGCGTAGCACAGCCGCAACGCAGGTCGTGCCCATGCCACTACGCAGCATATTCTCGGCCGCCCGCTGGTGGATCAGCGCATTGGCACGTTTGATAGCATGCAGCAATGAGACAGCAATATCATCGCCATCATCCTGATAATAGACCTTACTTACCGTGTCAACGGCGATTTCGCTAGCCACCTCACCGGCCGCATGTCCACCCATGCCATCCGCCACAAGAAAGAGCGCGCCCTTCCTGGTCATTAACTGCGCATCTTTAGGAATGACATAGGCCATATTATCTTCATTATGGGGGCGTTTTCGGCCAACATCTGTTAACTGTGCGACATCGAGCCGGAGTTGTTTGGACAACGCGCTTCTCTCCCGTACTTCAGTAGCTCTCGATTTGTGCGCTCTGCACACTAGGCAGTTGCTGGAACTTTAGGCTATAATACACCGGCGCGGAGAAAAACGCAACTTCCCAGTGATTTTGCATGTTGCGAACTTCTCTCACCCGATCCTGTGCTAGAAAATTCCCAGCTTCGAGCCAGGGATTCCCTAACACTGAATATTACTTATGCACCTGAGTATACTCTTTCACATCGTAGCATGCAAGATTTATAGCTTGCGGTACTAGCATAGCGGTCTATGGTCATAGGAAATTTGCACAGGAGGGCTTGACTCTAGATGCGAGCAGTACAACAGAAACTTTTTGATGATGGTAAAGACCCTCTTTGCTCCTATCTACCAGGATGGGAGGAGACCCTACAATGGGAGGTATTGGGAATGGAGTGGCTAGAAGATGATATGCCGATCCAGGCGTTGGGGAAAAAAGGGCTACTCCGCGTCGAGTTAGAGGTGCAGACCAGTCCTCATGAGATCTCCTCTGCCCATGGCGGCATCGTACCAAACGCGGCCTGGCGACTTCTGTGGGCGCTGGGGAGCCTGAAAAGCCCGCAGGAAGAGATCCTGATCGAGGGATTTTATGACACGCTCACCTTTCCAGAGGATGAGACGGTCGAATTTCTGCGTACTCTGCCTGATAGCGCGCCGCGGCTGGCCCAACAGTGGGGCCTCCCCCAATTGCTGCTTGAATTGCAGGGCTTTCAACTGTATTATGTCTGGTTGTTGACGCCCACCTGCACGATTACTGGCATCCAGAGCGGTACACTGCGAGAAGAGCCTGGTGGGTTGGATGCGCATCGTACTATTCCAGGGCGAGCCAGAGCGCAGGTGGATTTCCAACTGGTGCCGGGCCAGGAACCTCACGATATCTTTGCCAAACTCCAACGGCACTTACAGGTCCAGGGCTTCTCAGATATAGAGGTGCGCCTGCTGGAGAGCAGACCAGCTGCCTCTCCTCTCTTGTTCCCTCCTCATAGTTGAAGGGAGAGATATGCGGTATAGGGGATTGGATGAAAGGCATGGAGTTGTTACCACGCGAAAACCAGAGACGTTATATGCCATGAGGAGCAGATGACTGGTATGCACATAGGTATTAATGCACAACTATTATCATTTAGTCAGAACTATCGAAATGGCGGCGTCAGTCGCTATATACGCTACCTGTTGACCGAGCTGGCACAGCATCCGGGAGGGCATGAATATACGGTGTTTGTGAACGGTCAGGATAGTGTTGACCGCCTGGCGCCACATCCGCAGATCACCTATCTTTCCGCCCCCTGGCCAGAGTCCAGACCGGCGGCCAGAGTAGCGTGGGAGCAACTTGTCCTGCCCTCCCTGATACGGCAAAAGCAGATCGATGTACTGCATTCTCCCGTCAACGTGCTACCAGAATGGCTGCCGCGTAGTTGTGCCACAGTTGTCACATTGCATGATCTGGCATTTCTGCGCTTTCCTCATGTGCTTACCCGCGCCAAACGTCTCTATCATCGCACATTCACTATTCGCAGTTTACAACGTGCCAGCCTGATTATCACTGTATCGGATAGCACCAAAACAGACGCCCATGAGCTTGTCGATATCCCGTATGAGCGACTCACAACTGTCTATCCCTGTATCGATGAGCGTTTCTCAAACGTGCCAGAAGAGGATACGATCAAAACCTTCCGCGAGCAAAAAGGGCTCAGCGATGGTTTTCTGTTGTATCTATCAACCCTGGAGCCACGCAAGAACATTCCGGCCATCATCGATGCTTATGCGCGGCTGCGCCAGAAGTATGGGGTGCGCGAAAAGCTGGTCCTGGCGGGAGGGAAAGGCTGGCTCTATGACGCTATTTTCGCGAAAGTGCAACAACTTGGTCTGGAGACAGAGGTGCTCTTTCCAGGGTTTGTAACGGACGCTGAACAGACCTTATGGTATCGTGCGGCTTCAGCCTTTGTCTATCCATCTCTTTATGAAGGCTTTGGTATACCGGTCGCGGAGGCCCTGGCCTGTGGCGTGCCGGTTGTCACATCAACTATTTCCAGTCTTCCCGAGGCTGGGGCAGGTATCGCCCTGTGTGTTGATCCACATGATGTGGAGGCACTGACGGAAGCGTGCTATCAAGCCTTAACCGATCCTCTTTTGCGCGCAAAGTGTCATGATCTAGCGCCATCTGTTGCGCAAAAGTTCTCGGCACACGCGATGACTGAAGGAACTATCGCAGCTTATGAGCAGGCGGCGCGTGTGCAAGATCATACAGCGATTGCCCGATAGTAGTAGAATAATGGCTAAAGTAAAATCATGAATAGTAGCAAAATATCGTCAATCGGAAACCTGGATAGAGAGAAAGATCAGACAGGAACGCTTGATATGCTAGGAGGAGGCACTGGCCCCATCACCAAAGCCATCTCCAGGCGACGCTCACACCGTCGCCAGTGGCGTATCTTCGAATGTATTGCCATGATTGTGCTGGATGCCTGCCTGATCAGTTCCTCCTTTCAACTGGCATTTAATTTTCGTGTTTCTCTCCCACAAAATGAAATCCTGCGAAAACTACTCGTATTCAGCAAAAACCTGCTCGCGAATGAGAGTAGCAGCGGGACGTTGCAACTCAGCGATATCTACCAGCCGAAATTTCTGGTGTTGTGGATCGGGATCGTCGTGGGCCTGGTCGTGATTTTCGCGCTGCGAGGACTCTACAAAATTCGTTTAACAGGTAGCTGGTTCCGACAGGCCTGGAATGTCGTGTCGTCCTCCACGCTGGGACTGGCTTTTATGATTACCTACTATTTCGTCTTCCAACCGCCGGGGACATCGCGTCTGCTCATCCTCTTCAGCTGGGCCTTCACGGTCGTCCTGCTCTGCCTGGGTCGTCTGTTTGTCTCGGGCGCTATGGGCATGCTCTATCGGGTCGGGCTGGGAGAGACACGACTGCTGGTGGTGGGATCGGGACGCCTGGGCAAAATGGTGATGCAACATATTGCCGCCAATCCAAACCTGGGGTACTCGATTGTGGGTTTCTTACACGATATGAACGAGCCTCCCAGCGACTTTGGGCGTTTTCGCATGCTGGGCACGCTGGACGATATCGGGCTGGTCATTCGCTCTATGCAGGTTGATGAAGTCATTATCGCGCTCCCCTCAAATATGCACCAGCATGCCATCAGAAGCGTCAAAATGTGTGAACGCCTGGGCGCCTCCTTCAAACTCATCCCCGACTTATATGAGATGAGCCTCTCACGCATCGATGTGGAGGCGATTGAAGGCATTCCACTGATCGGCATCAAACAGGTGTCGCTGAACTCGATCCAGCGTTTCATTACCCGCCTGGTAGACGTCTGTGCTTCCTCGGCTGTGCTGGTGTTGGGCTCACCACTCTGGCTATTGCTGGCTCTCATTATCAAAGTCACGTCCAGCGGGCCAGTCATCTACAAGTCAACGCGGGTTGGCCTGAATGGGCAACTCTTCCAGATGCGCAAATTCCGCTCCATGTATCAGGATGCGGATAAGCGGCTGAGCGCGCTCCTGGCGCAAAACGAAGCCTCGGGGCCGCTCTTCAAAATGAAGGATGATCCGCGTATGACGCCGATTGGCAAGTTTATACGTCGCATGAGTCTGGATGAGATACCACAGTTTTTCAATATCCTCAAGGGGGATATGAGCCTGGTCGGGCCGCGCCCGCCTGTGCCGCGTGAAGTAGAGCAATATGAAGAGTGGCAGAAGGGGCGTCTGGCTATCAAGCCGGGCCTGACAGGATTGTGGCAGGTGCGAGGCCGCAGTGATCTCACCTTTGATGAAGGTGTTTTAATGGACCTGTATTATATTGAAAACTGGTCATTGCGGCTGTATTTCCAGATACTGTTGCGTACTATTCCGGCCGTGCTTTTGCGGCGAGGGGCGTATTAACCCAGCGTAGTAGGAGGACCCCTTGTGGGCCTCTGCGTGGGTGAAGTGGTTGCAACAAGAGAGGCCCACAAGGGGTCCTCCTACTACGCTGGGTTAATACGCCCCTCGCCGCAAAAGCACGGCCGGAATAGTACGCAACAGTATCTGGAAATACAGCCGCA
>Ga0070730_10004041_pt1 | contig 13007 bp, 14 predicted proteins | sample Coa_R1_3_FD_66447 | JGI IMG/M metagenome (GOLD analysis project Ga0070730, IMG submission 66447) | Surface soil microbial communities from Centralia Pennsylvania, which are recovering from an underground coalmine fire - Coalmine... | ecosystem: Environmental > Terrestrial > Soil > Unclassified ...
CGCTACGGCACCGGACAATCCACCATTGACGGCGTGATCCGCTGCACCAATTCGCTGATCGCGGGCTCGAAATTCGTCGTGGCCGGTTACGGCTGGTGCGGACGCGGCCTGGCTTCACGGGCCAAGGGCATGGGCGCGGACGTGATCGTGACGGAAATCGATCCCACGAAGGCAATCGAAGCGGTGATGGACGGCTTCCGCGTAATGTCCATGGGCGAAGCGGCCAAAATTGGCGACATCTTTGTGACCGTCACCGGCAACAAGAACGTGGTCGCACGCGAGCACTTCGAGAACATGAAGAACGGCGCGGTCATTGCCAACTCCGGTCACTTCAACGTGGAAATCGACATTCCCGCGCTCGAAAAGATGGCTTCCTCCAAACGCCAGACCCGGGAATTCGTGGACGAATATGCCATGAAGGACGGACGCAAGCTCTATCTGCTGGGCGAAGGCCGTCTGATCAATCTGGCCGCCGCTGAAGGCCATCCTGCTTCCGTGATGGATATGAGCTTTGCCAACCAGGCTCTCTCCTGCGAATACCTGGTAAAGAACCACAAAAGCCTGGAACACAAGGTGTATGCGGTTCCCGAGGAACTGGATAAGAAGATTGCCCGCCTGAAACTGGAATCCATGGGCATCAAGATTGACCGGCTCACTCCGGAACAGGAAGAGTATCTGGCTTCATGGTCTGAAGGAACATAGTAAAAATTGCAGTTTTGCAATGCAAACGGCGGCCAAATGGCCGCCGTTTGTACTGTATGGCAAAGACCCATGTTGAGTTAGCATTGGTTCAGCAGACATTTTGCAATTCAGTTTTTTTGTCTTGCACAGGGGGAACGGATGAAGCAAGCGCTCAAAGCGGTTTTGGTCACCTTACTTCTGCTGCTTCCGGCCATTGCATTGGCCCAGGCATCTCCTCTTACCCGCGATCAAACCCGCGAACGGCTGCGCGATTCGCTGAACCGGTATGGCTCGCGTGCTGACGTAAATATCAGCTTTCACCAAAGCGAAAAAAATCCGTGGAACTTTGTCGGCTCCAGAGCCACCGGCCTCAAAAATTTGCAGTCGCTCGAAGTGGTGCTCATGGTCACGGACAAGGACACCATCAGCATCCGGGTTTATCCGCACTACGGTGGCGGATATATTAATCTCGAAAAGGCCGTGGATAAGGCCGGCCTGATGCGCAAGCTGCTGCTCTTAAGCGACCATAACTTTATGTTCTGGGGAGCGGACGACACCAGCGACATTTTCACCGGCTACACCTTTACTCTGGAGTCGGGCTATCCCGACGAAGCCATGCTCATTGTGCTCCGCAGCCTGATTAATACCGATGACTTCATAGGCCAAATGCGGCCGTTGATCGATGGCAGTACGGCTGCGCCGAAGTAACTTTACTGAAGAACAAAACTTTTGCCGCAGATTTGCGCGGATAAACGCAGAGCAGAAACCTTGCAATACAAGAGCTTTCTGTAGCTCACCAGAGTCAAACTTAATTGATTGCTGATCAAATCAGCGTGAATCAGCGGTAAGATTTTTTGGTTTTACGCCGGCATCTTCTTTGCCTGCTGGCGGGCAGTGAGCTGCTCGAGAATCTGCGGGCCGAGCTGCGAGATACTGCCTGCACCGAGGGTGAGCACCATGTCTCCGCTTTCGGCTATAGCCAGAACGCGGCCGATGGCCTCGTCAAAGCTGGCGGCATAATGCGCTTCCCTGCCTCCCAGGCGCTGGATGGTTTCGGCCACCCGCATACCAGTGACGCCATCAATGGGCTGCTCACTGGCGGCATAAACATCGAGCACGCAAATCGTATCGGCATCCGTAAAGGCGCCCCCGAACTCGCCGAGCAGGTCGCGGGTGCGGGTGTAGCGGTGCGGCTGAAATATCACGTGCACGCGCCGAAAGCCGCACTGGCGGGCAGCGGAGAGAGTGGCGCGAATCTCCGTGGGATGGTGGCCGTAATCGTCGATCACGCTGATTTCGCCCGCTCTGCCGCGCAGTTGAAAACGCCGGTCCACGCCACGGAAGTTTTCAAGCGCCTCGCGAATTTTGTCCGGCTCAATATCCAGTCCCACGCCCACGGCTATGGCGGCCGTGGCGTTCAGCACGTTGTGATTGCCGGGTACCTGCAGGCGGAATTCACCGAGCGACCTGCCGCGATACTCCACGGCAAAATTCGAGTAATACTGGCTGGAATGTGTACGTTCGATCTGCTTATTGGTGATACGAAAATCAGAGGCTGTGTGCAGGCCGTAGGTGACGGCGCGGCGCGCCAGACGGGGCATGATATCGCGAAGGCGCGGATCATCGCCGCAAAGCACCAGCATGCCATAAAAAGGAACGCGATCCATAAAATCGATGAAGGCGCGCTCTACGTCATCCATGTCGCGATAGCAGTCCATGTGCTCGCGATCAATGTTGGTGACCACGGCAAGAATCGGTGAAAGCTTGAGAAAAGACCGGTCGCTCTCGTCCGCCTCGGCGACCAAATATTGCGATTTGCCCAGGCGCGCGTTGGAGCCCATGGCGTCCACGCGCCCGCCCACCACAACGGTGGGATCGAGTTCGCCGGCCGCGAGTACCGCCGCCACCATGCTGGTGGTGGTGGTCTTGCCGTGCATACCGGCAATGGCAATGCCGTATTTCAGGCGCATGAGTTCGGCCAGCATCTCCGCACGCTGGATCACGGGCGTGTGCCGTGCCCGCGCTGCCGCGACTTCAGGATTGTCAGCCGCAATCGCTGAACTGGTGACGATTACCTCAGCACCGGTGATGTTCTCCGCGCGATGGCCTTCGAAGATGATGGCGCCCAGATCGGAAAGACGCCGGGTGACTGCAGAATGCCTGAGGTCAGAGCCCGAAACTTTGTAGCCAAGCGTGAGCAGCACTTCGGCAATACCGCTCATGCCGATGCCACCAATGCCCACGAAATGTATGCGCTGAATCTTTGCGAACATCCTGAAACCAAACCTTTATTCTAACGACGAATCACCTGGCGAGCTCTGCCACCATCCTGGCCAGTCGCTCGGCCGCATCCGGATGCGCCAGCGTACGCGCCTTTGCCTGCATCTCCCGCAGACGGTCGCCGCCTGACAGAAGGCCAGCAATCGTTTGCCCTAATCTCGAGGGTGTAAGCTCCGCTTCGGGAATCATCACGGCTGCTCCAGCGGCTGCCACAGCCTCAGCGTTGCGACGCTGATGATCATCGGCCGCTCGTGGAAACGGAATAAAAATCGCCGGCTTGCCTGCCGCCGTGGTCTCGGCCACCGTGCTGGCGCCCGAACGGCATATCACCAGATCCGCCTGCGCAAATGCCTGAGGCATATTGTCAATGAAAGCTGATACTTCTGCCGGGATTCCCAAACGAGTGTAAGCTGCCTGGACCTCATTATAGTCGCGTTCGCCGGTCTGATGGATTACATGCAAATTCTGTATCTGGCCCTTGATTTCGGCTATCGCGGAGGTAATAGCCACATTGATGGCATGGGCCCCCTGACTGCCGCCGAAAATCAGCAGCGTGGGGCTCGATCCTGGCGGACGAGGAGCGATATCGCAAAACTCCTGACGCACGGGAACGCCCGACACGTGAGCATTGCGAAAGTACTTCGCCGTCTCGGCAAAGTGGACCGCGGCAGCCGAGACGAACCGGCCGACCATGCGATTGGCGAATCCGGGAACGTAATTTGGTTCAAAAGCAAGAGTTGGAATTCCCGCCAGAATGGCCGCCGCCATCGCGGGCCCCGAGGCGTACCCACCCACCCCTGCCACTACATTCGGAGCGAAGGCGCGAATGATCTTTCGCGAATGGAGGATGGCCAAAGGCAGATCGAGCAGCGTTCGCAGCCGGGTGAGCAGACTCACATTCTTAAGCGCTCCAACCCTGATCAGCATGAGTCCAAAGCCTGCCTGCGGCACCAGCCGGTTTTCAATGCCCCGCGCCGTGCCCACGAATAAAACCTCGGCCTGATAACGGGCTTTCAATTCCCTGGCGATGGAAAGCGCCGGGATTACATGGCCGCCGGTTCCTCCACCGCAAATCAGCACTCGCAAATGTTCGTTACGCCGCACGAGCCTCAGTGTAAACGATTGGCTTACCGTGCGGCGGATGGTTGCCCGTTATCGACGAGTCATCAGCAAAAATCGCGAATATCGGCGCAGCCACAATCGACAACTGCTTGCAGACACCGCACCATCCTAATTAAGCGTGTTATTGAATCGCTCGCTGGAACTGAAACAAACATAAAAATTACAAATTCCCGGAGTGGGCATGAAAGAACTGAGTCACCAAAACGATGAACACAACCAGCAGGTTTGCTCGCTTTTCCCAGGCACGATTGTTGAGCGCTCGGGAATCTATGAAATCTGCCATGCCGACGAACCCAGAGTAACGGTGCTGCTGACCCGTGATTCCATTTTTCCTTATTGCCGCCGCTGCGACGACAGAGTAAGGTACCGGCTGATCCAGGCCGCACCCCACATTTCCGAGGATTCTGATTTTTGCGAAGACCCGGTTCAGCCGGACAACTCTCCGCAGAAAGTAGTATTTCCAATAGGTACACTCCCTTTGCAGTTAGGAGTAAGCCATGGATTCCGGTTCAGCCAGGACGCGCTACACGCCAGGAGAGAAAGTTCCGATTTCGGGGATATACCTGGTCCTGCATCACCTGCATCGTAAGTCGCATCAGGTTACTCTGCGCGCCGGGGAGACTTTTCCTGCCTGCAAATCGTGTACCAGTGAAGTCAGATTTGAACTGCGCAGTCTGCCTGGCGAGGAAAATGGGAGCGCGAACTCATCATGAACGATAGCAGTCACTCTGCCTGTTGCGTTATGTTGAGCAGGACGCCCACGCTTGCCAGCATCACGAAAATTGATGACCCGCCATAAGAGACGAACGGCAGCGGAATCCCCTTGGTCGGCAGAAGGGCGAGTACCACGCTGATGTTGAAAAAGGCCTGCAGCGCCACCATGGTAGTAACGCCAATTGCCAGATAGCGTCCAAACAGATCACGCGTGCGATACGCGGCGCGGAAGCCCCGCCAGGCAAAAAAAGCAAACAGCAGCGCAATGAGGACCGAGCCGATCAGGCCCGATTCTTCCGCCATGACCGCGTAAATAAAATCCGTGTGAGCTTCAGGAAGATAGAAGAGCTTCTGCTTGCCTTCCATTAAGCCCAGGCCGGTCACACCACCAGTGCTTACCGCGATCAGAGACTGATTAATATGAAATCCGATTCCCTGAAGATCGCGCTCGGGATGAAGAAATGTAATGATCCGGGCCAGCCGCCAGGGAACGGCAATCAGCAAATAAGCGATCACGGGAACGATAGGCACCAGCGCACAGGCAAAGTATTGCAGCCGTACCCCCGCCACATAGAGAATCGCGGCGGTCACGCCGAGACAAACCAGTGCGGTGCCCAGATCGGGTTCTTTTACGATCAGCCCGGCAAACAGCACGGCGGGGATAGCGGCGGGCAGCACGGTGTGTCGCCAGTCGTTCATGCTTTTGGCGCGCAACTCAAGAAAAAATGCCAGAAACAGTATCAGCGCCGGTTTGGCCAGCTCCGAAGGCTGCAACATCACGCCGCCGCCCAGAGGAATCCACCGGTGCGTATTGTGCGCGCGGTTAAAAAACAGTACCGCCACCAGCAGCAGGGTAGTAATGCCGAGAACCGTAAAGACCACCGCAGGTTTTTTGGCGATGCGGTAGTCAATGTTCATCGCCACCGTCATGGCGATCAGTCCGCCCACGGCCCAGATCAGCTGCCGCACCAGGAAGTGGGAGGCCGAGCCGTAACGCTCATTGGCCATCACCGCGGAGGCGCTGAAGACCATCACCACGCCGATCAGGACAAGTATCAGCGTGGCTCCAAACAGCCACTTATCAATGCCAACCCGCTTTGCCACCTAGTGCTTGTCTCCCAGCATGACGGGCGCGAGCGAGTGCACCAGTTCCTTAAAGACCCTTCCGCGCTGCTCGTAATTCTCAAACTGGTCAAAACTGGCGCAGGCCGGGGCGAGCAAAACAATGTCTCCTTCGGCTGCCGTTTCAAAAGCCTGCTGTACCGCGTGCTCAAGAGTTCCGGAATGCGTCAGAGGCACGGCGCCTTGTATCTGCGCCGCAATTTTGTCGGCGGCCGCGCCGATCAGGTAGGCCCGCTTTACGCGCTCGCGCAGCAGAGGATTCAGCACGGAATAGTCGCTGCCTTTGTCCTTGCCGCCGAGAATGATGTGAATGTTGCCGGGAAATGACTCCAGGGCCTTGATGGTGGCGTCCACGTTGGTGGCTTTGGAATCGTTGAAAAACGATACTCCGTGGATGGTGCTTACCGGCTCCAGCCGGTGTTCCACGCCGCGAAACTCAGAAACAGCCTGGCGAATCTGCCGGGGATCGCATCCCGCCAGCATACCCACGGAGACCGCCGCCAGCACATTTTCGAGATTGTGCGCGCCCTTGAGACTGATCTCGCTGCGCTCCATCACAGAAGTTTCCCTGCCGCCATCGCGAAAGACAATCTGCGTTCCGCTCAGGAACGCTCCGTTCTCTGCTTTTTGCCTGCGGCTGAACCAGTAAAGCGGACTCCTGGCCCGATCTTTCAGATTCATGCAGGCAGCGTCATCGGCATTCAGGACGGCAAAATCACCGGCTGTCTGGTTCTCAAATATCCTTGCCTTTGCGTCCACATACGCCTGAAAGGTGTGATGGCGGTCCAGATGATCGGGCGTAATATTCAGCACCACGGAAATCCATGGCCGGAATTGCTGGATGGTCTCCAGCTGAAAGCTCGAAACCTCCAGCACCAAATAACTCTCGGGCGTGGTTTTTCCCGCCAGCGAGATCACGGGCGTGCCGATGTTCCCACCCACCAGCGTCTTTTTGCCGCTTTTGGCCAGAATTTCGCCGATGAGAGTGGTGGTGGTGGTCTTGCCGTTGGAGCCGGTGATTGCAATCACCTTGCCCTGCAAAAAGCGGAAAGCAAGTTCAATTTCACCGATCACCGGAATGCCGAGGCTCCGCGCCTGCTGCAGCTGTGGGTGGTCGGAGGGTACGCCGGGGCTGACGACAATCAGGTCCTGATCGCGGAACGTGCGCTCGCCGTGCCGCCCGGCTTCAATGCTGATTCCGCGGTCCAGCAGGGCCGCGATTTCATGCTGCAATTGAGCTTCCGTTTTGGAATCGGAAACAGTAACCCGCGCGCCCCGCTCCTCAAGGAAAAAAGCCGCAGCTACACCCGACCGCCCAATTCCGACTACCAATACCCGCTTGTTATTTAAGTCCATGATGGTTAACTTTCATTGTCCCACGATTTTATGAGGAATTTACCGGGACAAAAACCTTTCTCTGCTGTCACACATGACGCCATCTCTTTGCGGCTGCGTCGTTGTGATTCACTGTAACAATCACAATAAAGGCCGGATATGCTGCTGTCAGCAAATATCCGGCGGATCCCAGTGTACAATTCAGCTCCAGATGAATTACTCGATAGAAATGCCACGTTTTAGAGCTGTTGTTCTGTTTTCGTGTCTGTTGGCCATTAACCTTTCCCTTCGGGGCGCAACGCAGATTTCGGGACGTGTGCCGGGGACAACCACGTTCGGTCTGGTGGTCGATGGACGCCCCGTGGGCACATTCATGCGCATGGGCGCGCTGCGCGGAGACGATGACCAGTTCGCAGGCTCGCAGCCCCGGTCCGTTACTTTGTCCGATTGTGATCGCGCCTGCACTGCCACTGTACTGAACTGGTACCGCGAAGCCCAGGAAGCCGGATCCGGCGCTAAACGACCGGCCACCATCACCATTTATGGCGTGACGGGGCACGAAGTGGCCCGTTACAACCTCGGTAATGCCTGGCCCGTTAAGGTAACCACAGCGACCAATGCACACGCTCACGAACCGCTGGTTACGCTCGAACTCGGCTATGAGAGCCTCAGCAAGGCTGAATAAATGCAGTCAATGGAACCGCCGCTCGTTATGTTCATGCCGCACGGGTTTCGTCTGTAACCGGCTGAATATTGGGTACGCCGGTGCCCACAACCTTTAGCTTTGGCTTCTCATCCAGTGCGCGCAGTAATTCACGCGTGATGCGGTCGTCCACCTCGGCTGCATTCTCCAGCTCTGCCGGATAGCGGATTACAACCTCCAGCCCCGTCTGGGTCAGGCGCAGGCGGCTTCGCGGTTTGGGCACGGCAACCGCAACACTCAAAGTGCGCTCCATTTCACGATGCTGCCGCTCAATGCTCTCGCGATAATCGGCAAACACCTTTTCCACTGCGCCAATCATGCGCTTCTCCGCCAGCGTGTACTCGCTCTCCGGAGCCAAAGTAAGAGAAACTTCATGCCAGACAAAGCTGGTACCGGGAATCTGTTTGAAGAAGCTGGCCGTTGGCTGGAATACCACGGCGTTTGAGAATACAACCACGCGGCCCGTGGGCTGGCGGTCAGCCTCCGAGCCGCCGACCTCGATCAGGTGCAGCCGGATCAAACCGATGTCGATAACATCTCCGGTTACGTTCGATATTTGCACACGATCACCCACCCGCACGCCGTATTTTCCGATCAGGAAAAAATAGCCGGCAACGGCCATGATCAGGTTTTGCAGCGCCACCGCAATGCCCGCGGTAATCAGGCCGGCAAAAGTAGCAATGGAGCCGACCTCGGTGGCCAGGGCAAAAGCAATGGTGATTCCCGCAACGCACCACACGATAATGCGGCGCAGCAGAAGAAACTGGTAACGGCGGCGCGCATCATGGACATAGCGAAGCACCGCCCGGCCCCATGCCTCGGAAAGGGCCAGCACCAGGACCAGAATGCCGCCAAAAATTGCAATACGCAGCATCAGCCGGCGCATGATTGCCGAAATCTCACTCTGAACCGCGCCGTGCCATCGGCTCAGCGTGGCTTTATAAAAATCGAGAACAACCGATTGTTTGGAAAGGGGCAGCATAACGCTGGAGTACTGCTTAAAGTTCGCGGCCAGTGAATCCAGACGGGATTTAAGCTGCTCCAGTTGCGCCGAATCGCTGGTATCGGCCTGTTTGGCGGCATCTTCCCCCTGTTGTGCCGCCGCCGTAAGGGCAGAAATCAATGGAGCGCGCAGCCGCTGGGATCCCTGCGACAATGCATCGGTCGTCTTTTCTCTCTGTTCCAGAGTATGAAGCTTGCCGGAGAGCGAGAAAAGCTCTTCACTCAGGCCAAGGATTCCCGAGGGCTGGTTGCGCCGCAGAGAAGAAGCGTTCACGGCGCCTGTGGAGGATCGGGAGTCGGTATTTTTTTCCGGGCCCGATTCCAGTTCAGGAACAGAGCGCTGCAACTGGTCAATTTGCGAGACGAGATTGCCTTCGCTTCCCGAAGCGCTGCCGGTAAATTGCAGAAGATCGTGCAGTGCTTTGCTTCTCGTCTGAGCCAGATTAATCTCGCTTTGCAGCTCATCCATTTGCGCCTGTAGCTTCTGCCGGTCCGCACCTCTGGCCGTTTGCAACTGGTCTTTGGTGGACTGGAGTTCGGCCTGCGTTTGCTTCAGTTCCTGATCGGCGGCCTGCGCCTGCCGGTACAGCGCCTGAAAGCGTCCGGGCGGCGCAGACTGTGCCTGGCTGTCTGCACCACCGGCGCCCTGACTGGCGATGAATTGCGCATCAGCGCGGGCAAAATCAAATGACAATCGCAGAATCTGCGTGGCAGCCTGGTGGTCGTCGTTGAGATAGAGCACATCGCCGGGATCGGTCACCACTTGCTCCTCGGTGGCCAACTGACGATGCCAGTCAATGGTTTGGTTAAGATACGCAATTACATCCTGTCCGTCCGGCAGACCACGGAGCGAGGAAGCAGTGGACGCCTGAGATGGCGGTGTCTGCGCCAGTTGCCGTTCAACCCATATCGCCATCATCAGGAACACCACGATTGCAAATACTGAAAAGAAAATCCGAGGACGAAGCCAGCCAATGCACCGGCAAAAAATAGACATAGATGATTTAGAGGCACGAAAAGCCTGGATGGCTGTTTTTCAAAGCCATTGGCAAAAGAGTTACACTCGGAGACATGCCGCGCAAAAACAATGCGCTCAGGGTGATCGATCTGGAGGTTGGTATGCCCCGGGTGGAAGAGGCGCGCCTGCGCATGCAGCACGAACTGCATGTGGCCCGCGAACAAGGCTGCAAAGCGGTGAAACTGGTGCATGGTTACGGATCGAGCGGCGTGGGCGGCAGACTGCGCGATGAACTGCAAAAAGATCTTTTTCGCCTGGCCCACGAAGGCTCAGTCCATGCCATCATTACCGGCGAAAACTGGCGCATCTCCGATGAAACCACCTGGGAATGGCTGAAACGCTTTCCGGAATGGAAGCAGGATTCTGACCTGGGACGCGGCAACAAAGGGATTTCCATTGTGGTGTTGTAACGCGAGGCGGCAAGGCCCACGGCTTTGCTCTATCATTGCCATGAGATGGCATCCGTATCCGGCCCAACCGTAAGCAAGAGACTGCAGTTTTTCATTCTGCTGGTCACACTGATCGCGGCCATTTTGTTTGCGGCCACCAGGCCGCGCGGGCAGCACTCTTTGATGGTAAAGGCGTACTTCCAAAATGCGCAGGGCCTGCGCAGCAATGCTCCGGTACAGCTCGCGGGAGTGGAGGTAGGAAGAGTAAGCAGCGTGCGCGCCCGCCCGGAGATGCGCGAGCACCCCGCCGAAGTGATTATGATCCTGAAAACTCCTTACAGCCTCCCTATCCCCAATGATGCTGTAGCTTCTCTGAGTCAGGCGGGATTGCCGGGTGGAACCGTTGTGGAGATCGACACCCGCAGAGCGTATGGCCCGCCACTCAGGAACTGGGGCGTGCTCACGACCGTGGAAGATACGAAGATTCCTGAAGCGAAAGCGCGATAAACGCTGTTTTGAGGCAACCGTCACGCGGACCAGCGCGTGACGGCTGAAAGTTCTCAAACTTACTGTACTTCTTCTCCGCCTTCTTTTTCGATCACGACCTTCACCCGGCTGGTCACGTCGCGATGCAGACGGACAGGGACATCAAATTCGCCAAGGCTCTTGAGCGGATCGCTGAGCTGGATCCTGCGGCGATCAATGTTGAAGCCTTTATGCGCCAGTGCTTCGGCGATATCGGACGAGGTGACTGAACCAAACAGGTGGTCCTTCTCTCCGGCTTTGCGCTGAAAGTTCAGGGACACGCCTTCCAGCTGTCTGGCCAGTGCTTCGGCATCGGCCTTTTCGACCGCCGAGCGGCGCACGGCGGCCTGCCGCATCTGCTCGATCACGGCCTTGTTGCCGGCGGTGGCTTCAATCGCCAGCTTGCGCGGCAGCAAATAGTTGCGGCCATAGCCTTCGGCTACCTTTACCACCTCGCCGCGATGGCCGAGCTTGGGTACATCTTCCTTCAGAATGACTTCCATTTCAGAATCTCCAGTTCCGTAATGTGTTAACGCGCGGCAAATGGCAGCAGAGCGATGTTGCGCGCCCGCTTGATGGCCGCCGTGAGACGCCGCTGATGGGGCGTGCAAACGCCGGTCAGCCGCCGGGGAACAATCTTGCCCCGCTCGGCCACAAAGCCCTGCAGCAGCCGGACGTCCTTGTAGTTGATGTCGTCAATTTTCTCGACGCAGAATTTGCAGACCTTCTTGCGGCGGAAAAACTTGCGCCCACCCTCGCGGCCCCCACCGGGCCCGCCTGGTCCGCGGCCACCTTCTCTGGGGGCATGCGGACGTGACGCCGGGGTAGAACTTTCATGAGTTGCTTCGTCAGCCATATTTCTCCTTCACGGACGCGCTGAGCGTCCCAAAAAATCGTTAAGCGTTGACCGCCGGTGCTTCGCTTTCCGCCGGAGCAGGTTCCGATGACGGCGCCGGACGGCGCTGCTTTGCCGCGCGCAGCTTCTTCACTTTATCGAGACGCTGCTGGTCTTCGTCCGTACGCACGGTGAGGAACTTGATCACCGGCTCGGCCACGCGCATGCGGCGTTCCAGTTCGTGGATGGCCTTGCCATCGGCGTTGAGGGTAAGCAGCACATACTGCCCGTCAGAAAATTTCTTTACGTCATAAGCCAGCCGGCGCCTGCCCATCTTCTCCGTGTTCAGCACGGTGGCCCCGGCAGTGGCCGCGTGGCCCTGCAGGGTTGCGATCAGCTTGTCGGTATCTTCTTCGCTCAGATCCGGTCTTACGATAAACATCACTTCATAAGCGCGTTGCATTCATTGTCTCCGTCTTTCCCTAAACTTTTTCGCTCTGATTCTCCGGCGGCTCTTTCCGGTTAAATCTGTTCATTGCCGCCGCAATCCCGTCTTTCAAAATCATCTCCGCGGCATCCGCTGCCGCATCCAGCACTTCATCCACCGCAGCCAGCTGCGACTTGCGAAAGGGCGACAACACGTACTTTGCTCCGCCCTTTCCCGGACTCTCCGGCGCTATTCCCATTCGCAGCCGCGGCACTTCCTGGCTTTGCAGCGCGTTGATGATCGACTGCATTCCATTGTGCCCGGCGGACGATCCACGCTCGCGTATGCGAATCCGTCCCAGCGGAAGATCCAGCTCGTCATAAATCACGAGCAAATCTTTTTCTTCCGCTTCGTACTTTTGCGTCAGCTCCCGGACGGACATGCCACTGAGGTTCATGTACGTTTCCGGTTTGGCCAGCAGGACCTCTTCGTTCCCGATTCGCGTCCTGGCCGTGAGCGCTTTGCAGTGCCGGTTGTCCACCGTCACGCCGCAACGTTCGGCAATGCGATCCACCGCGAGAAAGCCGATATTGTGCGGCGTGAACTGGTATTCGATACCGGGATTGCCCAGCCCGATGATCAGCTTCACGCCAGCTACTTCTTCGCTGGCGTTTCAGCGCCTTCCTCGGCATCCTGCTTGCCCTTCTTGATAACTTCGGGCTCGGACGGACCGGCAGCCGCCGCAGCGTCCGGCGTTGCCGCCACTTCTTCCTTCACCGAGGTAATGTGCGCGACTGCCTGAGTTTCCTCGGTAATGAACTTCAGTTTGCCGCCGTGGTCCAGATCGGCCACAC
>Ga0070730_10004042_pt1 | contig 13006 bp, 7 predicted proteins | sample Coa_R1_3_FD_66447 | JGI IMG/M metagenome (GOLD analysis project Ga0070730, IMG submission 66447) | Surface soil microbial communities from Centralia Pennsylvania, which are recovering from an underground coalmine fire - Coalmine... | ecosystem: Environmental > Terrestrial > Soil > Unclassified ...
CCTCATCATAGGCGTCGCGGGTGAGCAGCACCGCGTCGCTGACCTTGACCAGCGCGCCCTGATCGATCAGCGCGGCTGTGACCTCTGGCCCCACTGCCGCTTCAACTTCGCCGCGCCCCGGCGGGCTAAACGGATTCTCGTGGAATTGGCGCAGCAGGTCGTCCACCTTGCGCTGCTGATCGGGAGTGAAACGCGGCGCGTGATCCGGCAGGCGCACGGCGGCTGCGGAAGCAGCCTCGGCCAGATCGCCTGCGGCAATCAAGGCGGCCAGCGCTTCGTTGGCCTGGCGCGGCGCGAGGCCCAGCCGCCCGCGCCATTCTTCCTTCGGCAGTCCGGCGCGCAGCGGATACTGGCGGTGATGCTCGGCGGCAATGGCCCTGGCCGCCTCGCGCAGCCTCTCCCAGACGGGCGCGGCGAAATAGAAGGGACCAATGCGCGCAACCTGCCCTTGCTCCAACAGCTTCGCCAGCGCCGCTCGCGCTTCTTCGGCTGGCAGGCCGCTACGCCGAATGGCCTCTTCTTCCTCGTAGCCTTGCAGGCCATGTATGCTGTGAGGCTGCGCGGGCGCGCCGGGCTTCTTGCTGTCCGATTTCTTCTGCCCCGCGCCCGGCGCGCGGTTGAGGGCAGCGAACAGCACTTCTTCAGGGGCGCCGCGTTCCAGAACTTCGAGCGCGGCCAGCACGGCCTGCTGATGCCGCTTGTGGTGGCGCGGGTGGGTGTCGATGATCTCGCCGCCGCCGATGGTCAGGCTGGGCGAGGGAATGCGCAGGATAAAGCGGTCACGGCGGGCGACGGCCACCGGCGCATCCAGCTTCATTTGCACCCAGCCGCGCTCGCCGGGCTGCAATTCGTCACTGTCCAGCAGCCGCACCCGCGCGCGGACCTCCTTCGCGCCGACATAGAGATCGACTTCCGTATGATGCTCCAGCGGGCGTGGCGCGCTGCCCAGCAACTCGAAGCGTGCATCCAGCAGCGTTGTGGGCCGCAGCCGCCCCGGCAGAGTGACGACATCACCACGAGCCAGATCGGTTTTGGCAATACCTGCCAGGTTCATGGCTGCGCGCCCGCCCGGCTGGGCGGTTTCCACGCTGGTCTTATGTGTCTGAAGGTTGCGGATGCGCGCGCGCAGTCCCTGCGGCAGTATCTCGACCTCCTGCCCGACGCTTAGCACGCCATCCAGCAGCGTGCCAGTGGCGACGGTGCCAAAGCCCTGGATAGTGAAGACGCGATCAACGGGCAGGCGCGGGCGGCCAAGATTCTGGCGGCCAGGCGTCGTTTCCAGCAGGCGGTCCAGCGTCGCCAGCAGTTCCGGCAGCCCCGCGCCGGTAGTGGCCGAGACCGGCAGGATCGGCGCTCCCGCGAGCGAGGTCGTGCTGATGCGCGCGGCAACCTCCTCGCGCACCAGGTCCAGCCAGTCTTCCTCGACCAGATCGCGTTTGGTCAGGGCCACCACTCCCCGGCTGACGCGCAGCAGGTCCAGAATCGCCAGATGCTCTTCGGTCTGGGGCATGATGCCCTCATCGGCGGCCACGACCAGCAAGGCCAGATCGATGCCGCCGACCCCGGCGAGCATGTTCTTGATAAAGCTTTCGTGGCCGGGCACATCGATGATGCTGACCTCGCGCCCACTCGGCAGGCGCAGCCAGGCGAAGCCCAGGTCAATCGTCATGCCGCGCGCTTTCTCTTCGGCCAGGCGGTCCGGGTCGATGCCGGTGAGCGCGGTGACAAGCGTCGATTTGCCGTGATCGACATGCCCGGCGGTCCCAATGCAACTCATGTGTACTCGTCTCAGCCTGCGCAGGCAGGCTTGGTGGCGCAGCCTCCAGGCGCGGCCTTCAGCCGCCAGCCAGGCTGCCCTCGTGGCTGGGTGAAAAATAAAATTTCGTTATTCGCCAGCCTCGTCCAAAAACGTCGCGTGCGCCTGCTCAATCATCTGGCGCGCGCGGGCGGCGTCATCCCAGCCGTCCAGGATAAAATATGGGCGAAACCAATCCTCAATGCGCGTCAACGTTCGTTGTGATAATTGCGCGTAATCTTGTATCTGGCCGAAACGCTCATCCTGCACATCGACGGCCAGCACCTTGTGATCTTGATCATGGCGCAGGAGAACACCAACAGGGCGCACAATCAGATAGCTGCCTTGCGCAACAGGCGCCTGCGTCAGCAGCAGCACATCCAGCGGGTCGCCATCGCCCGGATTGCGCGTTTGCGGAATCCAGCCATAGGGGACCGGCCAGGGCACGCTCAGGGTCATGCCTGTCTTGATGAATGATCGTTTAGCCTCATCCCAGACGCTGCGCTCGGTGTCGCCAGCGGCCTGCTCGATGATGGCGTAGACCTGAAAATCGGCGTTATTGTTAGCAGTGATGGGCTGGAGGGGCAATGCTTCAAACGGATAGCTCACGGCGTAGGCGCCTCCATTTTCGTTCATTATACCCGCTGGCTGGGGTGAAGCGCCAGCCAGCGGGTAGGGAGGCTGCCAACGCCGTGCCAGCGGCGGGACTGCTAACAATCGGGAGATGTCCCTTGTAGCGCCGTCCTTCCCGGCGGCGAACCGTTGACGGATCAACCAGGCGAGCTGTGGATAACTTTGTGCATAAAGTCGTGGAAAAGTCGTCAGTTATCCACAATAAGGGTGGATAACTGTGTAGTAGATTTCTAAAATGGTAGAAATTGCACATTTGTTGGCAGTATATAGCACTAAAAGCTGGCAGTTTATCCACATATCCACAAAGTAAGCTCATCCGGCAAAAGTTGCAAAGCAAGGGAATCAAGTGTATAAAGAGAGGTATCACCTATCTCACTGGCCCCAAAGATGCTGATGCGTTCTTGCAAGCAAATGGTATAATCAGTTTTAGAACTACCGTTCAATCCTGTTAGGCTGAGGTTCAGCGTTTTTCGTATAAGTGAGCGTGAGCGATGGAAAAGCTGCTGCCGCAAAATATCGAGGCCGAGGAGGGAGTACTCGGCAGCATCATTATCGACCCGGAGGCTGTGGTCCAGGTTGCGGACTTTCTACGCCCCGATGATTTCTACCGCGACGCTCATCGCGCCATCTTCCAGGCGGTGATTGATCTCTATGCTGAACGCGGCCCGGCGGACCTGATTACCCTCTGCGATGAACTGCAACGGCGCGGACGGCTGGAAGAGGTCGGCGGCGCAGCGTATATCTCGTCGCTGGTGAACACCGTGCCCACCAGCGCCAATGTGGAATACTACGCGCGCATCGTGGAGCGCGCGTCGATCATGCGGCGGCTGATTCACGCCGCCGGGCAGATGGCGGCGCTGGCCTATAACGAGAGCGACGCCAACATCGCGCTGGATAAAGCCGAGCAACTGATCTTCTCGATCAGCCAGCGCTACAACCGCTCCGATTTCGATGATCTGCGCACCCTGCTGGAAGACTATTATGAGAAGCTCGATAAGCTCCACGAGCAGCGCGGCGCCCTGGTGGGCCTGCCGACGGGTTTTCACGATCTCGATAAGATGACCGGCGGCCTGCAAAAATCTGATCTCATCATCCTGGCAGCCAGACCCGCTGTTGGTAAATGTCTGACGGCTGGAACATTGATCGATGACCCGGAAACCGGCGAGCGGTTAACTATCCAGGAGTGGGTGCAGCGACGCCTGGCAACAGTCTATGGACTTTCAGCAGAAGGCAAGGTGCGTCCAACGCCTGTTTCAGATTGGATTGATAACGGGGTGCAGCCTTGTTACCGGGTGCGGACAGCCACCGGACGCACAGTGGAAGTCACCGGCACACATCCATTCCTAACGGTGCATGGCTGGAAGCCACTTGATGATCTGAGCGTCGGCTCGACGATTGCTATCCCCCGTGCTGTGCCCGTGTTCGGGCAGGATGAAAGCTGGCCGCTCGATCTAGTCAGATTGCTGGCCTACTACATTGCAGAGGGTGGGCTGACTGATACCTGTCCTGAGTTTACCAACACAGATCCAGTTATTATCGGTGACTTTCGAGGAATTATTGCCAGACATTTCCCAGAATGCGCCATTCGGCATGCTCGCATGACCTATATTGTCGCCAGATCTCGCGCTGCCCAGCCGAAGCGGGTAGCCATTATGCCTCCCAATCCGGTGACGACATGGCTCAAAGAGTTGGGCCTTTGGGGTAAGCTGGCAAAAGACAAGCGGTTCCCATCATGTGTGTGGAAGTGGAGTAAGCGTTATCTGGCGGAGTTTTTGCGGGTGCTGATGAGCTGCGATGGGTCAATTTATGTCTTGAGCCAGCGTCCAGACCTACCCCGTATTGACTTTACTGTTGCCTCGCCACAATTGGCTGCCGATCTTCATCATGCCCTGACCCGTTTTGGCATTCTAGCAAAACATTACAAAACAAAATATGGAGCTTACCGGGTTGAGATTACATCTCCCGATGCGGTGTGGCTCTATCAGGAGCAGATTGGCTGGATTGGGGAAAAGACCACCAGATTTGCTGAAATAGTACGAGCTATTCCGGCACGCCTGAGTAATCGTGGACATCCACCGAAGGAGACCTGGGGGTTGGTGCGCATCGCAGCCCAGCGGCAAGGCTTATCGATGATTGAGATTGCGCGCAGGAGCGGCGAAACAATGGCGACCGGCCATAAAGCGGGTTACAATCCCCATATGAACCGGATGCTGCCCAGCTACCGGCTGGCTGGCTATGCTACGGTGCTTGCTGATCCGCAGTTGCAGATTATTGCCAGCCCAGACATCTATTGGGATACCATCGCTTCGATTGAGCCAATTGGGGAGCAGCATGTCTATGACCTGACCGTCCCAGATGGGGCAAACTTTATCGCCCAAGATATTCTCGTGCATAATAGTGCCCTGGCCCTCTCGCTTGCCTATAATACGGCGCTCAAAAATAACCGCGTGGCCTTCTTTGCGCTGGAGATGAGCAAGGAGCAGTTGGTGCAGCGCCTGCTGGCGATGGATACCGGCATCGATCAGCAGCGCCTGCGCACGGGGATGATCGAGGATGAGGAGTGGGAGCGCATCAGCCACGCGATTGGGCGGCTCTCGCAGATCGATCTCTATATCGACGATACGGCGGGCATCTCCACGATGGAGATGCGCAGCAAGGCGCGCCGCCTGGCCGCCGAGCGCGGCATCGATCTGGTAATTGTCGATTACCTGCAATTGATGCAGGGGCACGCGGGCGGACGCAACGAGAACCGCGTGCAGGAGATTTCCGACATCAGCCGCAGCTTGAAGGCGCTGGCCCGCGAACTCAACGTTCCCGTGCTGGCGCTCTCGCAGCTTTCCCGCGCCGTCGAGAGCAGACAATCACGGGTTCCACAATTAAGCGATTTACGTGAATCGGGATCGATAGAGCAGGATTCAGATATAGTATTATTCATCTATCGAGACGAAGTGTACAACCCGGAGAGTGACCGCAAGAATATTGCCGACATCATCGTTGCCAAGCACCGCAACGGCCCTATTGGGCAGTTCAGCCTCTATTTCAAGACCAGCCAGACTCTGTTCCGCAACCTTGATCTGCATGGCCCACAGCCGTAGGAGTGTACCCGTATGCCAGCCTTCAGTGGGTTTCCTGATGGGAAATATCCGTCTCTTCCCCTGCCGGAGCAGTTCTTTACAACGCTGCTGCCGGAGATTGAGGATTACGCCGAACTGAAGGTGACGCTGCACCTCTTCTGGCTGCTGGCGCAGAAGCGCGGCACGCCCCGCTGCGCCAGCGAGCGCGAGTTGGCCGCCGACCCGCGCCTGCGGCGTAGCCTGCGGCGCAAGGGCGATCCGCGCCCGCCGGAAGAGCGGCTGCGCGCCGGGCTGGAACTGGCAGTGGCGCGTGGCTCGCTGCTGCGCGTGCGGCTGCGGCTGGATGATGAACTGGTCAACTGGTACTTCTTCAATACCGAGCCGAGCCGCCAGGCGGTGGCGCAGCTTCAGGAGGGCGAGTTACCTGCGGAGCGGCTGCTGGAACTGGAAGGTCCGGTGGGCGAGGCTGGCGCGTCCTTTGCAGCAGAGAGGATGATTACGGTAGAAGTGGAGCGGCCCAATATCTTCACACTCTATGAGCAGAACATCGGCCCGCTGGTTCCACTCATCGCCGAGGAACTGAAGGACGCCGATAGCCAGTATCCTGAGGATTGGATTGTTGACGCCTTCCGCGAGGCGGTGCAACAGAATAAGCGCAACTGGCGCTATATCCGCGCGATTCTCCAGCGTTGGGAAACCGAAGGAAAAGGGGGCGTCAATCATGGAGCGCCTGGGCGATACGTTCGCTAAGTATCCACTGCACCGTCGTCAGCCGCAGAATGGGCACAGCCCATCAGAGCAGCTTTCGCTGGATCACCTGCTGGGTGAACCTGGCGCGTCAGGGCCGCCCAGAGGCGGCAACGGTACGCTCAAGCGACAGGAGCAAAATGGGCGACGACAGCCGGGCGATCAGACTTGCCCGGTCTGTCATGGCGCGGGCTATCTGGCGCAAGACCTGCCGGTGGACGACCCCAACTTTGGCAAGATTGTGCCCTGTGCCTGTAAAGAGAAAGAATTGAAAAACAAGCGCCGCCTGGAACTTGGGCGGCTTGCCCGGCTAGATTCCCATTGGGACCAGACCTTTGACACCTTCGATCCCGCTGTCCCCGGCACGCAGGAAGCCTTTCGGATGGCGCGGGCCTACGCGGACGACCCGCAGGGCTGGTTCGTTTTGAGCGGGCCAGTGGGCTGTGGCAAGACCCATCTGGCGGCGGCGATTGCCAACGTCTGTCTGGAGCGCGATAGCCTGGTGATCTTTTCGACGGTCCCTGAACTCCTCGATCATCTGCGCACCGCCTTTGCCCCCAGCAATGAGATGCCCTATCACGAGTTGTTTGATCGCATCCGCGAGGCGTATCTGCTGGTGCTGGATGATCTGGGGGTGGAGCATTCGACCGCCTGGGCGACAGAGAAGCTGTTCCAGATCATCAATTATCGCTACGAGTATCGCATGCCCACGATTGTGACGACCAACACCGATCTGAAGAGCCTCGATATTCGCATTCAGTCGCGCCTGACTGATATTGGGCTGGCGCGACGCTGCCATATGAAGGCACAGGACTATCGCCCGCGCAATGTGCCCGCCCGGCCCGCGCGCCGCTCGTAGGGGCAGCGGCCTGTGCGCCGACTTCAGCTTTGATGCGACGATGGCGCTGGCGGGGGCGCGAGATGGGCGCGATCAGCGACCAGGCGATGCGGACGAAAGCCGCTGTTGGAGAGGTGGACAGGCGCGGGGCTGGCGGGGTCCGGCGCGGTCTCTGGCGCGCTTACCTCTGGCTGCGCCAATGGTCGGATGGGCAGGCGCAGTGGACCGCGCTTCTCGCGCCCCTGGAGGGGCATGGTGGGCGGCTTGGGTGGCAGCGCCCTGGTTCGAGCCGCCCTGGCCGTCTCTTCCGTCGGCGCGTCTTCGCCAGGAGTCTGCGTGTCAGGGCGCGCCTCTTCTGTCAGTGTTTCATTGGCGCTCTGGGCGCTGCCAGCCAGATAGCGCAGCAGGATCGTGCCCAGCATCAGGCTATCGCCATCTTCCAGCCGACGGGGCGCGCTGAGGCGTTCTCCGTTGAGGGCTGTGCCGTTGCGGCTCCCCAGGTCTTGCACGTACCAGCCGCTCTCCTGGCGCAAAATCTGGCTATGCTGGCGGGAGATAGAGGCGTCGGGGATGATGACATCGCACTCGTTGCCTCGCCCGATGGTGAGCAAGGCGCTGCTCAATGCCACGATCTGGCCGGCGGTTGGGCCGCCGCTGATGATCAGCCGGGCGCCGGGCGCCGCCGCCCTGGGTAGTTGCGGCGTCAGGGCCGGAAGGGCGCTGGTTTCGCCCAACTGCTCGCCCGCATGTTGTTTGCCCAACGGGCCGCCGACGGCGGGGTGAGCCTGCGCGGTCAAGTCCTCATAGCGGAAACGCTGCCCGCCCATCTCCAGAATGTCGCCGTGCTGAAGCGGCGTTGGCCCCCAGGTTTTCTGTCCATTGAGCGCAGCGCCATTCATGCTGCCGCGATCCACCAGATAGGGGCGTCCGCGATCCAGGCGCAGTTCGGCGTGGTAGCGCGAGGCCAGATCGGTGTCCAGCAGGATGTCATTGTCGCGCTCGCGGCCCAGCAAGATGATCTGGCGCCTGAGCGCAACCTGGCGCAGGTTGTAGGGGCCTTCGAGGTACACCAGACGGCCCCAGGCGACGCCTGATCCCAGCGGTTCGCGCTGGCGCTCATAGCTGCCAGGGCTGGTCGTCACACTGCGCAAGGCGCGGCTCCCCACCCGCTGGCGCGGGTCGAACGGCGGGGCCAGCAGCAGAAAGCCCGCGCTCACACCCAGCGGAAGCATCCAGCCGATGACGGCGACCCAGGCCAGCCAGAGGAGAATCTCTGGCATGTAGAGCGCTGGTCCTTGCAGGTCAAGCCGGGTCTGGTTCCAGATAATTGCGGGCAGAATGCACACAGCAGCGGCCAGGCAGCCCAGCATGGCGCCAGCCAGTTGGCGCGGTGTGCCACGCCTGCGGGCAAGCGCGTAGGCGGCGATGCCCACTGCCGCGATGAGGCTGCACCCCAGCCCACCATAGCAGCCTGCGCGAAACCACGTAGGAAAATCTGCGGTGATCGGCATGCTTGGTCACTCCATCGGCCAGATATTCTGCTGCTGACGCTCTGCCGTAATATCAATCACACGAATAATCTGACCGGCGTTCTCGCTCTGGTCATGTTCCTGATCGCCCTGCTGATTGGCCTGCGAGCCAGTGTTGCCCTGTCCCAGCAGCGAGGTCTCCCAGAACTGGCGCTCATTGCTCTCTGGCCCCAGCGCCACTCCCAGAAAGGCATGGCCGGGAATAATATAGATATACGGGCGCATATGCAGGCTTTCGATGGCAGCGGCCATTGTCACGGTCGTTTCCACGCACATGCCCAGCCCTGACTGCAAGACATCCTTGGGGAGCAGAATGTTCTCTATGGCAGGTTGACCGTATTGAATGGTGATATTGCTGTAGCGGAGATGATAATCTTGATCCAACGTATCATAGATGGCATTGACCTGATTGATGACATCCTGCTGACTGCCAGCATACCCCACCATTGCGCTCGTGCCGGGGTAGAGCGTGGGGTTGTTCTTGAGCCGCTGGGTAGCGCGATCAATCAGTTGGCGGATGGCCGGGTCTTGAGGCGTGACCCAGGCGGCGAGAAAGTCGGCGTTGTCGTGGCCCTGTGGGCCGAGCCAGCTCATGGCGCGGCTGGTGAGCAGGCGGAGCGGCTTGCTATCCTCACAGGACTTGCCCGACGCATCGCGCACCCGCAGGATCACCTGGCTATCTCGATAGGGCACGGTTGCCAGCGCATCGATCATGCCAGGCAGGATTGGGGGATGGAAGGTCTGCGTTCTCCAGCCGGGTGTCGCATCAACTGCAATGGGCTGCTCCTGCGAGAAGCCGGGAATCTCAGCGCTCAGCGTGATCCGTTGGGGGGTGGCGCTGCGATAGTTGACCGTCAGCAGTGAGGGCAGGTTGGTATAGAACGCCGAGATGAGCTGCTGCTGGCTGCCGCTGGAGGAGGCCAGAGCCTGCGAATTGATGCTCCAGGTAAACTCCGTTCCGCAGGCGCCCTGGCCGTAGAAGGCGTAGGCTTGCTGGTAGAGTTGATAGGAGCGCAGACCACCGCCCACGTAGCCAGCAGCGGCCAGGAAAAGGGCCAGCAGGAAGAGGCCAAGTTTCAGCGCTTTTTTTCCGGTGATGCTCATGAGCCGCTTTTCGATAGGAACAGGCGTGCAGTGCCGCAAGCGAGATACGCTCTACAAAAGCCGACCCCAGCGAGCTGCGCGTGTGTAAGGAAGCGAGATCAACGGGGATGCGCGTAGCCCTCCACCCATCCTCCTGGTAGCGCCAGCGTAGCACAGGAGCGGCATCTCAACAAGACGGTGTAGTACTTTTGGGCGAAGATCAGGGGAGAATCTGTTACTGTGGGCGAGGCGGAGCAAGATAGTGTCCTGGCTGATACGCGCCGCGGCCCGTGTCAGCCAGGACATCGCATACTAGACGCTCTGCGCTTCGGCGGGCAGCTTGCGCTCAAAAGCCAGGCCACCGCCGATGGGGGCGACATCGACGACGATGCTATCCCCCGCCTGGAAGGCGCCCTGAAGCAGCAGCTTCGAGAGCGGGTTTTCGATCTCGCGCTGAATCGCCCGCTTGAGCGGACGCGCCCCAAAGACGGGATCGTAGCCCGCGCGGGCCACCAGGTCTTTGGCCGCCTCGCTCAGTTCCAGCGTGATCTTGCGGTCCGCCAGTCGCTTTTGCAGGCTGCGCGTCTGAATCTCCACGATCTGTTTGATCTGCTCCTGGTCCAGCGCCTTGAAGACGATGATCTCGTCGATGCGGTTGATGAACTCCGGGCGGAAGTATTCGTGCAGGCGCTCGCGCACCTCTTTGGCGATCTCGTCGTCGGTCAGGCCATCCAATTCATGCAGCCACTGGTTGCCCAGGTTGCTGGTCATGATCACGACCGTATTCTTGAAGTCCACCGTGCGCCCGTGCCCATCGGTCAGGCGACCATCATCGAGCAGTTGCAGCAGAATGTTGAAGACATCGGCATGCGCCTTCTCAATCTCGTCAAAGAGAACGACGCTGTAAGGGCGACGGCGCACGGCCTCGGTCAACTGGCCGCCCTCATCGTAGCCCACGTAGCCCGGCGGCGCGCCAACCAGGCGGCTGACGGTATGCTTCTCTATATATTCGGACATATCGATGCGCACCATCGCCTGCTCGTCATCGAAGAGGAACTCTGCCAGGGCGCGGGCCAGTTCGGTCTTGCCGACGCCGGTTGGCCCCAGGAAGATGAAGCTGCCCAGCGGGCGATTGGGGTCTTGTAGCCCGGCGCGCGAGCGACGCACGGCGTCGGAGACGATGGCAATGGCCTCATCCTGGCCGACGATGCGCTGATGCAGGCGCTCCTCCATCTTGAGCAGCTTCTGCACCTCGCCCTCCAGCATGCGCGTGACGGGGATGCCCGTCCAGCGGGCAACGATCTCGGCGATGTCTTCGGCGGTCACTTCTTCTTTGAGCATGCGCCGGTTCTGCTGAAGCTCGGTCAGGCGCGCCTTGGCTTCCTCGATCTGGCGCTCCAGATCGGCGACGACCTTTTTCTGCTCCAGGTGCGCCGCCCAGGCGTCGGGGGTGTTCCGTTCCTGCGCCGAGCGGAAGGCGCGCTCCAGGTCGATCTGCGCCTGGTCGAGCTGCTCGTTGAGCGCGCGGATGCGTGTGATCGGTTCCTGCTCGCTCTCCAGGTGCATCTGGATGGAGCGCTGCTGTTCGCGCAGGCTTGCTAGTTCATGCTCCACACGCGCCAGGCGCTCCAGGCTGGCGGGATCGTTCTTCTGCCGCAGTTCCTGCTGCTCGCCCACCAGCAGGCCGATCTTGCGCTCCACATCGGCCAGTTCGACTGGCTTGCTGTCCAGCGTCACGCGCAGGCGGCTGGCGGCTTCATCCACCAGATCGATGGCCTTGTCGGGCAGAAAACGGTCGGTGATGTAGCGATGCGAGAGTTCGGCGGCAGCCACCAGCGCCTCGTCGGTGATGCGGATGCCATGATGGACTTCGTATTTAATGCGCAGGCCGCGCAGAATCTCGATGGTCTGCTCGACGTTTGGCTCGCCGACCATGATCGGCTGGAAGCGCCGCTCAAGCGCGGCGTCCTTCTCGATGTACTTGCGGTACTCGTCCAGCGTCGTCGCGCCGATGCAGTGCAGTTCGCCGCGCGCCAGCATGGGCTTGAGCATGTTCGAAGCATCCATCGCCCCCTCGGCGGCGCCCGCGCCAACGACAGTATGCAGTTCATCGATGAAGAGGATGATCTGGCCGTTGGAGGAGGTGACTTCTTTCAAGACAGCCTTCAGGCGATCTTCGAACTCGCCCCGGAACTTGGCTCCGGCGATCAGCGCGCCCAGGTCCAGGGCGACGACGCGATGATCGAGCAGCGTCGTGGGCACGTCTTTGTTGACGATGCGATTTGCCAGCCCCTCGGCGATGGCCGTCTTACCCACGCCTGGCTCGCCGATCAGCACCGGGTTGTTCTTGGTGCGGCGGCTCAGCACCTGAATGACGCGGCGAATCTCCTCTTCGCGCCCGATCACCGGGTCCAGCTTGCCCCGCTCAGCCTGCGCGGTGAGGTCGCGCCCATACTTCTCTAGCGCCTGATACTTGCCCTCCGGGTTGGTGTCGGTGACGCGCTGCGCGCCGCGCATCTGGCTGAGCGCCTTGCGCGTGGCGTCTGGCGTGGCGCCTGCCGCGCGCAAAAGGCGCGGCGTCGTCCCGTCGCGTAGCGCCTCCAGCGCCAGCAGCAGATGCTCGGTACTCAGGTACTCGTCTTTGAACTGCTCGGCATACTTCCAGGCATCCTCAATGGTCAAACGCAGGCGCGATGCAACCGTCGGCTCCAGCCCACCGTAGACTTTAGGGAGACGATCCAGTTCGGCGTTGACCTGGCTCCGCAACATGGATGGGGCGCCGCCTACTTTCGTGATGATTTCGGGGACAATCCCGCCATCCTGCTCCAGCAGGGCGGCCAGCAGATGCTCAGCATCTACCTGGGGGTGGTTGTGTTCCTGGGCGATCTCTTGCGCCCGGCCCAGCGCCTCGCGCGCTTTCTCGGTGAAGCGATCTATCTTCATCGCCATCGGCGTTCCTCCTCCTGCGTCGGGTGCATGCAGGCTCATAGGGAGTGTCAGATCGAGCCGCGATCAGCGGGCTTCGGTGTCTATTACAGAGATTATAACACTGTGATAGCCTTCTTGCAAGATTACTTGATAAAGATACTGTCAAAGTTTTCATGCGCCTGCGCTGCGCGGTATTTCCCTTGTGTATTTTCCTGAAATGAACCTGTCAGGCTTGACGAAATGGTCCTTGCATGGTATGCTTTCTTTAGACCCCGTTCCAGGGATTGTCCTTGAAGGCAAAGGATGATTCGCGCTTTCACTGCTTCTGCTTCCGTTTGTTGCTGATTTCCTCGGATTCGACGAACCAGACCGTAACCAG
>Ga0070730_10004044_pt1 | contig 13004 bp, 10 predicted proteins | sample Coa_R1_3_FD_66447 | JGI IMG/M metagenome (GOLD analysis project Ga0070730, IMG submission 66447) | Surface soil microbial communities from Centralia Pennsylvania, which are recovering from an underground coalmine fire - Coalmine... | ecosystem: Environmental > Terrestrial > Soil > Unclassified ...
CCCGGTCGAGCAGGTCCTCCAGTTCGCCCGCCGCCAGGTCGGACTGCTCGGTGCCCGGCTCGATGAGCGCCAGCGGCCGCCACACCTCGGCGGCCCGGTCGTAGGCCCATTCGCCGCCGGGCATCACCGGGATCGGGGTTTCGGCGCGCACGTCCTCGATCGCCGCACGGCCGCCGCGGTCGGCGTCGCGCTCGTCCATGAGCAGGTGGGTGGCACCGTAGGCGGCGGCGACGACGGCGCGGATCGCGGTCTCGCGCGACGCGGTGGTGTCCCTGGGGGGCAGCGGCACCGGCACCATGACGGTGCCCGGCGGCAGGTGCTTGGTTGCGGCGGCGACCGCCCGCACTAGTGCCTCAGGCCGTACCACGACCTCGGCCGGGCCGCTGATCAGCGGCAGGAGCAGCAGCCTGGCCTTGAGTTGCCCGGCGAAATGCCGTAGCTGCCCGATCTGCCTGCCGCTGAGCGGGCGCCGGGTCGCGAACGCGAGCACCGGGCCTTCGCCCAGTTCCGCGCGCACCTCCGCCGGGGCCCGCCGCAACTGCCGGAACGGGCCGTGCTCGGGCTGGCGGAATCCACTCACCGGCCCGGCGAGCCGGGCTATGGCCGGGCCAGCGCCATCGGGCCGTGCGTGCCGCCCTGTCTGGCTGGAATGGCTCAGTAGTGGCTGCGCCGCGGACCGCTCGGTGATGTCCAGGATCGCGAGCGGGGTGCCTTCGGGGTCATTGAGCGTGAGCCTGCCCGCCGAGGACGGCACGGCGTCCTCGGGCACGTCGAGGACGACAGGTACCGGCCACGGCGTACCGTCTTCGAGCGTCCCCCGTTCGGCCACCCAGGCCACGTCGGCCGCGCCGAGGAAGCCGGTCAGTGGCGCGTACGCGCCCAGGAGCAGAAGCTCCAGGTCGCCGATCTGAGCTTCGTCGAGCGTCCAGGAAGGAAGGCCCGTGATGTCCAGGGCCGGCCCGGCTGCCGCCTCAGCGGTCACATCCACCTCCGTCTGGGGCCAGCCCACTCCACTGGGCCGCCGCGTGGGCCCCGGCTACCGCCAGGCAAGCCTGAGGGTACACGGACCGTGACAGCCGGGCCAGGTGGTTCCCGCCATGCCGGCCGCCGGCGTGGTCTGCCGGGAACCGCCGGCGCCGCACGGTCCGCCCGGCGGCCGGAGATGCCCGATGGGCCCTGCCCACGGTGGCGCTGGCCGCGGCCCGCTGCCCGGATGTCAGATTATCCGGGCGAACCTGTCCTCTGGCTTGCGGATGACGTACAGAACGTCCTCGTGGGCGGGGGTCAGCCGGCCACGGGACAGCCAGGCGACAAGTTTCTGCGCGGCAAGGTACCCGTACGGGCCCCGTGGCAGGCCGCCGGCCAGCCCGCCTAGCACGGCCCGCTCCGCGATCACCAGCCCGTGCGCCGTGGCATAGGCCTGAATGCCCCGGGCGGAGGCGACCCGCTCGTACACGGCCGCGTGCGGTCCGGGCTCACCGGGCTGGCGCTTGCGCCAGATGAACCGCCGCGCCAGCCCGGGCAAGCACCGGTCGAGGAAACCCGCCGCACTGTCCCGGTCGCGGACGCGCAGCAGGAGGAGCCCGCCCGGCTTGACGGCACCGCTCAGCCGGTCGAGGACCAGTTCGGCATTCTCGATCCGGCCGAGCAGCGAGGAGCACTGGACGATGTCGTAGGCGCGCGGTGGCAGTGGCACCGTGCGCAGGTCACCGAGGATCGCCTCATGCATGCCCTGATGCGCAACGGCCGCGCGGGTGACCTCGCTGTCCTCGTCGATCATGCTGACCGCCAGCCGCACCCCGGCGGCGCGCAGCGCGTCCGTGCCCAGATCCTCGGCCATGGTGCAGCCCGCCTGCAGAATCGCGATCCGCTGCCCTGAGTTCTCCGCCGCATAGGACCGGGTGTGCCGGCCGAACAGGTCCACTACAACCGGGCGCGCGACCGGCGGAGCGGGGGCGGCAGGCCGGCTGGCGACGGGGGGTGGAGCCATGATCGGGGTGACGGTGGCCGGCGGGATGGCGGTGGCCGCGGGCTCGGCCGCGGCCGGCGTTGTGGGTGCGGCCGGCGTTGTGGGTGCGGCCGGTTTGGTTGAGGCCCGCCAAGGCGGGGCCGGCCTCGCCGGGGAACCGGACGCGGATGGCCTGCCCACTCCAGGCGACCGGCTGCCGGTGCCGCGGCCCGGGGACGGAAGCAGCCGCACGCTGCCGGTGCTGGGAAACTCGTAGGGCATCGCGCTCGCCACCGAGGGCTGGTACCAGCCGGTGTCCTCCGGCGCGGCCGCGGTGCTCCCAGGCGCGTCCGCCGGGGCGCTGGCCGCCGGAACCGAAGGCCGGTCAGTGGACCGGGGTCGCTCCCGCGGCGCAGCCGTGGGCCGGTCCAGCAGCGTGAAACCCTCGGCATCGCCGGCCTGCGAACCAGGCGCGGGTACGACGGGCGCCACAGGCGCGGTCATGTCTCCGGCCGGTACTGCCCCGGGTGTGCCGGCTGCCGCGCCGGTCCCGGGCATCGCTGGCCGTGCCCTGGCCGCCCGCGCCTCCGGTGGGACGGTGGGCTTGCCAGCGGGAGCGCGGGCCGTGGCCGGCCGGGAACCGTCCGGCGACGCAGGTGCGGGCGTTGCGCCCGCGTCGGGCCCGGTGGTCGTTGGCGCGTCCGATCGTCGGCCGGCCTTGGGGGACCAATTGGTGGCTGGCCGTGCGGCGGGTTTGCCGGTGGGACCAGAGGGTGCGGGTGTATCCGTGGACCGGTTCCGGGCACGCGGCTCGGCCGGCCCGGAGCCATCGGCGGATGCCGCCGGTGCGTCCGATCCGGCGGCGCGCGCGCCGTCTTGGCCACGGTCAGGCGAGGCCGCCTTGGCATCCCGCGTCCGGCTGGTTGCGCCGGCGGGCTGCCTGCCGGCGCCACGCCGGGGGGCGGGACCGGTCCCCCCTCCCGCGGAACTGTCCGCGGGGATCCCGTTCTCCGAAGTCACGGCACCATAGCGTAGCCTGAGGCATTTGCGGCCTTATGGCAGAGCGGCAGCGAAAGTTCTGATGCCTGCGCGGAAAAGCCCGCCGGACCGGGACTTCCGCCCCACCGAAGGCAATAAGGTAGAGGCATCCCGCATCTGGCGCCAGCCCTTCTGACGTGAGTGCGGGCCTTTCGTGCTGCCTACCCAGGGACGTCATGAGCCTCGCCGGCCTACTCAACGTCATTGCGGACGACCCCCAGTTCCGCCAGGTCATTGACCAGGCCAAGGCTGACTCTGGCCGAGGTCTCCCGGGCGACGGCGCGGACGTGACCGCGCCGGCCGCGTTGCGGCCGCTGGTCGCCGCGGCGCTGACCGGCCTTCCCGCTCCTGCCAGCCGGTTCCTGCTCGCGGTGACCGCGACCGCGCGGGAAGCCGAGGAACTGACCGGCACGCTCGGCTCCCTGCTGCCCGAGGGCAGCGTGGCCTTCTTCCCGGCCTGGGAGACGCTGCCGCACGAACGGCTCTCCCCTCGCTCGGACACCTCCGGCCGGCGCCTGGCGGTGCTTCGCCGCCTTGCCCACCCCGACCCCGCCAGTTCGCGGACCGCCGCGGTCGCCGCGGTGGTCACCCCGGTGCGTGCCCTGCTCCAGCCGATCGTCGGCGGCCTGGCCGACGTGGAGCCGGTCGCGGCGGCCGTGGGCGACACCTGCGACCTGGACGAGATGGCCGCCCGGCTGGTGGAGATCGGCTACACCCGGACGGACCTGGTGGAGCGGCGCGGCGAGATCGCGGTCCGCGGCGGCATCATCGACGTCTTCCCGCCTGCCGAAGAGCACCCGGTGCGGGTCGAGCTGTTCGGCGACACCGTGGAGGAGACCCGGTTCTTCGGGGTCGCCGACCAGCGCAGCCTGGGGCCGGCGGCCGACGGCCTGTGGGCGCCCCCGTGCCGCGAGCTGCTGCTCACTCCCGACGTGCGGGACCGGGCGAAGCACCTGGCCGCCGATCACCCGGGGCTCGCCGACGTGCTCGGCAAGCTGGCCGACGGCATTTCCGTGGAGGGCATGGAGGCGCTCGCCCCGGTGCTCGCGCCACGGATGGAACTGCTGCTCGATCACGTGCCGGCCGGCGGCGTGGTGCTCGCCTGCGATCCGGAACGGATCCGGGCGCGGGCCGCTGACCTGGTCCGCACCAGCCAGGAGTTCCTGGAGGCGTCCTGGGTGAACGCGGCAGCGGGCGGCCAGGCGCCGGTCGACCTCGGGGCGTCGGCGTTCCATTCGATCACCCAGGTCCGGGCCGCGGCCGACGACCTGAGGCTGCCCTGGTGGACCATCGCGCCGTTCGACATCGCCGGCCCGGAGGCCGGTTCAGTGCTGGCCGGCCCCGGAGCCACGGATGGCGGAGCTGGCATAGGCGGCCACGAGGCTGCGTATGGCGAAAATACCGAGAGTGGCCCTGGCAGGGCCGGCCGCTCCGCGCTGCGCCTGGGGGCGAACCCGGCCCCTGCCTACCGGGGCGACACCGGCCGGGCACTGGACGACGTGCGGGGCTGGCTGGGCGACGGCTGGCGCGTGGTGCTCGTCACCGAGGGCCACGGCCCGGCGCAGCGGCTCGCCGAGATGCTCCGCGGCGAGGGCCTCGGTGCCCGGCTCGGTGACCTGGCCGCCCCGCCGGAGCCTGGTGTGCCGAGCGTGACGACAGCGCTCATCTCGCACGGGTTCACCTGGGAATCCGTGCGGCTGGCCGTGATCACCGAGGCGGACCTGGTCGGCCAGCACGCCGGCCCGCGGGACGCCCGGCGGATGCCCAGCCGGCGGCGTGGCGGCATCGACCCGCTCCAGCTCACGCCGGGTGACTTCGTGGTGCACGAGCAGCATGGCGTCGGCCGGTACCGGGAAATGACCAGCCGCAGCATCCAGGGAGCGGTCCGGGAATACCTGGTGATCGAGTACGCGCCCAGCAAGCGGGGCCAGCCGCCGGACCGGCTCTATGTGCCGACCGACCAGCTTGACCAGGTCACCCGGTACGTCGGCGGTGAGATGCCCAGCCTGCACCGGCTCGGCGGGGCCGACTGGGCCAAGACCAAGGGGCGCGCCCGCAAGGCGGTACGGCAGATCGCCTCGGAGCTGATCCGGCTCTACTCAGCGCGGATGGCCTCGCCCGGCCATTCGTTCGGCGCGGACTCACCCTGGCAGCGGGAACTGGAGGACGCGTTCCCCTACATCGAGACGGCCGACCAGCTCGCCGCGATCGACGAGGTGAAGCGGGATATGGAGCGGCCGGTGCCGATGGACCGGCTGATCTGCGGCGACGTGGGTTACGGCAAGACCGAGATCGCGGTCCGCGCCGCGTTCAAGGCGGTGCAGGACGGGAGTCAGGTGGCCGTCCTGGTGCCCACCACGCTGCTGGCGCAGCAGCATCAGGCCACATTCAGCGAGCGGTACGCGCCGTTCCCCGTGGTGGTGCGCACGCTGAGCCGGTTCCAGAGCGACGCGGAGGTGGCCGAGACCCTGCGCGGGCTGGCCGACGGCACGGTGGACGTGGTGATCGGCACCCACCGGCTGCTGTCACCGGACACCCGCTTCGCCCGGCTGGGTTTGGTCATCCTGGACGAGGAACAGCGGTTCGGCGTGGAGCACAAGGAGTACCTGAAACGGCTGCGGACCGAGGTGGACGTGCTGTCCATGTCGGCCACGCCGATCCCGCGCACGCTGGAGATGGGCGTGGCCGGGATCCGGGAGATGTCCACGATCCTGACTCCGCCCGAGGAGCGGCACCCGGTGCTGACCATGGTCGGCCCCTACGACGAGAAGCAGATCGCCGCCGCCATCCGGCGCGAACTGCTCCGCGACGGCCAGGTGTTCTTCGTGCACAACCGGGTCTCCTCGATCAACAAGGCCGCCGCCAAGGTCGCGGACATGGTGCCGGAGGCCAGGGTCGTCGCCGCGCACGGCCAGATGAACGAGCACATGCTCGAACGGATCATGCTGGAGTTCCTGGACCGCAAGCACGACGTGCTGGTGGCCACCACGATCGTGGAGTCCGGCCTGGACATCCCGAACGCCAACACATTGATCGTGGACCGTGCCGACGCCTACGGGCTGGCCCAGCTGCACCAGTTGCGCGGCCGGGTGGGCCGCGGCAGCGAGCGGGCCTACGCCTATTTCCTGTTCCCGCCGGAGAAGCCGCTGACCGAGACGGCGCACGAGCGGCTGGCCACCATCGCCCAGCACACCGAGATGGGCGCGGGCATGTACGTGGCGCTCAAGGACCTGGAGATCCGCGGGGCCGGCAACCTGCTCGGCGGGGAGCAGTCCGGCCACATCGCGGGCGTGGGTTTCGACCTCTACGTCCGGATGATCGGCGAGGCGGTCGGCGAACTGCGTGACGCGGGGCCGGCCGAGCGGGCCGAGGTCCGCGTGGAGCTGCCGGTCAACGCGCACATCCCGCACTCCTACGTGCCGGGGGAACGGCTCCGGCTGGAGGCCTACACCCGCATCGCCGCGATCGACTCCGGCGCCGACATCACGGCCGTCAGCGAGGAACTCGCCGACCGGTACGGCCCGCTGCCCGAGCCGCTGCTCGGCCTGCTCGCCGTGGCCAGTCTCCGCGCCCAGGCCCGCAAGGCCGGGCTGACCGATATCACCCAGCAGGGCACGCATATCCGGTTCTCGCCGGTGGACCTGCCAGAATCCCGCCAGGTGCGGGCGCAGCGGCTCTACCCGAAGACGGTGCTGAAGCCGGCGGTGCGTACGATGCTCGTACCGGTGCCCAGGGATGCACCCGGCGCCCGCCCGGGGGCACCCGCCCCACCGGGCACCCCGCTCCTGCGCGACAGGGAGCTGCTCGCGTGGTGCGGGCAGCTCATCGAGGCGGTGTTCGGGGAGAGCAGCCCGGTCACGCCGGAAGTGTCGCCTGCCTGAGGCCCACATGAGAAGGGATGCAGTCGTGCCTCGCACCTCGATCTTGGTGATCGCCGCGGCGGCCGCCGCCACGTGCGCCCTTTCCGCCTGCGGTCCGGTCCGGATGGGCGCGGCCGCGATCACCGGCGGGCAGCGGATCACGGTTTCCGCGCTGAACGACCAGGTGACCAGCCTGGAGCGGGCCTACCAGGCCGGCCGGGGCATCCAGCTGCAGTTCCCGCTGTCCCAGGCGCCGCAGCAGGTACTGGGGTGGATGCTGCGGTTCCGGATCCGTGACCAGCTCGCCGCCCGCAACCACGTGATCGTCACCAATGGGCAGAGCCAGCGGGCCCTGTCCGCGCTAGCCCGGCAGACCGGCCGCTCCGGGCCCGCGTTCGTCCAGCTCGCCGTGGCCAACGGCCTGCCCCCGGACCTGCTGCCGAGCCTGGGCAGATACGAGGCCATCCAGAGCGATCTGTTCACCCGGCTGAACCGCGGGACCCTGCCGCGCACGCAGGCCCGAGTCCAGGCCCTGAGCCCGGTGTTCGCCCACCGGGAGTGCGTCGCGGCGAAGAGCCTGAACATCCAGGTAAACCCGCAGTTCGGCCAAATGGACTACGGCACGCTGGCGGTCATTCCCGCCGCCTCGCCGCTGTCCGCGCCGATCACGCCCTCGCCCGCGCCGACTCCCAAGCCCCAGCTCACCCCCAGCTGCTGACGATCGGCGAGCATGGGGTGGGGACGCACAGCGACCGGGTGACGCCCGGGTGACGCAGAACCAGGTACCACAGGACGCCACACCGGGCGCGGCTCTGTTGCGCCTGGTCGAGGTGATGGACAGGTTGCGGGTGTCCTGCCCGTGGGACGCCAGGCAGACGCACGAATCTCTCGCACCGTACCTGGTGGAGGAGTGCTACGAGGCGCTGGAGGCGCTCGAAGACGGCGACCGGGCCGCCCTCTGCGACGAACTCGGCGACGTGCTGCTCCAGGTCGTGTTCCACGCCCGGGTCGCCGCGGAGCGCACCGACGGCACCGGGTTCACCATCGACGACGTGGCCACCGGGATCGTGGCGAAACTGGTCCGCAGGCACCCGCACGTGTTCGCCGACGTGGAGGTGTCCGGCCCCGAAGAGGTCAAGCGCAACTGGGACGCGATCAAGGCCGCGGAGCGGGGCGGTGGCGGTGCGCTGCCCGCGGCCCTGGGCTCCGTGCCGTTCGGCCAGCCCGCGCTGTCCCTGGCCGCCCAGTTGCAGCGCCGGGCGGAGCGGGCCGGTGTCCCGGCGGAACTCACCGACCTGACCGCCGCCGGCGGACAGGGGCCGGATGGGGTCAGCGCGATTGGTGCGGCCCTGTTCGCGCTCGTGGCCAGGGCGCGCGCGGCCGGCGCGGACCCCGAACTGGAACTGCGGGCCGCCGCGCGCAGCTACCGTGAGCGGGTCAGGCGATGGGCGGAGGACCACGGCCACGATCCCGCCTGACGGCTGCGGAGCGGCCCGGAGCGGGTCTTCGGGTGGCGGACCGGGCGGCGGATGGTCCCCGGCACGATGGCTCGGGGTGGTGCCCTGGGCGTGGTGGCCTGGGCGTGGTGCGGCGGCGTGGCCGCTGCGAAGCAGCGCACCCCCTCGGCTAGGCTCCGATACCGACACCTCGTCCTGAGCACCGTACCGAGCTGGCAGGAGTGCCGCGTTGGCCACCATCGACGAGATCCACGCCAGGCAGATCCTGGATTCCCGGGGCAACCCGACGGTCGAGGTCGAGGTACTGCTCGACGACGGTACGCAGGCGCGCGCCGTCGCGCCGAGCGGCGCCTCCACGGGCAGGTTCGAGGCCGTGGAGCTCAGGGATGGCGGCGGCGCCTTCGGCGGCAAGGGCGTCACCAAGGCCGTGCTGTCGGTCAGCGAGGAGATCGAGCCGGACCTGCTCGGTTACGAGGCCGACGACCAGCGGCTCATCGACCAGGCGATGATCGACCTGGACGGCACGCCGGACAAGTCACGGCTGGGCGCCAACGCCATCACGGCCGTCAGCATGGCAGTGGCGAGGGCTGCGGCAGAGTCCGCGGGGCTGAGCCTGTTCCGCTACCTCGGCGGCCCGAACGCGCACGTGCTGCCGGTCCCGATGATGAACGTGCTGAACGGCGGCGCGCACGCGGACAACAGCGTGGACATCCAAGAGTTCATGATCGCGCCGGTCGGCGCGGCCACGTTCAGCGACGCACTGCGCTGGGGCGCCGAGACCTACCACGCCCTCAAGTCCGTGCTGAATCGGCACAAGCTGTCCACGGGGGTCGGTGACGAGGGCGGGTTCGCGCCCGACCTGGCCCACAACCGGGCCGCCCTCGACCTCCTCGTCGAGGCGATCGGCAAGGCGGGCTTCCGCCCCGGCCGCGACATCGCCCTGGCCATCGACGCGGCCGCGACCGAGTTCTACGCCGACGGCGGCTACCGCTTCGACGGCGGCACGCGTTCTCCGGCGCAGATGCTGGAACTGTACGCGGAATGGCTGGACGCCTACCCGATCGTGTCCCTCGAAGACCCGCTCGCCGAGGAGGACTGGGCAGGCTGGCAGTCGCTCACCGCCGCGCTCGGCGACAAGGTGCAGATTGTCGGTGACGATCTGTTCGTCACCAATCCAGAACGGCTGCGCCGCGGCGTCGCCGAGCGCAGCGCGAACGCCCTCCTGGTGAAGGTCAACCAGATCGGCACGATCAGCGAAACGCTGGACGCGGTCTCGCTCGCCCACCGCAGCGGTTTCGCGTGCATGATCAGCCATCGGTCCGGCGAGACCGAGGACACGACGATCGCGGACCTCGCGGTCGCCACCAACTGCGGCCAGATCAAGACGGGAGCCCCGGCGCGGTCGGAGCGCGTCGCCAAGTACAACCAGTTGCTGCGGATCGAGGAGATGCTCGACGACGCTGCCGCGTACGCCGGCCACGCGGCCTTCCCCCGGACGCCCTCGGACCCGTGATCCCTCAGCTGGGCCGCCCGCCGGGCGGGGACCGGGTCAGGCTCACCAGCCGGGCCGCGGTGCTCGCCGTGGTGATCTGTGCGATCGCGCTCAGCCTCGCCTACCCCGTGCGCGAGTACATCGCGCAGCGCCGGCAGATCGACCAGTTGCAGGCCGAACGCCAGATGCTCGACGGCCAGTTGCGCGCGCTCCAGCACGAGCAGCAGCGGCTGGCCGATCCCGCCTACATCGAACAGCTGGCCCGCAACAAGCTGCACATGTGCCTGCGCGGGGAGGTCTGTTATGTCGTCATCGGCGGTCACCCGGCCCATGGCAGCTCGGCGTCGGCCGCGGCCAGCCTCACCCCCTGGTACGAGCGGCTGTGGCAATCGGTGCAGCAGGCGAACCGGGGCAGCATCCGGTGACCGCCGACGCCGAGGTGGTCGCGCTGCAGCTTGGCCGGCCACCCCGGGGGCTGCGGCGGGTCGCGCACCGCTGCCCGTGCGGCCTGCCCGACGTGGTGGAGACCGCGCCGCGGCTGGCCGACGGCACGCCGTTTCCCACGCTCTACTACCTGACCTGCCCGCGCGCGGCTGCGGCCGTGTCCAGGCTCGAAGCCGCCGGCGTCATGCAGCAGATGCAGCAGCGGCTGGCTGCCGACCCGGAACTGCGCGCGGCGTATCAGGCCGCGCACCGCGACTACCTGGCCCGGCGCGACGAGGCGGCGCGTGCCGCGGGCGTCGAGCCGCTGCCGCCGGGCACGCAGAGCGCGGGCGGCATGCCGGCCCGGGTCAAATGCCTGCACGCGCTCACCGCACACGAGCTTGCCGTGCCGGGGACCAACCCACTGGGACGGGAGGCCATCGCTGAGGCGGGGCCTTGGTGGCAGGCAGGCCCGTGCGTCCGTCCCGTCCCCCCCGCAAGCGGCGGGACAGGTTGAGACACTCTTTGTCGACCTCGGGTCGTGTCACGCCGCAGCCGCCGGGCCGAACGCCGCATAAGGCGCCCCAGGCGCCGTTGCGGTGTCCCGGCGGCGAGGACACGCCTCCCGAAGCCAGCGAAGCGCCCGCGAGGGAGGCAGACAATTGAGAGTGGCGGTGATCGACTGCGGGACGAACTCGGTGCGGCTGCTGGTCGCCGACGTGGACCGGGCCGCGGGCCGGCTCGCCGATGTGGACCGGCGGCTTCAGATCGTGCGGCTCGGCCAGGGCGTGGATGCCACCGGGCGGCTCGCCGACGCGGCACTGGCCCGGACCTTCCGGGCATTGCGGTCCTACCGGCAGATCATCGAGGAAGCGTCTGCCACGGCCGTCCGAATGGTGGCCACCAGCGCCACCAGGGACGCGGCCAATGCCGGCGAGTTCGTGGCCGGGGTGCAGGACATCCTCGCGATCGAGCCGGAGGTGCTGAGCGGCGAGGACGAGGCGCGGCTGTCGTTCACCGGCGCGACCGCCGAACTGGCCGGACAGGCGGCCGGCCCCTACCTGGTCACCGACATCGGCGGCGGCTCGACCGAGTTCGTGCTCGGCCACCCCGGGACGATGACGGCCGCCGTCAGCGTGAACCTCGGCTGCGTCCGGATGACCGAGCGGCACCTGCGCCACGACCCGCCTCGCGACGAGGAGATCGCGGCGGCGCGTGCCGACATCGATGCCGCGCTCGATGTGGTCGCCGAAAAGATCCAGGTAGCCGACGCACGCACCCTGGTCGGCCTGGCCGGGTCGGTGACCACCGTGGCGGCGCTGGTGCTCGGCCTGGACAGCTACCAGGCCGAGCGGATCCACCACTCCCGGGTCAGCGCGGCGGCGGTGCGGCAGGTGACCGAGAGCCTGCTGGCACAGACCCGGGCGGAGCGGCGGCGGCTGGCCGTGATGCACCCGGGCCGGGTGGATGTCATCGGCGGGGGTGCGCTCGTGCTGACGCAGATCATGGAGCGGTTCGGGTTCGGCGAGGTACTCGTGAGCGAACACGACATCCTGGATGGCCTGGCCTGGTCCCTGGCGGCGGGCGCGGGCCGGTGACGCGAGCGGCGCAGCCAGTGCCGGCGGCGCGGTCGGCGGCGGCGTCCGCGCCGGGGCCGCCGGCGGCGCCTGGGCTGCCCGTGCCGCCGGGAAGCGGCTGGCCGGAAGATCCGGCTACCCCCGCCACTCCCGTGGCCGCCAGTGCCGCGCGGGTGGCCACGCTGGCCGCGGCGGCAGGGAGCCTGGCGGAACTGACGGCCCGGCAATCCGTATGCCGTGCCTGCCCCCGGCTGGTCGGCTGGCGAGAACAGGTGGCGGCGGTCAAGCGCCCGTCCTCGCGCACCGAGCGGTACTGGGGCCGACCGGTGCCGGGCTGGGGAGATGAAGATGCCCGGCTGCTGATCCTCGGGCTCGCCCCGGCGGCGCACGGCGGCAACCGCACCGGGCGGATCTTCACTGGCGACCGCAGCGGCGATGTCCTGTTCGCCTCGCTGCACCGCTGCGGGCTGGCCGTGCTGCCCACGTCCACGGCCGCCGGGGATGGCCAGCGCCTGATCGGGGCCAGGATGGTCGCAGCGGTCCGGTGTGCCCCGCCGGTCAACAAGCCCTCTGTGACCGAGCGGGACACCTGCGCACCCTGGCTGGCCGCCGAGTTCGCGCTCATCGCGCCCTCGGTCGGCGTCATCGTGTGCCTGGGCGGGTTCGCCTGGCAGTCGGCGTGGCCGATGCTGCGGTCGGCGGGGTTCGCGCTGCCCAGGCCACGGCCGAAGTTCGGGCACGGCGGCGAGGTCCTGCTCACCGGTCCGGGCGGCCCAGAAGGCCAGGTCCTGCTGCTGGGCTGCTACCACCCCAGTCAGCAGAACACTTTCACCGGCCGGGTCACGCCGGCGATGCTCGACGCGGTGTTCGGCCGCGCCTGCCAGGCCGCCGGTATCGGCGGAGCGGTCTCCGGCGGACCCGGTGCGCACCGATCCGCCCCAGGTGTCGCACCAGCCCGGTGGGCAGGTGCCACGCACTAGGCGCCACACCGGCGCTGGCTACGCTGTGTGCGCAATTCTTGAGAAACAAGGCAAATTGGTAACGCTTCGCATTCAGGGATCGGGCTGTAAGAATTGAATATGTGAACCTGGGCGAATTTTTCTCCCCCTATTCGCCTGAGCAAGAATGGTTCGGACCGACCGGGGTATCATGACCCAGCCCCCGTAGCCCAAGGGAAGAGGCCGGCCCCCTAAAAGGGTCCCCAGTGTC
>Ga0070730_10004045_pt1 | contig 13003 bp, 11 predicted proteins | sample Coa_R1_3_FD_66447 | JGI IMG/M metagenome (GOLD analysis project Ga0070730, IMG submission 66447) | Surface soil microbial communities from Centralia Pennsylvania, which are recovering from an underground coalmine fire - Coalmine... | ecosystem: Environmental > Terrestrial > Soil > Unclassified ...
CATCCCCGTGCACGTGCTCGTGCAGGGCATCCTCGGCCCGCTCCAGGTCGTGCCGGTCGTCGACCGCCACTACGACACGTGGATCGGCATCCTCGGCAACCCGATCGTGAAGCTGTACGTGCTGGTGCTGATCTCGTTCCCGTTCTTTCACTTCGCGCACCGGCTGCGGTACCTGCTGGTCGACCTCGGGATCCCGGCCGCGAAAAGCGTGCCGGCACAGGTGATCTTCTACGGCGGCGCCGGGGTCGTCACCCTGGCCACGATCTACCTCCTGCTGACGACGGCGCCCCTCAGCTTTGGGTGACGCCTACCTCGACGTCGAAGGCGACGTGGCGCTCAAGACGTTTGTCCCGCCCAGCCGCCGAATCGTGTGGTGGGTGCTGGGTCGCTGGATGGCGATCGGCGTCGTGATCTTGCTTGTTTCGGCAGGCGTTGTCTGGGCATCCAGCGGATTGTCGATTGCATCGATCCTCGTCACGGAAATAGCAGCCGCTGGTCTTCTGATCCTCGTGGTTCTGGTCTTTGTGACTCCTGGGGTGCGCTTGGGACGGCGGCGAAAGCTGAACGAAGGCCATTTCAGGTTCGTCGCCCGGGACGACGGCTACTTCGTTCAGGGGCCCTTCGGTGAGCAGCTCTTCAAGTGGTCGATCTACAAGAAGGCGTATATCGACTCCGGCTACATCTACCTCTTCATGAACAACCGTATTGCGCAGATCATCCCGCTGGCTTTTGTACCCGACCCTGAACCTTTGCGGGCGCACCTCCGAAAGCTCGGACTGCTCAAACCGACCCCCAAATCACTTTTCTTGGTCTAGCCATACGATTTGGGCGGCATGTTCACGGTCCAGCCCTTCGAGGCGGAAGAGCTCGGCAACGCCAGCTTTCTGGTCGCCGACCCGGACGCGAAGCAGGCGGTCGTCATCGACCCCTTCCGCGACGTCGACGGTTACCTGACCCACGCCGAGCACATGGGCTGGCACATCACCCGTGCGCTCGACACCCACATCCACAACGACTTCGTGTCCGGCCGCCGCGAGCTGAAGGCGCTCGCCGGCGCCGCCATCGACGACCTCGAGCCCGAGCAGGCTTTCACGCTCGGCAGCCTCACGATCAAGGCGGTCCACACGCCCGGCCACACGCCCGAGCACAAGAGCTACCTCGTCCTCGAGGACGGCGGCCCGAAGGCGCTCTTCTCGGGCGGCGCGGTGATGGTCGGCGGCACCGCGCGCACCGATCTCTTCGGGCCGCACCTCGCGGCGCGCCTGGGCCTGGAAAGCCTTCGCACCCTGCAGGTGCGGCTGCGCGGGCTTCCCGACGAGGTTGCGGTCTATCCGACTCACGGCTCGGGATCCTTCTGCGGGATCAGCGGCGGTTCCGGCCACGAGACGACGCTCGGCCGCGAGCGCATGACCAACCCCTACTTCACCACGACCAAGGTCATGCAGTTCCTCGCCCGCATCCTCGACCAGCACCGCTACCCGGATTACTACGCCGACATGGGTGCGCTCAACCGCAAGGGCATGCCGCTCATCGGCCGTCACCCCGCGCCCCCGCGAAAGCTGGCGGCCCGCGAGGTGGAGAAGCTGAAGATGGAAGGCGCCGCGATCATCGACGTCCGCCGCGGCCTCGACTACGACAATGGCCACATTGCCGGCAGCTACTGCGTCGGCCTGCTCCCGGGCGAGGCGTTCAGCGCCTGGGTCGGCTGGCTCATCGACCGCGAGCGGAGGATCGTCCTGGTGGGCGGCACCGACCAGCAGCATCGAGATGCGCAGCGGCAGCTGCACCGCATCGGCTTCGACAACATCGCGGGCGCGCTCGACGGCGGTATGGACGCCTGGGTCGCGGCGGGCAATTCGCTCAGCACGTTCGAGACCGCGGGCATCGAGGACATGGCCCGCTGGATCCTGAGCGGGGAGGAGGTCACCGTCCTCGACGCGCGCGACGACCACGAATGGGGATCAGGCCACGTGCCCGGCGCCATCCACATGTACGTGCCGGACGTGCCCCACCACGCGCACGACGTACCGAACCACGCGCCGGTCGCCGTCCACTGCGGCGTCGGCTATCGCGCGGGCATCGCCGCGAGCCTGCTGGAGCAGGCGGGGCTGACGCGCATCATCCACGTCAACGCGCCTTTCGACGACTGGGCGGGCAAGCTGCACCTGGCGGAAACCGTCCCGAGCTAGCCGCTGCGATAATCTCCGGCCGGTGGCGGTCGCAAAGAAGCAGAAGGCAAACGGAAAGCCGAAGACGGTCGACAAAGGCCGGTACCTCAAGGAGCTGCGCCGGCTGCAGATCGAGCTGCTTCAGCTCGAGGACTGGATCCGCCACAGCGGCCTCCGGGTCGTGGTCGTCTTCGAGGGCCGCGACACGGCGGGCAAGGGCGGGGTCATCAAGCGCATGACCGCGCTCTTGAATCCTCGTTTCGTGCGCGTCGTGGCGCTGCCGGCGCCGACCGAGCGCGAGCGCACGCAGTGGTACTTCCAGCGTTACATCGCGCACCTGCCGGCGGCGGGCGAGATGGTCCTGTTCGACCGCAGCTGGTACAACCGCGCCGGCGTCGAGCGCGTGATGGGCTTCTGCACTGACGAGGAGTACGAGGAGTTCATGCGCGCGTGCCCGGAGTTCGAGCGGATGCTCGTGCGCTCGGGCATCATCCTCATCAAGTACTGGCTGTCGGTGAGCGATGAGGAGCAGGAGCGGCGCTTCCTCGCGCGCATCAACGACCCCACCAAGCGCTGGAAGCTGAGTCCCATGGACGTGCAGGCGCGCGCGAAATGGGTCGACTACTCGGAGGCGAAGGACCGCATGTTCGCGGTTTGCGACATCGAAGAGGCACCGTGGCACGTGGTCGAGACCGACAACAAGCGCGCGGCGCACCTGAACCTCATCAGTCACTTCCTGTCGCTCATCCCGTACAAGTCGGTGCCGCAGACGGAGATCAAGCTGCCGCCGCGCCAGAAGCGCAAGTACAAGCGCCCGCCGCGCAGCACGATGAAGATGGTGCCGACCCGCTACGAAGTGGTCTGAAACAAAATCCCCTCTCCCGTTTTACGGGAGAGGGTTAGGGTGAGGGCTCTGATCAAGCGCCTGGAAGATCTCAGCGCTCACGTCGTCGAGCGCGAGGAGCTGATGCGACCAGAAGCGCATCACCCGCCAGCCGCGACGTTCGAGCCAGTCGGTCCTGACCGAGTCGCGGATATGTTGGTGGTCGCTCCCGTGCGCATCGCCATCGACCTCGATGATGAGGTGACGTGACTTGCAGGCGAAGTCGGCGATGAACGGGCCGATCGGCACCTGGCGCCGGAACTTGTAGCCCTGAAATCGCCGCGACCGCAGCAGGTACCAGAGCCGGCGCTCGGAGTCGGGCATGTCGTGGCGCTGCTCGCGGGCGCGTTCGGTGAGGAGCCAATCGGGCATGTGCGTCAATGCTCGATGCCCGACATGAGGATGGCAACGCCCTCTTAACAGCCCTCACCCTAGCCCTCTCCCGTAAACGGGAGAGGGGATCCCTCTTAACAGCCCTCACCCTAGCCCTCTCCCGTAAACGGGAGAGGGGAGCCCTCACCCTAGCCCTCTCCCGTAAACGGGAGAGGGGATCCCTCTTGACAGCCCTCACCACAGCCCTCTCCCGCCCGCGGGAGAGGGAAACGGGTTCTTACACGTCTGTGGTTGCGGCTTCGAGCAGGGCGGCGAACTTGCGCTGCGCCGCCGCCCGTCGCGTCGGGATGTGCTCCGTAGGCCACATCCCTGCCTGCGGCTTGTAGCCCGCGAGGATCTGCCTCGCCACCGACACGCGATGCACCTCGTCCGGCCCGTCGTAGAAACGTGCCGCCCGCGCATGGCGGTACATCTCCTCGAGCGGAAGGTCTGACGAGTAGCCCAGCGACCCGTTGATCTGGATCGCGCGGTCGATCACGTCATGCAGCACCTTCGCGCCCCAGAACTTGATGAGGCCGATCTCCTTGCGCGCGGCGGCGGGGCCATGGGTGTCGATCATCCACGCCGCCTGCAGCGTCATCAGCCGCGCCGCCTGCATCTCGGCGGCCGAATCGGCGATCCAGTTCTGCACCGTCTCGTGTCCCGCGAGCTTCTTGCCGAACGCCTCGCGGGAGACCGCGCGCTCGCACAGCATGTCAAAGGCCCGCTTGGCCTGACCCAGCCAGCGCATGCAGTGATGGATGCGCCCTGGCCCGAGGCGGGCCTGCGCGATGACGAATCCTTGGCCCCGCCCGCCGAGGATGTTGTCCCGCGGCACGCGCACATCCTCGTAGACCACCTCTGCGTGGCCGTAGCCGAAGCGCTCCGATTCGCCTGCCATCGTCGGGATGTTGCGGACGCGGTTCAGCCCCGGCGCGTCGGTCGGAACGATGATCATCGACGCGCGCTCGTACGGCCCGGCGTCGGGCTCGGTCACGACCATCGCGATCAGGAAGTCCGCGATCATGCCGTTCGACGTGAACCACTTGTGGCCGTTGATCACCCATTCGTCGCCTTCGAGCACCGCGGTGGTGGAGAGCAGGGTCGGATCGGAGCCCGCGGTGTTGGGCTCGGTCATCGAGAAGGCGGACCGGATGCGGCCGTCGAGCAGCGGGTAGAGCCACCTCTCCTTCTGCGCGGGCGTGCCGTAGTGGGCGAGGATCTCCGAGTTGCCCGAGTCGGGCGCCTGGTTGCCGAACACGATCGGCCCCCACAGGCTCGCGCCCTCGATCTCGTGCATCAGCCCGAGCTTCACCTGCCCGTAGCCCTGGCCGCCGAGGTCGGGGGGAAGGTGCGTGGCCCACAGCTTCTGGGCCTTCACCTCGTCCTGGAGCTTGCGGACGATGCGCATGAAACCTCGCTCGTCGGCGTCCAGCACCTCGAGCGGGTAGATCTCCTCGCGCACGAAACCGCGCATCCACTCCAGCTTCTCTTCGAACTCGGGTTCGGTCGAAAAATCCCACGTCATCTCAGCAGCTCGACGCCCTCATCGATCATGCCGGTGATGGTAGTCGTCAACTGCTCGTACATGGGATCCGGCCGCTTGCCCCGGCGGTGGAGCATGAGGTTGTAGCCGAAGATCGACGCGTACTTGTAAAGGGACATCGCTATGTACCAGCGCATCTCGCCGGCGTCCGCGCCGTACATCGCAAAGAGGTCCTGGTCGGCGACGTCGATCGCCCCGCCCGGGTTCGGGGCGTCCTCGAACCGGCGGCGGTGGGACAGGATGCACAGGCAGCCCAGGTCGAGCAGCGGCTGGCCGACCTGCGCGATCTCCCAGTCGAGCAGCGCGACCAGTTCCGACGGCCGTCGGAAGAGCATGTTGCCGTAGTGATAGTCGCCATGGACCAGCGTGGGCTGGCGGGCCGGCGGCACCGTCTGCGCGAGCAGGCCGCCGAGCTCACCGGCGCGCATGGTCAGCTCTTCCGGCGCCCGCTGCATGAGCCAGGCCCAGCGCATCATTTCCGCCTCGAGCGTCACCGGCTCCTCGCCTCCGAGACCGGTGCGCTCGAGCGGTAGCTGCTGCATCTGCTTCATCACGCGCACGGCCGATGCGGCGATCTCGCGCGGCGCACCCCACTGCGACGCCTCCTCGATGCGCTCGCCCGGGACGCGCTCCATGAGCACGAAAGGGCGCCCGTCGATCACGGGCTCAGCGCTCATAAGCGGGATCGCGGGGGTGGGCAGGCCGGCGGCATGCAGGGCGGTCATGATGCGACCTTGGCGGACGACGTCCGCGGGCCCGGCGATGCGCGCGCCCGGCGGCGGTAGGCGCAGCACGTAGGCGCTGCCGTCCTCCACGTCGACGAAGTACGTGAACCCCGAATGCCCGCTGGGAATGGCCTGGAGCGAGGTGATCTTCCGCCCCAGCTGCCGCTCGAGGTCGGCGGCGATGGTGGAGGAGGTGGACGCGTTCACTCCAGGTGGCTCGTGTCCCCGAGCGCGCCCACCATCTTCCGATCTCCCAAAGCGCGCACCACGCTGACGCTCGTGAAGTAGGGAAGGATGCGCAGCGTGCCCGCTTCGAGCCGCAGCACGTCGCAGACGTAGTTGAGGATCGACCCGGCGTGGCTGACGACCACGACGCGGCCGCCCTCATGCCCCGCCACCATCTCGTCGACCGCCGCGCCCATGCGCGCCACCACGTCCTCCGGCTTCTCGGTGAAGTTGATCTCGCCGGCCTCGCCGAGCTCGAACGTCATCTCACGCAGCCGCGCGTCCACGCGCGCGTCGTCGGATATGGCCGCGGCGGTCTCCATCGCGCGCCGCGCGGGGCTGCAGTAAACCGCGACCGGCTGCAGCCTCTTCATGCGCTCCGCCAGGCGGGCGGCCTGCGAGCGGCCGAGCCGGCTCAGCGCCGGGTCGTCACCGTCCTCCATGCCCTCGTAGCAGTCGGCGTGGCGCACGAGCCAGACCTCGGTCGTGCCCTCGACGCCGATCAAGAAGGCGGCCTCGAGCTGCTTGAGCGCGTGGATCATCCGCTCGGCGCCCGCCTGCACCTGGGTCAGAGCTCCGACAGGAACGCGAACGTGCGGTCGTGCTCGCCGGGCAGGTCCTCGTGGCCGAAGTCGGGGTAGAGCACGACGTCCTTCTCCGACTGGATCTTGTTGTACGCCGCGAACTGCGTGGACGGCGGGCAGACCATGTCCATGAGCGAGGTCGTCATCAGCACGCGACCGCGGATGCGGCCGGCCAGGTGCTGCACGTCGATATAGCCGAGCTGCGTGAAGATCTCGCTCTCGCGCTCATGCGTCGGGTCGAAGCGCCGGAAGTAATCCTTCAGCTCCTCGTAGGCGTTTTCGGCGAGGTCCATCTCCCACACCCGCTGGTAGTCGCACAGAAAAGGAAAGACGGGCGCCGCCCGCGCCACCCGCGGCTCCAGCGCCGCGCACGCGAGCGTGAGGCCACCGCCCTGCGACGCGCCCGCGGCGCCGATGCGATCGCCGTCGATCTCGGGAAAAGACGCGACCACCCGCGCCAGCTGTGCGGTGTCGAGAAACACCTGGCGGAAGGTCATCTTGTCCGGGTGGTCGCTGAGGCCGCGGACGATCTGGCCGCGAAGGGTCGTGCCCTTCACGCCGCCGGGGTCCTCGGAAAGGCCGCCCTGGCCGCGCACGTCCATGGCGGCGATCGCCAGGCCCTGCGCCGCCCAGGCCAGCTTGTCGACCCAGTCACCGGCGTTGCCCGAATAGCCGTGGAACTTGAGCACCGCAGCATGGCGCTCGCGTGGGGCCTTGGGCCGCACGTACTGCGCGTGGATGCGCGCGCCGCCCACGCCTGTGAACCAGAGGTCGAAGCACTCCGCGAAGGTCGCGGGGCCCGGATGGGGCTTCAGCTCCAGTGCTGGGTCGGTCGCGTCGAGCTCGCGCAGGGCACGGTCCCAGTAGGCGTCGAAGTCGGCCGGCTTCGGATTGCGGCCCTGGTAGGCGCGGAGCTCGGCCAGCGGCATCTCGAAGAGTGGCACCGCCACATCATCGCCTCTTTCAGACGTCGCCCGGCCCGGCCGGGTACTATCTGCCCACATGCTCCGTGGAGCGGGCGTCGTCGTAGCCCTTGTCGTCCTAGCAGCCTGCGGCGGTAGCAGCCCTCAAGTGAGGGTTAGTTCGTCGCCCCCTCCGGTCGCCGCGACCTGGACTCAGGACCTCGATTTCAGCGGCGAGGTCACCGGCCATATGTCCTCGATCGTGCCGGACACCGCGACGATCACCAATGCCTGCACGGGGGCCAAGCCGCGCATCGGCCAGACGTGGGCGGATGAGTTCTACGGCACCATCGATTCAAGCGGCGACGTGTGGGGTGTCGACTTCGTGATCAACAACTACGGCGGTCCGGGCGTCTACAAGGACAACGCCATCGACATCCAGGTGCACAACTCCGACAACACGAAAGTGTGGCTGAGGCTCGACGGCGATACGGCGACGTTCACGCTCGACCGCACGCAGGAATCCGGGACGGTTGACGCGCTGCTCACCAACGCCGGCTCGGGCAAGGCCGGCGCACTGCACGTGACCGGACGCTGGAACTGCAAGGCCTAGCCGGTAGTGCACGTCGTCTTCGACGGCCACTGCTTTGGCTGCGGGCAGCTGAATCCCGACGGGTTGCGGATGGTCTTCGCGCCTGGACCCGAGGGCTCCGTGTGCGAGTTCGCCGTGCCGCCGCGCTTCCAGAGCTGGGCGGGGATGGCGCACGGCGGCATCGTCTCGCTGATGCTCGACGAGGCGGTGGGATGGGCGGCCTGGCACGCCGGGCACCCGGGCGTGACCGGGCGGCTGGCGGTGTCGCTGCGACGCCCGCTGCGGCTGGGGGAAAGGGTGCGGGTCGTCGGTCGGGTCGAGAGGATGCGGCGGACGCTGGTCTACTGCAACGCCATCGTCGAGAGCCTGGAAAGCGGTGACCGCATCGCCGACGCCACCGCCACGCTGGTCGTGACCGACACGAAGGTTGAAGTCCCCGGCCAGTAGAATCTGAGGTCTCGTCCCGGCGCGCGGTCCGGCCGCGCGTGCTCTAAGTCGATCGTCGGGGGCTGGCGCAGTTTGGCAGCGCGCACGGTTCGGGACCGTGAGGCCCCGGGTTCAAATCCCGGGCCCCCGACCAAATTCTGAACTCAGTTGTCAGCTATTGCTATACATCGACTAGGCTTCCGTGTCACGGCTGGGTCACAGATTCTCAAGCCGTCTTGTATATCTTAGGGATATACGGTATCGTGGCCACCGTGAGCCAGCATGACCACGTTCGGATACGACGCCGACTCGAACCTGACGACCGAAACTTTCCCCGCCGCATCCACCGTCGTCGACACCTTCACCTTCAACGCCACCGACCAGATGACCAACGTTGCTTCGGTCAAGGGCGGGAGCACGACGCTCTTCTCGGCGGGCTACTCGCGGGACTCGGCCAACCAGCTGAGCAGCGACTCGTCGGCCGCCTCCGGCACCGGCTCCTACAAGTACACGCCGCTGAACCAGGTTTGTTACGCCGGGTCGAGCAACAGCAACGCATGCTCTTCGCCGCCCAGTGGGAGTATTGCGTATGCATACGACGCGGCAGACAACCTGACCCAGAAGGGTTCGACCCAGCAAGCGTTCAACAACGCAGACGAGCTCTGCTGGACGGCCGCGACCTCAGGCGCCTGCGGATCGCCTCCATCCGGCGCCACCACTTATCAGTTCGACACGCGCGGCAACCGGACCACCGTGACGCCAAGCGGTGGGCAGGCTCAGGCCCTAACCTATGATCAGGCCAACCGGCTGACTAAGTACGCCGCTGCGAGCACGACGAGCTACGGCTACAACGGCGACGGGCTGCGCATGTGCAAGTACGCGGGCAGCTCGACACAGCCGTGTTCTGCGATGGGGACGACCGAGTACCTCTGGGATGTCGCCGGCGCGCTGCCGTTGTTGTTGAAAGACGGGAGTACCGCATACGTCTACGGGCCGGGTGGTCTGCCCCTGGAGCAAGTCAACAGCAGCGCGACCTACTGGTTCCATCACGATCAGATCGGTTCAACACGACTGGTCACAGATTCGACGGGCAGCACGTCTGCGACGTATACGTTCGATCCCTATGGGGGACTTGCCTCAAGCACCGGATCGATAACCAATCCCTTCCGCTTCCAAGGCCAGTACCAGGATGCTGAGACTGGGTGGTATTACCTAAGGTTGCGATACTTTGACTCGAACACGGGGCAGTTCCTTTCAGCTGACGCGCTCACTTCGTTGACCCGACTGCCATACGCCTATGTAGTGGGTAATCCGCTCAACCGCACCGATCCCACCGGCCTGTGTTGGCCTTCCTGGGCATGCGGGTTCGAAAACAAAGTGGGCGGTGCAATATCGTCAGCGACGTCAGCCGTAGCCACGGCGGGCAGCGATGCGGTTCAGTGGGCAAAAGACAACCAAGATACGATCGGTACTGTTGCAACCGTTCTGGCCATCGTTGGTGTTGCTTGTGGCCTGGGGATCATCACCGCCGAAACCTCCTGTCTAATCGTCGGCATTGCTGCACTGGGGCTTGGAGCGGTCCAAATGGGAATCGATGCTAGCGAAGGGAACTGGACAATGTTTGGCATTGATGCCTTCGGTGAAGTTACGGGACTCGGCGGTTTGCGAGCTGCAGCTGGCGGAGCGAAGGCAGTCTTCTGGGCGTTGTCCGGACTTTGCGACGCCCGAGCCTCTTGGCAGGCGAGCCATCCACCGCAACATCGACGCCCCGGAAGGTACGCGTAGGAAGTCTGATGATTTGAACCAGAGTTCTTCGGATGTTGCACCCGTCGTCATCAGGTCGTCGCCGCGTGTGATCGCGCCTGACTGGGCTGCCCGTGTGAGGAATGTGCCGGCAGGCGCTCTTTTCATACTCCTCGTGTTGGCGTTAATCGTCGTCGCACACGGCGTTTCTCAATCAGGTGTATTCATTGGCCTGCTGGCTGTGCTCGTTCTGTTTGGGGGCCCAGTCTTCCTTAAGTTTGTGAACACACGGGTTGTCATCACTCCAAACACTATCGAAGCCACCGACTCAATCCGTAGGAGTAGATCCTGCCCTCGGGGGGACCTCAGTCGCCTAGTGGTTGTACACATAAGCATTTTGGGTCCGCGATTCGCCCTTACCAGGGTTCTATTTGTAGACATACATGGTCGGAGTCGCCTGAACCTTCAAGTCGATGCTTGGTCCGACGAACAACTAGGTAGGATCTACAAACTCTTGGCTCTTCCGGTTGAGGAGATCTCCCAGCCCACCACGCCTCGTTACGTTAATCGCATGTATCCGGGAAGCGCTTCGATCATGTTGAGATACTGGCCAGCTTTTGCCTTCCTGGCGTTTGTGGTCGCCTTTTTTAGTTTCGGATTCGTGCTGTCAGCCGTGCAGCATTGAGATGGGTGTAGTTGCCGAATACGCGGCTGCCCTTGTGTCTAGCGTGCGCCGGACTAGAGGCAAACGCGGAGAGTCGCCGCCGCGTCTTTGGAAGTCTCAACAGCGCCCGATTGACCTCGGAGGCTGATCGCAAGGTCCGCGGCGGGATCGCCCACAACCGAGTTGAACGGCCAACGGATCCAGAAGCCATTCAGGGGCGAAGGAATGGATCACGAGGCATATTGCCAAAGGGCAGGGTCTATAAACCGGCTCTGGACCAGGCAGCTTTGACGGCAGTCTTCGATAATTGACGAAGGCGAGGGACTCCGATTCTTTCGATAAGTGTTGCCGCGAGATCGAACGCCTCCTTACGAGCTAACCAGGGCTGGCGGTGTCCTTGTCTTCTACGTCCACGCTCCCTCAGCTCGGACGTCATGAGTCGCGTCGAACCGATCTGCTGGGCGTGCCTCGCGTGGTGACGCGTTCTGACTTGACCGCGTCAGGCTCAAGTTAGGTTAGTGTCAAGTGCGAGCAGCAGAGCACGTTGTCGAGAAGCCGGGAGATGAGCCGGCCGATCAACACCATAAGTGGTCGAATACGTCGGCGCGGCTCGCCACAACCCATCGGTGGCGAACCGTGTCACAGAAATGTCACGCATTCGCGGAACCAGGAGGGCACAGAAGGACACCAGAGGACACGAAGGCTCGTCAAGTTGAGTACAGGAGGACACGAAAGGAAACGGGCGGACACCAGAGGACACGAAATACGGCCGGTTCGGGACCGTGAGGCCCCGGGTTCAAATCCCGGGCCCCCGACCAAATTTTGAACTCAGTTGTCAGTTATGGCTATACATCGCACCGGCCTCCGTGTCACGGCTGGGTCACAGATTTTGGCGTCGTCTTGTATATCTTAGGGATATACGGTATCGTAGGTAGCGTGAGACGGCATGCAGTAGGCCGATCAGCTCACGTCTGGTGAGTGGAGGCGGGAGGTGGGGCGCCTCGCCGGCGCGGCAGGCGGCTGCCTCAATTCGAGTGGGATGAAGACAACGAGGCGAAGCTGCTACGCCGCCACGGTGTCTCCGCGCTGGAAGCCGAGCAGTGCTTCAGCAATCCGCACACCAAGCGCCGGCATGGAGACGCGTTGCTGATGCTTGGAATGACGGACGGCGGCCGGATGCTCTTCCTTGTATATGAGCAACGGCCGAATGCCGTCGTTCGGCTTTATAGCGCCAGGGAAATGAACGGCATGGAACGGCGAACCTACCGCCGGCTAGCCCGGTGAGTCACGACCGCTGGGATTCCTTGCTCGGGCGTGATTGGTCGGCCGAGTGGGAGAGGCTACCCGAGGCGCCGGAGCTGGTGCCGCGGCCCATGACGGCGCAGATCACATTGCGTTTGCCGGTTGGTTTGCTCGTCCGAATCAAGCGGGTGGCGGCCGCACGGTCCCTGCCTTACCACGCGATGGCTCGATCCTGGATCGTCGATGGAATTCGGCAGTCCATCGTGCCCAGTCCTTCGGCTGCTTCGGAAGAACCACAGACTGAGCAGCTCAATCTCAAGCTCGACAACGAGGTCCTGGACGCGCTCAAGGCGCGCGCCGATGAACTGCGTCGCCCGTACCACAGCCTCGCTCGGGAGTGGATCGAGGCGGCAATTGCTCGCGAGGAGGAGGCGCTTGGACTTGACCCAGTCGAAGCCGGACAACCTGCGATCAAAGACCTGATGGTCCTTTTGCTCCACGCCAACAACGAGCAAGGCCAGAACGCGATCCGTGGGATCACCCGGCTACAGAAGCTGCTGTTTGTCATCGAGCAGAACCTGGCAAGCCAGAGTCGCTTCTACGCGTTCAACTATGGCCCCTTCAACGAGGAGGTCAATGACGCCGCCAACGCGTTGCGCCTCGCCGGCTTTCTACGCGGCGCTTCATCAGCTTCTGCGGAGCCTCCGACATTTGAGGCGATGATGGCGACAGTGTTCCAACGCTCGGGGCCGCATGAGGAGCCTGCGACCGAGGAATTCGCTCTCAACGAGGACGGCCACCGCGCGGCGGAGCGGCTTCGGCAGTCGAGCCGCGCTTACGACCAGCTCTATGCCTACATTCAGCGGCTGCGATCGGAGTGGGACAAACCGAACCTTCTCCGTCGGGTCTACAAGACATGGCCCAAGTACGC
>Ga0070730_10004046_pt1 | contig 13001 bp, 9 predicted proteins | sample Coa_R1_3_FD_66447 | JGI IMG/M metagenome (GOLD analysis project Ga0070730, IMG submission 66447) | Surface soil microbial communities from Centralia Pennsylvania, which are recovering from an underground coalmine fire - Coalmine... | ecosystem: Environmental > Terrestrial > Soil > Unclassified ...
GGCGCATGGGCAGGTTGCGAGAGTGGACGTGGGAGTGGGCTATAGTGGCTGTAGCCTTCGTAGTGATTGTGATTGACGTTGATCGTTTGCGGAGAGTAGAAAAAATAGAAAAGCCCCGATGCTAGTCGAGGGTCCTTTCTCAAACCGTTGGTCTGTGCGAACTGTAATTGCAAACTACGGGTGAGTGCAGTGGCATGTCAAGCCAAGCTCACCAACAGCGTTACACCTCCGGGTAAATCTAGACTGAAGCGTTCTGGGTCAATTCCCTCCGAAATATTCTTTGCCCTTTCCAATGAAATGAACACCCGCAAGTCGGCATCCCCGAAGAGATGTAATTCAGGTTCTTCGGCCTCTCCAATAGAAGCGGTGAAGTTGACAGATGACTGGGGCAAGCTAGATGTCCAATGTACAAGAATTTCACCGTCATTGGCCTTCCAAGTGTTTAGGCGGGTGAAAATATCGTCTAGTGAACTCATGTTTCTTAACCTCGCTGTGGATTGGGGGCTTACGCGAGCAATTGCCGAAGCGGCCAGACTTCACTGGAAATACCAGCGGCCATTGCGGGCGAAGTGCAAAGCGCAAGCCGCCCTCAGATGCCGTAGCTTCTTCGAAAAAGCGTTCGAAGGCGCGTGAACCTCCGCATCCTCATCGTGAGGTTCTGCCGCCCGATATGTGACGTGCAAATCCGTTCAGGATCAGTGGCCTTCATTTATTTGCGTATTTGCGCTTGTTATCGGCGGAGGACGCCTCCCCTTAGACTCCTTTCAGCGAGACAAACCTTTCCCTGCCACGCTTTTTAATTTGGAACACCCTTCCGTGAGTCTTAATGGCTGATTCGACAGCCTGTCGGCTAGTCTCGATTCCGAGCCACTGAAGAAACTCTACGATTTCGCCTACTTGAGATTCGGATACGAACCGCAGATAGTTCCTTACATGCTCCCAGAGCGAAGCGGCCTGTCGTAGTTCGGCAGGGCTAGGACTTATGTCCACTTCGTAGCCGATATTCTCAGTCTTATCGTTCGTCATCACAGCGACGAACGCTTTTGGACCGAGTAACGCCATAAGTCCTTGAGCCGATTTCTCATGCTCAGCCGACTCCCGTTGCAAGGCCAAGTAACGGTAGTGAGCATCAGCGAGTTTGGCCATCTCAACTGATATTTCTTTCATACGCGCTGCATCGACAGTCAAAGCGCCTTGAATACGGCTAAGAACATCGTGTGCTCTGGCCACAAAAGCATTTAAGCAAACTTTGGCAACAGAGTAAATATAATTATTTGCCTCAACGTTTCGTTATTCGCCCATGTTGTATCACCTCCATTTTGTTTTTTGGACTTGCACAGCTGCGAAAACTTCAGAACCGAAATTCAGCCACTACCCGGCTTTCCGCTAGGCTTTCAATTTCGAACTTCTATTTATGCGGATGCGCTCGACCGCAATTGACCCAGTCCGAGGCAAGGAGACCGCTCGTTACGTTAGTTATCTACGGCCCTGTTACGGGCGCGGCTAGAGTGACAGCATGACTCTTTCGTCGATGGTGGTCTCGCGCGACTGGCAGGAAGTGAGTGTTCTGGAGTGCATACTCGGCGGTCTTCAAATGAATGTCGCCGTCGAGAACGAACCGCAGCGGGCGTTGACCCGCATCGCAAAATCCAAGATCGACACGCTCATCGTCGATTGCGACCTCAATGGAAGCTCCCAATTGTTGCGCGAACTGCAGTCTGCCGAAATGCAGGCGAAGTCCGTTCCGCTGGTCATCATGGGAGTGCCTCGTCACATCGGAGATCTGGAGGAAACGGGCGCGCTGTTTGCCTTCGAGAAGCCGATCTCGGTCGAAGAGGCGGTGCGCACGTTGTCTGCGGCGCGCAACATGATTGTGGATGGGCGGTTGCGCTACCATCGGGCCGGGCTCGATGTGCCCGTCTCCCTGAAATGTAAAGGGCAGAAGCTGAAGAACGCGCAGCTGATTAATCTGAGCCAGGGGGGCATGCAATTTCGCACCGGCGACGCCATCGCGGCAACTTCTTTGCAAGTCGCGTTTGATCTGCCGGGAGGGCGCAGCGCTCTGAAGGCACAGGCCGAGGTCGTATGGCAGGATAAGCGCGGAAACTTCGGCGTTCGCTTCGTGAAAGTGGCTCGCCCGCAGCAGCGCACGCTGCAACTCTGGCTGGCGCAACAGTTCTTGACGAACTAAGCGCTGACGCACCCATTCCCATGTCTCGCAAAAGCGGCGAGACATGGGGCACCCCACTTTTTCTTTAATACCCTGATTTCCGTTCTCGAGCGACGCGAGCGCGCAGAATGCCATTCAGCGAAAGCGCGTGCCTTCCGGCTGCTCCTGCTGATCGGGCGCCATCAAACGGGCCAGTCTTTCGCCGGCGCTTGCTCCGCCGAAATATTGAAAGAAGGCCCAATACAGGGCGGTAACCAGCACTGCATCTCCCACCGCCATAGCCCATGGCCATCGCGGGCTTTCCCGGATCACGAGCAGAAATATCAGGGCGAACAGCAGTACGCCCGCAAATACCACCAGCCCGTTAATGGTCCATGCGAGGCTGCGTGGGGAGAGCGGCTGCGAGAGCCAGTCCAGTTCGCCCGGAGCCGGCGAAGCAAAGGCGTCGTCAGTACGGGGTCGTTCTGTTGCCGGCGGTCGCGCCGGCAGTTCGATCACTTTGAGCGGTGTGGGCGAGACCATCAGCCCATCTTGGCCGGCAGAGTCATTTCCATCGGATCCTGCCGCCTCCACAAGTTCATGTTTCAGCGTCTCGATGGCAAACATGGACTCGGACTCGGAATGGAGGTAGATCCGCTCCAGCAGATTGCCCAGAATCCATTCATCGATTTGGACTCGCATTCGGGCAGGCAGATCGAGAAAGCGGATTCCGCACTGTCCCGAGAAAGTCGACCACACCACCTCGCCCCGAGTTTCCACGCGCAGCTTCGGATAACGTAGCTCGAAGCGCACCTGCAGTTGCTGGCGCGGCGGAACCGCCGTCACCAACTGAACGCCGATGCCTTCGCGGGTGAGATTGCGCACAACACCGCCGTTGGCTTGATCCAGGATGACGTAGGTCAGGCTTCGAAGGTCGTGGCGATGATGCACCCGCGTTTGGCGCTCGGAGAATGTTCCTGCGTCCATAGACACCGCCGCAGATTGCTAATCGGCCAGAGGCTCTTGTTGGAATCGTATTACGCGGGTGCGGCCTGTTCTTAGTAACTGTGATGGTTCTCACTGAAAACATCGGGAACGGCGGAGTGACATCGCCTAATGCACTCGTCGCCTCTCGAAGTCACGAAAGTACATGCCCGAGAGGTCATGCCCAACTAATTGCAACCGGACCCAATCCCCGATAACTTAAGCTTGGGCTATTTCTGCAATGGCGACCACTACATCGAAGCCAGACATCGAGTTGAGCGACTCGCTCGGTGGGATCGGTGTCTCGTCATGGCCGCCGTCTAAAAGCGTTGCTGCCGAACACAATTCATCCGGTGATCCCGCGCAGAGACCATCACAGGAGAATGCGTTGCAAGCTCTGCTCGCATTTTCGGCTCTTCATGATCAGATTCGGCGACGCAAAGCGCTCTCGGCAAGGAACAACGGGTTCGATTCCAAACCTTCCGAGTCCGAGTTCGATTCCTCTGAGCTGTTTGTACTCGATGAAGTGCTGCAGTTGGTGGCAGAGCGAGCCGTTTCCATTACCGGTGCAGACGGCCTCGCCATTGCACTGGCTGAGAACAACGAGATTGTTTTGCGAGCTGCAGCTGGAACCGTTTGTCCCGATCCTGGAACCCGCATCGATCGCGACTCGGCTTTTTCCGGCGCGTGCTTCCGTGCGGCGCAAGTCATCGTTTGCGACGATACGGAAGTTGATTCGCGCGTCAATCTGGAGACCTGCCGCAAAATCGGGGCGCGCTCCATGGTCGCGGTTCCTCTCTGCGGCAGGCGACGCGTCATTGGAGTCCTTGAAGCGTTCTCCACCTGGCCTTTCGGATTCAACGACAGTGACGTACGCAACCTGAGCCTGCTGGCCGAATTGGTCATCGCAGCTCTCAAGCCGGAAGACGAGGACCGCTTTGCGGAGTCGGCCCAAGTCGCGGCGACGCAGCTTGAGGCCGCGAAGCATGCCGCGCCGAGTGCGACGATCGCGCCGACGAGTATCGTTCCAGCGCCGCCCGCACCGCCCATCGTCCGGCCGGCTGTGGCGACAGCGGACGTTCTATCCAATGCGAAGCCGTCAGTCCCGTCAAGTCCAGCCGTTGCGATGCCGACCTCCGATGTTGCGGCAACTGCGGTCAAGCCCATCGCTCCGACTGAAGGAGCGCAAGCGGCGGTTCCAACTCCCGCTGCAAAGACGGCAGGAAAAATTCCTGCTGGGGCCGCACCGCTAACGCCGACACCGGCAATCGAGATACCTCCAGCGGGAGACTCAAAGCCTGAGGCCGAGAGTCAGAAACCTCATAAAGCAGCTCCGGCAGCTGCAGCAGCGCCGATAAAACCCAGTCCGAAGCGTGTGGCAGAACTTCCCACGGGTCAGGCGAAGGAGGGCCCCGAAACAGAGGGGAGAACCGACCTCAAGACTGAAGCTGCCAGCGGTAAGACGGAAGGCGATACCAAGTTCGTTGAGCCGACGCTTACTTTTGGACAGCTTGAGCCAGAACCGGTTTCGCGGCGAGGATGGATTCTTGTTCTGCTGGTTTGCATCGTGGTCGCGGCTGCATTTTCCGTCGGTGTTTGGTGGAAATTGAAGACACAGCAGTTGGGGAATGCAATTGTCCACAACGAGGACAAACCGCTTCAGCCGGTCAATCCCGTTCCAGTACGGACCGAGCTTGCAAATCCGAATTCTGCCAGCTCTACTGCAAATAGCTCCGACGCTACCGCGGGCACAGAGGAACCGCCAGCTTCGCCGGCAACGCCGCAGGAGTTGGCCAAGTTTCCGCGAGTTACGGGGGTGCGCCACTGGTCCTCAGCCGATTCCAGCACTGTGGTGCTCGACCTCGAGGATCAGGTGCAATACGAGCCCGGACACATCACAAATCCCGAGCGATTTTATTTCGACCTGCGCGACACGCAGCTTGCACCCGAACTGCAAGGAAAATCCCTGGACGGGGACGCTCTGCTGAGCCGCATTCGCGTGGCCCAGCCCATCGCGGGGATGACGCGCGTTGTTCTGGAAGTGAAAAATGGCGCGAGTCTTTCGCAGCCGCAAGTCAGCCTGGAGCGCGATCCGTACCGGCTGGTGATCAAAGTCAGCAAAGCGGGAGCGAGCTCACAGGGCGCGGTCAACCTGTTTCCGCCTGAAACACAGAAGAAGGCCGCATTGGTCATCCCGCCTCCGACGAAGGAAGATCTGCAGTTGCGGGCGCGCGTGGCCAAGATGCGCATCGTGGTGGATGCCGGGCACGGCGGTTGGGATCTCGGCACCGTTGGACGACGCGGGCTTCTGGAAAAGGATCTGGTCTTCGAAATCTCGCAGCGGCTGGGCAAACTGCTCGAATCGCGTCTCGGAGCGGATGTGATTTACACACGTCCCGATGACAACTATGTCACGCTCGACGATCGCGCTGTGATCGCCAACCAGGCGCAGGCGGACCTGTTCATTTCCGTGCATGCCAATTACAGCGACTTGCCTTCGGCGCGCGGCGTGGAGACCTACTACACCAGCTTTTTCTCCGCGCCGGGATCGAATGAGGTGAAGAACCTGGAAACGCGATCACTGGCGGCCAATTTGAAGAATGTGGTCTCGCCGACGCTGACGCCCGCGGACCTGCATGATCGCATCGAGCAGTCGCGAAGGCTGGCGGTCAGCGTGCAGCGCTCACTGTATGGAACTCTCTCGTTGCAGAACTCGGGCCTGCGCGATCGGGGCGTGCGAGAAGCGGCGTTCGTCGTATTGACCGAGAGCGCGATGCCAGGCATATTGGCCGAAGTTTCCTTCGTCTCCAGCCCTACCGACGAGCAGAGGTTACGCAGCGACGGATACCGCGAGCAGATTGCCGAGGCGCTGTATAAGGGTATTGCGCGGTATGCAGCGAGTTCACGGGTGGTGAAGGTCGCCAGCGCGGCGAAGTAAAAAACCTTACCTTGTGATTTTCCTCCAAAGAAAAATGTCGGCCCTGAGGTTTCCAAAAAGGAATGAGGGACTCATCGGTTGGGTAGCCCCCCTCCCCTCGGTCTATTGCCATCATCGAGTTAGCGGAAAATCGAGAAGTAATCTATGGCGCACAATCACTTGCGGGCAAAATCTAGATTTCAAAGAGCTTCCGGGCGGCGTTTTGAGGCCAGATTCCCAAAACGGGACGGAATCCGCGTCTCATGCACCGTCACGGCCTCGATGATGATCGCGCATTGAACTTGTGGGGCGCAAGGTTAGATGTCACATCTCGCCTGTGCAAATTCTTGTGCAGATGCCTGATAGAGAAGCTACGCGAATAGCGAGAAGGCGGGCCAGGGGGGCTAAAGCCCGGCTCTCAAAAGACGCATCCTGCCGTCGAAGGGCCGCTCTTCCACGGTTGCGCCAAGGTTCATCTGCTTCGCACCTCTGGGGTTCGTTAACTCGTTTTTCTGGTGTCTTTCGCCCTGAGAGCTGCATCCCGGTTTTCAAAGGAAGCATGAAGCATGATGAGGCGGCCCTCGAAGGGCCGCCCGTCCACGGTTAGGCTGAGGTTTATTTCTCCCGAAGACGTTCTTGCGCCCCCGGGCTTATTCCGACGTATTCGCAATACGATCGAGCTACTTCTGCTCGGCGGTCTCTTTTACATATGCGGCGCTGAGGGTGTTCCTGGCTTGGGCAATCGGAAGGAGCGTGGGATAGAACTGGACGAACGTCGTGTCAACCGCGCCGTGGTCGGAGTGGCAGGTGTAACATACCATGTCAGTAGGGGTCATCTTCGCCGTCTTGGCGTCGTCGAATCCGAAGAAAGCCCATTTCCCTGGAAAACGCGACACGTCCTTGACGTGGACTTCGATTCCCATGACATTCGTACCCTGGAAATTGCCCTTCTGGTTAATGGAGCCTCGTCCCTCAGCCTTGCGAACTTCGAGCACGAGCATGGTCTTGTCGGGCCACGTTCCGGTTTCAAGGAACGCCTTGTACGACTCCGGATTGACGAAGACGTTGTCGAACATGTGATGGTCCATCTGCATGGCATTCTGGTTGTAGCTCATGTCGAATCCGGTGGTCAGGTAGACCCACTGGCGGTAGTCCTCCGGGAGCTTCATTTGGCCGTCACTGGTGTATTCGGGGCCAGAACCGGAAGGCGGCGGTGTAGCGGACTTGAGCAGGGCAACGGAAGAGGCAAGAAGCAGAGCGGAGAGCAGGATGGTTGTTTTCATGCAGGACATTATGGCCTGGTACGCGTCGAACAACTAGACCATCGGCTGCAACGATTGGGTGGTTGGCTGCATTGATAGCCGCCGTTGCGACAGCCTGGAGTACGATTCCCTTTATGCAAAACAACGGCACACTGTCTTTGTCGCGACTGTGGCTCTGGAGCCTGGCGATCTGGATTGGGATTGGCCTGTTCGACGCATCCCAAACTGTTTTTGTTATGCGCGCGGAAGGGATGCATCATTACTGGACGCGCCTGTTCTTCACTCTCCTGTTTGCCTGGCTACCGTGGATGCTGGCAACCCCGCTCGTCCTGCGATTGCAACGGAGATTCCCTCCGACGGAGTGGCGGAAGATGTCGACGTGGGCGGCGCACCTGGGCATGTGCCTCGCCATTGGGTTGGTTTATGCCGCCTGGCTGGCAATCTGGGAGGTGTGGCTGAACCCCTGGGCCTTGAGCCCGGGACCCGAACCCTTTCCGCAGCACTGGGTACACAAGTTCTTTGGCGGGCTCCTATCGCACGTAATTCTCTACGCATTGATCCTGCTGGTGGCGCATGCCCTCGATTCGCGCGCGCAACTGGCGCAGCAGCAGACCGAGACGGCGCGTCTGAACGAGCAACTTTCGAAGGCGCAACTCAGTGCGTTGCGCCGGCAGATCGAGCCGCATTTTCTTTTCAACACCCTGAACGCGATTGCCGGGTTGGTCCGGGAAAAGAAGAATGATGCGGCGGTAGACATGATCGCCGGGCTGAGCGATTTTCTGCGACGCGTAGTGAAGGATTCCGACCGCCAGCAAGTCCCGCTGGGGGAAGAACTGGAATTTACGCAGAAGTATCTCGATATTCAGAAGGCCCGGTTTGCCGAACGCATGCAGTTCGCGGTGGAGGTTCCTGATGAACTTCTGTCAGCCCAGGTTCCCAGCCTGATTTTGCAGCCGATGGTGGAGAATGCGGTGAAGCACGGGATCGCACAAAGGGTGCACGGTGGCGCGATCCGGATTTCCGCGGCGCGCAACAACGGAACGCTTACCATGCGCGTCTACAACGATGGGCCGAGTCTGCCGCCAGAGTGGGAGAAGGGGCAGACGGGGATCGGAATCGCCAATGTACGGACGCGGCTGCAGAGCTTGTATGGAAATAAATTCGAACTGAGCATGCGAAACCAACGTATAGGAGTAGAGGCCACGGTATCGGTGCCTTTTGTCGCATCGGTCAAGGAGTAGATCTGGAGCGATCCGGAAAAATTCGAGCACTGATCGTCGACGATGAACCACTGGCGCGCAGCAACCTGGCAGTCTTGCTGCGGCGCGACCCGGAAATTGAAACGGTACGCGAGTGCGGGTCTGGCGGCGAGGCGATCGGGGAGGTTCGCGTGGCAAGGCCCGATCTCCTGTTTCTCGATGTGCAGATGCCGGAGTGCGATGGCTTCGATGTACTCGAAATGCTGGGAAGCGACCTTCCGCCTGCGATCATTTTCGTGACTGCCTACGATCAATATGCGCTGCGCGCGTTTGAGGCCGGTGCGCTCGATTACCTGCTGAAGCCATTCGATAATGCGCGGTTTGAGCTGGCGCTGGGACGGGCGAAGCACAGAATCCGGTCCGGCGAGCGTCCGAGCAGGCTGGAACGGTTCGCCGTCAAGACCGCGGGGCAGGTTGTGTTCGTGAAGATCGCAGAAATCGATTGGATCGAGGCGGCGGACTATTACGCATGCCTGCACGTCGGTGGACACAGCCACCTTCTGCGCCGGAGCATGGCGGAACTGGAACAGGATTTGGACCCTTCCATGTTTTGCCGTGTGCATCGCTCGAGCATCGTGAACCTGGACCGCGTCAGGCGGTTGAAAGTTGGCGAAGACGGCGAGTACGAGATTGTGCTGGAAGATGGGGCGAGAGTGCGGCTGAGCCGGAAGTATCGAAAGGCCTTGCAAGAGAGATTGGGATTGAGGGGAGAGGCGCTGGCCGGCTAGTCGGGGAATCGTCATCCGGAGCAAAGCGAGGATCTATGGCACTCCGCAGCGAGTTGCATAGATCCTTCGTCGGGCAAAGAACGCCCTCCTCACGATGACAAGGGTCTTGGCTGTTCGGATTGACAAGAACTGGCCAGTGCGCGAACACAAGGTCCCTCGACTTCGTTGTGGTCCGCTGCTCGCGGTCAACAACTCCGCTCGGGATGACAATTCTGGTTAATTCGGTGCTGGCACGCCCCCGTATTTCTGCAACCACTTCAGTTCTTCGCGGACTTTGATTTTTCCGTGCCAGGGATTCTTGCCCAGGCCGTGACCTTCCCCCGGAAATACCAGCAGCTTGTTCGGGATCCCGAGCGAGTACAGCGCGTGCTCGAGCAGATAATCTTCGAGTACCGCGACACGAATGTCGTTGGCGCCAGCGACCATGTGCGTGGGCGTCTTTACTTTGTCGATCTGGTAGATGGCGGCTTCGTCGTGATAGCGCTGCTGCGCTTCCCAGGGGCGTCCACCCAAGAAGTACGCGTCATCGTACGTAGTGTCGTCATTGCCCCAGTTGCCGATGTGCTCGACCGCGCCCGCTCCGGTGACAGCGGCTTTGAAGCGCGTGGTCTGGGTGATCAACCAGTTGGTCATGTATCCGCCGTAGCTGTAACCGCCTACGGCGAGGCGATCAGGATCGGCGATGCCGTCCTTCACCAGCGCGTCGACGCCTTCGAGAATGTCTTTGCCGGGGCGGGAGACGATCACGGGGACAATCTGCATCAGGAATTTGTCACCGTATCCGGTCGAGCCCCGGTAGTTGGGCTCGAAGACGAGCCATCCGTGGGTCGCGGCGAGCGCAGCCCACTGATACCAGTCGGCTTCGAAGTGATTGCCGTCAGCATCGGCCGGACCGCCGTGAATCAGCGTGAACATGGGCAGGTGCTTCGCTTCGAATTGTCCCGGAGGATAGATCAGCATGCCTTCGACCGTTGTGCCGTCGTCGGCCTTCCACTGGTAGGGCTTGCCCTGCGGGAGATCGGATTCGGCGAGGGTCTTATTCAAGGACGTGATCGGGCGGGCCTGCTCGAGTTTGTCGGCGCTTTCGGCAAGATAAATTTCGTCAGGCTTGCCGAGCGAGGAGTAGACGAAGGCGAAGCGCGACGAATGGAGCGCAGCGGAAATGTTGGCGTAGGTGCCCTTCCATCCGGAGAGCGGGCGGAGCGAGTCAGAAACTTTGCCAGTGGAGTACATCTGGACTTCGGTTCCCCGGCGCGCAGAGGTGAGGACAGAATCCGCCGTAACGTCGTAGTGCTCGACAGGGCCGATGAAGTCTTTGCTCCATTGTTCGACAGCGCCGGATTCGGAGTCGACCCAGTAGAGATGAGGCTGCAGGTCGCGGTAGGGCCCGGAAACGTCTCCGACTTCAACGGTGAAAAAAATGTGGCGATTGTCTTTGGCCCAGCGCGGTCGTCCTTCGACGGCCTGGTTGTGGGTGACGCGGCGGGGACTGGCGGGCGCCCGCCCCACATCCAGTACGTAGATTTCGACGTCTTCGTATTTTTCCTGGCGCTGGTTAATCGCGTTGCTCACAAATGCGAGCTTGGTGCCATCCGGCGAAGTGACGATGCTGTCGATGCGCAGGAGCGTAGTGGCGATGCGGCGCGTACCGGGCGTCACATCGGGATCTTGCTTGGGCTTCCCTTCCTGGCGCTCTACTTTGCCCGGTGCATTGTTGCGGCGTGCGAGGGCAGCGGCTACATCGAGCGCAAAGATGTCATCGCCACGCTCGATGGTGCGATATTGAATCACGTCCTTCCATTCATTCTTGTATTGATCCTTTTGCTCTCTCGTCCAAGGCTGGCGGGTCGCGAAGTAAATCGATTGCGAATCGGCCGACCAGGAGAAGGTGTGGACATCTTCTTCTCCTTCGGTCAACTGGATGGCTTCGCCGCCGTGGGGCGAGATGAGATAAATCTGGCTGACGTCATCTTTCGAATCGGAATCGGAGTCGTCGGATTTGCCTGAGGACGATTTGCGCTCGGAGAGAAACGCGACCCACTTTCCGTCGGGCGACCATTGGGGATCGGTATCGTGGCCAGATTGGGTCAACTGAATCAGTGAACCGCCCTTCGAATCGTCCTGGAAGAGCCAGAGATCGGCGCGGAAGATTTGCTGATCCCAATCGGCGCGCGTGGTTCCGATGACGACGGAATTTCCGTCCGGCGAGATTTCGAGAGCGTGAAAACTGACCGAGTTGAAAAAGTCATCGAGCGAGAGCTTCGGCTTGCTTTGTGAGACAGCGGCAAGAACGAACAACAGCACGATGGCAATGACGACTGCGATTTTTTGGATTCGCATAGAGATTCCCGGTGGGAAGAAGGTTTATACAATGCGGGATTCATTGGAAGCAAGTTTGTGACCTGCGGCCTGGGAACGATACATCGTCCAAACCAGGGCGACAAAGATTGGGACCGAGAGTTGCAGATGCGTCCAGTGTGAAAGTGGGCCGAATAAGGGCAGAACGAACGCGAGGTACACGAGCAGTTGAATGCGGGCAGCGAGATCGTTCTGTGGGTTCGCCAGGGTCCAGTCGAGCAAGGCCATCAGTGCGGGAGCCAGCACTAAAAGATCGTAAACAAACAGATGCGGGTTGACGAGGATTGCGGCAAACGTGATAGCTGAGAAGCGCAGGGCGAGGGCATCTGAAGAATTCCAGATTTTGGTCGTCAGGCTGATTAGCGCAATCGAACTGAGGATGTAAGCGCCAAGCGCGACCGAACTGGATGGAATCAACAACGTCCAAAAGGAGCGAAGGGAATGCATCTGGATGGGAGCGAGATTCAGTTCCGCGATGTTGAGCCAGCGGGAAGGGCTGAGGAAGACATCGAGATAAGACCGCATTATGGCCGCACCAAACCAGAGACGGGCGAAGGTTAGCTGAGCAACGGCCGAAAGGACGAGACCACCGAGGATTTTCCATGCGCGCGCGAACAGCAGAATCAGAGGAACCGCTGCGAGGAAAGGAGGCTTGAGGATCAGCAAACCAAACGCGACGCCCGCAAGCCACTGCCGATCGGAGCGCAAACTCAGGAATGCCGCGGTGACGCAGGCTAGTACCAAGGGGGAAAGTTGGCCGCGCACGAAACAGTGGAACAATGGGGGAAAGGCGAGGGCGGCAATTATTAATATTCCCACGTAGGACCGCAGCGCTCGACAACATCGCCATGCTGCAAACACGCAGGCGAAGTAGATCAGCATGCCGATGGCAGCCCAAGTTCTCGCCGCGGTTGCGAAAGAAAAACTTGCCAGAGGAACAAAGAGAAGCCCGACTTGCGGGCCGTAGAGATATATAAGGCGAACGCGGTTCAAAGCGGGAACGATGGAAGATAGCTCGCGTTCGAGGGTATTCGCGTCGTAAAGTTCGGTCGCGCGATGTTGTGCGACCAGTCGAGCCGAGGCGTAGATCGGCAGAAAATCCTGGAACTTGATGTTGCCCGCACGATCGAATAGTCCGGGTGTCGCGAAATCGATCAGGCACACGCTCCAGAGGCAAAGCGCAAGAACAGCAGCCTGTGCACGAATGCGGCGAAGGGTAAGCCAGCGTGCGGCGTATGTGATCCATGGAGGCGCTGGAGCAGTATGAATCACGGGACGGGCTCGGCATTCTTCAACGCTTCGTCGATGGATTGCTCTGGATGAGGAGCCCGCCGCAAGATTCGC
>Ga0070730_10004048_pt1 | contig 12996 bp, 10 predicted proteins | sample Coa_R1_3_FD_66447 | JGI IMG/M metagenome (GOLD analysis project Ga0070730, IMG submission 66447) | Surface soil microbial communities from Centralia Pennsylvania, which are recovering from an underground coalmine fire - Coalmine... | ecosystem: Environmental > Terrestrial > Soil > Unclassified ...
GAGTCCGCCGGCAACGCGAGCGTGATCCCCGCATCGGTCTGAGTCAGGACGACCGCGGCACGACCCGGCCATGTTCTCGCTCTCCATCGCCCCGCCAAAGCCGGCAGCGCGAGCGCGTGATCATTCCAATCGAGCACATGGACAAAGACGGTATCACCGCGCTGCGTCGTTACGCCCCAGCTGCGAGGCGAGATCGGGCCGGCGCGCGTGCGGTAGATCGAGTTACCATACGTCGCCATCCAATCGCCGATGGCGCGGAGCCGCGCTTCGGCCTCGGGTGGGATTGTCCCGTCGGGTCGCGGACCGATGTTCAGCAGGAGGTTGGCGCCCTGCCCCGCAGCCTTCACGAGATAATGAATGAGATCGCGTACCGACTTGTAGTTGTGATCGGTGATGTTGAAGCCCCACGAATCGTTCATCGTGAGCGAGGTCTCGAGCGGTAGCGCGCCGATCGTCCTGGTGTTGAAGCCCGCGGTATTCGCGCCCGGCAAATCCTGCTCAAACGTCTGGACATCTTCACCCGGGAGCGGCGCCTGGTGGTGATTTGGAACGATGAGCGCCGCCGGCTGCAGCCGGTGGATCAACGCGTAGGTCCGCGGCAACTGCCAATCAGCGTCCGGTTTGTCCCACATGCCGTCGAACCAGATACCACCGAGCGGGCCGTAGTCCGTCAGTAGCTCGGTCAGCTCCGCGTCCATGAAGTCGAGATAACGGTTCCAGTCGCCGTTCTCGGGACGTCCCGTTTTGTGACCGGTCGCGCCGCGGGGCCAGTAGTCGGAATGGTGCCAGTCGAGCTGCGAGTAATAGAAGAAGAGCTTAATGCCCTGCCGCTGGCATTCGTCGGCGAGCTCCTTTAACGGATCGCGGTGGAAGGGCGTCCAATCAACGATGTTGTACCGCGTTGCCCTCGTCGCAAACATCGAAAACCCGTCGTGATGGCGCGACGTGATGGTGATGTACCGGACGCCTGCGGCTTTGGCGAGCGTCACCCAGGCATGGGCATCGAACTTTGCGGGATTGAACGTCGTCGCCAGCCATTCGTAGTCGGGAACGGCGATGGATCGGTTCTGCATGACCCACTCGCCCTCGCCGAGGAGGCTGTAGACGCCCCAGTGGACGAACATCCCGAACTTGGCGTCGCGAAACCACTCGCGTGACGCGACGCGCTGAGCAGGGATGGAATCCCCACTCTGTAACAGGGCGAGGGATACAACCAGGAACGTGAGAATGGCTCCAAACTGAGGTATATTCGGGAAGATGCTAGCCCTACTGCTCGTACTCGCTCAAGCGCCCGTCGCGCCCGTCACGGTTCAATTGAATCACGACCACTACACGACTGGCGACCAGGCGCGCGTGTACGTTCAAGCGGAGCAAGACGGCTACCTCGTCGTGCTCCATGCCGACGCCGATGGCCGCATTCGCGTGCTGTTCCCGCTCGATCCGACCGACGACGACTTCATTCGCGGCGGCCGGCGGTTCGAGGTTCGCGCGCGCGGCGATCGCGATGCTTTCCAAATAGAGTCCGACGACGGATCGGGTACCGTGCTGGCCGCGGTCGCCAAAGATCCCTTCAACTTCGGCAATTTCGTGCTGAACGGTCATTGGGATTTCCGCGCGCTCGGCGGGCCGTCCAGCACCGTGCGAGAAGATCCGCTGGTCAAGTTGACCGATATCGTGCAGCACATGGCGGGTGACTCGACGGGACAGTACGACTATGACGTTGCGACCTACGTGGTGAATTCGAACCGCGTCGCGTCGCGCTACGGTTACTATGACCCCTATGCGTACCATGGTGGGGTCGGATTCTACAATCCGTTCTGTTTCGATCCGTTCTGGGGTTGGGCGAGCTGCTTCGGGTACGGTTGGGGCTATGGGTTCGGGGGTTACTACGGCGGTTACGGCTATCCATTCGGGTTCGGGGTTGGAGTCGTATATCGTTCGGGTCCCGGCCGGCGCTTTCCGTACACGCGCTATCGCCCATACCCTCCGATGATCTTCAACACGTCGCGCCCGACGCGCTATGTCCCGATGCCGACACGCAGCCGTCCGCTCGCGCCGGTGTCCGTTCCCACACTGCGGCCCCAAGCGAGTCCGCGGTCATGGAGCGGCGGTAACAGGCCGACTGTGTCGCATGGCTCCGGCGGCTCTTCGCGGTCGTTCGGCGGCAGTCGTGGTGGAGGTGGCGGCGGGGGTCACTCCGGAGGCGGAGGCGGGGGGGGCCGCCGGCACTAAGCTGGTTCGGCGAACACTCCGACTTCAGATACAGCTGGACACACAGGCGCCTGCGTGACACGCAGGCGCACTTGTTTTGTGGTGACCGGCTGCGTGCGGATGAGCCGGCAGTTGCCGACGCTGGTCGCCTGCGCGAGCTCGACCCAACTCCCGTTCTGCCACGTGTCCACTGCGATCGCTTCGATACGTTGGCCGAGGGGCAGGTACTCGCGCACGCGCACGACGTTGAATGAGATTGGCTGCCCGAGATCGATCACCAGGCTTGGTGTCTTGACGTTATCGTCGGTCGTCCAGTAGGTATCGCGCCTGCCGTCGAGGACGTTCGCCGGTGCGAAGCGGCGATCACCACCTCTCCAATTGTCGGCGCTCACGCGCGCCGCCAAGTTGTTCGCGAACGTCGCATCGACGATGCGGCGGAATTCACGCAGTGCGCGTGCGTCGTTCTCGTGAATGCGGCCACGCCGATCCGGTGGCAAATTGAGCAAGAAGGACGCGCCGCGCCCCACCGACGAGTAATAGAGATCGACGAGCTGCGCCGGCGTTTTCACCTGGTCGTCTTCGTGCTTGTGGTAGAACCAGCCGGGCCGGATCGAGACGTCGCATTCGGCGGGGACCCAATGCGAGCCCGGCCGATCGCCGCGATTCAGGCGTTCGACATCGGCATGGCCTGGCGCGAAGTCTTCGCTGTTCTGCGTTGCCCAACACGTTTCGCCCGCGATGCCTCGCTCGTTGCCGACCCAGCGAATGTCGGGACCGGCATCGCTGAACAGCACGGTGTTCGGCTGCAGCTGGCGCACGAGCGCCCACGTATTCGGCCAGTCGTAGTACGTGCGATTGTCGATCTCGCGCCGCTCGTATGCGCCGCCGTAGTAGCCGTCGCCGCCGTTCGCGCCGTCGAAGAAGATCTCGAACACCGGCCCGTATTCCGTCAGCAGCTCGCGCAGTTGATTGCGGTAATAGCCGAGGTACTCCGGAGTCCCATACACCGAGCTGTTTCTGTCCCACGGCGACAGGTAGACGCCGAACTTCACGCCCGCCCTGGCGCAAGCGTCGGAGATCTCCTTCACGACATCGCGGTGGAACGGGCTATTCTTGACCGAGTGCTCGGTGTAGCGCGACGGCCAGAGGCAGAAGCCGTCGTGATGTTTGCAGGTGAGAATCAGTCCTTGCATTCCACCGTCTGTGGCCGCGCCCACGATCTGATCGGCGTCGAAGGCGGTGGGATTGAAGACCGCGGGCGACTCGTCGCCGTCCCCCCATTCGCGATTGGTGAATGTGTTGACGGTGAAATGCAGGAAGCCGTAGAACTCGAGCTCGTGCCAGGCCAATTGCCGGGGAGCAGGGAGAGGGGGGAAGGGAGAAGGAGGATCGACTCGATCCACGATTCTGATACCGCCGGCCGCGAGCGCGCCTGCGATGAAGTCGCGTCTGATCAAGACGGCGATACCGTTTTCAAGTATCGATAGATCGCGCGGAGATCGTCGTCGCTCATGCGGCGAAACGCCTGCCACGGCATCGGGCTACCGGGGATCCGCTCACCGGCATGAAACCGCGCGACAAACTCATCCTCGGTCCACTGCCCGGCGCTCCCTTTCGATGTGATGTTCGGCGGCACGAGCTTCAGCGGCGGGGTGCCACTCGTCTCCATCGAGTCGCCGCCGACCAGACGCGGGCCGAGGTATGCGCCGGTGACCATGCTGCGCTTGCTGTGGCAGCCCGCGCAGTTCGCGACCGCGGTGACGAGATAGGCGCCGCGCTCGACGGTCGGCGCGGGTGCGGGACTTTCCGCAGGCGGCGTGCTGCTCGGCCCGATCGGCTTCATCACGAATGCCATCACGGCCTTGCCGAGCAAGCTCAGCTTGTGATCGGGCACGACGTTGCGCACCCGCGGCTGCGAGCGGATGTACGAAATCACGGCCACGAGATCGGCGTCGCTCATCTCGTGGTACTCCATGAACGGTATCGCCGCGCGCCCGTCCGGTCGCACGCCGTACCGAAGAGTGCGCGCGACGGCGCTGTCGGACAGGAGGCCGATGCCGGTCGCGCTGTCCGGCGTGATGTTGGGCACGTAGATCGTGCCCGGCGGAATCACGAACGAGCCGCCGCCGCTGAACGCGGGACGCGTACCGCTGTTCAGCGATGCATACTCGGCGGGTGCCGTGTGGCAATCGGAGCAATGCGCGGGACCATAGGCCAGGTACCTGCCGCGCGCGATGACGGCTGAGTCCGTCGATCGAGCGACTCTGGGGTAGGGCGCGTTGAACCGGCGATCCCAGCGCACGGTGATCGTGACGAAGAGGATCAGGATCAGGAGCGCCAGTGATCCTGCAATCCAGAGAAGAGTCTTCCGAATCATGGGGCTATTTTGCAGGCGGGAACGATACCTTGGCAACCAGAGCGGCTACCAGCCGATGGCACGCCGATCGCGGAATAGCCTGCCGCCGGCTGCGCGGTTTGCGGCTATGTTCGAGCGGAATCGGAAGCCTTCACAACCTTGAGCAGCGTGTCCCACGTGCGCGTCGTGAGATCCTTGCCGAAAGTCTTGTCGATCAGGGTCATGAAGACCGGACCCTTCGGCGTCGGGAGATAGGCGCTGAAGATTTCGCCGTCCCGCATCGCGAGGATGCGCGCGCCGTGGCGCTCGACCGGCAACGTGATTTTCTGATTCGGCCGCCCGCGCAGGAACGTGACGATGCGTTTCGCTTTGGGACTGACCTTGAACGGACGGTAGGGATCGGACGTCAGGATCTTTCGTAGCTGTTCAATGGGCCGAACGATCGGCATGAAGACACGCCCCAGCTCCTGGTGCATGGCCGCCTCGGCCTGGCGTTCCAGCGCCGCCTCCGATGAGCCGCGAGCCTCGAACACCACATTGCCGCTGCCGAGTACGGTCTTAACCCCCGCGAAGCCCGCGGCCTCGAATGCCGCCTGTAATGCGGCCATTTTGCAGTTCATCGGCATCACGCCGCGAAGGAAAGCCGCATAGCTTGGCACGGCCTAAAGTTAGCGCATTGTCGAAACCTCCGAACCTCGAACGACTATCAAGTGTCACGGCTCATATTTCGAACTCTCGAGGAGGATGCAATGAAATTCTTGTGCCTGATCTACCAGGAAGAGAAGCAGGAACCGAACGTCCCCAAGGACGTGTTGGAGCAGGCGAAGAAGGACTACTGGGCCTTCGCCGAAGACATCAAGCGCAGCGGCAATTACGTCGGGTCGAATGGGCTGCAGCACACCGACAAAGCGACGACGGTGCGGATTCGCAACGGCAAACTCTCCGCTACCGACGGCCCGTTCGCCGAGACGAAAGAGCAGCTCGGCGGCTACTTCTTGATCGAGGCGAAGGACCGGAACGAAGCGGTCCAAATCGCGAGCCGCATTCCGTCGGCGAAGTGGGGCTCGGTCGAGGTGCGTCCGGTCTGGGGCGAAACCGGCAAGTAGCCGGAGAAAACCATGAGATATCTGTGCCTGATCTACTCGGATGAGAAGCGCTGGGAGCGGGCCTCGGAAGTCGAATGGAACGCGGTCATGGCCGAGTACAACGCGTTCACGACCAGCATCAAGCAGAGCGGGAACTACATCGGCGGTGAAGCGCTCGAATCCACCAACACGGCGACATCCGTTCGCGTCAGGAACGGCAAGCCATCGACGACCGACGGGCCGTTCGCCGAGACGAAGGAGCAGTTGGGCGGCTTCTACTTGATCAAGGCCAAAGATCTCAACGACGCGCTCCATGTGGCGTCCCGGATTCCGGGCGCCAAGTATGGCACGATTGAAGTGCGTCCGATCATGGAGATCCCGCAGTCACAGACCTGATCGAGGCGATCTACCGCGCCGAGTCGCGTCGCGTCCTGGCCACTCTCATCCGTCTCCTCGGCGATTTCGATCTCGCCGAGGAGGCGCTTCAGGATGCGTTCGCGGCGGCAGTGGAGCGCTGGCCGATCGAAGGCGCTCCCGCAAACCCGCGCGCCTGGCTCATCTCGACCGGGCGATTCAAAGCCATCGATCGGCTGCGGAAAAGCAAACGCGAGGTGGACAGCGAGGCTGACGTGTCGATCGAGCCGAACGAGACAGAAGATTACGTCGTCGTCGACGATCGCCTCCGACTGATCTTCACCTGCTGTCACCCGGCGCTCAATCCTGACGCCCAGGTCGCGATGACGCTGCGCGAGGTCTGCGGGCTGACGACAGAGCAGGTCGCGGCGGCGTTTCTCACGACCGCGCCGACACTGGCACAGCGGATCGTCCGCGCGAAAGGGAAGATTCGCGACGCACGCATTCCGTACGAGGTCCCGGAGCGGCCCGATCTTCCCGACCGTCTCGCGAGCGTGCTGCACGTCATCTATCTCGTGTTCAATCAGGGCTACTTCACGCGCGCCGATCTCGCCAGCGAGGCGATTCGGCTCGGGCGACTGCTCGTCGAGCTCCTCCCCGAACCGGAGGCGATCGGTTTGCTCGCGTTGATGCTGCTCCACGACGCCCGCCGCGCCACGCGGACGACTGCCGATGGCATGCTGATTCCGCTCGAGGAGCAAGACCGTTCGCTGTGGAACCGGCTACAGATCGCGGAAGGGGCCGGACTGGTGCGACGCGCCTTCCAGACGCGCCGCGCCGGACCGTACGCGCTACAGGCCGCGATCGCGGCGGTCCACGCCGAGGCGCCGTCGTCGCCAGAGACGGACTGGAACGAGATCGTCGGGCTGTACGACCTGCTGCTGCGTATGGAGCCATCGCCGGTGATCGAGCTGAATCGCGCCGCGGCGATCGCGATGCGTGACGGCCCGGAGCACGGGATCGCGCTCATCGACGCGATTCTCGCGCGCGGTGAGCTGCACGACTACCATCTCGCGCACGGGGCGCGCGCCGATCTGTTGCGCAGGTTGGGCCGCAAGCCCGAAGCGCAAGCGGCATATGCGCGAGCGCTGGCCCTCACGACCGAAGAGCCCGAACGGCGCTATCTCGAGCGCCGGCTCAGAGAGTCATAGGCGCGCTTGCGTCGACCCGGCGTTCCCTTGGCGGCTCTGGCGCTCTGTTGCAGCGTCCTCTCGGCACAAACCGTCACGGTCGTCCACAACGTCAATCTGCGGCCCGACCCCTCGAGCGAATACCCGCCCGTCCGCCTGCTCACGACCGCCGAGCCGCCGCTCACGCTGCTCGGGCCGTCTCCGGAAAGCGGCTACTACCACGTGCGCACGAGCGCGGGCGAAGAGGGTTACGTGTGGGGCCGTTACGTGCGCGTCGAAACCACACCGCGGGGGGCGACGAACAGTACGACGATTCACCCCGGACCCGGCGTCGTGGGTTCGGAGAGCATGGTCGGCTGCGGCGACGGACTCTGGAAGCATGTCTATCACCCGTCGCGCCTGGTCGTGCTGCAGGACTGCGTGACGATCAGCGGCACGATCATGGATGCGACCGCGCCGCTGGCACATCACAGCGCGGATGGTGTCCGGCACGAGCCTGATGGCGACACGCACGGCTGGCTGAAGGTCGATCCGCAGTTCGCGAATCTTCTGAACGCGGGGAATCAGTCTGATGAGGGCGGCAATCTCGTATTCGAGATCGTGTGCCGCTATCACGTGACGCAGCCCGACGCCAAGCCGGCCTGCGCAGCCTACACCGATCACGTCACCCTGCCTCCCGTAGGGAGACATGTCGCGATCACGGGTACGCTCGTGCGCGAGCAGAATCACGCGCATTGGGTGGAGATCCACCCGGTCTCGAAGATCGTCGCACAATAGCCGTCAATTACGCGGTCGTACGTTCACAGACTTAGTCTTCGGAATACCAATTCTTCTCCCACGCATGCGGCTTGAGTTTCGCCAGCATGGCGGGTGAGAGCGGCCCTTTCGTCGCGGCAAGCGCATTTTGCCGGACATGCGGCGACCGGCGCATGCCGGGAATGACGGCCGACACGGCCGGCGCCGACAGGCAAAAGCGCAACGCGAGCTCGGGAAGACTTTCGACTTCGCGATCGAGCAATCCTTTCAGCGCGTGCGCGTGCCGTTCGGCTTCGGCTTTGCGATCCCCGGCGAAGTATCCTGCCCGCCAGTCGCCCGCGGGAAACGTCGTCTGAGCGGTGATCTGTCCGGTGAGCGCCCCTTCATCGAACGGCACGCGCACGATGATACCGAGCGGCTTCTTCTGTGCGAACGCGAACAGCTCCTTCTCGGGCGAGCGGTCGTAGATGTTGTAGATCACCTGGGCCGTCTCGAAGATCGGGTCTTTCAGCGCGCGCAGCGCCGTTTCGGGCGCGTGATCGTTGATCGAGATTCCCCAGTGCAGGACCTTGCCCTCTTTTTTGAGCTTCGCGATTTCCTGATAGGAGGCTTCCCAATTGGGATCGTTCAGCCATGCATCGTTCCAAACGTGCAGCTGCTCGACGTGCAGCGCCTCCATTTTGAGATTCTTGAGTGATTGCTCGACGGACGCTGCGATGTATTTGGCGGGAAACACGTCGGCCAATTTGTAGCTCGCCTTCCCCGGCCACTGGCGATTCTTGGGAGGAATCTTGGTGGCAACGGTCGCGCGGCCGGCGCGAATATCGTCTTTCAGCTCCGCTCCAATCGCGCGCTCGCTGTGGCCGTCGCCGTAGGCGAGCGCCGTGTCGAAGAAGTTGATGCCTTGGTCGATGGCTTCGCGCAGCGCCTTACGGCCTTCGGCGTCGTCTACGCCGCGCCACATCTCCCCGCCCAAGCCCCACGCGCCGAAGCCGATTTCGCTGACGCGATATCCGGTATTGCCGAGTGGTCGCTGTTTCATGATACGTCCTCATCTGAGCTGAAGGCGGATGGTAGCGGACGCGAGCCCGTCCGACTCCGCCGTGAGAGTGACAGCCCCCCGGCGGGTGCCAGCGCGGACTATCACGAGCGCTTTGCCGTTGAACAGCTGTATTTCGTGCGCCTGGAACGACGTGTGACTCATCTCGTCGCCGTTGTCGACGCCCACGATGCGCGCAGCGCCGCTGACCCGGAACCTGACGAGCGGCTCGGCGGTCGGCACGTCGAGACCGGCACGATCCCGTACCGTGACCGTGATGAACGACAGATCGTTGCCGTCGGCGCGTATGCGCGCGCGATCAGCGGTGAGCGCAACGCGCGCCGGCGCTCCGGTGGTCTTCACTTCCACGGTCTGGACGACACGCCCCGCCGTGCGCGCAACGGCGCGCAACGCTCCCGGTGCGTACGGCACGCGCCACATCAGATGACTGACCGGCTCGGTCTTCTTTTTGACCCCGAGAGACGTGCCGTTCAGAAACAGCTCTACCTCCTCGGCGTTGGTGTACGCCCACACGTCGATCGTCTGGCCTGGCGTCCAATTCCAATGCGGGAACAGATGCAGCATCGCCCGGTCGGTCCAGACGCTTTGATAGAGATAGAACGGATCCTTCGGAAATCCCGCCAGATCGGCGACGCCGAAATACGAGCTGCGCGCCGGCCAGTCATACGGGGTCGGCTCGCCGAGATAGTCGATGCCTTGCCAGATGAACATCCCGGAGAGGAACGGATACTGCTCGAAGATCCGCAGCGATGTTTCGTGCAGCGAGCCCCAAAACGCATAGCTGTTGTCGTAGGACGAGAGCCGGCCGTTTGGGGGAGGCTGCGGCCCCTTGTCTTTCTCATACGGGGTGTGGTATTCGGCGACGCTATCGGAAGGTTGTGGGTACACGCCGCGCGAGTTCAGGTCCGACATCGCTTCGGTAATGAGGAATTTCTGTCCCGGATATTGCGCGGGAAAATCCTTCCAGACGTCGTGGTGATAGTTGTGTCCCAGCAGAGCGAGGGCACCCGCGTGAAACACGGGGTTTTGCGGGCTGCCGTTGTTCGCGGCCTGCGTGACCGGTCTGGTCGGATCGAGCGAATGGACGATGCCGGCCAACTCGCGCGCGATCGGCGCTGCAGTCGAGTCGTCGTTGGTCCACTGCTCCATCACCTCGTTGCCGATGCTCCACATGAAGACGCTGGGATGATTGCGATCGCGCAGCACCATGTCAGACAGGTCGCGCACGTGCCAGGCATCCCAATCGAGATGATAGTCGTACTTGGTCTTCTCCTTCTTCCACATGTCGAAGGCTTCGTCCAGCACGATGAAGCCCATGCGGTCGGTGAGATCGAGCAGCTCGGGCGCGGGCGGGTTGTGCGACGTCCGGAGCGCGTTGGCGCCCATCGCTTTCATGATTTGGAGCTGCCGCTCGATCGCGCGCGTATTCACCGCCGCGCCGAGCGCGCCGAGGTCGTGATGCAGGCAGATCCCGCGGATTTTGACGTGCCGGCCGTTCAGGAAGAAGCCGGAATCCGCGCGGAATTCAAAGGATCGCACACCGAGCGGCGTGGTATAGGTGTCGCAGGCTCTGCCACCGCACGTCACCAGCGTCAGGACGTGATAGAGATAGGGGCGTTCGAGCGACCACAGTACCGGGTGCAAAATCGTCAAGTCCTGCGCGACCTCCATTGTCGAGTCGGCGGGGACGACCACGGAGCTCGAGTCGTGTGACACCTGCCTGCCCGCGGAATCCACGACTGCCGTGCGTACCATTACTCGCTGCTCGGCATGGCGCGCGTTGCGAACAGTCGTCCTGATCGCGACACGACTGGACGCCTCGTTCACTCGGGCTGTTGTGACGTAAGTCCCCCAATGATCGACGTGCACCGGATTCGTCGAGACCAGCCAGACGTGACGGTAGATGCCGGATCCCGAATACCAGCGTGAGTTGGGCTGCTCGGAATTGTCGACCCGCACGGCGATGACGTTGCGCGCGCCGTAACGCAGCTGCGGTGTGAGCTCATACTCGAATGAGCTATAGCCGTACGGCCGTTTGCCGAGGGAAACGCCGTTGATCCAGACTTCGCTGTTGCGGTACACGCCGTCGAACTCCACGACGACCACCTTGCCGCTGTCGGCGCGCGAAACGACAAAGGCTTTGCGATACCAGCCGACCCCCCCGGGCAGTGCGCCACCGCCTGCGCCGGCCGGGTTCTGCTCGTTGAACGCGCCTTCGATGCTCCAGTCGTGCGGCACGTCGAGCGCACGCCAACCGGAGTCGTTGAAAGCGGCTTCCTGTGCACCCGCGACATCACCAAGATGAAAACGCCAACCGTGATCGAAGCTCGTGGTTTGCCGCTGCAGTGCGAGCAGCATGAGTAGCGCGAACACGATCTAGCCTCGGAAGTAGAGATAGCAGGCAAGAATCAGGACGAGCACGATCGCGGATGCGACGACTTCGCGCCTGCCCCAGCTGCTGCGCGATGCGGCGCGCCCTTCCGGCGTAATGGTCGCATACGTCAACCCCGTGAGCTGCTCGACCTGCGGTGGCGCGGTCAGGTAGCTGACGACAAACATGACCACGACCGAGACGATGAAGATGAAGACGCTATAGTACTGGAAGTAGATGTTGTTGACGAACCAAAGGAACGAGCCGGGCGAGTATCCGGCGGCCAAGCCCGCGAGGTGGAGGCTGACAGGAGTATCGACGAGCAGGCGGAACACGCCAAGCGCGAAACCCACGAGCAGCGCGGCGAGACAGCCTTTTGCGTTCAAGCGCCGATTGAAGATGCCGAACACGAACACCGTGAAGATCGGCGGCGCGAGATATCCCTGCACGCCCTGCAGATAATCGTACAGGCCGCGCGCGCCCTGAATCACCGGAATCCACAACAAGCTGATCACGACCATCGCCGCCGTTGCCAGGCGACCCACCCACACGAGTCGATGCTGCGACGCGTTCGGCTTGAACTTCGTGTAAAGGTCCATGGTGAACAGCGTCGACGATGCATTGAACGCGCCGGCCATCGAGCTCATCAGCGCCGCGAGCAACCCCGCGACGACGATACCGCGCAAGCCTTCCGGCAAGAGGTCCTTCACCATCAATGGAAATGCGGCCTGCGCCGCCTGCGGGATGACGTGGCCCTGCGCATCCACCATGACGCCGAGGCCGGCGACTTTGCCCGTCTTGGCGAGCGCGAGCGCGATGAGTCCCGGGATGATGAACAGGAAGACAGGCGAAAGCTTCAGATACGATGCGAAGATGCTGCCGCGCCGCGCCGTCCGTTCATCCTTGGCCGCCAGCGCGCGCTGCACGATGTACTGATCGGTGCACCAGTACCACAGGCCGATGATCGGCGCGCAGAACAGCATGCCAAGCCAGGGATAGTTGTCGTTGAAGTACCACGCGATGCGACCGGCTTCTTTGACCGGCGCCCAGGTGCCTTGCACGCCGTGCGGCGCGAGTGGTTTCCAGAGGTTGAAAAGATCCGGATCGAGCACGCGGCGCAGCTCGTGCCAGCCGCCGAGCTTGGAGAGCCCGAACAACGTCAACAACCCTGAGCCCATGATCAGAATGAAGGTCTGCATCGCGTCGGTATAGGCGACCGCGCGCATGCCGCCGAGCACGGTATAGACGCCGGTGAGGAGCAGCACCACGACCGAACCGATCCAGAAGCTGTTGAATGTGGTGGCGCCGAAGTGCAGCGACACTTCGGGCAACAGCGTTGCGAACACGACGCCGCCCGCGAAGATCGAGACGGCGAACTTGGTGAAGACGTGTGCGACGAGTGTGATAACCGACAGCACCCAGCGCGCGGTGGGTGAAAACCGCCGGCCCAGGAACTCCGGCATGGTGTAGACCAGCGCGCGCGAATAGAATGGGACAAAGACCCAGCCCAGCACGAGCAGGCACCAGGCGTGGAGCTCGTAATGGGCGAGCGCGACGCCGCTGGTCGCCCCCGCGCCGGCCAGGCCGACGACGTGCTCGGATCCGATGTTGGA
>Ga0070730_10004049_pt1 | contig 12996 bp, 10 predicted proteins | sample Coa_R1_3_FD_66447 | JGI IMG/M metagenome (GOLD analysis project Ga0070730, IMG submission 66447) | Surface soil microbial communities from Centralia Pennsylvania, which are recovering from an underground coalmine fire - Coalmine... | ecosystem: Environmental > Terrestrial > Soil > Unclassified ...
AAGGTGGCGAGCCTGCGAAAGGGGTTTTGCAACGGGGTCATCCCTCAGCGCCGCGCGTGTCGCGGCTGCGACGAATCTAAGGCGCCGCCCGACGCGACGCCAGGGCCGCGCAACCTTAAGTATTGGTAACCCGCGCGGACGTTGGATGGGGCCTCGAAACGCCAAGGAGCAAGGAGCCAAGAGGTATCGCCGACCTCTCCGAGTCTTCGAGATCTTGCCAGGTGATCGGCGCGCGCTTCGCGCGCAGGAAAATCCTACGGGCGTCGCCGAGGTTCGCGGGTCCGGATGGGCCTCTTGGCTTCTTGGCGTCTTGGCGGTTCAAGGCAGCCACCACGGCCTAAGTCGTCTGGAGCGCGCCCTCGGCCAGGTCGTCGAAGGAGCCGTGGCTGGAGGCGTAGAGGCGGGCGTAGAGGCCGCCTTCGGCGATCAGGGCCTCGTGCGGGCCCTGTTCGACGATGCGCCCGTCGCGCAGGACGATGATGCGGTCGGCGTCGCGCACGGTGGCCAGGCGGTGGGCGATGACCAGGCAGGTGCGGCCGGCGAACAGCACCCGCAGCGCCCTCTGGATCGCCTGCTCGGTGAAGCTGTCGATGTTGGCGGTGGCCTCGTCGAGGATCAGGATCTTCGGATTGGCCACCAGGGCGCGGGCGAAGGAGATCAGCTGGCGCTGGCCCACGGACAGGTTGCGGCCCCGCTGGCCCAGCGGCGTGTCGTAGCCCTCCGGCAGGCGCATGATGAACTCGTGCGCCGACACCGCCCTGGCCGCGGCGATCACGTCATCGCGGCCGGCGGCAAGGGTGTTGTAGCGGATGTTCTGCTCGATCGTGCCGGAGAACAGGAACGGGTCCTGCAGCACCATCCCGACCGTGGCCCCCAGAGACTCCAGGGTGACGTCGCGGACGTCATGGCCGCCCACCAGCACCCGGCCCCCTTGCGTGTCGTAGAAGCGGTGGACGAGGGCGGTGATGCTGGTCTTGCCCGATCCCGTGGGGCCGACCAGGGCCACGACCTGGCGGGGCTCCACGCGGAGGCTGATGTCGTGCAGGATCGGCCGCCCGGGATCGTAGCCGAAGGTGACGTGATCCAGCTCCACGGTCGGCGGGGCGTCCTTAAGAACGATCGCCCCTGGCTTGTCCGAGATGGTGACCGGAACGTCCAGCACCTCGAAGATGCGGTGGCCGGCCGCCATGGCCCGCTGCATCACCGTGTACTGCATGGAGAGCAGCCGCACCGGCTCGAAGAACCGCTGCACCGAGAGGATGAAGGTGACCAGCACGCCGACGCCGAGTGTTCCGCCCAGCACCTCGTCGCCGCCGACCACGATGATGAAGGCCATGGCGATCCCGGTGAGGATGTCGACCGTCGGCGTCATGATCTGCGCCAGCCACGCCGACTCGGTCTGGGCGCGGAAATTCTCCCGCGCCTTCTCCTCATAGAGCTCGAAGTTCATCGCCTCGCGGCGGGTCTCCTGCACGGTGCGCACGCCGTTGATGTTCTCGGCCAGCGCGCTGTTGGCGGTGGAGGAGGCGTCGCGGGCGCGGCGGAAGGTCCGCTTGGAGTAGGGGAGCCAGACCGCCCGCACGGCGATCAGCGCGGGGATGGTGGCGAGGGTCAGGAGGCCCAGGCGCCAGTCCATCCACATCAGGACGACCGCGTAGCCGAAGAGGGTGGTGAAGTCGCCGAGCGCGCCGGTGGAGCTCTCCAGGAACTCCTGCAGCGCGTTCACGTCGCCCTGCAGGCGCGCCATGATCCGGCCCACATGGGTCTTGTCCATGAAGGTCAGGGCGACGTCCTGGAAGTGGGCGAACATCGCCCGGCGCACGTCGAAGATCACCCGCTGCGCCAGGCGCGTGGTCATCCACTGGTCGCCGAAGTTGGCGGCCGCGTTGACCACCACGATCAGGCCGAAGGCGGCCAGCCAGCGGTAGACGGCGGCCAGGTCCCGGGTCACCGCGGCGTTGACGATCGTGCCGATCATCCAGGGCGTGGCGACGCTGGTCAGGGAGGAGACCAGCACGGCGGCCTGGGCCCCGAACAGCAGGATGCGGTGGGGCTTCAGGAAGGCGAAGAAGCGGCCGATGATCCGGGTGTCGAAGGAGGCGAACACCTCCTCCTCGTCCGGCGACCCCAGGTTCGCCTTGCGCCGGCGGCGCGGCGCCGGGGTGGCGACGGCGGTCATGGCGAACCTCCCTCCCAATGATGGGGAGGGAAAGACGACGCGCATCGTCGGCGAGGGTGGGGTACGGCGCCGCGGTTCCCCACCCTGACGGCTTTGCCGTCTGTCCCTCCCCACAAGGGGGAGGGAGGAGAAGGTTGCCGCCGACTCACGCCGCGGCCTCCGCGAGCTTGCGGCGCAAGCGGGCGTCGGCGATCGAGAGGCCCTGCTCGGCCCGCGTCTGCAGGGCGTAGAGGTCGGCGTATTCGCCGGCGAGGGCGATCAGCTCGTCGTGGGTCCCGCGCTCGACGATGCGGCCGGCCTCCAGGACGATGATCTCGTCGGCGTGCATCAGGGAGGAGAGGCGGTGGGCGATGATGATCGTCGCCTTGGCCGCGGTGGCCTGGGCGAGGCCGTCGCGCACCTTCTTCTCGGTCACCGCGTCGATGGCGGCGGTGCTGTCGTCGAAGATCATCACCCCCGGTCCCGGCACCACGCCCCTGGCGATGCTCATGCGCTGGCGCTGGCCGCCGGAGAGGGCGACGCCCCGCTCGCCCACCCGCGTCTCGTAGGCCGCGGGGAGGGCGGCGACGTAGTCGTGGATCTGGGCGGTGCGGGCGGCGGTGACGATGCGGTCCTCCTCCGCCCAGGGGTCGGCGTAGGCGACGTTGTTGACCACGGTGGCGTCGAACAGAAACGCCTCCTGCTGCACCAGGCCCACCTGGCTGCGCAGCGAGGCGAGGGTGACGTCGCGCACGTCCTGGCCGTCGATCGTCACGGCGCCGCCGGTGACGTCGTAGAAGCGCGGGATCAGGTTGGCGATGGTCGACTTGCCGGACCCCGGCGGCCCGACGATGCCGAGGGTCCTGCCCGGCGCCACCTCGAAGCTGATGTCGGTGAGGACCGGCGCGCCCGGATCATAGGCGAAGTCGACGTGTTCGAACCGCACGACGCCCCGGGCGATCAGCAGATCCTTCGCCCCGGGCTTGTCGGCGACGCCGGGCTTCAGGTCGAGAATCTCGAACAGGCGCTGGCCCGAGGTGGTGGCCCGGGCGGCGGCGGCGACGATCATGGCGATCTGCCGGATCGGCGACTGCAGCAGGGTCATGTAGGTGAGGAACTCGGTCAGCCGTCCGGGCGTCATCGTCCCCGCCGCCACCCGCGCGCCGCCGTACCAGAGCAGCAGGCCCATCGAGCCGTAGAAGCTCAGGGTCATCACCGACACGGCCTGGAAGCGCAGGAAGATGCGGCGGTAGGAGTAGGCCAGGGCGGCGTTGGCGGCCTTGTCGAACTTGCCCAGCTCGAAGGCCTTGGCGGCGAACGACCTCACCACCCGGATCCCCTGCAGGTTCTCTTCCATGGTCAGGGTGAGGATGCTCATCAGCTGCTGGACCTTGAGCCAAGTCACCCGCAGCAGGAAGCCCATCCGCCCCAGGACGACGCCGGCCAGCGGGGTGAAGGCGAGGCCGAGGGCGGCCATGACCGGGTCGGTGGCGATCATCTGCCAGGCGGCGATGCCGATGAGAAGGATCATGGTCAGGGCGACCAGCAGGCCGTTCTGGATGAACGAGCGCGCGCCCTCCAGGTCGAGCATCCCACGGGTGATCAGGTCGCCGGAGTGGATCTTGTCGTGGAAGGCGAAGGACAGCCGCTGCAGCTGGCGGAAGAAATCCAGGCGGAACTGGTAGGCGACCTTCTGGCTGACATACTCGGCCTGGTAGCTTGCCGTCATTGTCATCAGGCCGCGCACCAGGGTGGCGAGGATCACCAGGCCGCCGGTGACCAACAGGGCGTGGCGCGCCTCGTGCGCCAGGCCGGTCGCGCGCAGGGTGTCGGCGGAGGCGCCCGCGGCGTGCAGGGCCGTGGCGTGGGCGGCGTCGCGGGCGCGGCTGGCGATGCCCGTCAGGCGCTGGGCCTGGTTGACGGCGCGGCCAAACAGGCGCGGCAGGCTGAGGCTCGCCACCGCCCCGCCCAGGGACGCGGCCATCGCCAGCACCACCCGCCCAGGCGCCTGCCGCGCCGCCTCGACGGCGATGCGGCGCAGGACGCGCGGCATCGCCTTGACGTCGACAGTCTGCTCTGGCTCGGCCGACGCGGGGGCGCCGTCGCCGGAGGGCGAGGACATGGATTCGAGAATCCGAGGGGTGAGGGAGCCTTATTCTGTACGCCCGGAACGTCCTTGGCTAGAGCCGCGGTGTCCGGAGCGGAAGGATGGCCGGCAGACGCCAAGGATTCGGGGGACAGGATGATCACGGTTTCGCGGCGCCGTCTTATTGCGTTCCTTACGGGCACTGGCCCGACGGCGCTGTTCGCCGGTATCACCGCGGCCGCCGAACTGCCGCTCAAGTCGATCGATATCGGCGGCGGCGTTCGCCTCCACTATGTAGAGGAAGGCAGCGGCCCGCCACTGATCCTGATCCACGGCTCCCTGAGCGATTACACCTACTGGACGGGTCAGATGGCTCCGTTCGCGGAACGTCATCACGTGATCGCCTACAGTCGGCGGTACGACTACCCGAACCGGAATGTCGCGCGGGCGGGATACTCGGCCGCCACCGACGCGGAGGACCTTGCCCATCTCATCGAGGCGTTGCACCTCGGCAAGGTCTTCGTGGTCGGCCACTCCTACGGCGCGCTCACGGCGCTGTTCCTGGCCGCGCGGCGTCCGCAACTGATTCGGGCCGTGGTGCTCGCCGAACCCCCGGCCGTCTCGCTGCTCCGACACCTGTCAGGGCCGGACGCCGCCCAGGGCCGGGCGATGTTCGATGACATCCAGGCGCACATGGTCGCGCCGATGAAGGCCGCCTTCGCCGCGGGCGAGACCGAGCGGGGCGTCGCCGCCTTCGTCGACTACGTGTTCGCCGATCCCCGCGCGTGGGACCGCTTTTCGGCGTCCGGCAAGGCCGAGACCCTGCGCGACGCCCACGAGTGGGAGGTGATGATGACGAGCGGCACGCTGTTCCCGGATCTCCCGCCGGAGAGCGTGCGCGGGATCAGGGCTCCTGTGCTGGTGATGTCGGGGGCGAAGTCCTACCCCTTCCTCGGGAAGATCGACGAGGCCCTGATGCAGATGCTGCCGGACAGCCGCCGCATCGTCTTCCCGGACGCCGGCCACCAGATGTGGCTGCAGCATCCGGATGAGGCGCGCGAGGACGCGGAGGCGTTCTTCGCCGGTCACGGCGGCTCGCCGCCCTGAGACCGAAATCGCCTTGTTCCCGTTTTGTTTTCGACTATAACCTCGGCCCGCGCAGGCTCATCGGGCCGCGCGACCATCATCCAGGAGGAGGAGCCGTCATGAACAACGAACTGGTTTTCTACACCAACCCGATGTCGCGCGGACGGATCGTCCGCTGGATGCTGGAGGAGGTGGGCGCGCCCTACCGGACCCAGATCCTCGACTACGCCTCCTCGCTGAAGGCGCCCCCCTACCTGGCGATCAATCCAATGGGGAAGATCCCCGCCATCGTCCACAACGGCACGGTGGTGACCGAGTGCGCGGCGATCTGCGCCTACCTGGCCGACGCGTTCCCGCAGGCCGGGCTCGCGCCGCCGGCCGCCGACCGCGGTCCCTACTACCGATGGATGTTCTTCGCCGCCGGACCGGTGGAGGCGGCGAGCACCAACAAGAGCATGGGCTTCGAGGTCACCCCGGAAGGGCAGCGGATGGCCGGCTACGGCAACCTCGGCCTGGTGGTGGACGCCCTGGAGGGGGCGGTCGCCAAGAGCGACTACATCGCCGGAGACAAGTTCACCGCCGCCGACGTCTATGTCGGCGCGCAGATCGGCTGGGGCATGCAGTTCGGCTGGCTGGAGAAGCGTCCGGCCTTCGAAGCCTACTGGTCGCGGATCAGCGAGCGCCCGGCCGCCGTTCGCGCCCGGGAGATTGACGACGGCCTGATCGCGGCGCAGTCGGGGGCCCCTACCGCCGCCTGACCGGCGGGCTGCCTGGAGCCTTGGGACGTCCCTTGTCGCCGATCATTTCCGTCAGGGGCTTGACCAAGACCTACGCCTCGGGGTTCCAGGCGCTCAAGGCCATCGACCTGGATATCCGGCGGGGCGAGATCTTCGCCCTGCTGGGACCCAACGGCGCGGGCAAGAGCACGCTGATCAACATCATCTGCGGCCTGGTGCGGGCCTCGTCGGGGACGGTGCTGGCCGATGGCCACGACAATGTCCGCGACTACCGGGCCGCGCGCTCGCTCATCGGCCTGGTCCCGCAGGAGATGGCCACCGAGGGCTATGAGACGGTATGGGCGACGATGAAGTACAGCCGCGGCCTACACGGCCGCGGACGTGACCCGGCCTACCTCGAGAAGGTGCTCCGCGACCTCTCCCTGTGGGACAAGAAGGACAGCCCGATCCTCACGCTCTCCGGGGGCATGAAGCGGCGGGTGATGATCGCCAAGGCGCTCTCCCACCAGCCGAGCATCCTCTTCCTGGACGAACCCACCGCCGGGGTCGACGTCGAGCTGCGGCGGGACCTGTGGGCCATGGTGCGCGGCCTCCGCGACAGCGGCGTCACCATCATCCTGACCACCCACTACATCGAGGAGGCCGAGGAGATGGCCGACCGCATCGGCGTGATCAACCGAGGCGAGCTGGTGGTGGTCGAGGAAAAGGCCGCCCTGATGCGCAACCTGGGCACCCGGCAGCTGATCCTCTCTCTGGCCGAGCCCCTCAGCGGCCTGCCCGCCGACCTGACCGGCGAGCCCCTGCACATCGCCGAGGATGGGCTGAGCCTCGTCTACACCTTCGACCCGAAGGCCGCCGGAGAAGGGGTGGAGGGCCTGATGCGCCGGCTGATCGCCGCCGGCGTCCCCTTCACCGATATCCAGTCGCGGGAAAGCTCCCTGGAGGAGATCTTCGTCGGCCTGGTGAGGGCACCGGCATGAACGTCAACGCCCTTCGGGCCATCTACATCTTCGAAATGGCCCGGTGGTTCCGCACCATCGTCGGCAGCGTGCTGGCGCCGGTGATCTCCACCTCGCTCTACTTCGTGGTGTTCGGCTCGGCGATCGGCTCGCGCATGAGCGCCATCGACGGGATCTCCTACGCCGCCTTCATCGTCCCGGGGCTGACGATGCTGTCGATCCTCACCGAGAGCATCGGCAACGGATCGTTCGCCATCCACATGCCCAAGTGGTCGGGGACGATCTACGAGCTGCTGTCCGCGCCGGTGGCCTGGTGGGAGGCGGTGCTGGCCTATGTGGGGGCGGCGGCGACCAAGTCGGTGCTGCTCGGAACCGTCATCCTGCTCACCGCGCGCCTGTTCGTTCCCTATCACATCGTTCACCCGGTCTGGATGGCGGCCTTCCTGATCCTCACCGCCCTGACCTTCTCGCTGTTCGGCTTCATCATTGGCATCTGGGCCGAGAGCTGGGAGCGGCTGCAGATCGTGCCGACCCTGATCATCACCCCGCTCACCTTCCTGGGCGGCAGCTTCTATTCCATCGCCATGCTGCCCCCGCTGTGGCGCAAGATCACCCTGTTCAATCCGGTCGTCTATCTCGTCAGCGGCTTCCGCTGGAGCTTCTACGGCGTCTCCGACGTCGGGGTGTCGTTGAGCCTCGGCATGACGCTGGGCTTCACGACACTCTGCCTGGCGGTAGTCTGGTGGATCTTCAAGACCGGGTACAAACTCAAGCCATGACCCATCCTCACAGACGCGCAATCCTGGCCGGAGCCGGCGCCCTCGTCGCGACCTCGGCCGTGGCCCAGACCCCGGCGCCGGCCGCCGCCCAGCCGCGGGTCGTCCTGCAGACCGCCGACGGGCCGATCGCCATCGAAATGGCCGCCGACAAGGCGCCGGTCACCTGCGCCAACTTCCTGCGCTACGTCGACGCCAAGCGCTACGACGGCGGGGTCTTCTACCGCGCGCTCAAGCTCGCCCCACAACCGCCGGTGGGCTGATCCAGGGCGGCGTGAAGAACGATCCGGCCAAGGCCTTCCCGCCCATCGCCCACGAGAGCACCAAGGCGACGGGCCTCTCGCACAAGGACGGCGCCGTATCCATGGCCCGCTACGACCCCGGCACGGCGACCTCGGAGTTTTTCATCTGCATCGGCGACATTCCCTCCCTCGACGCCGATCCCTCGCAGCCCGGCGACAACGCCGGCTTCGCCGTCTTCGGCCGGGTGGTCGACGGCATGGACACTGCTCGTAAGATCCTCGCCGCCCCAGTCTCGGCCACGGCGGGCGAGGGCTCGATGAAGGGCCAGATGCTGGACCCCGAGGTGGCGATCGTCAGCGCGCGGCGCGCCTGAGGTTCACTCCACGATGGACGCGTAGATGATGCTCTTCAGCTGGCCGCGGAAGTTGAAGGCGCCGGAAGGCATCAGCTGGGTCATGAAGACGACGGTGAGATCCTCGGCCGGGTCGATCCAGAAGATCGTCGAGGCCGCGCCGCCCCAGTAGTAGTCGCCTTCGCCGAGCGCGCCGTTCTTCACGCTGTCGAGGGTCATGGCGAAGCCGAGGCCGAAGCCGACGCCCTCATTGGCCGTCTCGGAGAAGCCGCCGATGGCCATCTCGGTCAGGTCACGCCCGTCCTTGAGGTGGTTGCGATGCATCAGGGCGAGGGTGCGCGGGCCGAGGATGCGCGCCCCGTCGAGCTCGCCGCCCCGCCGCAGCATCTCGCAGAACCGCAGGTAGTCCTCGGTCGTCGAGGTGAGGCCGCCGCCGCCGGAGAAGAAGGTTGGCTCGGTCAGGTAGTCGCTGGTCTCCGGCGCGTCGATCAGCTCCAGGCTCTTGTCGGGGTTGCGGCGATAGTTGGCGCAGAAGCGGCCCGCCTTGTCGGCGGCGACGCTGAAGGCCGTGTCCTTCATGCCCAGGGGCTCGAAGATCGCCTCCTTCAAGTAGCGGTCGAACCTCTGGCCGCTGATCTTCTCGACCAGGGCGCCGCAGACGTCGGTGGAGAGGGAGTACATCCACCGCTCGCCCGGCTGGTAGCGCAGCGGCACGCGGGCCAGCTTGTCCATGAACTCCATCAGGGTCTCGCCGCGACCGCGGCGCACGCCGACCTCGGCGTAGACCTTGTCGACCGGATGGCCGGCGTCGGGGACGCCCAGCGCCGCCAGGGCCGAGCCGTAGGTGATCCCGCCGGTGTGGCAGAGCATGTCGCGCATGGAGACGGGACGATGCGGTTCCTCGGTGACCATGGAGGCGCCCTGGCCGGAGACCCACACGCGGTGGTTCTTCCAGGCCGGGAAGAAGCGGCTCACCGGATCGTTGAGCTGGAAGAAGCCCCGCTCGTAGAGGCTCATCAGGGCCACCGAGGTGATCGGCTTGGTCATCGAATAGATGCGGAAGATTGCGTCGTCGGCCATCGGCCTGGCGCGCTCGCGGTCCATGTTTCCGAGGGAGCGGAAGTAGGCCAGATGGCCGTGGCGGGCGACCGCGACCTGGCAGCCGGCGATCTTGCCGGGCGCGATGTAGTTGCGCTCCAGGTGGTCGGTGATGCGCTCGAGTCGGGCCGTGGAGAGGCCGGTCTTCTTCGGGGCGAGTTCCATGTCGTTTCGTTTCCTCTTGCTTGCCCTATCTCGCCGGAGCGGTGATGTCCCACACCGCCTTCCAGACGCCGTTGGCTCCGGGCTTGTAGACCGTGACATAGCTTCCAGCCTCGGTCACGGGGGCGCCGGTCTTCGGATCGTCGGTCGACATCCGATAGCTGCCGTGCGTGGCGGCCAGGTCGCCGGAGGCGGCGACATCGACCCGGTCGCTGACGAAGGCGAAGCGGAACCCCGGCTGGCTGATCAACTGGCTGATGGCGGACTGGATCGCCGCCGTGCCCACGAGCGGCGTTGCGCCTGACGACATCACCACCGCGTCGGGCGCGAAATGCGCCGCGAGCCTGGCGGCGTCACCCGACTTCCAGTCGGCGTTCCAGTGAACCTCGTCGGTCTTGATCGCGTCGACGATCCTGGCGGTATCCACGGCCCGCTTGTGGGCCGCCCGATCGCAGGAGACCAGCAGCAGCGCGCCCAGGCAGGCGAGCAGAACGGCGCGCGAAGGCATGGGCGATCTTTCGACGACGGGACCTCAGATCACCATTCACAAGCCGGCGGCGACAGCGTCAAGTGATCGTCCAGAGAGCGCCCACGAGGATTTGAGCGTGCTCCCCGCCCAGGCAGTCGACAGGAAGCCCCCCGTCGCTTAGATGCGCCAATGGTCACCTTTTGCGCGGGGGCCGTCTATAACGTCGTGAAGAGGAACAAAGTGTCGCGAATTCCGCCACCGCAGGGACTTTATGACCCTAGACATGAGCATGACTCATGCGGCGTCGGCTTCGTGGCCAACATCAAGGGTCGGAAATCGCAGGAGGTCGTGGCCTGCGGCCTCGAAATTCTGGTCAATCTCGACCACCGCGGCGCCGTCGGCGCCGATCCGCTGGTCGGTGACGGCGCCGGAATCCTGATCCAGATCCCGCACGCCCTGCTGCAGGCCTGGGCGGAACGAGAGAACCTCGAGCTCCCGGCGCCCGGCGACTACGCCGTGGCCATGTGCTTCCTGCCGCAGGACCGCGCCACCGCCGAGACGGTCATCGGCCAGTTCGAGCACTTCATCCGCGTCGAGGGCCAGCGGCTGGTCGGCTGGCGGGACGTGCCGATCGACACCGCGGGCCTGGGTGAGGCGGTTCTCGCCGAGATGCCGCTCATCCGCCAGGCGATCGTGGCCCGGGGCGAGTCGACACCCGACCAGGACGCCTTCGAGCGCAAGATCCTGGCCATCCGCAAACAGACCCAGAACCCGCTGCGGGACCTGGCCAAGAAGTACGGCTTGCCGGACCTGACCCGGTTCTACATGCCGTCGTTCTCGACCCGCACGGTGGTCTACAAGGGCCTTCTCCTGGCGCACCAGGTGGGGACCTTCTATCGCGACCTCACCGACCCCCTGACGGAGTCGGCCCTGGCCCTGGTGCACCAGCGTTTCTCCACCAACACCTTCCCGTCGTGGAAGCTGGCCCACCCCTACCGGTTCATCGCCCACAACGGCGAGATCAACACGCACCGCGGCAACGTCAACTGGATGAACGCCCGCCGGCGCACCCTGGAATCCGAGCTGCTGGGCCCGGACCTGGACAAGATGTGGCCACTCATCCCCCACGGCCAATCCGACACCGCCTCCCTGGACAACGCCTTGGAGCTGCTGGTGGCCGGAGGCTACCCGCTGGCCCATGCGGTGATGATGCTGATCCCGGAGGCCTGGGCCGGCAATCCGCTGATGGATCCCGCGCGCAAGGCGTTCTACGAGTACCACGCGGCCCTGATGGAGCCGTGGGATGGCCCCGCCGCCGTCGCCTTCACCGACGGCCGGCAGATCGGCGCCACCCTGGACCGCAACGGCCTTCGACCGGCGCGCATCGTCATCACCGACCAGGACCACGTCATCCTGGCCTCCGAGGTCGGGGTGCTCTCGGTTCCCGAGGAGCGCATCGTCAGCAAGTGGCGGCTGCAGCCGGGCAAGATGCTGCTGATCGACATGGAGGAGGGGCGGATCGTCGAGGACGAGGAGATCAAGCGCACCCTCGCCGCCGCCCAGCCCTACGCCGAATGGCTCGCCCGCACCCAGTTCAAGCTGGAGGACCTGCCCGACGCGCCCGAAGAGCTGGTCCTGACGCCGGCGACCGTCGCCAGGCCCGCCGAACAGGGACGGCTGCTCGATCGCCAGCAACTGTTCGGCTACACGCAGGAAGACCTCGCCTTCTTCCTCGACCCCATGGGACGGACCGGAGACGACCCGGTGGGATCCATGGGGACCGACACGCCGCTCGCCGTGCTCTCCGACCGGCCCAAGCTGCTCTACGACTACTTCAAGCAGAACTTCGCCCAGGTCACCAATCCGCCGATCGATCCGATCCGCGAGGAGCTGGTGATGAGCCTGGTGTCGATGATCGGCCCGCGGCCAAATCTGCTGGGCAGACAGGCCGGCAGCCACAAGCGGCTCGAGGTCGCCCAGCCGGTGCTGACCAACGCCGACCTCGAGAAGATCCGCTCGATCGCCGAGCTGCTCGACGGCGCCTTCCGCACCACCACCCTCGACGCCACCTGGCCGGCGGCCGAGGGCGCCGAGGGCCTGGCGCACGCCATCGATGCCCTGTGCTCGGCCGCCACCGACGCGGTGCTGGACGACGTCAACATCCTGGTCCTCTCCGACCGCGCGGCCGGACCGGACCGGGTCCCGATCCCCGCCGCCCTGGCGACCGCCGCCGTCCACCACAAGCTGATCCGCCAGGGCCTGCGCATGCAGACGGGCCTGGTGATCGAGACCGGCGAGGCGCGCGAGGTGCATCACTTCTGCGTCCTGGCCGGCTACGGCGCCGAGGCGGTCAACCCCTACCTGGCCTTCGAGACCCTGGAGGCCATGCGCCAGGAGGCCGCGCGCCTGGAAGCCAGGCGCGGCGCAGCCGGATCGACGCCGAGCGCCGAGGCCGTGGCCAGGAACTACGTCAAGGCGGTGGGCAAGGGCATTCTCAAGGTGATGTCCAAGATGGGCATCTCCACCTACCAGTCCTACTGCGGGGCGCAGATCTTCGACGCCGTCGGCCTCTCCAGCGACTTCGTCGAACGCTTCTTCACCGGCACCGCCAGCGTCGTCGAAGGCGTGGGCCTCGCCCAGATCGCCCGGGAGTGCGTGCGCCGCCACGCCGACGCCTATGGCGACTCGCCGATCTATCGCGACATGCTGGATGCGGGCGGGACCTACGCCTTCCGCCTGCGCGGCGAGGACCACGCCTGGACGCCGGAGGCGGTCGCCAGCCTGCAGCACGCGGTGCGCGGCAACCTGCCGGCCGAGTATGAGGCGTTCGCGGCGGCCATCAACCAGCAGAACGAGCGCCTGCTCACCCT
>Ga0070730_10004050_pt1 | contig 12994 bp, 8 predicted proteins | sample Coa_R1_3_FD_66447 | JGI IMG/M metagenome (GOLD analysis project Ga0070730, IMG submission 66447) | Surface soil microbial communities from Centralia Pennsylvania, which are recovering from an underground coalmine fire - Coalmine... | ecosystem: Environmental > Terrestrial > Soil > Unclassified ...
TCGTCAATCGCATGTCCGAGCTCCACACTCGTGTCTCCAAGCCTGTCCCGCCCGACACCTGCGACGGCTGGCCTCCCAACCCGGACCAATCCAAATGACCCGCGTTAGTCCGAAATCGCCACGTTGGTGCCCCGCATCGGTGGTGTTCTTTTCCCAGCACGCGTGCGGGGATCTCCTCAGGCGGGACACAAGTCACGAGCCACAGGTCACGGATCACAGGCAGTTCCTTACGTCGTTGGCTCCTTACATTCTTATCTCTATGGATCGCCGGCTATGAGCTTGACACTAAAACGAATGGGAGATTACGCTTCGAGCAACCCATTGGCCCACAGGCAGGGCCCCAGAAAAATTTCTCGAAGGAGGAGGATTCCCATGCATCGATTTTTTATGGTATGCGTTGCGGCGTTGTTCTGCGCAATGACGTCAGGTGCCCAAACCAAGGTGAGTGGAACGGCTCAGTGCGCAAAACCGGATCCCATACACGTGATTCCCGTTGGTGACCGGCCGGACCACATGCTCGGAGTGGCGCAAATCAAATGTACATATACGAAGCCCATGGAAATCGGAGGCGACAAGTCCAAAGAGGGCGTAAGCACCGAGACCTCGGACATCAGCGGCAACACTTCGCGTCCTCGCGGCTTTCACGTAGTGACGATGGAGAGCGGCGATAAAGTTTTCTTCTCGTACCAGGGCACCGCCACGAGCAAGGACAATGCCATCGTGGAGCTCAAGGGCAGCTGGAGTATGAACGGTGGGAGCGGGAAGATGAAGGGCGTCAAAGGCAAGGGCACGTTCACGTGCGCGCCGTCGGGCGACAGCTTGTCCTGCGACGTCGAGGGCGAATACCAGCTTGCGAAATAGACGGCATTAGCTCCTAGCCCCGACCTTTGTCGAGGGCCGAGCATCGAAAATTTCGATGCATGCCATGCAATGTTCCGGGGAATACGCCGTCCAATCGGGTGGTAGTCTCCATTGAGAACCTTCGCCAGAGGCTCGGCATCCAACAAAAGCCTAGCCAAACAAGCCAAGGAAGCCGCCGGATATGGGAATGTGCGGCGGCGGGAACCAGGCCATGAATACACCGGTACGAAAAGGAAAAGTCTACTTAATGGGAGCAGGCCCGGGGAATCCGGAGCTGCTGACCGTGCAGGCTGCACAAATTCTGAAGAGCGCCGAGGTCGTGTTGCACGACCATTTGGTGCCACAAGAAATCCTTGACCTCATCCCCGCGTGGACACAGGTGCGCAACGTGGGTAAGCGCTGCGGGCAAACAGGAATCGCGCAGGATCAAATTCATGCGCTGCTGATCGCTGCTGCGCGCGAGGGCAAGCAGGTCGTGCGCCTCAAGGGCGGTGACCCGCTGCTGTTTGGGCGCGTAGGCGAGGAAATGGAAGCGCTGGCGCGCGCCGGAGTCGAATTTGAAGTGATACCGGGCGTGACTTCCGCGATGGGCGCCGCCGCCGCAGCGAAGATTCCGCTAACGGACCGCCGATACTCGTCGAAGGTCGTTTTTTTGAGCCACCACACGGCAGGAAATGTTTCACCGGAATGGGACGACGTTGCGTTGAAAGACGCGACGTATGCCGTTTACATGCCGGGGAAAAACTACGGCGAGATTGCCACAAAGCTGATGGAAGGCGGGCTGGACGCAGGCACTCCGTGCGTGATCGTCGCGAACGCAACGCAAGCCGAGCAACAAATTCACCGCACCACGCTGCAGGAATTGGCGCTCGAAGAGCGGCTTCCCGCTCCTTCCCTGCTGATCATCGGCGAAGTAGCCAAGCCGCTTCCGGCCGCGGAAAAGGAAAAAGACAACTCCGGCTGGGAAACGCCCGCTACCAAGAGCGAGCTGGTTTTGGATTTAGGCGAGGCGCGCGCACAACAAGAGAGCCCTTACGTTCGCACCGCAAAGGTGGGCTCAAACTAGGCGAACGAGGCCGCCGAAGTCAAGCGGAGGCGCTTCCCTGCCGCTTTTTTGCAAGGAGAGCGGTTGCTTGCTCGGCCGCTTCCTTCACAAGGAAACCCATCTTGGGATGAGACGGCTCGATGTCGGGCCGAATCCCGTGACGCAGCAATTCTTCCGAAGTGGTCGGGCCAATCGAAGCGACGACGGCGCGGTGCAATCCTTGGCGCGCAGCGTCTTCGAGTTTCATTTCAATGGCTACTTCAAATAGATGCGCCGCCTGAATGCCGGTAGTGAAAAGGACAGCGTCGAATTTTTTATCAGCAAGCTCGCGAATCGCAGATTGGAGTGGAGCAACATCCTCCGGCAACGCCCACTGGTAGACCGGGACGCGCGTCACAACAGCTCCGCGTTCGGTGAGCCCCGCGATTAATTCAGGATTGGACACGCCGTACTCTTGCAACGCAATGCGCGCTCCGCGGAGGCTAAACTCCGAAGAGGATTTCGCAGCATCGTCGAGAGTTTGGAGAAGTTCGCGCCAGGTGTTGGGCTCGGGAACGGTGAGCGCCGGAGTGACGCCGAGTTCGCGCAAAACGGAAATTGGTTTGGGTCCGCGGGGAACAACTTTCGTGCGCTTCAGCGCGGAGATGAATTCGTCGCGAGAATATTTTGTTTCCGCGACACTCAGGACAGCGCGCGCGCCTACGCCGGTCAGGAAAATCACGATGTCGAATTTTCCGGCAAGCAGCGCATCGGCAAAGGACAGCGCCTCCGTGTTGGAGTCGAGAGGAACTTCGCGCATGGCCGGAGCAACGACCGGCTCGCCGCCGTAGTTGGAGATGAGTTTAGCGAGTTCGGCAGCGCGCCGGCTTTCCAGCGCGAGGACGCGAAGTCCAGCGAAGTCAGACATGATATACGATTGTTAAACAGAATGAAGAACGGCGCTAGCCAGAAATTCGCATTGAAATGACAACTTTACGTTATGGGGCGGTCGAGGTAGTGGGTTTCGCTCATTTCGCGGAGGCGGGCGGCGGCGGATTCGGGAGTGAGGTCGCGCTGGGGAGAGGCGAGAAGTTCGTAGCCAACCATGAATTTGCGAACGGTGGCGGAGCGCAGCAGCGGCGGGAAATAATGCGCGTGCAGGTGCCAGGCTTCGTGGGGCTGGCCGTCGGTGGGTCGCTGATGAAAGCCCATGGAATACGGGAACGCAGTTTCAAACAAATTGTCGTAGCGGATGGTGATGCGGCGAAGGATGTCACCGAGCAGATCACGCTCTTTTCCGTTGAGTTGATCGAGAGAGGCCAAGTGGCGTTTGCTCAATACGAGCGTCTCAAATGGCCAGACGGCCCAAAACGGCACGGCGACAACGAATGCCTCGTTCTGGCAAACGATGCGGTCATTGCGTTGCAACTCTAGCTGCAAATAATCGCAGAGCAGGCAGGAATGCTTTTCTGCGCGATAGGCGCGCAGAGATTCGTCCTCGCGAGCGGGAAGATTGGGCAGAGTGGCGTTCGCCCAAATCTGGCAATGCGGGTGAGGATTGCTGGCGCCCACGAGCTCGCCGCGATTTTCGAAGATTTGAACGTGCTGCACCCATGGGATTTGGGCGAGCGAAGCGTATTGCTCGGTCCAGGCGTCGACTGCGCCGCGCAATTCCTGGGCGTTCATTCGCGGAATGGTGAGATCGTGGCGCGGAGAAAAACATAAGACGCGGCAGATTCCGCGGTCGCTTTGCGCGACAAGCAAACCGTTTTGCTCATATTGCAACGGCTCGGCTTCGGGCAGAAGCGCGGGGAAATCGTTGTCGAACGCGTAAGTTCCGGAGTACTTGGGAGTTTGCTTGCCGCCGGCGCGCTTGTTTCCGGGGCATAGATAACAATTGGGATCGTAAGTAACGGAAGGAGGCACTGGAAGTTGCTCCACTCTTCCCTGCCAAGGGCGATCGGTGCGCTGCGGCGAGACGAGCACCCATTCCCGCAAGAGGGGATTGAATCGTTTGTGGGGAGTTGCGAGCAGCTTTTCAAGATTCATGATGAGGATTAAGGGCTATGAATGTTACCAGCCTTCGCAACGACGTACCTTAAGAATTGAGAAAAATAAGATTGTTCGCAATCCAAGCAAGAAGCGCCCGCCTCAGAGGGCGGCCGCTACACAACCTCCACTTGTTGGACGCCGTCGGCGGCGGGGGAGACGTAGATTTCAAGCTTGAGTCCTGTTTGGGCGTGATACTTGGCGGCGATTGTTTGCTTGAAGGCATCCACAGCGCTGGATTCGACGAGGTTGACGGTGCAGCCGCCGAAGCCGCCGCCGGTCATGCGGGCGCCAATCACGCCCGGCTGCGCGGAGGCGATTTCGACCATGAGGTCGAGTTCCTTGCAACTAACTTCGTAATCGTCGCGCAAGCTACGATGCGACTCGCGCATCAGCGAGCCGAAAGCACTCAAGTTTCTGGTGTGGAGTGCGCGAATAGCTTCCAGCGTGCGAACGTTTTCGGTGACCACGTGGCGGCAACGGGAGTAGACCGTAGGATTCAGAAGCGAGCAATGGTTTTCCAATTCCCAAATGGAGACGTCGCGAAGCGCACGAATCTCAGGCAAAACCATGCGCAAGGCGCGCACACCTTCCTCGCATTCGGCGCGGCGGCGATTGTATTCGCCGGAAGCGAGTTCATGTCTCACCATCGTGTTGCAGATCACCAGCCGGATTCCTCCCGGCAACTGCACCATCTGAAAGTCCAACGACCGGCAATCGAGCAATATCACCCAAGACGCTCTCCCATAGCATGCGATGAACTGGTCCATGATGCCGCAGCGAGCGCCGACAAATTCGTTTTCGGCTTTCTGGCAAAGCTCGGCCAACTCGGTGAGATTGAATGTGCAGCCGCTTTCGCGCAACAGGGCGAAGCCCACCGCGACTTCGATGGCGGCTGAGGAGCTGAGACCTGCGCCAAGGGGAACCTCCCCGACGATGAGAAGATTCGCTCCCTTCAGGCGCTTCCCGGCCGCTTGGAGCTTGTCCGCAACACCCAGGGGATAGTTGGCCCAATGGTTTTTGCCTGTGGGAGAGATGGAATCGAGATTGGATTCGACCGTTTCGTTGAAATTCTCGGAATGGATGACCAGCTTCTTGTCGCTGCGCGGAGCGGCAGCGACCCAGCAGTAGAACTCGATGGCCGCCGGAAGGACAAAACCGTCGTTGTAGTCGGTGTGCTCTCCGATGAGATTGACGCGGCCCGGCGCGCGATAAATTGCGGCAGGCGTTCCGAATCGCGCGCGAAACTTCTCCTGAAGCTCAGTAGGATCTCTCAACGCTCGTATTATTTCAGATTTGCCTTGGGCGACGACGAAGAATTTGTGGCTGAGGGAGTGGAAAAATCGGCCACGCCGATGCGAATCACGGTGTCTCGCGTCGTAATGTTCTCGGGCTTTTCCGTCCAGATGCCGTAAACGCGGCCGTTCATGGCGGCGAGGCCGTTGTAATCTCCGATGAAGCCGCCTTTGGCGTTGAAAGACTGATCCGTCCAGGAGTAATTCTGAAAGGATTGGCCGCCATCAGTGGAACGAGCCAGAGTGACCGTCTGAGCGCGATTCCTGGGATCGCCACGGCGGTCATAAAAGATGACGTTAACCGATCCGTCGGCCGGATCCACCGCCATCCACTGGAAGAAATGTTCGGCGCCATTGTGGATGGGATCGGTGTTCACCTTTGTTGGCGGAGTCCATGTGGCGCCAAAATCTTTCGACGAGGAGCAGAAGACGTCGATTTCTCCGTTGCGGTAGTCGGCCCAAGCGACGTAGAGGCGCTCGCCTTTCGGACCGCCGCGGGGATCGATGGCAATCTGCGGGAAACCATTGGCGCGCGCGACGGCGTCAACGCTGAACATGATGGGCGCAGTGTCAATGATGTTGCGAGTCGGTGCGAAAGTGACGCCGCCGTCGGACGAAGTCGTGAAAACGAGATGATGGCCGTCGCCCCACACCGCGTAGAGCATGCTGTCTGGACCGACCGCGCCAGCGAAACCTTCGACGGCGCCATTGTCGTCGCGTGGCAGCCCGCGAACGTTATCAATCTCGATGGGCTTCGACCACGTTTTGCCGTGGTCGGTGGAGCGCACGAACTGGATTTGGGAATCGGCGATAGTCCAGCGCGTCCAACCTATATATAAGTTGCCGGCGAAAGGGCCATGGCTGTTGTCGGCGACGAGGTAGGGCTTGTCTTCCCACGGGACATCCTTGCCGTCGGGCGTTCTGTGGGGCTGCTCGGACGCGGCGATGTCTTTAGCTTCCCAGGTTTTGCCGCCGTCGAGGGAGCGCCGAATGTAGATTCCATTGCGCGAAGAGTTGTGACCCCAATAGCTGTAGGTACCTAGCTTGTCGAACGCGATGTAACAAATGAAAGCGTGACCCTGATTGTCGAAAGTGGTGGAGACGTCACCAGAAACGCGATAGCTAGTGGATTCCACGCCTGTCGCGATCTGCCAGGTGCGGCCCGAGTCGAAGGAGTACGCGGCGTGCGCGTTGTCCTGATAGACCGCGACGACTTGTTGCGGATTATTGGGATTGATGGCGATGCCGGGCTCGGTGAAGTAGCCGGGTTGGGGAGTGAGAGTGATCACCGTCGCGTTTGGCGCTTTAGAAGGAAGTTGGGCCGAGGAGTTTGACGAAATTGCAGTGAATGTAGTTAGCAACAAGGCCGCACGAACCGTTTTTCTTGAATTCACAGGCATGTCTCCTTAAACGGCTTCATCGGGCACGCGGGACAGGAGCTTCCCGGTCTTCGTGAATCGCAAAGTCGGGAGGCGGAGTGACGCCCAGAAGATGCTGCACGAAATAATCCCAGCGGCGGCGGATTAAATAGGGGTTGCCGCCCTCGCCGTGGTACATGTTGGGGACGATGAGCTGGTCGAAATTCTTGTTGGCTTTGATCAGCGCATCGGTCAAGCGCATGGTTTCGACGACGTGGACGTTGTCGTCAATGTCGCCATGTTCGATGAGCAGATGGCCTTTCAAGCGGTCAGCCATGGTGACGTTCGATTGTTCCGCGTAGTCCGGCCCAACTGGATAGCCCTGGTAGAGTTCGTTCCACCAGGCTTTGTCGAGACGCGCGTCGTGATCGCCAGAAATGGAGACGCAGACTTTGTAGAAATCAGGAAAAGACAGAATGGCGTGCGTCGAACCGTATCCTCCGGCAGACGTGCCGTAAATGCCGACGCGTTCGATGTCCATGTAGGGAAACTTCGCGGCCATCTGCTTGATCATTTCGACGTGATCTTCAAACGCGCCGCCTAAGTTGTGATAGGAAAATTCGTGGAAGGCGCGCGAACGGCCAGTCGTGCCGCGGCCGTCCACCATTACCGCAATGAACCCGAGCTCGGCAATTTGCTGCTGACCATTGCGCAGCGCGGCGCCAAACGTTTTTGGAACGAAGAAACCTTGCGGGCCGGTGTAGACCTGCTCGACGATGGGATACTTTTTGGACGGATCGAAATTCGACGGCTTCCAGATGAGGCCGTACAAATCCGTGGTGCCATCCCTGGCCTTGCCGTGAAACGGCTCCGGCGCTTTCCAGCCGGCTTTGGTGAGTTCGCTGGTGTCCGTTTGTTCGAGTGTGCGAACTTGCGAACCATCTTTGGTGCGGCGCAGTGCGGAGACCGCGGGCAGGTCGGGGCGCGAAAAATTGTCGACGAAGAAGGCGTGATCGGGAGAGAAACTCACCGTGTGAGTGGCATTCTCCGGGGTGAGAAGCGTCAGACCTTTGCCGTCAAAACCCACCACGTAGAGATGCGTTTGATAAGGATCTTCGCCCTTTTCGCGGCCGTTGGCGAGGAAGTAGATGCGGCGCGCCTTTTCGTCAACGTCGACAACCTGCCGTACGACCCACTGGCCCTGTGTCAATTGACCGCGCGATTCGCCGGTCTTGAGGCTTGAAAGATAAATGTGGTTCCAGCCGTCGCGCTCTGAGGTCCAGAGAACGTCGCCCGTTTCGTGCAGAATGCGGAAATGCGTTTCCCCGGGATCGACATATTTTTCGCCTTTTTCGCGAAGCACAACTTTTTGCTCACCCGTACTGGCATCCACTTCGCGTAATTCGATGGATTTTTCGCCGCGCTCCCAGGCATCGTAGGAAAACGATTTGCCGTCTTCGTACCAGTCGAAACCGGGGCCGCCCTGGAATTGGATTTCGAGGGGAGCGGTCTTCACTTCGATGCGCTTGCCGCTTTGTACTTCGAAAATGATGGGCTCGGCCTTCGGCAATATTTCACCCGGCAACGGATACACGACGCTGTATTCCTTCGGGCGGAGCTGGTTCGGAGGAACGAATTGCAGATAGCTGAAGCGTCCAGCGTTGCGCGTGTCCATGCGATAGGTGACGAGCTTTGAAGAATCCGGCGACCAGAACACGGCCGGGCGCTGCCGGATTTCCTGGGTGCCTTGCGCGACGAACCGCCGGAGGCCAGCGATTTCCGTGGCGTAATCGTAGGAGGCTTCACCGTCGCGGGTCAGGCGGATGATTTCGCCGGTCGAAACGTAGCGCAGGTACAAGTCGTGGTCCTTCACGTAAGCGACCCATTCCCTATTGGGCGAGGCTTCTTCGTATTGGCCAGCGACAGGCTCAGGAGCGCGCTTGCAATCGTATTTTCCGAGCGCGCAAGACCAGGGCGCGCCGTCCACCTGGAAGGAAATAGATTTGCCATCCTCGGAAAACTCGATGGAGTCAAAAGGAAGCTCCGTGGGCGGGACTTCTCGTTTTAGCGCTTTCGAAAGTGAGTCGGCGAGTCGTACATGATCAAAGGCGGGGCCCGTCGTGTTCTGGTCAGCGTCAACGAGAAGAAATTCCGCGCCCTTCGTTCCGGCTTTGCGATACCAGAAGCGATTCTTCTTGGCGATCCAGTGAGGAGCGACATCCGCGACGTAGATGCGGTGGCGCAGATTGCCTGGCAGAAGTTGCTCGGCGCGCTGATAATCTTCGCGCGTGCCCTGGGCATCAGCATGGCCTATGGGGAAAAAGAGCAAGGCCAGCAGGGGAACTTGGCACCGCGACAGAATCTTCATGAAGATTTCTCCTCTTGAGGGAGTTTCGGAGCCCTGGAGCTTCCGTGCCGGCCCTCATCCGCCGTTTTCGTCGTCCTCATCGTCGTTTTGCGGAGGACGAAGAAAGGGAATCGGCGTGATCCCCTTATCGAGTAGGGAGCGATTGAAAGCGGGAAGTTCTTTTTCGATGAGGTTTTGGTAGCTACTTCGCGCTTCGGTGAGATCTTTTTCGATAGTTTCGAGGATTGCGGCTGCCGTGTCAGTGGGAGGATTGTCTACGCCGCCGGCTACGTCGCCCGCGCCGGTGCCGACTTCGCCATTGAGCCAAATCAGGTGGAGATAGATTTTCTCCGGGATGGAATAGTATTTGTCGTCGCTCAGGGCGTCGGCACGGGAGATGAATCTGTACTCCACGTCTTGAATCTTTTGATCCATGGCTTCGACCGCTTTGAGCAATTCGGGATCGGGATTGGCTTCGCCCTTTTCTTCCTTTGTTTCCTGAGCGCCCTGCGCGCCCTCACGGTTCTCGTTAGGGATCGAAGCCACGGCCTTGCGTCCACCGAGCATGCGCGCGATCACATCGAGCTGCTTGCGCATCCACTCCAATTTGTTGGTGGCGTCGGAAGTTTTCGTGATGTCATCGCGGATGCGGAGCTGCAGTTTGAACGCGGCGTCCAAGTCTTGCTCACTCGCGTGAACGTTTGGGTTTTTGACGATGGTGAGAGGCTGTGTAAAGGTTTGACCGTCCACAGTAAGGCGAACGGCGTACTTGCCGGGCAACGCCATAGGGCCGACTTCCGCTTCGCGAATGCCCCAGTGCAAGATCTGGCGCGAGTCGCTGCCGCGGAAGCGGCGCTCTTCCCAGATGTGCAGATTTTCAGGAGGAGTGGTATGCAGTGAGACGAGCTTCGGCGGATCGTAGAGGAAATTCCATTCAGCGCGGTTGATTCCGGCTCGGCCGGGGGCGTCGAGCTTTCGAATAACCGCTCCGTTCGAATCGAGGATTTCGATTTTTGGCGGGACTTTGGGCGCGGCTTTCAGAGAATAGGTGATAGCCGCGTTAGCATTGGGGAAGAGTCGAAACGTTTCGCGCGGGGCGAATAGACGCACGGGAACGTCTTCGCCTTTTTGGGCCATTTGCTCGAGTGGCGTGATGTCATCGAGAACGTAGATTCCTCGGCCATAGGTGGAGACTACAAGGTCGCGAAATTGTTTTTGCACGACGGCCCACGTGACTGGCGCGTGGGGCAGGCCCGCGGTGAATCCCGTCCAGTGCGCGCCATCGTCAAGAGAATAGAAGAGACCGTTTCCGGTGCCGGCGAAAAGCAAACCCTTCTGGTTGGGATCTTCCGCGATGGTCTTCACGTAACCGAGCGCGTGTTTGGGAAGCGTGTCCGAAAGTTTCGTCCACGTCTTGCCGAAATCCGCCGTCTTAAAAATGTAGGGATCACGATTGTCCATCAAGTGATAGTCGATGCTCACATACGCGGTGCCTGCATCGAAGTGCGAAGGCTCGATGCGTGTCACCGTGCCCCACGGCGGCAGATCCTTGATGTTTTTCGTGACGTTGGTCCAGTTTGCGCCAGCGTCTTTCGTGCACCAGATCAAGCCATCGTTTGTGCCGGCCCAGATCAGGCCTTGCTGAATTTCCGAAGGCGCAATGGCGAAAACGACTTCGCCGTAAAACTGGCCGAGATTGTCGCCGACGATTCCGCCCGAAGAACCAAGGTATTTTGGATCCTGCGTGGAAAGATCCGGGCTGATGACCGCCCAGGTTTGGCCGCCGTTGCTCGTTTTGAAGATCACCTGGCAGCCGTAGTAGACGGTGTTGTGATCGAAGGGATCGATGGCCAGCGGCGGGGTCCAATGACAGCGGTATTTCAATTGGTCCGGTGGTGAATCTAGCGAATGAATCCAAGGGCTCACTGAACGCGCCCGTTTAGTTTTCGCATCCCAGCGCGTGACTTCGTTTCCGTAGCAACTCGCCCAAACGATGTTCGGGTCGGTAAGATCCGGTAGCGTGAAACCCGATTCGCAACCGCCCATGCGGCGATCCCAGCCAGTGTCCACGACGCGGCCATATTCGAGCGGAGGAGCGAGGCTCGGGCCGCGCATGTTCGGGCCGTCCTGCATGTTGGTGTAGACGTAGTAGGGGACCTGGTTGTCGACGGCAACGTGGTACATCTGGCCAATCGGGAGCTGGATGCGGTGGAAGCCGCGACCGTGGACGGTGGTGATGTTCAGGCCGCCGTCGTCGGTGATGACGAAGCGATCGGGATTCTGCGGATCGATCCAAATGTCGTGGTTGTCGCCGCCCCACGGGACTTCCTTGAAAAGTTCGCCGCCGTCGAGCGATTCGAGGAAACTGCTATTGGCCACGTAGACTTCGTTGTCGTTGCCGGTGGAAACGGCGATGCGAATGTAATAACCCGCGCGGCCGATGAGCTGGCGCTGGTAATTGATGGCTTGCCAGTTTTCGCCGGCGTTGTCGGAGCGCCAAAGCGCGCCTTGATCTTTCGTTTGAATTAGCGCGAAGTAGCGGTCGGGATTCGTCGGCGCAATCGCGACATCAATTTTGCCGAGAGGCGACTTGGGCAGGCCGTGGCCTTCGAGCTTGGTCCACTTAGTGCCGCCGTCTTTGGAAATGTAAACGGCGCTTCCCGGCCCACCGCTGAGTTCACCCCAGGTGTGCATTTCCACTTGCCACATGCCGGCGAGAAGAATGCGCGGGTTGTGTGGATCCATGGCGAGGCCGGAGCAGCCGGTATTGGCGTCCGCGAAAAGTACGCGCTCCCAATGCTGTCCGCGGTCCGTCGTGCGGTAGACGCCGCGCTCCTGTTGGGGGCCGGTCGTGCGGCCAAGCGCGCACACGAACACGATGTCGGGGTTTGTGGGATGGACGATGATTCTGCCGATGCGGCCGGTGTCGTCGAGGCCGGCGTGCGTCCAATTTTTCCCAGAATCAGTTGAGACGTAAACACCGTTTCCCATTACGTCGCTGTCGCGAATGGCCCAAGCTTCGCCGGTGCCCACGTAGATGACACTTGGATCCGACGGAGCCACGGCAATCGCCCCAATCGCAGCAACAGGTTGTTTGTCGAAGATGGGATCCCAGCGATTGCCGCCGTCGGTGGTTTTCCAGACACCTCCGGAAGCGGCGCCCGCATAGTAGGTGCTCGGGTCACCGGGAACTCCCGCAATCGAGGCGACACGGTTTCCGGCGCGCGGGCCGACAAAGCGAAAACGGAAGGTCTCTTCATTGGCTCGCGGACCCGGAGGGCGCTGGGAGTAAGCAAATGAGCCGCAACTGGCGAGGGCTCCGAGCAGAAGCCCTGTTTTGATTGACAAGCTATAGACGGAAGTAGCGCGCATTCGCCCTATCCCCCCTCGCTGGTAAAGAAGATCTGTGCCGCTGCATGCTACGCATTTATTCTTGAAATGCAAACCACGTCTCGGAATTTCTGTCCGCCCGTGCGTTTCATGCACTTGAGCAGGTATTTCCTCACGACGACAGGGTTACGGTGGCGACCGACATCCGCGGCAAGTCCAAGCGCAAGGTTGCACCTTCGAGTTTCACCGGATGCGGCTTCGGCACCACCTGGTCCGGTGCGTCGAAGCTGTTGCAGGCATTCCAGTCGGCATCGTGGAGAAGGGCTGCGGCGGCGTTCTTTGCGCTTGCGCCGCGCAAGGCGCATTGAATCTCCAAATCCTGGTCGGGAAACGGATTGACGAGGCTGAGGACCACGGCGCCGTTCTTCGTCGAAGCTGAAACGGAAAGGTCCGGGGAAGGTTTGTCTTTGTCGGACGTTGCCACATCGGTTTCGACTTTCACGGCCGCGTTGCCGCGATGCCCTTTGAACAACGCGAAAGCGTGATACGTCGTGGTGCGTACGCACTGCTTCCCTTCCGGGCCATCGGTCAACAAGAGCGACTGCAAGACATTCACGATTTGCGCGATGTTGCACATGAAGAGCTTATCGGCCTGCCGGTTGAAAATGTTCAGTCCTAATCCTGCGGCCACCGCGCTGCGCATGGTGCTCTGCTGCCATAGCTTGCCAAA